>Ga0134095_1000220_pt1 | contig 64738 bp, 56 predicted proteins | sample 6_2taG_FD_94449 | JGI IMG/M metagenome (GOLD analysis project Ga0134095, IMG submission 94449) | Switchgrass degrading microbial communities from high solid loading bioreactors in New Hampshire, USA - 6_20_20_110_A2 metaG | ecosystem: Engineered > Bioreactor > Semi-continuous > Anaerobic >... | reverse complement strand
GTCTATGGCTAAACTTACATCGACAAAGGAGTTTACACTGGCGCCGGTGGCATTATTACATAAATAAGATGAATGGGGGATAAAGTAGAAATCAATTTACACCACTTGACAAGACACTACCAATATTCCTTTCAGGAGGAGGATTATGTGAAACTTTTTCGCTCAATAAAGGAAAAATTAAAAAACCTGAAACCTAAAAAGGATAAAATAAAAAAAATAAAGAAAGAAAAAATTAAAAAGGAAAAAAATATCAGTCCGGATGTGGCAAGCCCGAAAAAAAGGCATCCTGTCGTTTCCGCTCTCCTATACGCACTTCGCGTTCTCTGGGGAGCATTAAAATTAATATTGATAATTTTTATAATGATCGGTTTTATCGGGGCCGGCCTTGGAACAGGCCTTGTCTACGGATATATACAAACAACGCCCCAGCTTAATGCCGCGGATTTGCAGATAACGAAATACAATACGTTTATCTATGATGTTGAAGGAAATGTTCTCGCGGAGCTTAAGCGGAATGAAAACAGGGTATGGATTGACTATGTGGAGATACCGAAAAACCTGATAAACGCGTTTATCGCCGTTGAAGACAAACGTTTCTGGGAACATAAGGGCGTGGATTTCCTGAGATTTCTGAAATCAGCATATGTATCGGCCCGCGCAAAACTTACTGGTGAAGGTCAGATTGAAGGCGGAAGCACAATTACACAGCAGATGGTGAAAAACCTCACTGGTAAAAACGAGGTTACGATAAAACGCAAAATCCAGGAGGTCTGGCAGGCTTTAAAGCTTGAGCGTGAAGGCCTGTCAAAAGAAGACATATTAACGCGTTATCTTAACACCGTGCCATTGGGCGGAACATTTTACGGAGTCGAAACTGCCGCGCAGGCCTATTATGGGAAAGACGTCCGCGATTTGACTCTGGCCGAGTGCGCGAGTATGGCGGCTATTACGCAGTATCCTGACAGATACATGCCGCATACCGAAGAAAACAGGAAGAGGAATGTCGAGCGGGCTCACCTGATCCTGAAGCTCATGCTCGAACAGGAAATGATAACACAGGAGGAATATGAACAGGCTATCCAGGAGGAAATTCATTTCAGCTACAACCCCGGCGCGGGAAAAGTGACAAAAACGAGCATCCAATCGTATTTTGTCGACGAAGTAATAAAACAGGTAATGAAGGATTTAATGGAATACAAAGGTGTCAGCAGTCAAACCGCCGAGGATATGATTTACAACTCGGGTCTTAAGATATACACGACCCTTGTTCCGAAAGTTCAGAATGCGCTTGATTACGTGTACATGGATAAGGATGTCGAAGAGACATTTTTCCCGAAAATTAACGAAGAAGCCGAGCGCAGGGGCGAAATCCCGCAATCGGCTATGGTTGTGCTTGATCCGCAAACCGGCGCTGTCTGCGGATTATACGGCGGCTACGGCGAAAAAAAGGGCAGCGTGTTCAACCGGGCCACACAGATGGAACGATCCCCCGGTTCAAGCATAAAACCGCTGCTTGTATACGGACCCGGAATTGAAACCGGACACATAACAATGGCTACGCTTGTTGATGACGTGCCGCAGCATATGAGACTTTATGACCCGTCAATCCCTGAAAAAGAGCGTCAGCAGATATATCCGAAAAACGTGGAAAACATAAACTTCGGGCTTACAACCGCACTGGAAGGGCTTGTAAAATCCCGCAACGTAGTCGCTGCGCTTTTACTGCGCGATTTTACCGGGTTCAATACGGGCCTTACTTATCTTGAAAGGGTTGGGCTTCCGCGCTGGGAAGACAACGGCAGGGTAGCGATAGCAATGGGAGGTTTTACTAACCGCATGAGCCCGCTTCAGATGGCGGCCGCATATTCGGTGTTCATGTATAAGGGAATGTACTGGGAACCGTATTTTTACACCCATGTCGAGGACCATGAAGGCAATACGATACTTGAGAAAAAGCCCGAAGGCAGAAAAGTTTATTCCGAGCAAACGGCATTTATTATGAATTATATGCTTCAGCAGGTTGTACAAAGAGGAACCGCCGCTGGTTACGGCGTGAAAAACAAAAACGGCGTGCCCATACCCACGGCGGGAAAAACCGGAACTTCCGATAAAAACCTTGATAAATGGTTCTGCGGCGGCACGCCTTATTATGTCGCCGTAACCTGGTATGGTTATGATAACAGGGAAGTGCCTATTTCGCTTAAAAACGCCGAATACACAAACGCGTTAAGGATATGGAACGCGGTAATGAATATGATACATGAGGATCTTGAACCTGTGGAATTCTACAGCACGATGCCGGCGAAGATTGTGAAGAGAGAGATATGCCTTGATTCGGGGCTTTTGCCTACAGATTACTGCAAACAGGATCCCAGAGGCTCGCGTATACAGGAAATGTATTTTATCGAAGGTACGGAACCCGCTTACGGTGACGACTGCGATGTACATTACAAGGCAAAGGTTTGCACGGTCTGCAAAGACGAACACGGAAGGCCGATGCTGGCCAACGAATTCTGCCCGCCCGAGCTGACAAAGGAACAGGTATTCATACGAAGGCCGAAAGAGTATAAACCGGCATTTCCGGGTGATCCGTACCCTGAAGACTGGAAATATGAAATATACGAAGGTGAATACTGCACAATCCACAACCGGTTTAACACGCAGGGCGGCGCTCCCGCAGCCGGCACACCCGATTCCGGGCAGCCTTCGGCAAGTCCGGGCGGCACTCAGTCGGATCCCGTCATTGGCTATTAAAAAAACCCCCAATCAAGGGGGTTTTTTTATTTATACAAATAATAATCCGAGTTGGTGCATTGCTCCTTATCCGGCAGCCTGCCGGGGATTTGCGTTTTCATTCGGGTTCAGTTCCTTTTTGGAGGTTTAGGTCCGTAATACTGGTACAAATAGCACAGTATTCCGCCGTTATAGAGTTTCCTTTTCCTGTCGGCTTTTTGTCCGAAGTGTTTTTCGAAATCGATGTCGGAAGTAATTATAAAATAAGACCATGTTCCAAGGTTTGTTTTAAAGGTTTTGCTCATATCACGGTAAAGCACCGCGTTTTCGTTTTTATTCCCGAGCCTGTCCCCGTACGGAGGGTTTGTGACGACAATACCGTATTCAAACCGGGAAGATGCCTGTCTCATATCCCTGACCTGAAAATGGAGCATTTCGCCGACCCCTGCTTCCTTCGCATGAAAACGGCATGTTTCTATTGCCGTGCTATCTACATCATATCCGTATATTCTCAATTTTTTTCCGCTCTGCATTAAATCGCGGGCTTCTTCAACGGATTCATTCCAGAGCTTCAAATCTATTTCCGTCCAATTCATTGCGTCAAAGCGGCGGTTAATGCCCGGGGCAATGTTCAATCCCATCAAAGCGGCCTCTATCGGAATGGTACCTGAGCCGCAAAACGGATCAATCAGCGGTTTTTCTTCTGACCAGCGGCTTATATACAAAAGAGCCGACGCGAGCGTTTCCTTGAGCGGCGCGGCGGTCGTCAGCCTGCGGTATCCCCTTTTGTGAAGCCCGTCGCCGGAAGTGTCAAGCGCCAGGATGACCCGATCCTTCAATATCCAGAAAACTATTTTATATCTGTGTCCCGTTTCGGGAAATATATTCAGCCTGTAACGCAGCTTAAGCCTTTCGACCACCGCTTTTTTTATAATCGACTGGCAGTCGGATATGCTCATCAGCTTCGAACGTATGCAGCTTCCGGTAACGGGGAATGCTGCGTCTTTCGGAATCCAGCGCTCCCATGCTATTGCTTTCGTTCCCTCAAATAACTGTTCGAAAGTTTCCGCATCAAACTCTCCCATTTTCAAAAATACCCTGTCCGCGCAGCGAAGCCATAAATTCGCCCTGCAGACGGCTGAAACGGGAGCTTCGAAAGTTACTTTACCGTCCTTTACATTTAAGTTATTATAACCGAGTTTCCTTAATTCCTCCGCGACAATCGCTTCAGTACCGAACGTAGAAGTAGCGATCAGACTTATTTTATCTTCCAAAATAACAACCTTTCCCAAGTTTAGATTTTCCTGCACTTATTTAAAGCACGAGCCGCCGATAAACTCCCTCAGTATCGAATTAGGCGGTACCTCCTCGCAGCCTATGTTCACGAAATAGCTAAGGAATTCTATCAGCCTGCGGCTTTCCGAGTACTGCGGGAGATCGCGTCCGATTTTCTTCAGCAGCGGCACTGCGTATGCCTTCAGAACTCCAAGCTCATAGATAAGCGAAGAGTTGAACATGATATCCGCTCTTTCCTGGAATGGGAATATGTTCTTTTCCTCCCCGTTTCTTACCGAAGGCCAGAGTTCTATTGTCCTTTCAGGCGGGCAGCCCCTGAACTGGTGATCCCTTACGATCCTTCTGATAAACCTTAAATCGGTCGTCGGAATTCTGTTGTGCCTGTCAATTTTCATTGATGTAATAGCGCTGATATAAATTTTAAACTTTTTGTCTTCATCAACTTCGTCCGTAAGTCTTGGGTTCAACCCGTGAATTCCCTCAATTATAAGGATCTTGCCACCGTTCAGGTTAAGCTTGTTATTCCTGTATTCCCGTTTGCCTGTTAAAAAATTAAAGTACGGCACATGGACTTCTTCACCCCGGATCAGTTTGTTCAAATGCTCATTGAACAGCTTATGATCAACAGCGTCAAATGACTCGTAATCGGGTTTTCCGTCCTCATCAAGCGGTGTATTCTCTTTCTCCACAAAATAGTCATCGGTTGATATGTTTATCGGAACAAGGCCGTTTACACGAAGCTGGATCGACAGTCTCTGCGCAAATGTAGTTTTCCCTGACGAAGACGGGCCTGCAATAAGCACAACTTTTATCCTGTCCCTTTCTTCGTAAATCATATCGGCTATCTGGGCTATCTTTTTCTCATGGAGCGCCTCGGAAATCCTGATAAACTCGTTTATTTTCCCGGCTTCGACTATGTCGTTAAGCTTTCCGACACTATCAACGCCGAGAATATTGACCCATTTACGGTATTCGGTGAATATCTGGAACAGTTTTTCGGGTATTTCCCGCATTTCCAGCGTGTTCGGGCTTGATTTCCTCGGTGAGATAAGAACAATACCGCCGTTGTAATACTCGAGCTTAAACAGCGAAAGGTATCCCGTGCTTGGCACCATGTAACCGTAAAAATAATCCTCCGTGCCATCGAGAACATAATAACTTACGTACGGCTTTTCCCGGTATTTTATAGCGAAATACCGGTCGATCCTGTTATCCCGCAGGAACCTTTCCTTTGCCTGTTCGGTCGGCAGGGTTTCTTTCCTGAACGGGATATCTTTTTCCACAATGCTTTTCATTCTCTTTTCAATTTTCTCAACATCCTCTTCGGTCAGCTTCATATCGACAGGCTCAAAAAAAAGGCCCCTGCTTACCGAATGCCGGATCTCAATCTCCTTGTCCGGAAAAACATCGGTAAATGCCTTAACAAGCAGAAAAATAAGGCTTCGCTGGTAAATCCTTATACCGTCATCTGTTGTCATGTCAACAAAGGAAATATTGCAATTTTCGGTAACGGGATATGTCAATTCCCTTATTTCATTATTAACAATTCCTGCAACAATCAATGAAGTTTTTTTATGCTTAAAGTTTTTGCTGATATTTTCAAGCGTTGTCCCTTTTTCTATTCTTGTTTCCTGTCCTTCAACAACAGCGTCTATATATTCTTTTTGCATTCGGTTACCTCCAGTATTATTTATTGTTATTCAATACCCTTTTATACTCGGTAAACTTATAGCAGATCCCTGTTTTGCTTGTCATCCATTCGCTTGAATAAACCAATTCCCAATCATCCAGGCTGTCAAAACAGGGAAGGTACGTATCCGCAGGGAATTCGTGCCTGAACCTCGTAATATATGCCCGGGTGCAATACGGCAATAGCTGCGTGTAAACGCTTCCGCCGCCGAACACATATATTTCGCCCCGGTAATCCTTTAATTCCTCCATCAGTTCTTCAATACCGTGAACAACCAACGCTCCCTCTACGGAATAATTCATGTCCCTTGTTAAAACAACATTCAGGCGATCCGGCAAAGGCTTGCCCGACGGAAAGGACTCAAGCGTTTTCCGCCCCATAACGATTGCTTTCCCTTTTGTTTTTTCCGAAACGAACTTCATGTCTTCCGGAACCCTTGCAAGCAGACGGTTTTTATAGCCTATTCCCCAATTATTGTCCGCTGATGCTATTATTATCCACTCCTGCATTTTATCTCCCTTTATATTTTATTTGCCCGGTAATACTTTTACAACTCGGACTTCATGCGCACAGGGCCGGTTACTCCGTGTTCTAGACGGCCACGGGAATATTTTTTATCTGCGGGTGGGCTTGATAATTCTCCAGTACAAAATCCTCTACCCTGAAATCGTAAAAATTCCTGACATCCGGGTTAACAACCAGTTTCGGCGCAGGGAAAGGCTCCCTTTTAATCAATTCCTTCACAAGAGGTATATGCCTGTCATAAATATGCGCATCGGCTATCACATGCACAAGCTCGCCCGGAACAAATCCCGACACCTGCGCGAACATATGGATAAGAACCGCATACTGCGTTACATTCCAGTTGTTTGCAACGAGTACGTCCTGGGAACGCTGGTTAAGGATGGCATTCAATTTGTTCTCCGTTACATTGAATGTTATGCTGTATGCACACGGATACAGGTTCATCGCGTGCAAATCAGAATGATTGTATAAATTCGTTATCATTCTCCTGCTGTACGGGTTGTGCTTAAGATCATACAAAACCCTGTCAACCTGATCAAACTCTCCTTCGGGATATTTATGCTTAATTCCCAACTGATAGCCGTAAGCCTTTCCTATTGTGCCATCCTCACCTGCCCACGCGTCCCATATCCTGCTGTTTAAATCCTGTATCCTGTTCGACTTTTTCTGCCATATCCATAATATTTCATCAATGGCAGCTTTTAGATTAGTCGGCCTTAAAGTTAATATCGGAAATTCTTCCGAAAGATCATACCTGTTCACAACACCGAACTTTTTTATCGCGTGGGCCGGCGTCCCATCCTCCCACTTAGGCCTAACCGCCTGTCCTTCCGTGCTGAACCCGTTTTGAAGTATATCACTGCACATTTCTATAAATATAATATCCGCTTTACTCATCGCCACCACTCCGGAAGAAGTTATAATCACAACAATAAAAATCCTGCCGGATACTTCATGCATACCGCTTTCGCAGATCACAAACTTCGGATGCATGAAATCCTTCTTTATACTATAACACGACTGAATTTTTTGCTCAAGCGAATAACATTCCGGGCGGTAACCCTTTTCATTAACAATGAATTATGTAATAAACACCGGGCAAACTAATATAAAAATTTCATTGGAGGGTTATTATGGGACAAATGGTATTCAAAGCATCCGCAAAACCTCAAAACGGCTTGACAATAGAATGCACCGTACGTAATTTCAAAATAATACTGGATGAACCCGAGTCTCTGGGAGGCAGCGATAAGGGTATGAACCCTGTGGAATGCCTGCTCTCAGCGCTCGGCGCATGCAAATGCATTGTTGCAAAAGCTTTTGCACAAAAGAACAGAATAAATCTTCAGGATATACGCATCGAACTGGAAGGCATATTGGACCCTGATGGTTTCCTGGGCAAAAACAAAGACGCTAAAATCGGATTTTCAAAAATCACTACCCGATTTTATATTAAAGCCGATAACACAAAAGATGAAATTGAGAAATTCGTGGACTTCATTGAAAAACATTGCCCTGTACATGATACTATCGAAAACACACCGGTATTTTCAACCGAGGTTTTTACAGAGTAATTTTAAAATCGTTTGCTGCAGCAGTCCGGAACCGGACTGCTTTTTTTATTGTCTTATAAAAACTTGATTTCGCTGCCATTTGTGCTATAATTGTTCTTGCTGCTTTTTGAGATATGAGATAAACCAAAACTCCACCTGCAGTGTTGGGGAATTACTTCAATATCGTTATAAAGGAGATGGGTGGAATGGTTCAGAATCCAAAAAAACTCAAATTATACGGATTTAACAATCTTACCAAATCTCTTAGCTTCAATATTTACGATATTTGCTACGCGAAAACGTCTGAGGATAAAAAGAAATACATTGAATATATCAATGAACAGTATAATTCCTCCAGGTTGACTGAAATCCTTATGAATGTAACTGAAATAATCGGCGCGAAAATCCTTAATATCGCTAAACAGGATTACGAACCCCAGGGTGCCAGCGTTACGTGTCTGATTTCTGAAAAAGAGGTGCCGGCCGACGCGCTTGATATTTCCTGTAACGGCGGTATTATTCCGGGTAAGGATTCGTTAGTCTGCCATCTCGATAAAAGCCATGTAACTGTGCATACATATCCTGAGAGCCATCCCGAAGAAGCAATCTCAACTTTCAGGGTTGATATTGACGTATCTACGTGCGGGCAGATATCACCGCTCAACGCGCTTGAATTCCTGATAAACAGTTTCGACTCGGATATAATTATAATGGACTACAGGGTACGCGGCTTTACGAGAGATGAAGACGGCCGGAAACATTTTATTGATCATTCGATAAACTCGATACAGAATTATATCCCGCAGAGTGTTATAAACCGCTATAACCTTATCGACGTAAACGTATACCAGGAAAACATATTCCATACGAAAATGCTTCTTAAGGAGATTAATCTTGACAATTACCTTTTCGATATGGATGAAAAAGACCTGGACCCCGAAGAAAAAGAGTTTATTCGCGAAAAGCTGTGGAAAGAAATGCACGAAATTTTTTACGGCAAAAATTTTTAGCTGCTTCGTGAAAAATGACAGGAATTATCGGTTTGATAGCTCCTGTCATTTTTTATGTGTGAGTTCGGGCTGTAAACTGACAAAACATCAGGCCGTACCGCGGTATTTACCGCTAAAAGCCAAAATAGTTTTTCGCGTTGTAATAACAGATTTCCCGGACCATCGCACCGAGCATTTCGATATCCATCGGCACTTCTCCGTCTTCGGCCCATCTTCCTATAAGATTGCACAATATCCGGCGGAAATATTCATGCCTTGTGTATGACAAGAAGCTCCTCGAATCGGTAAGCATTCCTACAAACCTTCTAAGAAGGCCAAGATTGGCAAGCGCAATCATCTGTTTCTCCATCCCGTCTTTATGGTCATTGAACCACCAGGCCGTTCCGAACTGAATCTTTCCGGGAACCTCGGTCCCCTGGAAACAGCCTATTATACTTGCAATAACTTCATTATCGCAGGGATTCAGACAATATATGATTGTTTTTGGCAGTTCCCCCGTACTAAACAGATCATCAAGGAATCCTGCAAGCGATTTGGCCTGATGGAGATCGCCCATTGCGTCAAAACCGGTATCCGGGCCGATTAGTTTAAACATCCGGGTGTTATTGTTGCGCATCGTTCCGAGATGAAGCTGCATAGCCCAGCCTCTTTTCGCGTATTCACGGCCAAGGAACAAAAGCATATGCGTTTTAAACCTGTCGGCCTCAAGCTGCTGCAGCGGCTGGCCTTTAAGACCTTTCCGGAAAATATTTTCAATTTCCGAAGCATCGGTTTTCTCGCAGACAGCATAATCCATCCCGTGATCGGACAGCTTGCACCCGTTTTTATCAAAAAAGTCAAGCCTTTTTATCAGAGCTTCTTTCAAATCCGAAATGTTTGTAATATTTATCCCGGAAACTTCTCCGAGAACGCCGATATATTCCCTGAACCCGTCAAGGTGTATATTTAGCGCCTTATCCGGCCTGAAAGCCGGAAGAACCCTAACCGGAAAACTTTCATCTTCCCTGATTGCCTTGTGGTATTCAAGATTGTCCGCGGGATCGTCGGTGGTACAGATGACCTCGACATTAGATTTCAGGATTAGTCCGCGTGCGGACAAATCGTCGCTTTTCAGCATCGCGTTGCATGTGTCCCATATTTCTTCCGCGGTTTCACGCGAAATAACCTTATCTATTCCGAAATACCGTTTAAGCTCAAGGTGAGTCCAGTGATAAATCGGGTTTCCAAGCAAGTACGGCATGGTTTCGGCGAATTTCATAAACTTTTCCTTTGGATCCGCCGTGCCTGTTATATATTTCTCATCGACGCCGTTGCTTCTGATTGCGCGCCATTTGTAATGATCGCCGCCGAGCCACAGTTCGGTAATATTTTCGTATTTTTTATTTTCAGCTATCTCTTTCGGACTCAAATGACAGTGGTAATCGATGATAGGCATGTCCTTTGCATATATAAAGTACAGTGTTTTCGCCGTTTCATTCTGAAGCATGAAATTTTCATCAATAAAATTACGCATTTTTCAATTCCTCCTTAATCCTGTATCTATGCCACGCATCATCATCGAAAGCACCCGATCCGGAGCCGCGTACCTACCGGAACGCGGCAGCAGTGCCTCGACCCGTTAACCATCCGCTGCGTTATTGCTTTATTCCCGCGGGTCCTGGCTCGGGTGTTTCGTTTCCTTGAGCGACAAAGCATATACCAATGGCACGCTTCCGTTTTTGTACTGTTTTCGCACAGCGGTCTCCATATCCCGGGCCGCTCATTATCCCGCTCCATAGATACTTATACGCAGCAGGGCTCTGGAGCATGTCGCCCGTCGTCACCGAAAGCACCCAAACCACCCGCTGCGTTATTGCTTTATTCCCGCGGGTCCTGGCTCGGGTGTTTCGTTTCCTAGGGCGACAAAGCACATACCCAACAGCACGCTTCTGTTCCTGTACTGTTTTCACACAGCGGTCTCCATATTCCGGGCCGCACATTTGCCCGCTCTACAGTTACTGATACGCAGCAGGGCTTCGCAGCATGTCGCCCTTCGTCACCGAAAGCACCCAAACCGGAGCCGCGTACCTACCGGAACGCGGCAGCAGTGCCTCGACCCGTTAACCGCCCGCTGCGTTATTGCTTTATTCCCGCGGATCCCGGTTATGGTATTTCGGCTTAAAAATAATATAGCATAACAGGATCTTCCATAGAAGTTCAAAATCACTTTTTTTCTTGCATTTTATTTGTTTAGTCTTCGCCTTAAAAAAACAGGAGCAGGTTTATAAAACGCGTTTTGCGACAGGCGGCATTGTTGCCTGTTTATTTGCGGATATTCCGTGGGAAAATATACTATATTATAATTGATGCTCGTAATTCTTATTGAAAGGGTGAGTTACGAATATGAGTAAGAAAGATGTCCACAAGGTAACAATTATAGGAACGGGATTAGTCGGTTCAACTACCGCCTATACGCTTATGACCAGCGGTTTGTTTTCGGAAATGGTATTAATTGACCTGAATGAAAAAAAGGCAAAAGGTGAAGTAATGGATTTGAATCACGGTATGCCGTTTGCTATGCCGGTTAAAATATACCAGGGATCTTATGAAGACAGCAAGGGCTCGGATATAGTCATCATTTCGGCGGGCGCGAACCAGAAAGAGGGAGAAACAAGGCTCGATCTTGTACACAAGAATACCGAAATATTCAAAAGTATTGTTCCGCAGATAGTAAAGTATAATTCCCCCGATGAAACTATTATACTTGTCGTAACAAACCCTGTCGACGTACTGACATATGTTGTCACGAAAATATCCGGCTGGCCTGTCGGGAAAGTAATAGGTTCCGGCACCGTACTGGATACCGCCAGGTTCCGTTATTTGATAGGGGAGCATGTCGGCGTTGATACGCGCAATATTCACGGTTATATAATCGGAGAGCACGGCGATACGGAACTTCCCGTATGGAGCCTTACAACAATAGCCGGAATAAAGATGGAAAAATACTGCGAAATGTGCCAGTGCTGCACGGGAGGTCAAAAGCGCAAGGAAATATTCAATAATGTCAAAAATGCCGCTTATGAAATAATAAACGCAAAAGGAGCTACTTACTATGCAGTAGCCCTTGCGGTTAAAAGAATCACCGAAGCAATAATGCGTGATGAATTTTCGATATTGACGGTGTCAAGCCTGCTTCAGGGGCAGTACAATATTTATGACGTGTGCCTCAGCGTCCCTACGGTAGTCGACAGAAACGGAGTTAACCGTATCCTTGAAATACCGTTAAGCAGCGAGGAGGAAGAAATGCTCAGGCGGTCGGCGGATACCCTGAAACAGGTGCAGGACAAACTGAACTTGAGCATCTCTCCGGCTTGATACCGGAAAACAGTATGGGTTTTCCCGCAGTGCCTCACAGCGGCTTATTCAGGCAGTTCAATGAATTTTTCGGATATATTCATTACCTCGTAAAAACCTTTTTGCCGCTGACAAGCCGTACAATAACGATTACTATCGCAATGACAAGAAGAATGTGTATAAGCCCGTTCAGCGTATAAGCGGTCAGTACTCCCAGCAGCCACAAACCGAAAAGAACAGCGGCTATAATCCATAACATGCTTATCAAACTCCTTTCGGTTTTATTCTGCCCGCAATCGAAACATTCATTCAAAAGAATTTTATGTTAATTTTAATCGGCTGCATTATTCGGGGCAGCGTTAATTTTATAAAATTTTGTATACAATTGGTTTCAATTCCGGCCGGCGTTGAACCAATTTTTTTATTATTCCGGTAAACCCGTATAAGAAACCATTGAAAGGAAAAAAATAAAAGACGGGTGAAACGGTATGTTCAAAAAGGGCATTTTATTTTTTATCATTCTTGTTCAGATTCTTGCGCTTTCCGGGTGTCCGGGTGAAGATAAATCGGCAAAGGAAGAAGAGACCGAGCAATTTCCAAATACAATGGAACAGGCGTACGAAGAACTTGATCAAATCGTCACATTACTTAATGGGCCAATATTCGGCAGCCGCGATATGGTAGAGCAGCTTAAAACGCAGCAGCTCCAGATGCTTACCGAAATAGCCGCGGGCCAGAACGGGAAGACGGATACTGAAAAGCAGGCAGGAAATGGCGAATCAGCGAAAAAGGGACAGGAAAGCGAATCCGGAAGTGAAAAAATGGAGCAGGGCGAAAAAGAGGGTAAAAAGAGCGAAGAGCAGGAAAACAGCGGTTCCGGTGAAGAACAAGGAAGTAAAGAGCAGGGAAGCGAAGAAAAAGGAAATAAAGAGCAGGAAAGTGAACAGGATAAAAAACCGGAAGAAGAAAATGCCCAAAAAACCGGTGCCAAAGAAGCGGAAAAAACTTTCCGGCAGGAAGAAAGCCTGTTCGGTATTTCGCAGTGGAAAGAAGAGAACTGGAAGATGATAAAGGTTCTTACCGACAGCCTTTATTTCACCTGGAACGGCCTCCAGCCAGAGTTGGCAAAAAAAGGTATTTCGGCAAATCAGATAGGATATTTCAATACCGCGCTTGAAGACATGTCGAGGTTTATTACTGAAAAAAACATTGAAGATGCGCAGATTGCGGCATTCCGCATGGCAGAGGCGCTTGCCGCGTTTGCAAGCTATTACAGGACAAAGGTTCCCGCGGAACTGAAACGTATAAAAAGCTTAACGGTGGGTATTCATTTTTTTGCGGGGCAGGGTGACTGGGAAAAGTCCCAGGAACTTGCCAACCAGCTTCAGCAGGAATTCTCAAAACTAAAACCGCTGATGCAAAATGAGCAATCCCAGTCACAAAGTTTCCAGATGCTTGAATTTTCACTGGCAGACCTGAACAATTCAGTACAAAAGCAGGATTTAAACCTGCTTGTACTGAGAACAAACCTTGTCACATCCAACCTCCGGGAAATGGAAAACGAATTGTCACAGGGACAAAAACAATAGAAATTATTTCAGGCGCGGAAGGTTCAGTCCGATATCTCTCCTGTAATGGGCTCCTTCAAAATGGATTTTTGATACGGCCTCATACGCCCTTTCCCTTGCCTTGTCTATATTCATGCCGCATGCGGTAACGCCGATAACACGGCCGCCGTCGGTATAATACAGCCCGTCGGTTTTTCTCGTTCCGGCATGAAAAATAACGACATTCGGATCCTTCAACGCTTCATCCATCCCGGTTATTCTGAAACCTTTCCGGTACTCTCCGGGATATCCGCCCGACGCCATAATAACACATACACAGGCTTCATCTTTCCATTCAATTTTTATATCATGCAGCCTGCCGTCAACAACAGCGTTAAAAATATCAACCAGATCATTTTTCAAAAGCGGGAGCAGCACCTGGGTTTCGGGATCACCAAACCTGGCGTTGTATTCAAGCACCTTCGGCCCCTTTTTCGTAAGAATAAGGCCAAAGTACAGCACGCCTTTAAAAGTCCTGCCTTCGTTGTTTAAAGCGTCAATTGTAGGCAGGAATATCTTTTCGGTGCATATCTTTTCGATATCGGGAGTATAAAAAGGGCTCGGTGAAAATGTTCCCATACCGCCCGTGTTTAAACCCTTATCACCGTCCAATGCCCGTTTGTGATCCTGGGAGCTTAACATCGGAACAACTGTTTTTCCGTCAGTGAAAGCTAATATCGAAACCTCTTTACCGTCAAGAAATTCTTCTATGACAACTTTGCTGCCGGAGTCCCCGAACTGTTTCTTTTCCATTATGTTCGTCACCGCTTCGGCGGCCTCATCGTAATTATTGCATATAATAACGCCTTTTCCCAAAGCGAGACCGTCGGCCTTAACAACAACGGGATATTCGGCGTCCTTAAGGTAAAGCTTCGCCTGCCTGCTGTCGTCAAATACCATGTATTCGGCAGTAGGGATGCCGTATTTTTTCATGAGGTTTTTTGAAAAGACCTTGCTGGCCTCAATCAGCGCAGCTTCGCGCCTCGGACCGAAAGCCCTTATTCCGGCGTCTTCGAGCGCGTTAACCATTCCGTCCGCGAGCGGATTATCAGGGGCGACAACGACCAAATCTGCTTTTACCTGTTTAGCTGCTTCGACAATACCTTCAATATTATTTACGCATACGGGTATACATTCGGCAAACTCGCTTATGCCGCCGTTTCCGGGCGCGCAGTATAACTTGCTCACACGGCTGCTCTGAGCCAATTTCCATATAATAGCGTGCTCCCTTCCGCCGGAACCGACTACAAGTATGTTCATTTTCTTCCTCCATTTCGCATGGTTTATCGTCGTTTTCTGAGTCACCGGCCCCTAACAGGCCGGTGTCGAATGAATACGGTGTTTTTCAGGCAGCGGGTTTAATGCTTGAAATGCCTTATTCCCGTAAATACCATAGCTATTCCATATTTATTGCAGGCTTCGATAGATTCATTATCCCTTACCGAGCCACCCGGCTGTATTATTGCGGTGATTCCCGCCTCATGCGCAGCCTCAACACAGTCCGGGAACGGGAAAAAAGCGTCCGACGCCATAACCGCGCCTTTGCATTTTTCCTTTCCGTTTGCAATCGCAATCCTTGCCGATGTTATGCGGTTCGCCTGGCCGGGCCCGATGCCGACCGTCTGCTTGCCTTTCGCGATAACAATCGCATTCGATTTCGTATGCTTTACGACTTTCATCGCGAATCTCATTGTTTCAAGTTCCTCCGCGGTAGGCTGTTTTTCGGTGACAACCTTAATATCCTCATCGCCATAAAGCACGTTGTTTATATTCTGTACAAGGAGCCCGCCTCCTACTTTTTTCATGTCATACGCGCCTTCGGGTATTTTCTGCGATATATTAGGCAGCTTCAGCAAGCGTATGTTCTTTTTATTCTTCAATATTTCAAGGGCCTCCTCCGTGAAAGAAGGAGCTATTACTATTTCAAGGAAAATTTTGTTCATTTCCTCCGCAGTTTTCGCGTCTATCTCCCTGTTTGCCGCTACTATACCTCCGAATATCGAAACGGGATCAGCTTCATACGCCTTCATATATGCTTCATAGATCGTGTCGGCGCTGCCGACGCCGCACGGATTCGCATGCTTGACAGCCACAACCGTCGGCTCGTCAAACTCTTTCAACAATTCCAACGCGCCGTTCGCATCGTTAATGTTATTAAACGACAGCTCTTTTCCGTGAAGCTGTTCAGCTTCGGTAAGGCAGCCCACGCATGCGCCGATTTCCTTATAGAATACCGCTTTCTGATGCGGGTTCTCCCCATAGCGCATGTCCTGCGCCTTTTCGAACGTTAGTGTAAGCGTTGCCGGGAAAAACACCTCGTCAAGCTTTGAACGCAGGTACTGCTGGATAAGCGTATCGTAATGGCTCGTGTGTTCAAATACCTTGTAGCTTAAGCGGAACTTTGTTTTAAGCGACACTTCCTGCGTCTGTTTCAGTTCGTTAAGCACAGGCTCGTAATCGGCCGGATCCACGAGAACCACAACATCCTGGTAGTTCTTCGCGGCGGAACGGAGCATTGTCGGGCCTCCGATATCTATATTTTCAATAGCCTCTTCAAGAGCTACGTTTCCTTTAAGTATTGTCTGTTTAAATGGATATAGGTTTACGACTACCATATCTATCGGTTCGATTCCAAGCTCTTTGAGCTGTCTCATATGATCGGGATTGCTGCGTATTGCGAGCAAACCCCCGTGAACCTTCGGATGAAGAGTCTTTACCCTTCCGTCAAGACACTCTGGAAAACCTGTAATTTCCGATATCCCTATTACCTTCACGCCGTTTTTTTCAAGCAAAGATGCAGTGCCTCCTGTCGAGATTATTTCTATTCCGAGGCTCTGCAGTTCCTTTGCGAATTCCACAATACCTGTCTTGTCGGAAACGCTAATCAATGCTCTTTTTAACACAAAAACCACTCCAATCAAAAAATAAATCTATCAAATAAATCACTCAGGATTTAAAAATGCCAGGCATACAACTACTTAATAACAACTTTGCGCCCTTCAACCGAAAGCCTTCCCTGTGAGAATAAACGTATCGCTTCGGGGAGGATCTTCCACTCACACTGCTCCATAACTCTCTTTTGCAGCGATTCGGGCGTATCGTCCGGTAAAACTTCTATTGCCTTCTGGAGTATTATAGGACCCGAATCATATTCCGCATCCACAAAATGCACTGTTGCTCCCGTAATTTTTACCCCATATTCGAGCGCCTTCTGATGCGGTATAATGCCATAACAGCCTTTGCCGCAAAATGACGGGATAAGCGACGGATGCACGTTTATAATTGAATTTTTATACTCCTGTACAAACCTTTCGCCAAGAAGGCTTAAAAAACCCGCAAGAACCACGAGTTCAACATTATGGCTTCGCATATGCCGTATAAGCGCCTGATCATATTCATCAATGCTGTTAAAGCTTTTCCTGGAAATTACGACTGTATTAATGCCGTGTTTTTTCGCGCGCTCAAGAGCATAGGCACCTTCCCTGCTTGAAACGACGGTAACAACCCGGCAATCGCTTAATGTCCCGTCGTCTATCCTGTCCAATATGGCCTGAAGGTTTGTACCTCCACCCGATACCATTACACCTATATTCAGCATATATGTATTTGCCCCTCGCCTTTTTCAATCTCACCTATCAAGTAGGCTTTTTCACCGATCCCGTTCAAATATGCCGTCAATTCACAGCTGATCGCGCTGTCGGCAACAATAACCATTCCAATACCCATGTTGAACGTGTTATACATATCGGTCTCGGGTACGCTCCCGTAGTTCCTGATAAAATCGAAAACAGGAAGAACAGGCCAGGTACCCTTATTGATTACCGCCCTTAACCCTTCCGGGATTATTCTCGGAATATTTTCAATAAATCCGCCGCCTGTAATATTTGCTATTCCATTTATCTTATATTTTTTCAGCGCGCTTTGTATCGCTTTTACGTATATCCGCGTCGGCTCAAGCAGTGTTTCTCCTATAACGGCGCCCAATTCACCGTTATACGAATCCAGCGACAGTTTATTGATATCAATTATTTTCCTTACAAGCGAAAAACCGTTGCTGTGTACGCCGCTCGATGCAAGGCCTATGATTTTGTCCCCTTCTTTTATCGAACTGCCGTCGATGATTTTATCCCGGTCCACAATCCCGACCGCAAAACCGGCAAGGTCATATTCGTCCTCGGAATAAAAGCCGGGCATTTCTGCGGTTTCCCCGCCAATCAATGCACACCCCGCCATTTGGCATCCGTCGGACACGCCTTTTACGATTTTTTCTATCTTTTCGGGAAAAATCCTGCCTGTTGCGATGTAGTCAAGAAAAAACAATGGCTGCGCGCCGCTGCATATAATATCGTTAACGCACATTGCCACACAATCGATCCCGACGGTATCATGTTTATCCATTAAAAAAGCCAGTTTAAGTTTCGTTCCGACACCGTCGGTGCCTGAAACCAGAACCGGCTTTTTCATATCAATGCTCTCGAGTGAGAATAACCCCCCAAAACCTCCGATGCCTGATATCACTTCAGGACGAACCGTCTTTTTCACGTGCTTTTTCATAAGCTCAACAGCCTTATACCCTGCAGTTACATCAACACCCGCATCTTTGTAACTTGTCATTTTTTGCTCCTCCCGTTCCAATTATGTTAAAAACTTAAAAGCGGCCGGACGACACCTCTCAATCCGACCCGGCCATGAATTTCCGAATGCATTATGCATAGTAATGTTCGTTTATTTTACTGTTTAGGCGTCTATCCTTTTCTTCAACCGATTTTTTCATTTCCTCTTTGAATTGGCGGAGCTTTTCCCTCAATTCGGGATATTTGCCCGCGAGTATCTGGACCGCAAGCAAAGCGGCATTTTCACTGCCATTGATAGCCACTGTCGCCACGGGAACCCCGGCGGGCATTTGAACGATGGATAAAAGAGAATCCAGCCCGTCAAGCGTTGATGATTTTATCGGCAAACCTATAACGGGAAGTACCGTATATGCCGCAAGTATTCCCGGTAGATGCGCTGCTTTCCCGGCAGCTGCTATTATCGCGTCATAACCGTTTTCTTCTGCTTTTTTGGAAAATTCCGCGGCTTTGTCGGGTGTCCTGTGGGCAGAACATACCATTACCTTAAAATCAACCCCGAAATCCTTTAGAACTTTGATGCACCCTTCAACGACAGGATAATCGGAATCACTGCCCATTATAACCGCTACCTTAGGATTGCTGAACATCTGTTTTCCTCCGTTTTTCTTGCTTAAGAAATGGAAACAATAATACTGAAACGGTGCGAAAAATTGTCTGGCAATTTCTTCCGTTATTTTGATACACCCGGGTTTATCATTACGTTATATTTATAACAAAAGCCGCTATGCTTGTCAATAAAATGCGGGCCGGGTTTCCGTTTTTTGGTTATTATTGTCCAGAGGCAAAAAAGAAATAAAGGAATACTTGTACAATATGTATAAAAACCAAATGCCGGAGACTACGCTCGAGCCACCGGCTGCATTATTGCATTATTCCCGCGGGGCCTGCCTCGGGTGTTTCGTTTCCTTGGTCGACAAAGCACATACGAATAGCATGCTTCCGTTCCCGTACTGTTTTCACACGGCGGTCTCCATATCTCGGGTCGCTCATGATCCCACTCCACAGTTGCTTATTGGCAGCAGGGCTTCGGAGCGTGTCGTCCATCGTCACCGAAAGCACCCGAGCCACCCGCTAGCTTGTGGCATAATTTCCGCGGGTACCGGTTCGGTTGCTTTCGAAGCTAACTTAATTGAATACGGGGCAGATGGTATATTTATAGACTCTCGAGATCGGCATATATGACATTTTTGCCTTTCTTAACCCGCTTTTCCCCATATCTTCCTCACGGTTTATATATTTCGTATGCGGAAATGTTCTCGCGACAAATTCCCTGTTGATAACGGCATATATCCCGTGTATATCGGTATTCCCTTTTTCGATGTGAATGACAGCGGTATCTTCGTTCAACATTTCTCCGACAGTAAAAGCTTCAAACGAACCGTTTACCTTAATCAAAGCCCCTTTCAGCGTAGGAATGCGCTCCCAGTTGTCAAGCAGTTCAAAACACGCCCATCTCTCGCATTCGGGAGAATCTGTTTCGCAGTTACAGGCTTCGCTTGCTTCATTTTTTTCACACCACTTGTCAAAAATCCTCTTGCACTCATCAATATGTTCTTTTTTGAGTTCCACATACTCAAAGCCCCCATATTCCCTCATGAATCTGTTTATATGGTTCCGCTTTGAGCTTAGCTTTTTTCCGGCAAGAGTTATCAGGCTTTCGGTGCTGTAAATGTAGTCCGATATCGCATCAATTTTTTTAATTGTCAGTTTCGCGTCGAGATATTCCTTAAATAACGGGACCATGTTCTCTTCAACACGCCCGAAAACAAGTTTCCATCCCCGGCTGTCAAAGTATTCCTTAAGTGTGTAGACAGCATTTACAAAGTCGTCGCCCCGGAACTCACCGACAGGCAAAGGGCAGAATGCAAACGGCGGAAACCTTTTGGGGTTCGATACCATCAAGAGCATATTGTTTGCTATCGTGAAGCGTGAGTTATAGCTTCTTCTCCACATAAACATGTTTGAAAAAACCATTTCGGACGCTTGCGAGTTTGTCTTCCTGTAAATCTTGTTAAGCAATTCCATGTCCGATATTTCTATTTCTTTCCACTGCATATACCAGAAATGTTCACTCCTTATTTATCTTATGTCGTTATCGATTAATCACCAAAAGAAACACCCATGTCCCTTGCTATTCGGACAAGTTCCTCGCTTTCTGATACAACGCGTGCCTTTCCGGCCGCTTCATCAAGCGGAACGGATCTGACCTGCTGATTTTTGATGCAGACCATCCGGTTATATTCACCTTTTTCAACCATTTTAACAGCCGATGTTCCGAAACGGGTCGCAAGAATCCTGTCATACGGGCATGGCTCTCCGCCGCGCTGCAAATACCCAAGCACGGTTATACGATGTTCTATCGAAGTCAGTTTTTCCAATTCGGTGCCAAGATGACTGCATTCCCCCTCATGGTAAAAACCGGTATTATCTGCTGTGCTGTTTTTTTCCGCTTCCGATCTTAATCTCGCCCCCGCTCCGGCTGCCGCCACAATTATGCTGAATCCTTTGCCGGCGTTTTTCCTCTCAAAAATAGCCCTTGCCACTTTATTGATGTCATAAGGGATCTCAGGTATCAGTATTACATCCGCTCCGCCCGCTATGCCGGACTCCAGCGCAATCCAGCCCGATATCCGACCCATAACTTCCAGAATCATTACCCTATGATTCGATTCCGCGGTGGAATGAAGTTTGTCGATTGCCTCGGTTGCGGTATTGACCGCGGTCATAAACCCGACTGTTATATCTGTTCCATACACATCGTTTTCGACTGTTTTCGGGATAGCGACAATCGGAATTCCTTTTTCAGCGAGCTTAGCCGCGTAACTTATGGTAGCACTGCCGCCGATAACCACGAGACAATCTATTTCGTGCATCGCGAGATTTTCCGTTATCCTGTCACTCATATCCGTTCCGGATTCATTTCCTTTTCCCGGCGGGACAACATTAAAAGGATCGTAACGGTTCGTCGTGCCGAGAATAGTGCCGCCCTTATCCAACAATCCTGAGACATCCGGCAGTTTCAGTTTATTAAAACGGTTCTCCACAAGCCCTTTATATCCGTCACGGAATCCAATTACTTCATAACCATAATTATTTATCGCCGTTTTCACAACGGCGCGTATTGCCGCATTTAAACCGGGACCGTCTCCCCCGCTCGTTAAAACCGCTATCCGTTTTCTTTTCATGGCAACCTCCTCCCTTCCGCTTATCAATTTTCTTTTATAAATCCTCTTTTTTGAAAATTAACAAACCCCTTCTGGCGGAAAAACTCATAAGTTACAATCGCAACAGAATTTGAAAGGTTTAACGATCGAATGGATTCAAGCATCGGAATTCTTATGCAGTGCTCATAATTCTCCTTAAGCAAACTTTCGGGCAGTCCCGCAGTTTCTTTTCCAAAAACAAAAAAGCATTCGTCAGGATAAGCAATATCCGAATAAACATATTTTGCCTTTGTTGACACAAAATAAAACGGGACCCCGGGAAACCCGCTCTTCAATGAATCAAAATTTTTGTAATAATATATCCGGACCTTGTGCCAGTAATCAAGACCGGCACGCTTTAAATATTTGTCTGAAACAGAAAAGCCAAGAGGCTCTACAAGATGAAGAACTGCCCCTGTGGCAGCACACGTTCGGGCTATATTACCGGTGTTCTGCGGTATTTCAGGTTCAACTAGCACGATATTCAACTGCATCTATAAACACTTCGCTTTTTTATTTTAGCGTTTATTCGTTTTCCAATGAAATATCAATGGTTATTTTCCCGTTATCGCCCAGATTCAGCGGGACGCATATAGTCTTCATATTTGTCTGCGAAACCGTAATTTTCTCACCCATAAGCAGTGACGGGGGAGTTATTTCAATGCCTATCCCTTTTGTGAACAATATGGTAGCAGTATTCCCCATAATCATGTTTCCCAGTTCTGAAATTGCGCTTTTCGGTATATCATCGAATACCTGCACCGGCATGCCTCCCATCATTATTGACGCAATCGACATTGCCGTTTCAATATTCAACGACATTATTACCTGCCCGCGCAGTTTGCCTGTCAAACCAACTATTACTGCAACAGAATCGCTTGGGTACGGTGAATTCTTAAGATAAACTTTCCCAAGGGTCGGTTTAATTCCTGTCACCATTTGAAATACCTGCTGGCTGGCTTCAATAAACGGGTTTATGTATTCTACGTTCATACAACTCTCCTACGCTCGCTAATAATGTTCTGCTTAAATATTAAGGGGTATGTTTCATTTTCTGTATAATTTTTTCTGCCCCAAATAAACATACCCATATGTATATTAATATTAACATATATCGACAAATTTTGTACACATTTTAAACATGCAAATCAGTCCGCTCACCCGCAAATCGCTGCAAAACCAGGCTTTTTCAGCTAATAAAATTCTTTATCCCGGCAACTGCGGATGCAAGCATTTTTTGTGGTTTTTGTACTATTATCGAAATCCTGAAAACCTTCTATCCGTCATTAACCTTGAAATAAAACCCCTGCGTATATCAACAGCTTTGTAATCGCACAATTCATGGCAGCAAAAACAACCGATGCACTTATCATAATCAATTGACGGAATATTCCGGTCCTCAAAAACAAATGCCGAAGCAGGGCAAATTTTCACACAGTTTCCGCAGCGTACGCATTTTTCCGCGGATATTACGGGTTTCGGCCTTGACTGCTTTTTTAACAGGTTTAATAAGCCTCTTTTTAAAATATTTTGACGTTTGGCGCCGTACAAAGCCGGGATGTAAAAATCATTGCATATAACACATTCAATATTCTCACCGATTATATGAATATTATTATCATCCACAAGGCAGCGTTTTTTTGCGTTTCTCAAGACCGGGACATTATCGGGCGAAAGCCTGATAATTCTCGCCGCGGCAACATCAAGCGCAAAGCCGCTGGCAGATGCGAGCAGCAGCCCGATATGCTTCGGCGTTCCCGCGCTCGGCCCGTACCCTTCCATGCCTTCAATCGCGTCCATAACGTTTATTGCCGGTTTCGTGCCGAGGTAAATATCAATCAGACTGTCCGCAAAGTCGTTGTAGTCCGGCATCCTCAGGTGCAAATCGGCTTTCGCCGTGCCCGCGATGGCTCCGAACATATTTTTTACCGCCCCCGTATATACCATCATCGCATGAGTTTTCAGCTTCGGTATATTGACAATAACATCTGCATCGGCAAGCGGTTTCAGTATTTCGAAGCTTTTAACATACTTTGACTCCGGGTTGTTAATCTTTGTAACTCTTAAATCATAGTTCAGTATGGCTCCGGTTTCATCGGCCACTTTCTCAATCCCGGTCGCCCTGTAGACATAACGGAGCATTGACCTGCTGTACGGTCCTCCCGGGCTTTCCGCTATTATTACGTTTCCGCCCGCTTTCTGAATCTGCGATATAATCGCCTTAACAACCGCAGGATGGGTTGTAGCAGCCTCTTCAGGCTTCTTATATCTTAAAAGATTCGGCTTTACCGCCACCCTGTCGCCGGGTTTTATAAAAGCTTTCCAGCCTCCAAGGTTGCCGATCAGCTTTTCCACGCAGTTATATACATTGCCATATTCATAATTTTCACAGCGTTCTATCGATACCTTATCCATTTCATGCCTCTTATACCAACAAATTTAGCAGTTTAAACGCACGGAACAGCAAAAATACTTCCTGCATCCGGTATGTAAAATCGAGCAGTGCGCCTGCAGCCAAATACAATGCACCTGTTTATGATTATACCATAAACATGCTTTTTTGCCCGCTTTATTAATGCTTTTTCCCGCAGTAAAACCTGCGAACCGGAAATGGCATTTTCCACCGTAAATAGTGATAAGGCTGCCAGGCTGATCACAAGAGGAATTATCAGGCATTTATGCATTATATTCCTATTCGTTTTATGCACATGCCTTGTTTGACAAATTCCTGATAACGCCGTATAATTAATCCGTTATAGTTTAAAATGCGGGGGATTCTATATTACATCTTCTGTGAGGAATATATGGTCGCCGCATATGAGGTAAGAGACTTTATCAAGTATCGTTATATATTTAACAAATGGCATTGATTTTGCTAAAAGTAAGTCTGCACAGGGAGTGAAATAAATGGGGGGTTATATCATCAAGAGGGTAGCATCTGCAATTGTTACAATCTTTGCCGTTGCGACCATTACTTTTTTTCTCATGTTTCTTGTTCCGGGCGGTCCTTTTCTTGCCGAAAAAGCGCCATCACCTCAGACACTTGAAGCTCTTGAGAAAAAATACGGTTTGGATCAACCTGTTACGGTTCAATATATTAATTACATGAAACGCTTGGTATTAAAGCTTGATTTAGGTACTTCACTCAAGAAACGCGGACAGGAAGTAAATGATATTATACGCGTAAGGTTCCCCGTATCCGCAAAGCTGGGCGGAATAGCAGTTTTAACGGCAGTCTGCCTTGGCATACCGCTGGGTTCAATAGCTGCACTGAACCGGGAAAAATGGCTCGATAGAACTATTATGGCGATAGCTACGGTCGGCAATGCGATACCATCGTTTGTCGTAGCTACGGTACTGATGTATGTCTGCGGAGTTGTACTGCGCATCTTGCCGACACTTGGACTTACTTCACCGGCACATTACGTTTTGCCGGTTATTTCGCTGTCATTTTATCCGACAGCTTATATTGCCCGGCTTACGCGGACCAGTATGCTGGATGTGCTCGGGCAGGATTATATGCGCACCGCGAAAGCAAAAGGGCTTTCCCGGTTTAAATCCTTGTTTAAGCATGCTCTGAGAAATGCGGTTTTGCCTGTTGTTACCTACCTCGGACCACTGCTTGCCTTTATTATGACAGGCAATTTTGTTGTGGAAAGAATATTCACAATACCCGGACTGGGCAGTGAATTTATAAGCTCAATAACCGATCGCGACTATCCGTTGATAATGGGCACAACGATATTCCTTGCGACTTTATTGATTGTTCTTAATGTAATCGTGGATATTGCCTATAAAATCATAGATCCGCGTATTAAGCTGAAGTAGGGGGTGGCACAGTTATGAGCGATAAAAGAAATCCCCTCAGTTTTCAATTGGATGTATCGGATTTTCTGCCGGCTGACGAAAGCGAAAAGCAAAGCCTTGTCGTTATGCGGGAAAGTGTCAGCTTTTGGAAGGACGGATTTCGCAGGTTAAGAAAAAACAAGGTAGCAATGGTTTCGCTCGCGGTAATTATCTTTATAATGATATTCGCGTTTATTTTGCCGGCGTTTTATCCCTATTCATATGAACAGCAGATCCGCGGCAGCGAAAACCTGGGGATTATGCAGTACTCTAAAGAAGAACTTGCCAGGAAGGCAGCGGGAGAAAAAGTATTTCCGCATTTTCTCGGAACCGACAGTCTGGGCAGGGATATTACGGTAAGATTAATGATGGGAAGCAGGATATCTCTTCTCGTCGGCCTTGTCGCCAGCGCCATCATATTGGTTATTGGTTCGACCTACGGAGCCATTTCCGGTTACTTCGGCGGAAAAATAGATATGATAATGATGCGTATTGTAGATATCATATATACTGTTCCTGACATCCTTATTATTATTCTGTTTTCGGTTACACTCAAATATCCGCTTAAGGATTTGGCGGCCAATGTAAAGGGATTTGCGTGGATTGAGACGGTAGGAGTAGGACTAATAAGTATATTTATTGTTTTTTCACTGCTGTATTGGGTTGGCATGGCAAGAATTGTCCGCGGCCAGATCCTGTCATTGAAGGAACAGGATTATGTAACCGCCGCAAAAGCTCTGGGAGCTTCACACGGCAGGATTATAAGAAAACATCTTCTGACAAACGCAATCGGGCCGCTGATAGTAACTACCACATTGCAAATACCATCGGCAATTTTTACCGAAAGTTTTTTAAGTTTTATCGGGCTTGGGGTATCTGCGCCGATGCCAAGTCTTGGGTCAATGGCTTCACAGGCGCTTAACGGGATTAGATCATACCCGCATCGATTGATGGCTCCCGCAATAATGATAAGCATAATAATCCTGTCATTCAATCTTCTAGGTGACGGACTGCGGGACGCTTTCGACCCAAAACTTAAAGATTAGGCGGTATAAAATCATGAGTAAAACACTGTTGGATATAAACAATTTAAAAGTATCATTTTTTACACCCGCCGGAGAGGTAAAAGCCATTAACGATATATCCATCCGGATGGAGGAAGGAGATGTCCTCGGCATCGTCGGTGAAAGCGGCAGCGGGAAATCCGTTACGGCTTATTCGATTATGGGTTTGATTCCGTATCCGGGTAGAATCGTATCCGGCACTATCGAATTTAACGGGCACAAAATTCATGAAATGACTGAAAAAGAGCTGCAGGATATCCGCGGCAATGAAGTCAGCATTATATTCCAGGATCCGATGACCTCGCTGAACCCCGTTTACACTGTCGGAAATCAGATACAGGAAGTTCTTTTCCTGCATACAAAAATGGACAAGAAACAAGCATATGAAAGATCGCTTGAACTCCTGAGCCTTGTAGGGATCAACGAACCCGAAAGACGCCTGAAGCAATACCCTCATGAGCTTTCCGGAGGGATGAGGCAAAGGGTGATGATTGCTATTGCGCTCGCATGTGAGCCGAAACTTCTCATTGCGGACGAACCGACCACGGCACTGGACGTCACTATCCAGGCCCAAATATTAGAGCTGATGATGGAATTGAAAAAGAAAATCAATATGTCGATTATTCTGATAACCCACGATCTTGGCATAGTAGCAAGCATGTGCGATAAAATCGCGGTTATGTATGCGGGTAAGATTGTAGAATCGGGAACAGCAGATGATATTTTTTATAACCCGCAGCATGAATACACAAAAGGACTTTTGAAAAGTATTCCGAAACTGAATAAAAAAGAGCACGAAAAACTGGTTCCCATAAAAGGGGTTCCCGTGGATATGCTGAATCCGCCGGCAGGATGCCCGTTTGCACCGCGCTGCGACAGCTGCATGAAAATCTGTTTAAGAAAGATGCCGGAATACACAAATATTTCAGACAAACATATCTGCGCGTGCTGGCTCCTGCAGAAGAAAGGGTACGAAGCCGCAACAGGAGGTGATCGCTAATGGCTGCGAATGATAATAACATCCTGATTGAAGTAAAAAACCTGAAACAATATTTTCCTGTTGGAAACGGCCTTTTTGCAAATAAATTTGTAAAAGCGGTGGATGATGTTTCTTTTTATATAGAAAAAGGAGAAACTCTCGGTCTTGTCGGTGAATCGGGATGCGGTAAGACTACGACAGGCCGGACGATTCTGCGTCTATATGAACCTACCGCGGGTAAAATAATATATGACGGGGTAGATATTACTCACGCCGACATGATGCCGTACCGGAGGAAAATGCAGATTGTTTTCCAGGACCCGTATTCTTCTCTCAATCCGAGAATGACGGTCGGAGATATAGTGGGCGAGCCGATTGATATCCATAAACTTGCCGGCACCAGGAAAGAAAGAACGGAAAAAATAATACAGTTACTGGAATGCGTAGGCCTGAACAGTGAGCATGCGAACCGTTTCCCTCATGAGTTTTCCGGAGGACAGCGGCAGAGGATTGGTATTGCCCGCGCTCTTGCGGTTGATCCCGAGTTTATCGTATGCGATGAACCCGTATCGGCGCTTGATGTTTCAATACAGGCGCAGATTGTAAATATGTTTGAAGAACTGCAGGAAAAAATGGGCCTGACATACCTGTTTATCGCACATGATTTATCGGTAGTTAAGCATATAAGCAGGCGCATTGGCGTGATGTACCTCGGAAAGCTCGTGGAGCTTGCAGAAAGCTATGAACTTACTTTCCATAACGTACATCCATATACGCGTTCATTGATCTCCGCAATACCGATACCCGATCCAGCTGTAAGCCGCAAAAAGAAACGTATCGTACTTGAAGGCGACGTTCCAAGCCCTTTGAATCCGCCAAGCGGCTGCCGTTTCCGTACAAGATGTCCCTATGCGGACAAACTGTGCGCGGAACAGGAACCGGAACTCGTTGAAGTATCCAAAGGGCATTTTGCAGCCTGTCATCATCTGGACAGAGTGGCGGACTGAATATTAAGCAGAATTTTCATATTTCCCGTGAACGATATTGATTTTAAACTCAATCTATACTAGGTATTCTGTTTATGATAATATGTTATCATACCAGGTTTTTCTGGTTAAACATATTGCATTTATGCAAAAAATAAATAAAAAAAGGAGAGGAAGAACATGAAAAAAATTGCTATTCTTTTGGCGGCAGTCATGCTTTTCGGAATTGCAGCGAGCGGCTGTACACCACAGACAAAATCGATATCCGAACTTGCCGTGCATGTAGGTTCGGAACCGGACATTATCGACCCGGCTCTGAATTCCGCGGTTGATGGAGCCACACTCATCGTTCACGCATTTGAAGGGCTATATACCCTCGACAAGGACGGGGTACCTGTCCCGGGCCAGGCTGAATCCTGTACCATCAGCGACGACGGGTTAACCTACACTTTCAAACTTCGTGACGGTTTGAAATGGAGTGATGGTAAGGAGCTTACGGCAGAAGATTTCGTATATTCGTGGAACAGGGCAATCGATCCCGAAACAGCGGCCGACTATGAGTACATGTTTGAGTCGATTGCAGGCTACGAAGAAGGAAAACTTGAAGTATCGGCTCCCGACAGCAAAACGCTTGTAGTAAAACTTAAGGCTATTACACCGTACTTCCTTGAATTATGCGCATTCCCGACATTCTATCCGGTCCGCAAGGACATAGTCGAAGCAAATCCCGATACGTGGACACTCGATCCGAAGACTTACATCGGCAATGGACCGTATATGCTCGAAGAATGGGTGCATGATTCGCATATGATTTACAAAAAGAACCCGAATTACTGGAATGCTTCCAAAATAACGGGACCTGATCGCATTAAATTTGTGCTTATGGATGACTCGAACGCTATTCTTGCTGCATTCGAGAACGAGGAAATCCTGTTTGCCGATGATATGCCAAACGATGAAATCAATGCATGGAAAGACAGACCTGAATTCAATATCGAAGGGCAGCTGGGAACATATTATATCAGCTTTAACGTAAAAAAGCCGTACCTGGACAACCCGAAGGTTCGTCAGGCACTGACGCTGGCAGTCGATCGCGATTATATCTGCGTGAACATCGGCCAGGCAGGGCAGCAGCCTGCAGGAGCGTTTGTCCCGATAGGTTTGTCGGATGCCGATCCGACGAAGGAATTCCGCGAGGTTGGCGGCGATTACTATGATCCTTCAAAAGAAGCTTATGAAAAGAATCTCGAAAAAGCGAAGCAGCTTCTTGCCGAAGCCGGGTATCCGAACGGAGAAGGCCTGCCTACTTTTGAATACCTGTATAACGAAAGCACCGGGCATCAAATGATCGGCGAAGCCCTGCAGGATATGTGGAAAAAGATAGGCGTTAATATTACACTCGTTTCACAGGAATGGAATACATTCCTTAATACCCGCAAGAACGGCGAATACGAAATCGCCCGCAACGGATGGCTCGGAGACTACAACGATCCCATTTCGTTCCTCGATATGTGGATAACCGGCAGTGGAAACAACGACGCGCAGTGGTCGAATCCGAAATACGACGAAATAATCAGGAAGGTCAAGAGTTCATCCGACAGAGAGGAACGTATGAAGCTCATGCATCAGGCAGAAGACATACTGTTTGAGGAATGGGTTCTCTGCCCGATCTACTATTACGTAGATATATATCTTAAGAGCGAGAAGCTTGATGGATTCTATTCATCACCTCTCGGCTACAAGTATTTTATGTATACAACCTTAAAGGATTAAAATTTATTATGCCGCAGAAAAAGCGGAATAACATAAAAGGCGGAGTATAATGCTCCGCTTTTTTTTATTTATTTCTTTACCATTCTTTATAAATAAAGTTGACATAAAAACGCTATAATCTCTGTTGCGTTTTTGCCCGATATTACGAAAAAATACTATTTTTCTGTTTTTATTTTTATATAAGGAGGGCTTTATAAATGGCCAAATTCATTCGATTTCACAACATCCGGCTGCGCTACAAAATGTTTTTTCCGCTTGCGCTTTCATTAATTGCGCTATTACTTGTTTCCATAACATCGATATCCTATTCGAAATCATTGATGGGCTTTCTTGTCACAAATTTGTATGATGAGTTTTATAAAAGCTCATATTGGCTGTTCAATGCCGACAGGGATTTCTACCAGGCCCTTGTTGCTCAAAACAACCTTGAGAACGCGGTTACACAGGAAGAAAAAAATGCCGCGAAAGATTCTTACAATGAAAATGTTTCACAGACACTTGAGCGGGTTAGCAATGCAAGAACCATTATCTTCGACAATATCTCCAAATTTGAGGGCTATCTTCACCCTGCCTCCCGGATGTCGCTGCCCGAACTGTTCGATCTTTTTGATAAAGACTTCAGATTGTGGCGGGAACAGTTTGACGAGGTAAGCCATACCGTAAAAAACAAAGCTGAAAGTCTTAAATACTTTGATTCGGCAAGGGAGGCAATCAATCAGATTGAGGAAATCCTTGACGAGTACAGCGTCGACATTCTTGAACAGAGCAGCGGGTTAATTGCCAGACTGCAATATACGCTTTTAGTTATTTCCGCTCTCGCTGTTGCGGTATCTCTGTTCTTTGGCATAATCACAATCATCGGTGTAAATAAAAGAACAAAAACTACGGTCAGTTTTATAGAAAAAACGTCGAATTTAGACTTAACGAGTGACAGCGCTTATGAATCGATTATGAAAGATAAGGATGAATTCGGTATAATAATCAACGCGGAGGCAATTGCGAGAAACGAATTCAGAAAACTGATCAAAGAGGTAAAAGATCAAATTTCGATGCTGAATGACGCAATCCTATTGACAAAAAACAATATGAGCAAGTTAGGAGAGGCTATTGAAGACATTTCGGCCACCACGGAAGAATTGTCCGCAGGAACCGAAGAAACCGCCGCTTTTACGGAAGAAATGAACGCAACGTCAAAAGAAATCGAAATGGCCGTTGAACAAATAAAAAACAAGGCTCAGGACGGCAATTATATTGCGGATGAAATCAGCACGCGGGCTGTTGAACTTGGCAGGAATTTCAAGACTTCATATGAAAACGGCAACAAGGTATTCAACAGCGTGAAGCAGAAGCTTCAAAACGCTCTTGATGAGTCCAAAGCCATTGAGCAGGTTAATGTCCTTGCGGATACGATATTGCAGATAACGGCGCAGACAAACCTGCTGTCCCTGAACGCCGCCATTGAAGCCGCAAGGGCGGGTGAAGCGGGTAAAGGGTTTGCCGTTGTTGCGGAAGAAATCAGAAAGCTTGCCGATGATTCCAAAAACGCGGTTGCCGAAATACAGAAAGTAACCGAAAAAATAATTGAAGCCGTTAATAATCTTGCCGAAACTTCGAATGATTTGCTTACATACGTTGATAAGGATATCCGGAATGATTATAACACAATGCTCACAACACTCGAGCAATATGAAGGCGATGCGGACAGGATAAACGTTATTATTTCCGACTTGAACTCAACCGCGCACGAGTTGCTCGAAGTAACCCGGAATATGACAAAAGCGATAGATGAAGTTACCGCAGCGACAAACGAAGGGGCGTCAGGAACCACTAACATTGCAGAAAGAGCTGCCGCCGTTGCCGCTATGACAAGTGATGTCGTTGAAAGGATCAATTTCGCAAAAGAAGGTGCCGACCAGTTAATGAACAGCGTTATGAGATTCACAACATAATGATTTGAATCTGTACGGCAAACGGGTTGACATTTTGACGCCGATATGATTTATAATGATATTGCCTAATATCGTAGAATGCGAGGTGGGCAAATGAAAACAGTATTTAGGCTTATTACTGCTTTGGTAATTATTTTACAAATACTGCTTACAGTTTCATGCGCGTCCGGTACGGATAAAAAAGACGCCAGGTTTACGGTTGCCGTATCAATCGTCCCGCAGGAGACCTTTGTAAAAGAAGTTACCGGCGGCAGCATTGATATAGTCACGGCCATTCCTCCCGGCAAAAGCCCTGAAACTTATGCCCCGTCGCCCATTGAACTTGAAAAACTAAGCCGTTCTTCTATTTATTTTTCGATTGGTGTTCCCGCCGAAGTAGGCATACTTGACAAGCTTAAGGACATTAACGGAAACATAAAAATAGTGGATTTGGCCGGCAAGGTAAAAGAACATTATCCGGAAATCGAAATCGTGCCTGGTCATAGAGACCCGCACATATGGCTCTCACCCAAACGGGCTGCGGTAATGGTCGACATAATCTCGCAGGAGCTGTCGGATATTGATAAAGACAACAGTGAAAAATACCGAGAAAACGCGCAAAAATATATTGAAAAGCTGATTGATCTCGATAAAGAAATAAGCAGGTTATTAAGCAATTATAGGAACAGGACCTTTATTGTATATCATCCTTCCCTTGGCTATTTTGCCGACGATTATGGGCTTAATATGGTTTCTATAGAGGAAGAAGGCAAGGAAGCCGCCCCGCTTAACCTTCAGAAAGTTATAGACATTGCGAGGGAACAGAATATAAAGACGGTTTTCTACCAATCCGAAATGGACAGCAAGCAGTCAAGGGTATTTGCCGATGAAATAGGAGGAAAGGCGGTTCAGGTAACTCCCCTCGCCCCCGATTATATCGACAATATTAAAAAAATAGCCGCCGAACTGGTTAAGTCATTCGAATAGGCATGAAAAAAGGTGCAAGAAATGAATTATGCGATAGAAATAAAAAACCTGACCGTTTTCTATAACAAAACATGTGCTTTATCGGACATTAATCTCACCGTAGCCGAAAAGGATTTTCTTGCAATCATCGGGCCGAACGGCGGAGGAAAAAGTACACTTGTCAAGTCGGTTCTCGGAATAGTCAGGCCCCAGCACGGGGAAATCAGAATTTTCGGCCGGGACCCGGAAAAATACGCCGCTCCGATTGGTTATGTTCCTCAGTTTTCGCATTTTATTCACGATTTTCCGATCAGCGTTATCGATGTTATTTTAACTGGAAGGCTGCATGGACGGACAGGTTTATTCCACCGCTACTCAAAAAAAGATTACGAAATAGCTGAAAGCATGCTTGACAGGCTTAATATAACCCATCTCAGAAACAGGCAGATTTCCCAATTATCCGGCGGGCAGTTTCAAAAGGTTATGATTCTGAGAGCCCTTGCCACGGAACCTGAATTGCTGCTTTTGGATGAGCCTACCGCAAATGTTGATAATGACTCAAAAACACAGATTTATGAATTTTTAAAGGAGATTAACCGCTCGGTGACAATTATTCTTATCACGCATGACACCGCGGCGATATCATCATATGTTAAAAATGTTGCGTGCCTTAACAAAAGACTGTTTTATCACGGTGAAATTGAGCTTGATAATGATATTATACAAAAAACTTTTGGGTGTCCCGTTGATTTGATTGCGCACGGTGTTCCCCATAGAGTTTTGCGTGATCACGGGGAGTGACGGTATGTTAAAAGCGCTGTTTGAATACAATTTTCTTCAGAACGCGTTTCTTTGCTCAATACTTATAAGCATTGCATGCGGAATTATCGGAACGGTTATAATTTTAAAAAGGCTTGTCATGATAAGCGGTGGTATATCGCATACCTCTTTCGGAGGCGTAGGATTAGGCTATTTCCTCGGAATCGAGCCTATTATCGGCGCTTTTGTCTTTGCCGTTGCAGCCGCGATAGGAATCGGTTATATCGGCAAAAAATCGCACCGAAATTCAGATATAGCAACCGGAATCTTCTGGTCTGCGGGAATGGCTTTGGGCATTCTCTTCATATCGTTTACTCCGGGTTATCCGCCCGATATTTCTTCATATTTGTTCGGTGATATCTTAACCGTATCAAAAACCGATTTACTGCTTACCGTTATTCTTGATGCCGTTATAATTTTCTTTATCATCGCGTTCTATAACTATTTCAGGGCATATTTGTTTGATGATGAATTCGCCGCCGTACTGAAAATCAATGTAAACCTGATAAACAATATTCTGCATGTGATAATAGCTTTGACAATAGTTATTCTGATACGCGCGGTCGGAATCGTGCTCGTTCTCGCGTTATTAACCGCTCCTGCGGCTATTGCAAAGCTTTTCAGCGGTAATTTGAAATCAATCATGCTGTTATCGGTATTCATCAGTCTTGTATTGTGCTTTGCCGGACTATGGGCTTCATACCGCTTCAATATCGCTTCCGGCGCGTCAATAGCGCTGTTATCATCCTTGTTGTATTTTGCCGCGCATCTTGTCAGGAAGATTTCGGATTATATAACAGACAGAAAAATGCAAAACCAGGGGAACTGATTCCAATATCCCCCGGCTGATATGATTACACGGAAAAACAGTATATATGAGTTAACCTTTCACACCGCCCAATGTAATACCCTTGACGTAGTACTTCTGAAAGAAAGGATAGATGAACAGCATTGGTACCACACCGACTACCGCGATTGCCATTATAACGGAATCCGTCGGCATGGTTGCGAGCATTTCACCGGCCATATCCCCGAAAAAGCCGGACTTCAGATAACGGATATCCAGCAGAAGACGATTCAGTACATTTTGAACATTGTAATATTTTGTATCCGACAAATAATACAATCCGTTTAACCACGAGTTCCAGTAAGCCAATCCCTGCATTAATCCGACAGTTGCCAAAATAGGACGGGACAGGGGCAGACAAATCTTAAAAAATATACGCCCCTCACTTGCGCCGTCTATGCGGGCCGCTTCATAGAGTTCCTGCGGAATGTTCGTTCTAAAATAGGACCTGAGCAGCATCACATTAAACCCATTTACCAGCAGGGATGGAAAAACCTGTGCCCAAATCGTATTCTTGATACGAAAAAGCTGAGTATACATCAAATAGGTAGGAACCAGGCCACCATTGAACAGGATTGTAAATAAAACCAAAAAGTTAAGTATTCTGCTCCCCTTCAGGTTATTGTGCGCTAAACCATATGCAAGCATTGAAGAAATTAAAAGCCCTAAAGAGGTCCCAAACACTGTTGTAAAAACGGTCACCAGGTATGCGTTTACCATTGCTTCAAAATCTTTGCTCAAGTATACGTAAGCGGCTGCACTCCATTTCGACGGGAAAAAACTGTACCCTTCATTAATGATTACATTGTTATCGGTAAAAGAACCGATCACCAGTAATAAAAACGGTATAATGCAGCAGATTGATATTATGGTAAGGATTACACACGCAACAAAAGTATTTATTCTGTTCTGCTTCAATTTAGACTTCATGATCCGATTACCCTTTCTTTCTGTAAACAAATACTTTAAAACAAGGCATTCTCTTTATTGAATTTCCGGATTATCAAATTGGAGATTACGATCAGGACGAATCCGACGATCGACTGATAAAATCCGGCGGCTGCAGACATGCCGATATCCCCTAACTGAAGCAGTGCCCTGTATACATAGGTGTCTATAACATTTGTTGTGCTGAACAATGCCCCTGAATTCATCGGCACCTGGAAAAACAGCCCGAAATCCGCATAGAAAATTCTCCCTACGTGTATGAGAAAAAGGGTTACAATAGTAGGGACAAGCAAAGGCAGCGTGATATGAATAATCTGCTGGCCCCTTGAGGCGCCATCCAATGTGGCTGCTTCATAATATTCACTGTCTATTCCGACTATTGTTGCCAGGTAAATAATACTATTAAACCCTATAGTTTTCCATATCTGCATAATAGTAATAATAAACGGCCAGTATTTAGGCTCCGTGTACCATGAAATTTCCTTCATTCCCAATAGAGGCAAAATTCGATTGTTAACCATGCCCTTGTCAATGCTTAATAAAGCATATACAAAATAGCTTACAACGATCCATGAAACCAACTGAGGCGAAAGAATAGCCGTCTGGTAAAACTTCAAAAGGCGCTTATTTGAAACCTCATTCATTAAAAGAGCGGCAATAACGCCAAACACGATACCTAACAAAATAAAAGCAGCATTGTACATCAAAGTATTTCTTGTAATAATCAGCGCATCTTTCGTTTTAAATAAATACTCAAAATTCCTAAAACCTATCCAGTCACTTTTCAGAATGCCCTTTCGAAAATCAATATCCTTGAAAGCAATAGCCAGGCCGGCAATCGGAATATAATTATTAAAGAATAAATATATAAATCCCGGAGCCATCATAAGATATATCGGAAACTTCCGCATTAATGATTTTGAAGACTTATTGGTTTTTGAAGAATTCGCCAGCATAGTGATAACCCCTTTTTAGTAACAGTCGATCTGCAGTCTGAGTTAAAGCAATGCTGCCAGGGTAGAACTGCAGATCAACTGTTTTTCATATTTATAAATCTAAATCACGAAGCGGACATTGTTACTTTTTAGCCAGCCATGCATCAAGCTGTGCCTGCTTTTCAGCTATAATCTTATCAACGCCGGCTTCCTTCATTTTGGCAACATATTCTTCAATAATGCCGCTGTCAGGATCGGCCAGACCGCATTCGATAAGCATTCTGTACTGTGAACGTACGGAGTTGACAGCAGCCAGCTCTGTCTTTACGTTCTCGCTGTTAAATGTAAAACCAAGCGCTTTGGACCTTAATGCAGTATCATTATCTTTCTTCATCTGTTCCCACAGATTGGGCTGTTCGCCTCTCCACAGAGGAGAAAGGAACTGGTTGCCCATTGCATAACCCATGTTGAGCGTCCATCCGCTGCTATCTCCGTCAACACCTTCCGGATAATAAGCAAAACCGTCTTCATATATCTTATAATGCTTGCCTTCAATACCCCAGCAAAGCAATGTAACAAGATCCTTGTCGGAGTACATCAGATTCAGATATTTGGTAGCGGCATCAGGATATTTACTTGTTACGGATATACCCCAGTTAACCTGGGTCACACTGGCGGTGTTTGCAATGGTAGGAGTCAGCGGTATTGTAAGGATCGGAGCACCGACATTCCTGGTAGCCTGTTCAGCATATCCTGCCTTGGCGCCATTCAGGTACGCAAATCCTTTTCCGGCTTTAAGCAAAGAGGAATATCCTTCCTGTGTAGTTGTTATGTCTCTCATGATATAACCGGCCTCGTACCAGTCATGTACCAATTTAACCAGTTCACGGTATTCTTCTGTTTCTTCGTAAAGTACTACCTTAGTATTATCCAGTCCATCGTTCAGCAATACGCCGATTGCATCACCCAGCGGGTCATATTTGACGTAATAGCTCAGAATTGATCTGCCGGCGGCGGCTGTTACCAGAGGATAAAAATCTGCTCCCTCGCCTTCCTTGACCTTTTTGAGGATAGGAGTCAGGTCATATATATCTTTTATGGCACTGGTATCAATGTTGTATTTGTCAACAAGGTCCTTGCGCATGTTTACCGCATAGTATTTTGCGAGGTCGCGTATGGTAGGAACGATATACAGTTTTCCGTCTATAGCGGTAGCGTCGAGATAATCTCCAAGTGCCTCACGGATGCCCGCTCCGTATTTGTCTATCAGCTCGTCCAGTTGAAGCAGTTGGTTTCTGCTTACATAAGAAGAATAATTGGCATTCGTTACGAAAATCAAATCCAACGGTTCATTTCCCGACTGCATCAATGTAATCTGCTGATCATAGCTTGAGTACGGATAGAGCTGCAGTGACACCTTTGTATTGATCTTATTAAGAGTAATTTCATTAATCGCATCTTCAATCAGCGGAGCGTCTGCCGTACGCGGTGAATTGTCAGCGAGCAGAGCAAAAACTATCTCTGCCGGTTTTTCCTGCGTGGCAGGCGTGGTAGGCGTACCCGCGGTATTATCGGGTTTTGTCTGAGGTTCGTTAGTGCCCGGTGTTGTGCTGTTGCCGCATCCTGCTACGAGGACCATCAGCATTAACGTCGCCAAAACACATGTAAATATACGTTTGAAACCTGGTTTTCTTATCATTGTTTTTTCCCCCTTCATCATTATTACACTTTCCATCATCTTTTTTCCTTCCAAGTTTGCAAAGTAATGCAAACTCCGTGAATAGCCTTCAGGACTATTCGTAAATTTATCTTTTATCTGGTTACACCCCCCTCCCGCATTTGTTAAGTTCACTTCAAAAACCTAATGTCCTCAAAAGATTGCCCCCCATGATTTTTTCCTGATCATCGACCGGCAAATCTTCAATGAGCGCTTTGTATTTACCTACGCATGCATGCATGATGTCAAAAGGAGTATCGCTCCCATAACAGACCCTGTCCGCTCCCAATTGTTCGATCGCTTTCCATATCGCATTTGTCCTGACCATGCTGCCAATCAGCATAATATTCGGGCATTCCTGTGCGACTTCGATCATAGCATCCGTTAAATCGGCATGGCCGACGCCGCCCATGTGCGCCACCAATATTTTCATTTCAGGGTATTCCTTCGCGATTTTTCTTACGCGAAACGGATGCGTGAATTCAAATGCATCCGCTCCTACATGAAGAGCCAAAGCTTTTTTGGTTTTTGCAATCTCCTCAATTACCGGGGCATATTCGGGATTGTCAATATAGTAGCTGTTTTGTGCCCCATTCAGTTTCACGCCGTGAAAACCGTATTCGTATATGCACTTTTTCACCGAGTCGATTGCTTTATCAACTCCAAGATTCGGATCAGCCCAGCCGAATCCCAGGAAACGATCGGGATATTTCCGTGTCGCTTCATAGATGTAAGCATTCGAGTCGTCAATATGCCTCAGGTAGGGCGGGATTAACCATACCAATGCCTGGTCCACCTTTGCGCGGTCCATTTTCAATATGGTGGTTTCGATACTTGCGTCGATCCCCTGCTCCCTTATCGGTGCAAGATGTACATCAGCATCTATAATTCTCATTTATACCAGTCCCTTCCTGTTAAAATTTGAAATCATATATCCTGCCGGCTTCCGTATTAAAAACAAGCATATTGTCCTTTATTTCGAACGGAACAACGGCACCGTTTTCAGTAATAACGGGCTCCTTCTTTTCTGTCCACCTTATACGGCATTTTCCTCCTGCCGTACTTTCTATCTTTAATGCAATAAGCCCGTCTTTATCTTTTTCGGCCGATACAAAGAAACCACCGCGGGCTCTGAGCCGCTCGAATTTCGCCGCTTTATTCTCAGGCCAGTAAGGGAACAGCCTTATTATATTACCTTGCGATTGCAGCAGCATTTCGGTTATACACATAATACCCTGGAACTGATTTTCAACCATCCTCCAGTTATTGCTTACCCAGACCAGCAGCTGCCCTTCCGCATATGAAACCGAACAGTATAAACCATTGTCAAAGCGATGGTTCAGCAAAGCGGTACGAATTTCATCGAATTTCTCTTTTAATCCGAGACGAACGAACGGCATCATCGCGGAAATCGCATGCAGCGGCGCCGGAGTAGCCGTACCTTTTGGACGCAGGATATTTGTTCTTCTCAGCATGTCACGAACTACTTCAGCAAGCCCCCCGTCTTCATCGCCGTCCAGGTACTCACCGGGATACACGAGCCATCCGCCGCATCCCCAGCGATTAGTACGGGCATACTCCAGCCGCCACTCCATATCCGCAAATTCAGAGAGTCGTTTTCCGCGGATAACGGAATCGAATTTATCCCAATCCTTACAAAATGCATACCAGCCCTGGTTATCTTCTGTCCATCCATACTCGATTTCCGGTACTTTTTTAAGAGCCTGTGCCCAGTCTTCACGTTCTTCCTCATCAACCCCAAGTACTTCCGATGCGCTGATAGCGCACTCAAAGGCTTTCCTGAACATAACGATATCGGTCACGTTGTTCCGGTTTCCTACGAAACCTTTGCACCATCCGGGTTCTTCCAGGCGCATAGACGGATAGATATCGCCGTCTTCCTTCTGGTATTTCTTCAAATATTCGCTGTAAAAAACCGCAGCCTTTTTAATATAATCATATGCGTTCTTCCTCAACCATTCCGTATCATGCGTGAATTCCCAGTGCTGCCAAAGCATCAAAGAAAGCCAGCCGGTATGACACAGCGCGCGTCCCCATTTATTATTCACGATGGCACGATGTGGAGGAGCATAGGGAATACTGCTGAGATCGCAGTAAACTCCGCCCTTTATCCCGAATATCATTTCGGAAAAGTATTCAAATGTCGGCATATGCTGGCGTATAAGGTCCGCAAATACGTCATACCACTCCAGACGGTTCACCGGCAGCGCAGCGGCGAACCATTTTTGCACATTATGATTCCATGTGTAGCGGGAATGGAAGTCGCAGTTATCGTCAATAGGGACATTTGCGCAGAGAGAAGGAGCCTGGGCCCCGCGTTTCATGTGGCAGGCAAAACCGTAAAGATTTCTGTACCAGACAGATTCAAGTTCCTTATCTTCTATTTCAATACTGGAAGATTCCCAGTATTTCTCCCAAAGCTTCTCACTTTCCGCAAGCAACCGGTTATAGCGCTCTATCGTATTCTCTCCCATGATTCGGATAGCCCGCTCCCGGGTATCCGGGTAGTTTTCACGGTCCGTTGAAATACCGGTAAACAATGTGATTTCGTTTCCGTCATTCAGGCGGAGAGACTGTGCAAGCGCGTAAGCCATATCGAGAACCGGGATCTTGTCATTTGAGTTTTTATCAACAGTTTCCGGGAAGGACGACGCAATGCTCCAACTGAAATCCGGTGTATCGAATTTGCCCGGTATAAGCTGTGTTATCGTACCGCTGTGATTCGTAAGCAGTTCCACTTTCGGCAAAGGCATTGTCGGATCCGCATAATCCGGTTCCTTCTCGACAAATATCTGGATCGCGGTGGTATCGCCCTCAAGAGACATTTTCATTGCCAGCGTATTCAGTTCTTTATGTATAAAAGCGCTGAAATGCAGCTTGCTCCTGCCTAAATCAACCGTGGACTCCAACAAACCATTCTTTATATTTAGTTTAGCATAAATTTTCGTATTACTGAACCCGCAATGACGAATTCGAATACGCCCGGCTCTTCTCAGACCGAATCCGCCGAACCATAAAACGAGTTTGCCGCATCGTTCCTTTTCCTCTGCAAGCGAACCAAAAACCACGTCGACGCCTTCCGGCTTACCCTCCCAGTTTGCAAACCGCGTCAGGATATTGTCGCAATTTTCCGGCCATTCAAATCCGTAATCCCTTTCATACCTGATCAGGTCATCCTGGGTTAATGTTTGATTTTTTGCATTATTGTCTATCCTCGAATCCCAGATATCATTCTTACCGAGATACAGGATAATTTCATGGGACAAAAAAGTTACGTTTGCCGCGAAGTCGCCGTTGCCAATGATCAGCCCTTCATGAGGGTTTGTCACAATCCTGTCCGTTATGATTGGATATTTTTCGGCGATATATTTCATGTTATTCCCCCATTTCAGTTTCCGCTCTTTTTGATAGATATAGAGATGTCTGCTTTTTGACCTGTACATTTTGATTTTATGCCTCGCGCATTTATCCTTTCTATCACTTTTAAGACCTATAATTGTTACTTTCAAGTCATTTTAGGAAGGTTATTTGACAGGGAAATCGTTATAAAATAAAATGAAATTAGCATCTCCCGGACTTTTTCGGAAAATTAGGAGGGTAAATTTTTTGAACTCAATCCGTACCAAGTTGATTCGCAGTTTTTTATGCTTCGCTGTTCCGATTGTCATTTTACTGGTATTAACAAACATTTATGCCGTTTATCTTGTGCGTACCCAGGTATCGAAATCATATGAAAACATGGTTGCACTCTATTTGAACCAGGTTGATACCGCACTGACGGATATCGAACAGTACCTGAGCCTGACAATTTACTATGATGATAATCTCCAGGCAATTAAAAGAGATGAAACCGACATGACTTCCAACCTGGCGAGGATTTCTCTTAAGAACAAACTTGCAAACGATATCCTCGTATATAAAACGGTTGATTGTTTTTTTGCATATCTTCCGGAAGCGGATACTTTCTTAAGTGTAAATAAAAACAGTATGGAATACAAAAAGCGGGATCAGATCAGCACATACATTCAAAATAACGCTGAAACCGATGCTGTCGACTTCTACAACTGGAAGGTCTATACGATAGAAGACTCTCATTACCTGATGCGTATCATACAGTCAAATAACATGTATCTTGGAGCATGCATACAGATGGAAAGCCTTAAAACTCCGATGACGCTGGTTGACCTCGGGGAAAATATTTATACTTTCTTCACGGATATAAACGGCACCGTATTGACGCCGCTGAACAACCTGGATCTTGATTCGATTCATGGCGAAAACAGCCTGGTTAAACTGACACAAAACGGAAAAAAAGCGAATTACCAATTTATCTCCCGCAGTTCTTCCAAAGGGGATTTCAGGCTGAATGTCCTTATACCGGAGAAAAATACGTTGAATTATCTTCCGCATATCCTTCGTTTTTCTTTTGTTATTTTGTTCGTTCTCTGTTTTATCATCATCCCCGCTTACTTGATTTTTATCAATAAGGATATTTTGCTGCCGCTGAAAAGTTTAGTGGCTTCGATGAAGAAAGTAAAGAATGGAGATTTAAACGTAAGGATTAACTTAAAAACAACATCGGACGAGTTTGAAATAGTAAAAGAAACCTTCAATAATATGCTTACGCAGATCCAGGATCTGCAAATAAGCGTACAGCACGAAAAAAATACCGCGCTGAACGAGGAACTTTATCGTCTGCAAATGCAGCAAAGCCCGCATTTTTTGATAAACTCCCTGAATATCTTATACAATCTTTCAGGATCAAAAGACAATAAACTGGTTGAAGAAATGACTCTCTGCATGATCCGGTACTACCGGTTTATCTATACCAACCACTTCAACTTTGTCCTTTTAAAGGATGAGATCAGTCATTGTGAGGATTATTTGCGTATCCAGAAAATGAGCCTGAAGGACAAGCTGACATATTCTTTTACAGTGCCTGACTTTCTTTATGATACGCCTGTTCCTCCGCTGATTGTCCAGACATTTTTGGAAAACGCGATCAAGTATTCGGCATCTGAAGACGGATCGGTTACCATATCGGTGAATATTGATTTTGCCGAATATAAACAGGAAGATTGCATCAAAATCATAATAAAGGACAACGGGAACGGTTTTCCGGAGGATTGTTTGCGTATGTTCCAAAGCACTGAAAATATTTTCCCTCAAAAGAAAAGCGAACACATGGGGATAATGAATATTCAACGAAGAATAGCACTGCTTTACAAAGGAAAATCGGATATTCGTTTTTCCAATTCCAACGGGGCAAAAATTGAAATTTACTTACCGGTTTCTCCCGATTTTAATATAATGCGAAATCTGTCATAGAAAAGGGGGGAAAAGGTGTATTCGATTCTGATTGTTGACGATGATAACCACGACATACAGAAAGTTAAGAACATTATAGACAGTACCGGCATTCCGGTAGATGATCTTTTTACGGCAAATAATATCCATCAGGCTAAAGAGATTTTGTCGAGCAAAAAAATAGATATCCTGCTTTGTGATATCGAAATGCCGCAGGGAACCGGAATTGAACTGTTGGAATGGGGGCAGGAAAGAAGCCAGGATACCGTATCCGTTCTGCTTACATGCCACTCTGATTTTAAATACGCAAGACAGGCACTGCGGCTTGGATGTATTGATTATTTGCTGAAACCGGTAGATCCGGAAGAATTGAATTCCGTTTTAAAAAAAGCGGAAAATGTGCTGAAAAAGAAAACAGAGACACTTAGGATAAATGACTATCAGCAATTGTGGAAACGGATCACCCCTCTCGTAATGGAGAGCTTTTGGCTGAACCTGATCAACAATATGGAGCTTTCATCCGGGGAAGCCATTAAATCAATGATTGAAGACATGAACATTCCGATCACGATGGATATGAAGTTCTTCCCAATCCTGCTGACAATTCAGCGGTATCAAAAAGAACTGAGCGCAAGGAATCAAAAAATCATTGAGCATGTGATTAAGCAGTCTATATACAGGATCTTTACGGAAGAAGAGTTTTCAACCCGGATTATCAAACTCAACAATACGGATTATATTATCATCCTTTCTTTTGAAAACCCGGAACACTTAATGAGGGAAACTTTAAGAGAATATTGCGAAGAGCTGGTACGCACCTGCAATAAGGTTTACTGCGACGTATCATGCTTTATCGGCGAAATGTCGAGTGTTTCCGATTTTTCAAATGTGATAGCGGTTCTGAAAACATTGAAAAATGAAAATGTATTGCTGAACCAGGTTATAGAAATTCACGAAGCGATAAAAAAAGCCGAAGTAAATACTCCCAATATCGAGCTTTGGACGACACTGCTGAAGAAAGGCAAGGAAAAAGAAGCCATCGAAGAGATATTTGTATATTTTAAGGTGCTTTCCCGGACAGGGAATATCAATGCAAGCACGCTCAGGCAGTTCCGGCAGGACTTTCTTCAGATGATATATCTGCTTCTTAATCAAAATAATATTTCAGCAAGTGAAATTTTTAATGATGCTCTTACTATCGAATTGGAGGATAAGGCCGTCAATTCCATAGAGGAGATGAACATATGGGTAAGGCATATCATCCGGAAAACAATGGAAAGGATCAATGCTGTCGAAAGACCTAACGATGTTGTGGAAACAGTAAAGGAATATATTGCGCTTCATCTGGACGAGGAAGATCTTTCACGGGAAACAATCGCGCAGTATACCTTTCTCAGTCCCGATTATCTTTCAAAAGTATTCAAAAAAAGGACAGGCTTCTCAATATCGGATTATCTGATCCAGGAACGGTTCAAAAAGGCAAGGGAACTGCTCGTTTCTACGGATCTCTCGGTCAGTGCTGTAGCATCGGCAGTAGGTTATTCCCATTTCTCGTATTTTTCAAAGATGTTTAAAAAAATTGCGGGCTGCACCCCGATAGAGTACCGGAAAAGGTACAAACCGCAATCATAAACCGCATAAAACAAAACGGTTTTTTGTTCTGATCCGTGTTATTCTTTATTTTTTTAAAATATACGGAGTATATCACCCTCCTGGCATGTCAACCAAGAAGCGCCTCTTCCCTCTCCCTGAAATAAGTTACTGTCTGCATTACAAGCTTATCAAGGGAAGCCTTGTCAGGTTTTCCGTTCATTGCGGGATATGGGTCTCCGCCGGGCCCCAGGGGTTCCGGAGTTACAAACCTGTCTCCGTTATTGTAATCAATAAGGTATAACGCCATTATTATAGTATCCAGATCAAGCGATCCTTCTCCCAAAGCGCATCTGTTGCTGTCGGCCATATGGAGGTTAACAAGCATTTCACCGGCATCAAGTATTGCTTCACCAATATGTGACTCGCCGGACTGCATATGATAAACATCACCGTTTATATGCCGTACACCGGGATGATTAACCGCGGCAATATATTCCTTTGCTTCCGCTATTGTGTGAATGAAACTGACCTCTGCAGCTCTTATCGGTTCGATTGCAGCTTTGATATTGTATTTTACAAATAGATCTGCTACGAGGCCAAGTGTCTCCACGCTTCTTTCGAATTCGGTATTATCATAGGCCCCGGGCCTTCCGACAGCCCCCGGTACAATCAGCATATAGGAAGCGCCTACTTTTGCTCCGAATTCAAGCTCCCTTTTTATATAATCCACCGCGGCCTGCCTTTGCATAGGGCGGTTGCTTGATAGATCATTATCTGCGGAAAACATGCCGCAGATCCCCGAGACACTGATGCCGAAGTCATTAAGAACTTTCAGCGTTTCATCCGGCTTGTACCCAAGATCCGGTCCATAATGGTTGCCGTGAAGCTCGATGTATTTTATTCCCGCCCGCTGCAGGCGCGCCGCGGATTCCGCAAGCGGTTCGAGACCGAATCCCCAGTTGCTCCATGATAGTTTTAGTCTGCTTTTTAATTTTTCCGGATTGTTCCTTTTAAGTTCAAGAAATGCATTACGAATCTTCTCATTCTTAATTTCAAAGTTTTGCTTTGTCATTAACTGCCCCCCCATTTAAACAGCTCGCTTTCGAGTTGCACTGACTGGAAAATTAAACTTATAACTAACGAAACTATCAGATATGCATCCGAAAGGTATACATAACGTATTTTATTCTACATAATATTTTACTGCTTGTAAATGTTTTTACTGAATTAAAATTTTAGGGTTTGCATTCCGACTCCGGTTAGCAAACCCTAATCAAAACTTTGGAATTTCACTGGAAGCAGTTTCCGTATCAAAGCGTCTTGCTTTACCCATTACAGTAAACTGCGCCTTCTCGACAATTTTGTACTCCAGCATAGTACCGCCCTCCAATATTAATTTAATTTTTACCGGTGCAAAGGATTTTAAAAAAAGATTCAAGGGTGCCTGTCCTTCAGCAAAACATCAAAAACCCGGCAGTCTGCATAATCTTTAAGCAGTGATCCGGGAATGGATAACAATTCATTATACATTATAGAACAGCCATGTTAATTATTGAATAGTATCTTATATCTTTCAAATTCTTTCTTAACTCCGGTAAATTCAAATACCTTATTTAGTACCTTTCAAACATTTTAAGCAGCCGTAAATAATGGTTCGCCTCACGCAGTACATGATCACCCAAAAGAGGTATAATAATCGATCTTATCCTGCATGCAAGAATACCCCTCGTACCCTGAGCTTTAAAGTCCCGTAAATCCTCAGTTGCCTTTAAGCTTTTGACGGTAATTTTAGCCTGCTGCGGAGTGGTCCTGTCAATCGCAGCTTTTGCTTCTGCCGTCAATTTATCAAACTCTTTCCCAAAATCATTAGCTTGCTCGATAAGAGCATCTTCCGTAGGATCAAGCAGGCCACGGATAAACTTGGCATGTTCCGCCATCTGCCTGTTCCAGAAAAACTCCAGTTCCAATGCTTCCCTTCTCAGAATTATCTCTTCTCTCCTTTGAAGTCTCATAAGCTGTGAAAGATATAGTTCTGCCTCACGCATTATGTGTCTAATCAGCAGCGGATAATTAAATGTGAACATTTTGCAACTTAAAACATTGGATAAAATATTCTTTTTAAACCGTATCAATGCAGCGGTTGCTTCTATTGCTCTTTGGTTAAGTTGGGCTACTTTCCGTTCAAGCCCGGATTTGGCTTTTTTAATATCATCGCCTATGAGATCCGCTTCCGCTTTTGTCAGTTGAGTCGGTATCTGTATTCCCGTGAAAAATATCGTAGCCTTTTCGGCATCCAATGTAAAAGGCGTTATTACCTCTCCGGACTGAAGAACCCTGGGACTGACAACACCGTTTGCAAGAGAAATGGCTTCTCCCAGGATACCGTCAAATTCCCTGCGAAAAGCGTCCGCGCGCTGTGTAAAATCTGCGTCCCTCGGCGTAAACCCTACTTCAAGGAAAAATGAGTGTTCTTTCATAATCCTTGCAAAAAACAGGTGCAAAGCCAGAGATTGTTTTATAAATTCAATGCTCGAGAGCATTCTTCATTCCTCCCTGTATAAAGTTGTCTTATAGAATTATTTTATGTTAACACTATATTGGTTGTTACAGTATTATCTAATTTATTCTGTCAACTCAAATTCAGAGATAAATTTTGTAAAAAAATAAACCCTCGATATGTTCCGAAAATACATATCAAGGGTTTTATTCATCCATTAACAAGGGCTATGGATAAATCCTGCGCTCATTATCCGATATCCTAAGGTTTTTTTACCTTTCCAAGCATTTCCTCGTATATTTTCTTTGTTTCATCCTCATTACCCATATTGAAGATAGTAACCCCTTCATCCGTTTCAAGATATATAAAAGGGGGTTTTTCAGCGTTTACAAATAACTTCACTGTACCCAATTCTTTAGCCCTGAAATATCCCTTCAGGTTTGAACCTAAAGCTGAGCCGTTGGTTCTCCACTCAATAACAGGCAGCTCTTCCATCAGCCTGACAGTCTTAATTGAATCCCAGACATAAATATCGCCATACATACCGTGGATTTGTATTCCATCATCAATAAAAGTCACGTTGGTCTGTTGAGAAGAGAAAAACATCAGTGCGATAACAAGAATTAATACGGCAGCGACAACACCGACAGGGAAAACAAATTGCTTCCATGCTCCCTTTCGCAGCTTTCCATTTTCATCATAAATATTCCCATCATATTTTTGAGCTTTAATCAAAAGATAAACTGTCGAAATGCCAATAAATAAAAAAGCCGGTACCAGAGCCTGTTTAAGAAGACCTGAAGCTTTCAACACACCCATCGTGATTAAAACGCCGCCATTTATATAGGAATATATCCCTATCAGACGACTAAGGCCTTTTACGTCGACTTTCGCCTTTTTCTCTTTCGGCATCGTGTTATAACCCGAGATTAGGAAATACCATTTAAACACATGAACCGTCAACCCTACAAAGATAAAAAATACACCAGGTATTATATAAAACCACATGATAAACCTCCGCGCGTTACTTACCTTCTTTTATTGTACAAAAAATACAAGGAGTTTGGAGATATTTTTTATATTTTCCAAACAAGAACTACGCAGCATAATGGGAAAAATGCAAACTTAAAGCCCAATTCCGACACACTGCAATATGCACTGTATGTTTACCCCTGATTATAAGATTAGAAATAAAAGGCTTGTCCGATAAGACAAGCCTCTGTTGTTATGACAGAGACAAGCGGGAACGAACCACTTGTCTCTTAAATTCAATAACTGCGAAAATATTAGTCTTTATTAGCCGATAATTGCAAGCAGAGCGAAGTTCAGGATGAACAGAATAGCAGCACCCCAGAGAATTGGATGAACATCCTTTGCTTCCTTCTTGCAGAGCTTCACAATTCCGTAGAAGATAAAGCCGGTTGCAATACCGTTGGAAATACTGTAGGACAGAGCCATGAAGATACCGGCAAAGAAAGCGGGAATAGCTTCGTCCAGATCAGTCCATTCGATATCCTTAAATGCAGCGAGCATCATAACACCGACAAGTACAAGCGCAGGAGCTGTCGCTGCGGAAGGAATTGCACTGATGAAAGTAGCCAGGAATGCGGAAATTGCAAAGCAGATAGAAACAACTACGCTGGTGAGACCGGTGCGCCCGCCTACGCCGATACCGGCTGCGCTTTCAACGTATGTTGTGGTGTTCGAAGTACCGAAAATGGAACCGATGGAGGTTGCAATAGCGTCAGCAAAGAGGGCCTTATCCATCTTGGACTTAAATCCGGCGCTGGATTCCATAGCTTTCTCGTCTTCTTCACTGAAAATTCCGGTGCGACGACCGGTTCCGATGAAGGTACCAATCGTATCAAACGTGTCAGTCAGAGTGAATGCAAAAATCGTAACAAGAATAAGCGGAAGTCTGCTCATATCATTAAACAGTGAAGGAATTCCCTCACTTGTGAAGATAACGCCTAATGTTGTGGGCAGAACCTTGCAGGCATCAATAAAAGAAATAGTGTCTGCGGTAGAGGTAAGACCCATAGGAATACCGATTATTGTTGAAGCGATAATCCCAATAAGTATAGCGCCTTTTACCTTCAGAACCAGAAGGACAACTGTGATTACAAGACCGATAAGGAACAGCCAAAGTGCGGGTGTATTAATAGTGGCCATAGAAGGAACGCCAGCACCAAAATCAATAAATCCGGCGTTAAGAAGGCCTATATAAGCGATAAAGATACCGATACCACCGCCGATGGCGTTCTGCAGGCTGTGGGGAATTGCTTTAATGATAAACTTACGAAGTTTGGTAACGGTAATCAGAATGTTAACAATACCGCAGATGAAGACCATGGATAAAGCCTGCTGCCAAGAAAACTTAAGTGCAAAGCATACGGTGTAGACAAAGAATGCGTTTAGTCCCATACCAGGTGCCTGGGCATAAGGAACGTTTGCTACAAGGCCCATCACCAAGGTACCGATGATGGAGGCAATGATGGTCGCGAGAAATACTGCGCCCCACTCCATACCGGACTGACTGAGTATGCTCGGGTTTACAACGATAATGTAAGCCATTGTGAAGAAAGTTGTAAGACCAGCTAAGACTTCAGTAGAAAATTTCGTTCCGTTTTCTTTCAGTTTGAAAAACTTCTCCATAAAAAAATCCTCCCCTTTTTATCACCTAATAAAAACGGAGGATACGTCCTAATAGTCAAGCAATTTACGGTTGCTTGGTAGAGACTTTGGACCCATATCGTCCGAATTATATTAGGCAATTCTATATTAACTCAAGTGCTCGTCTTTTACAATATCTTTTTTTTGTGTTTATCGCTTTGCTTTTTCACTTTTCGATATTTTTCGCTATATTTCATCATAATGGCGTAGTGAGAAGTTATGTACACAATCTAACGAACAGCACCATTTTTAAATCTTTCATACCATTTTTCGATTTCTTCATCGCTGTCTATTTTCAATTTTTTGAATATGTTGTAAGCAAACTCAACAGCGGCAGTTTCATTCGCCGTGATAAAACCTCCGTCAACAACTACCTGGGCAGGGACATAAAGTGATTGCCCACTGTAATTCTTTTGACTTAAAAACAATTCCAAAGAATCTCCTGTATGCTTTACACGGTTAAGAAAGCCATGCCTGCATAAAAAAAGAGTTGCTCCGCATATTGCGGCAACAGGTATATCCAACTCTACAGCACGTTGGATAAATTCTTTAATTCCGTCATAATCGTTTTCCTTCCACGAAAGGCCGCCGGGAAGAATAATCATAGCAAGGTTGTCGAAGTTTTTATAACTGCCTATACAGTAATCAACCTCCGCTTTAATGCCGCCCATTGATACTTTTGGAATGTTATCGGTTGAAATTGTTTTTACCGCATAGTCCGAAAAGGAATTTATCACCGCAATGGCATAGCCTGCTTCCCAATCGCACCAACGGTCTGTCAATAAAATCAATACCTCATTTTTGTTATTTAGCATGATTACCTTCCTTCCGAGATCATATCAGTAATATTTAACTCGTCATATTTTACTATCGTAATCTTACTTAATTATACTTTATATGGTTAATATTGACAATCGAAATGTATCTTTATTTCAACACTATTTTAACCACTGGGATATAATTGACCCACAATGCCCGGCAGAAATTGACTCCGCCCGGCATAATTGCGGGTTACAGTTTGAATTGATCCTTCAACAAGAAAAGTTTTACCATAATAAAGACAAGTAATTTTCCATTCATCAATTTTTCAACTTATTTCCAATAAACATAATGCTAAAAAAATAGAAGCCTTGAAAGTATCGTGATTTCAAGGCTTTTAGTGTGGTGGAGATAAGGGGAGTCGAACCCCTGACCTCTTGAATGCCATTCAAGCGCTCTCCCAACTGAGCTATACCCCCACATAATATTATCTTTTACTTTGCTGTCATCCGCCAGGAATAACAGCAAGTCTTATTATACACAGGTTTTCTGTGATTTGCAATAGTTTTGCCGGATTCCGTTAACCTTCAAGCTGCTTAAACCTTTCAACGCCCTTTTTACACAGCAGGAAATATACAAGAACATTCAACCCGCCGTATATCAAAACCGCCGATAAAGCCGCGGTTATGATTCCCGGAGAGAACTGCGCCGCGGCATAGATTGTAAGTCCGCCGACAATGCTTGAGATTACCATGCTGTAAACAACATTCATGTTCTGCTTAACAGCCTTTTGCTCGGAATCCCAGTCAAGCTTCGGGTTATACAGATCGAGAAGAATTTCAAAAAATGAAATCAAAAGCGTTCCCATCCACCCAGCTACAAGGATAAGCAGGCTGATGTACAGCGGGAGTTTAAACACGGCTGTCGCTGCAATAAGCATAAACACTGCTCCGGCAATACTCAGAATAAACCCTGATAACACTTTCGCAAGTATTTGCGTTCTATAGCTGACCGGGATATATTTTTTCACAAATAATTCCTGGCCTTCTCTTGATATGGATGTGGAAACGGTTCCGTTAAACCCTGCGACAAATGCAAACATGGCTATTCCAAACAGAAAAATAGTACCGGCATTATCGGTATTGATTATTAACTGTTTTACCATGCCTTGCATATCCGCACCTTCCGTTCCCATAACCATATATATAAGCAGTAATACCGGCCAGATAAAATTTACTATAACGCAGTTTAAAAAATAAATAGGAGTCCTGAACAAAAGTTTAAGTTCGAGCATCGTATATGTCCTGAGCGCGGAATGTTTCTTAAGAAATTTATCCCTTTCTTCGGCTTTATTCTGTTTGTTTCTTTTCGAAACTGATTCGGACAGTCCGACAACACCTTTTAAATATACCTTTTCACCCAAAAACAGCAGGAAAATATAAACCGCAGCCGATGCAGCGGCATAAAGCAGCAGGTTCAAAAAACCGGCCGCGGTTGCGGTATCCAATAAAGCGGAGACCGCCCACCTTGCTGTGGGGAATATGCCCGATGTTAACAATGCAAGGGTATTTTCACCTTTCGTAATCAGGGCTTCAAGCTCCTGCAGATTTATATTGACAATAAACCTCTGCATGACAATGTTTATACCCATGCCCAGTAAAAGCGCAAGCGTACCTCCGATAATACTGAAGGTATCCTTGTGCTTTGAGGCGTTTGTAAACCTCATCAGAATCATAACCAACACCGACGCGAGACACAGCGGCACTACAGGTATAAACACAAAAACAACAAAGCTGTACAGATAGAATACTATACCAACAGCACTTCTTATACCGTAAACAATAACTGCAGGCAGGAAAACCGCAGCGGTTATAATGTATTCAAATATTGCTGCCGTAAGAAATTTCGCGCCTACGATCTGCCTCGGTTTCAGAGGCAGGTACAGCAATACTTCCACATCTCTGGAAAAGTAAAAACTTGCGGCTATATAAAATATTCCGAACAGTAATATTACTGTCGATGTTATTGCAATTCCCCAGCTAATTATCACACCTTCCTGCCCTATTACAGCTAATGCGCTGTAAGCGCTGTTAACAAAAAATGAAAACATAACCACAAGGCCCGGAAGAATTATAATCAGCATTAGTGCAAACAAAACCTTCGATACTTTATTTTTCATTCCCTTTATGCCGAAACCTTCACCGTTTTTCAGAAGTGTTCTTGTCAGCAGCAGCATTTTATTCTTCATTTTCGGTCAACTCCAGGAATAATTTTTCAAGCGATTCGTCTTTCATTGAACTGTTTCTCATTTCGTCCAGGGTGCCGCAGAAAAGGATTCTGCCCTTATTTATAATTGCGACCTTGTCGCATATCTTTTCTGCAACGTCAAGTACATGAGTGGAGAAAAAAACTGTTTTTCCGCTGTCTGCTCGTTTTCTCATCATTTCTTTCAGAATAAACGATGAGCGCGGATCAAGACCCGTCATAGGCTCATCAAGAATCCATACGGACGGATCGTGAAGCAGCGAACCCATCAGCACTATTTTCTGCCGCATGCCGTGTGAATAACTCTGTATTCGGTCGTTCAGCACATCCTCCATGCCGAATTTTTTTGCCAGATCATCTATAATCTCTGTCCTATCCTTTGAACTTACGTCGTACATGTCCGCCATAAATCCAAGGTATTCGATGCCTTTCAGCCTTAAAAACATATTCGGCGAATCCGGTACAAAACCTATCTGCTTTTTTACTTTTACCGGATCGGTTTTTATGTCCACCCCGTTAACTTTTATTGTACCGCTGTCTGCATTAAGAATTCCGGTAATCATTTTTATCGTAGTAGTTTTTCCGGCGCCGTTAGGACCGAGAAAACCGAAAATTTCACCGCCCGGTATTGTCAGGTTGAGATTATCGACGGCTTTGACAGTGCCTCCATAGGTTTTGCTTACATCTATTAGTTCAATCATATTTTATCATTCCCTCCAATATTTACTATACCTTTAAGTCGGTTTCTCGGCAATACACATACAATCTTCAGACAGACACCCGTTCTATTATTATAAAAAAATGCGAATGTTTTTATGACCTGTTTGTTACTTATGAAATATAAACCGACGGTTAAATAATACACCATCCGGGATTCGTACCCGGAACTTTAAGTAACTGTACTGATTTCAACTTGAATTATCTCTTCTATGATTGCGATAATATCATATCATAACAAAACGGGAGAATGAAGAATAAATTCGAAAATAAAAAATATCAAGGGTAAGAATCTTGTAACCCTTGATATTTGCTGGTGCACCATCGGGGACTCGAACCCAGGACACCCTGATTAAGAGTCAGGTGCTCTACCAACTGAGCTAATGGTGCACGTAATATTAAATCTGTGCCTTGCTTATTATACAAGGGTTATTATCTGTTGTCAAGATTTTTAGCATTATGGGCGGAGAGTAATTATTGACTTTTATCATCAGGACCTGTAAAATAGAACTTGTCCGTTTGGTGCTTATAATAACTATTTCTAGGCCCCATGGTCAAGCGGTTAAGACGCCGCCCTCTCACGGCGGCAACAGGGGTTCGAATCCCCTTGGGGTCACCAGAAAGGCCGGGAAGCAATTTCCCGGCCTGTTTTTATTTTCTAAACCTGTCCGCTGGATTTGAGCCTGTCAATACCTATCCGGATCCTTCGCAGCGTTTCATCTTTCCCAAGCACTGCCGCTATTTCAATGGCGCCTCCCGGCGTTACTTCCCATCCTGAAAGGGCTGTCCTGACAGGCCAAAGCAGTTGACCGTTCTTTATGCCGAGTTTAGCTACAAGATTCAACAGGGCTTCGTGCAGGCTCTCCTCGGACCAATCCGTCAGTGCTTCCAGAACAGGAACTGCGGCGGTAAGGCTGTCCAGAGAAATTTTAAGATCCGTTTTCATTTTCTTATGGACATAGATATTCAGGTCGTAATCTTCAAGCTCATTCAAAAACTTAATGTTTTGGGGAATCTCCGAAAGTACTTCCGTACGGTTCTGGATCATCCGTGCAATCGGAAACGTAGGCAAATCAACGGTTAATCCCTTTTTTATCCAGGGCAGCGCAATTTCATGAAAAGCCTCCGGTGTCATTGCCCTGATATACTCGCCGTTAAACCAGCGCAGTTTGGCCATATCAAAAACCGAAGGCGATTTGCTGATACGGTCGATCGAAAATATCTTTTCCAATTCGGCGAGGCTGAAAATTTCCCTGTTGGAATCCGGTGACCATCCGAGAAGCGCGAGGTAATTTACAATTGCCTCTGCAAGGTATCCGTCATTGATTAAATCCTCAAATGTCGCGTCACCCTTACGCTTGGAAATTTTTGATCCGTCGGGCTTAACTATAAGGGGCAGGTGAACGTATGTCGGGACTTCCCATCCAAACGCTTCATACAACAAACAATATTTCGGGGTTGACGAAAGATACTCACTCCCCCTGACCACATGGGTGATATTCATAAGGTGATCATCTATCACATTGGCGAAGTTATACGTAGGATAACCATCGGACTTAATGAGGATTTGATCCTCAAGGTCTTTGTTATCAACCGTAATATCCCCGTAAACCGCGTCATGAAAGGTCGTTGTACCTTCGTCGGGCATTTTCTGGCGTATAACATATGGTTCTCCTGCTTTAATTCTTGATTTTACCTCTTCCTCGGACAGACCTAAACAGTGCCGGTCATAACGGAACGTTCTTCCTTCCGCTTCACATTCCATGCGAAGCTTCTCCAAACGCTCTTTCGAACAAAAGCAGTAGTACGCATGCCCCTTTTTTATCAGTTCCTTCGCGTACGGCAGGTAGGTATCCTTGCGTTCGCTCTGGACATACGGCGCATAAGGCCCGCTGATATCCGGACCTTCATCGTGTTTAATACCGCATATTTTCAGCGTGCGGTATATAACATCGACGGCTCCTTCGACAAGCCGCTCCTGATCGGTGTCTTCTATGCGCAAAACAAACTGCCCGCCGTGAACACGGGCAATCAGGTATTCATAAAGGGCTGACCTTAAGTTGCCGATGTGTATATAGCCTGTCGGGCTTGGTGCATACCGTGTGCGAACCGTTAATGACATAGTAATTCTTCTCCCGTATACAGTTTAATTATTGCATATTATAACAGACGCGGCACTGCCTTTCAAGGAACCGTATAAAATATTGAAACCTCCGGGAATTCCCGGAGGTTTCGTAATAATAAATCATTAATAATCCATATCGGCAGGCATCGGCGGAGGATTCTTCTTTTCCGGTTTTTCGGCAACTGCACTTTCGGTTGTGAGTATCATTGCGGAAACGGAAGCAGCGTTTTGCAGCGCGCTTCTGGTAACCTTAACGGGGTCAACGATTCCGGCTTTGAACATGTCGACATACTCTTCCTTCAGCGCGTCAAATCCAACACCTTTAGGACTGCTTTTAACCTTTTCTGCCACTACCGAACCGTCCAGACCTGCGTTTATCGCAATCTGACGCACAGGTTCCTCCAACGCCTTCAGTATTATTGCAGCGCCTGTTCTTTCATCGCCTTCAAGTGTATCGACAAGTTTCTTAAGGTCATCAAGAATATCAACGAAAGCGGTTCCGCCTCCTGCGACAATACCTTCCTCAACGGCAGCCCTTGTAGCGTTAAGCGCATCTTCGACCCTGAGCTTTTTCTCTTTCATTTCCGTTTCGGTTGCGGCTCCGACTTTTATTACAGCTACGCCTCCGGCAAGCTTTGCAAGTCTTTCGTTCAGCTTTTCCTTGTCATATTCAGATGTTGTTATTTCAATCTGTTTCTTAATTGATTCGATTCTGTCTTTAATGGCCTTGCTGTCGCCGGCGCCGTCAACAATAATCGTGTTTTCTTTCTGAACCTTTACGGATTTTGCCTTGCCGAGCCAGTCAAGCTTGATATCTTTCAGGTCCATTCCAACTTCGTCGGAAATCACCTGGCCGCCCGTGAGTATCGCGATATCGCGGAGCATTTCCTTTCTCCTGTCGCCGAATCCAGGAGCTTTGACGGCAACGCATGTAAACGTTCCGCGCAGCTTATTCACAATAAGGGTTGCAAGCGCGTCGCCTTCAACATCCTCAGCTATGATAAGCATTTTGTTTCCGTTTTTAATTATCAGCTCAAGCGCGGGCAAAAGCTCCTGAACATTGTTGAGCTTTTTATCGGTTATAAGTATATAGGGGTCTTCAAGAACAGCTTCCATCTTCTCGTTGTCGGTTACCATGTACGGTGAAATATAGCCCCTGTCGAACTGCATACCTTCAACTACTTCTATTACGGTATCGGATGTTTTGTTTTCTTCTATTGTTATAACGCCGTCGGCCGTAACTTTTTCCATTGCATCGGCAATGAGCTTTCCGATTGTTTCGTCACCGGATGAAATGGTTGCTACGAACTCCATATCAGCCCGGCCGTTAATCTTTTTGCTGTTGGCCTTAATTAATTCAACGGCTTTATCAACAGCCTTTTCCATTCCTTTTCTCATTATCATCGGGTTTGCGCCCGAGGCAAGATTTTTCAGTCCTTCCCTGACAATTGCCTGCGCAAGCAGAGTAGCGGTTGTTGTACCGTCTCCGGCAACGTCATTTGTCTTGCTCGCAACTTCTTTCACGAGCTGTGCTCCCATATTTTCATACGGATCCTCGAGTTCGATCTCTTTCGCTATCGTGACGCCGTCGTTAACTATTTGCGGCGTGCCATACTTTTTATCAAGCACAATATTGCGGCCTTTTGGCCCAAGCGTAACCTTTACGGTATTTGCCAGTATATTGACACCGGCTTCGATTGCTTTTCTCGCTTTCTCGTCATAAATTATCGTTTTCGCAGCCATAGTCTAAACCCTCCTTACTCTATTACCGCCAGGATATCATCCTGTTTGACAAGAAGATATTTTTCATCGTCCAGTTTTACTTCGGTTCCCGAATATTTGCTGTAGATAACCTTATCGCCTTTTTTTACGGTTACCTTAATTTCTTTCCCGTCCTTGACCTCTCCAGGTCCGGTCTCAATTACCTCGGCAATATACGGTTTTTCCTTTGCGTTTGACGGGAGTACGATGCCGCTTTTTGTCTTTTCATCGGTTTCAATTTCCTTTAACAGCACTCTTGTTCCCAACGGTTTCACTTTCATGTGTTCCCTTCTCCTTTCATGACAGTATTTTATCGCTTTTTCAATTATGAACATTTAAAAAGCGTTTCAAAACCCCTTTAGATAATAGATTAAGGAATATTTAAAACGCTTGTTAGCACTCTATGCTATCGAGTGCTAACATTATTCTATTCAATATCTTTTTTTCTGTCAAGATGATTTTTAGACAAGGTTTGGTTTCAGGATTACTGAATGCTTTTCATCGCCTGTTCGGCCATATATGAGCTTCTGACGAGCGGGCCCGAAGCGACATATAAAAAACCTTTCTCATACGCTTCTTTCTGATAAGCCGAAAACACGTCGGGATGAATATATTCGATCACCGGATGGTGCTGCTTCGATGGCGACAGGTACTGACCGATTGTGAGAAAATCGCAGCGCACGTTTCTTAAATCAGAAAATACGGCCGAAACTTCTTCCGGCTTTTCACCAAGACCAACCATAATCCCGGATTTTGTATAGATCGTTTCATCGAAATCTTTTATGGCTTTCAAAACAGCAAGTGAACGCAGATAGTCCGCCTGCGGCCTTACTTCAGCATATAATGAAGGCACCGTTTCGACATTGTGGTTTATAATATCGGGATGCGCTTCCGTAACCTTTCTTAAAGCTTCCAAATCGCCTTTAAAATCGGGTATCAGCACTTCAATTGTAACATCTGGCGTTTCTTCCCGTACCGCTTTAATTACACGCGCGTAGTGCTCCGCTCCGCCGTCGGGAAGATCGTCGCGGGTTACCGATGTTATTACCGCATGACGTAATTGAAGCGCTCTTACAGCATGCGCGACATGCTCCGGTTCGTTTTCATCCACAGGCTCCGGCATCCCTTTTGATACATTGCAGAAAGTGCATCCCCGCGTGCATGTTTTGCCGAGAATCATAAACGTTGCCGTTTTCCTGCCGTAGCATTCGGCGCGGTTCGGACATGCCGCTTCACTGCAGACGGTATTTAGGCCGAACTTATTCAATATGCTTTCAACAAACGCGTTCTCCCTTGTAGCACACGCTTTAACGCGCAGCCATTCGGGTTTTTTTATCCGTTCCATTCGCGTCCTCCGTAGCTACAAAGCTTTCCTATAGACTCTTAAACCTGATATATTATTCACAGATCAATTCCCGATTTCTTTATGAAGTTCACGGATGCGTTGAAACATTCGCAGAAAACTTCCGCGGTCCTTCTGAAAAGTTTGTCCATATCCTGTTTTTTACCGGTAAGTTTTTGAACCGAAGTTACGCCCCTGTCTTTCAAACCGCACGGAACGATCCATTCAAACCTTGAAAGGTCCGTATTCACATTAAACGCAAAACCGTGCATTGTAGTCCAGCGTTTCACCTGTATGCCTATTGCCGTGATTTTATCGTTTCCGACCCAGACACCCGTATATGTTTTATCGCCCCTGACGGCTTTAATCCGGTAGTCGTCCTCCAGGAGCCTGATAAACGTATTTTCAACCTTCATTATGTAATCACGTATATCCCTGCCCCAATTATTCAGGTTCATTATCGGGTAGCCCACTATCTGCCCGGGTCCATGATACGTGACGTCTCCGCCCCGGTTAACCTGTACAATTTCCACTCCGAGGCGTTTCAACTCGTCTTCCGGTACCAGGATATTCTCTTTCTTCCCGCGGATACCGAGTGTTATGACCTCGGGATGTTCAAGCAAAACCAAAGTGTCACGGGTTTCACCCGACGCGACTTTCTCCCATAACCGCATCTGTAAATCCAGAGCACGACCATATTTCATTCTGCCAACGTATAGGATGTCTATTGTCAAAACAAGTACCTCCAAAAAACGCCGGAAATTCAGTTTTGCCGGTATTTCAAGAGATGCAGCCGCGGTTTAGGCTTTACCACCTTCTTGAGCTTCCACCTCCGCCGCTTCGGCCTCCACCGCCGGAAAAACCGCCGCCGCGGGAAAAGCCTCCTCCGCCGCCGGTGAATCCACCGCTGCCGCCGGTAAATCCGCCTCCGCCGCCCCTGTATCTTCCTCCTGACATCAAAATTATCAACAGCGCTTTTGTGATCCTGCCGCGGAAGAATATCAGGTCAATTATCAGGAAAGTGATAACAATAATAACAATGACGGCTTCTCTCGTACCGCCGCTTTCGCTTCGGCTGTCAACATCTACATATACAAAATCCTGGTCCAGTTTATCTATATCAATCCCATACTCGTCATAAACCTTTTGAACGGTCGCAAGAAAGCCGTTCTTAATGCCGGACGAGTAATCACCCTCCTGAAAAGCGGGGATCATATAATTATCCTGTATCCTTCTCGTATCGGCGTCCGTGAGAGCACCTTCAAGCCCATATCCGACTTCTATCCTTGACCAGCGATCTTCAATTGCGATAAGGATCAGAACGCCGTTATTCTTTTCCGCCGTTCCTATTCCCCATTCCCTGAAAAGGTTAACGGCATATTCCTCAATAGACTGCCCTTCAAGGCTTTTGATCGTGACAACAACGACCTGCGCGGTTGTCATCTCATAGAGCTGGACAGCTATGTTTTGAATTTCCCGTTCCGTTTCCTGATCTATAACACCGGCAAAGTCGTTTACGAAAAAATTATCGGCAGGCTTCGGATAATCAACCTGTAATCCGTAGCACGGAAGGCTGATAAAAACGGAAATAAGGATAACTATATATGCAGTTGTTCCAAACAGCTTTTTCATTATCATTTTCTCCGCTGCCTAATGGTTATTTACTAAAGTCAACCTTTGGAACTTCCCTGGCTCCTTCATCCGCTTCAAAATAGTCATAGCTTTCAAACCCAAGGATTCTGGCAAAAATAACGGTCGGGAACCTCTTAATTGCCGTATTGAACTTCCGGGCTGCTTCATTATAGTCCATTCTCGCTACAGCAAGCCTGTTCTCGGTTCCTTCAAGCTGTACCTGCAAGTCCTTAAAATTCTCGTTTGCCTTAAGTTCAGGATAATTTTCCGCCACAACAAGAAGCCTCGATAATGCGCTGCTCAGTTCGGAACTTGCCTCTGCTTTGTCTTCTATAGAAGTTGCTCCGGCAAGCTTTGCGCGCGATTCGGCAATGCTCGTAAATATCTCTTCCTCATGGGCCGCATACCCTTTTACCGTTTCCACGAGATTCGGAATAAGATCGCTTCTTCTTTGAAGCTGGTTGTCAATCTGGCTTAATGCGGTCTGAACCTCTTCGTTCTGTGCAACAAGACTATTATATGTTCCAATTGCTGAAAAGATTATTATGAGCGCGATTACAATAACAACTATCAATGCTGTTATCAGCGTTGAACCTCTTTTCATGTTTCCTCAACTCCCGTCATTATTTTACTTTGCTTATTAATCATACTATATTACCGTTTCACATTCAATTCGATAAGGTAAATAAATCTTTTTTCCAATATCAAAAGATATTGTTCGCTTATAATTATAAAACTTCCGATTGTTTCTATATATGCCTTAATTTGCAATCTATTGTCATATTCTATAAAATAATAGTTAATGAAAGAAGGTGATGAAAATAGAAACCGATACCCAGAGAAACTTTAAAAAACAGATGAAACAACTTGAAAAACAAAAAGACTATAAAAATAAGTATTATTTATATGATGAGCGAAAACCAAAAAAATACCGCAAGATCAGGAACATTTCCATATCGTCTGTTATTGTTATTATTATCGTTGTTTATTCACTGCTTAACAGGATAAATAATACTATACGTATTCCGGTAAAATCGTTTTTATATACTGATAATATATTATCTGGAATTACCTCTCCGGATAAAAATAAAACAAGGAATTTTATTGCAACAGTTATAGAATTAAGAAAAACACAAGGAGAACTGATAAATTATACAAACAGTATCATTGAATCAGGAACCATAGATGAAGAACAAATAATTGAAACAACATATTCTGTAAAAGATTATCTGAAAACAATTCATGAATATCGGGACAAATTGGAAAATGAAGATTTTCCTGAACATATGGCAAGTTTCAAAGAAAAAAATATCAGCCTAATTACCAGTATTGATAAGTACTATGATGCATATTTAAAAAGTTTACTGAACCCAAAAGAAAAAAAATATAGAGAAATTATGTCAAAAGAAGCGAAAAAAATAAATGAATATATTAAAATAATAGGTACCGAATTGGAACGCATTATAAACGATTATAACGGGAGTTAAAAACGCCTTCCTGTTCTTCAGGCGGCGGGCTAAGATAATATCAATAATAAATAATAATATCACGTAAAAACAGATAAGTGAGGAAGAAGTATGTCTGATTATAAGAATTCAAAATGGGCGGCTGAAATCATCGACCTGCAGAAAGATGACGGATCGTGGGGATATTTTCACACACTCAGCAAACCTTCAAAAAGCAACAGGTTAACTACGGAACAAGCCCTAAGAAGGCTTGAAATATTAGGATACACAATAAATGACAAGCCTATATATAAAGCTGTGTCGTACATGCAGGACTGTTTAACGGGTAAAAAAGAAATACCGGATCGCAGGGAAAAAGTACATAACTGGGATATATTTACATCACTTATGCTGTCTACGTGGATACGAAGGTTTCTAAAAGATGATCATATAGCAAACGAAGTCGCGCAAAGATGGGCTGAGATAATAAGCAGGGCGTTTGAAAAGGGTTCATATGACCATGACATTTATGTTGATACATATAAAAAAGTATTCGATCTTAAGCCCAAAGGCGGGCGTTTACTTGATTTTGCAAACTTCTATCACGTTTCTCTGCTTTCGGACGCTTTGGATGATAAAACGGCGCTGGCCCTGATTGATTATATATTGCAGCACCAATCAGGCATTTATTATATCTATGGTAAACAAATATCCGTTTTGCCGCAAACATTCAAATCGCTGGAAGCAAGCAGGTATATTTCTGCTGTTGAATTGCTCGCGGGGTACAGAAACCCGGGCTGCAGAGAAAAACTTATGTTTGTCGCTGAATGGCTGAACGCGAATAAAGAAGATGACGGAAACTGGGATATGGGGCCTTCGGTAAAAGACGGAGTCCAATTCCCTTTGTCCGATTCATGGCGCAAAAAAGAACTGCGGGTAAAGGATTGCACGTACCGGATTTCAAACCTTATAGAAAAATTCAAATATAAGCCCAGTCTTTCTTTAACTCTATAAACAAAAATGTTAGTATAATTAATTTTTATCAATATTATTACTCTTATAAGAATCTAATAATTTCTTCATTGAAAATTCTTATCGCAAAAGAATCCGTCATACCGGAAATAAAGTCGATTATACCTTTTATGTAGTCCTCATAAGATAAAATAGAATAAATTATCCTATTTTCAAATTTATTTACAATGGCTCTATATTTTTTTCTGACCTCATCATTTTCTCTCACATCAAAAAATTTTAGCAGCCATTCTCTTAAATATTTAACTAATATCGGATAAATACGTTTATATTTTTTAAGCTTATTTAGTGTATCCTTTCCATCATACATATCTTTTGCAACTTGGAATATGGACGTTATAACTAACTCTGCATACTTTTTGTACGTTTCCAGTCTCTGATGTTTATATATGTAATCTTGATTAAATTCCTTAACCTGTTTCAACAATTCATAGTACTTCGGAGAGAATTTAATTCCTTCCCGAGGTGAACTCGTTTTACATAAATCAACTATAAACTCGTGCATCAACACAGTGTTATTCACATGCTTTAAATCAACATTAATTGTATTTTTAAGCAATTTATTCAGTTTTCGCAGTTCCGATAATGAAAGAATATTCAAAGTTAATGCATCTTCAATATCTCGCCCTAAGTATGAAATTTTATCAGCTATTTTTACAATACACCCCTCCCATGAGAATGGAGAAAATTGACTTGCTTTTTCTATCTTATACAAGTCGATCGCTTCAGTACGGGGAAATATAGCATTTTCATCAACTTCACCGCAATGGCATATTATTCCATCCCTAACTGCATAAGTAAGGTTAAGATTCATTTCTTTACCTTTGTCGTTTTGTATTGTTTCGAAGCTGTCTATAAAACGTAAACTGTTCCTTTCATGCCAAAACGTACCATTTATTTCTTTGCTTATTATATTTTTAAGTATTTCTTCTCCTGCATGGCCAAATGGTGCATGGCCAATATCGTGCCCCATAGCTATAGCATTAGTCAATTCAGTATTAAGACCCAAGTAATTAGCTATTGTATAGCTGACTGAAGCAACATGATTAACGTGTTGTGAATGATAAAATAAAATTGACAGTTTTCGATCAATAAGATTTTACGGTTTTTACCGGTATTTGTAAATAGGATAGTTCAATTGCTGGAATTTAAATTTCATTTCATATTAACAGCGCAG
>Ga0134095_1000219_pt1 | contig 64984 bp, 65 predicted proteins | sample 6_2taG_FD_94449 | JGI IMG/M metagenome (GOLD analysis project Ga0134095, IMG submission 94449) | Switchgrass degrading microbial communities from high solid loading bioreactors in New Hampshire, USA - 6_20_20_110_A2 metaG | ecosystem: Engineered > Bioreactor > Semi-continuous > Anaerobic >... | reverse complement strand
TGGCGGGAGTATGTGGGAATCGAACCCACCCAAGAGGCTATTAACCCCTCGCGCTGGTTTTGAAGACCAGAGGGCACACCAGCACCCATCTACCCCCATGTAACACTTACTTGAGTACTACTATATTGTAGCATACTTTCATTTTCTGTCAAGTCTTCATTATTACATCCGCAATTACTACATAATTGGCTACTTGCATAATTTTATGGTGCTATGATTATTTCCTTCCATACCATCTTGCTTTATATTCTAACATTGTCACGAATTCGTACCATACTACTTCTGATATTGCTCTAGTTAAATGATGATTCTTTATCATATTTCTAGCTTTTAAGTCTTCTATAAAATTATCACTTGGTTCTCGTTAATAATTCTGAAGGTTTTTTGGGTAATAAGTTTATTTCTCCTTCTACTAGAATTGAAACATATTATTTATCTGTTGGAGTTTTAGAAGTCGTAATCTTATGGATATAGAATATATTTTGTCATATATTCTCTGGCAAGTCATCTCCCACTTGTAGAAGTTAGGAGACTTCTTGCCAATTTAGTTAAACCAATGTCAATCATTTCATAGAATTTTATCTAATATTTTCCATAATATATTCTTTTACCAACTCCACACTATAATCAATACATTGTTCTATATTGTAATTTCCTGGAACAGCAACTTTAATATTACATTTTTTCATTGGGATAAGAATTTTCATAGCACTGCTTAAACCAATAGCTTCTGCCATCCTTGGAGATAATTCGCCCATCAATGCATTAGGCATGAGGATTGCCACCACTCCCATAATAATGTCTGCATCCTTTACATTGTGTATGATTGCATTTTCACCTGTAGCCCCTTGACTTGCACCTGCCTTCAGCATCATGCCTGTTGCAACTGAATTGGTACCTAATGCTATTATATTTAAATCAGGAAACTCTAATTTTAGCTTTTTCACTATATTACTTCCTATACCGCCACCCTGACCATCAATTACAACTATTTTGATATCTTTCACAGTACATTGCTCCTTTCCTGGCTAAATATAAATAATGTTACCATAATAATAGTAACATTATTTATAAAACAATATCAAGAATTATATTTTACCTCTTCCATTCTACTTAATTGAATACACTTCTTCAATAGTTTTACAGCAGGTGGTATAAATAATAGTTGAATAATGATGCCTGGTATTCCAGTTATAATAGCTCCTTTAACGTAAAGATAAGGTCCTGTACCTTGCATTCCAAAGAAATTTACCAAAATAAACACCACTATTCCTGCCATAATCCTACCACTAACCATAGCCATAAGCATTGATATATATATTTTTGACTTTAAATTCACATTAAAGTAACCTGATATCAATCCATATATCCCTAATTCAAATATCATTATAGGTAGCATTGGAAAAAATACTGGCATACCTGTCAAGAAACTACTAAGTATAGGTGTCAATACTCCTACTATCAATCCTTCAACTGGTCCTAAAGTTAAGCCTGCAATCAGTACAGGAATATGCATTGGTAAAAATACTTGTCCGCCCATATTAAACTGATGAAAAACTATAGGTAACAGTATACCCATTGATATATATAATCCTGATAATACAATTTTTTTCCCCTTCAATTATATCATCTCCTTTTATTAAATATTTTTAAAGAATTCTTCAATTTTCAAAATTAATTCTTCTACACTATTTAAATTTGATGACAGCTTTTCCATAGGGCAAACATCATCTCCTGTTCTGTTTAAAATCATAGGAACCTTCTTTTCATATTCTACTTCTATACCATTTTCTAAAAGTAATTCATATGCTTCATCACTGATTAGATCTGTATATAAAGACTTTATCTTACCTTCTATTAGAAACATAGAGGCAGCTTTTCCTATAACCTTATCCGCAACAGAAGCATCTTTAAAGTCTTTTTTATGATTCCTGTAAGCATCAAATATTGGCTTAATTCCTCTTCCATTTGATTCAATAAGAATCCTATTATCTCTAGCTAAAACAAAATTAAGATTATTTTTTTTTAAATAGATTTTCGCTAAAGTCTTGTTTTCCATATACTTCTCCTTTCTTTAATCAAAAAAAACACGAGGGTTATTCACTCATAAGTAATCTAACCTTCGTGGTTTTCAAATTGTCTTCTGACAATTTATTTCTTCTTAATCATATGAAATTTATTTAGATAAACTTAATTATAATATATTCTATTTATTCTTTTCTGTAAATACAGTATATCTTCCATATGGAACAAATGCTACAGTTGCATTCTTTCCATATTTTTCAAGGGTTCTGTCAAATAAATCTTGAAATTCTTCAGGAGGATACACATTTAATCCTACATTCCTAGCAAATTCAATATTTTCTTTAAGAGTAATGATTTCTGTATTTTTTCTAACCATGACTTCATAAATCTTATACCAGATACATCCAGCCCATAATTCATTCTTATGGCTATAAAAATCTCTTAATACTTTTTCATGATTTTCTGGAGTTGCAGGCATATATGGTTTTAATACATCCATTAATGCAAAACCATTCCATGCTCCATATCCAGGACAAGGAGTTGTAAATATTATTGTACCATCATCTTTGGTTATTGGATCAGCATTAACAATTGCCCAGGATGTGTGAAAGAATAAATGATCAGTTGGAGCTGTAGAACCACAAATAACTATATCTGCTTTTTCTTCATAGTCAAACCTATAAATTTCATCATATGCCTTTATTGATTCCTTATGTGAATCTACTGGATCGCCAGCATTTATATAAACTATCTCAAACAAATTGCTAGTAATAACATTGATTCCCATATCAATATTACAAATCTTCAAAGCTTCATATTTATCAAGCTGGATATCAGTTTCATTATTTCCAGGTTTGCTAGTTGGTGATAGGGACATAACATGATTCATCTCAATAGTCTCGTTGCTGACTGTTCCTGGAATTACCATTCCTGATCCTCCATAACCCCAAAGTGTAGCTTGAGTAGTTCCAATTGTTACTTTTACATCAGCTTCAGCAACCCATTTATGCACCCAAATTGGAATTCCTCTACTTGTTACACCCATGAATGTATATGCCTCTGGATTCATAGGATCATTACTAGTTACCTCAATGCCAGTATTATAAAGTTCCTCACCTATTTTTTCCTTAATCTCTTCATCATTCAAAGCTCCTACCTTACCTGAAGCGCATATAATCCTACTTGCGCTTGTCTAAATTGGTTTTCAATCATGAATAGCACCTTTTTCCCGCCACTTATTAGTTCAGAAAATTTCTTTGAATTAATTGGATTTTCAATTGCATTAATTAATGCTTCTTCAACATTATCTAGCATTTTAGGTTCTGGTCTTCTGTACTCAATAAGCTTACAGGTGTCAGGTACTTTCAGGTCAATAGTAACGCCTCTGTCTTCAGCAACTTCAAAAGGAACTTTTAATATTTTCATATATATCCTCCTTTTATTCGTTATAGATTATTATAACTTATCTAATAACATAATTAAAAGTTACAGATGATTAGCAATTATGAATTTTCTCTATTAATCTCTTTGATAATGCATCTGCTATTAATAAAGCTGTTTCTTCCTTATTTAATCCACTTTTTAATGCTTCTATTAATTTTTCAATTCCTATTCTTACTTCATCATTAGGGCCTGGTAAAGCAACTATCAACGTTTGTTCTACCTTACCAACACCTATTCTAATCCCATCCTTTAAATGTCTTCCAGTCCCTTTTTTCGTTTTTACAATATAAGGAGTGCTAGCTTGAGGGTCAATTTCTAATATTGCTTCTACAGTCTTGTCCTTATCTTCTGCACCTACTCCACCGGTTAAAACAATAAGTCCATAACCCTGGAGTACAGCATCATATATTTTTGATGCAATATATTCTTTATCGTCATCTAAAATTTCCCCAAATGTTACCTTATATGAATGTTCTTTTAATTTTTCTGCAATATATGGGGTATTAGTATCTTTAATATAACCTTTTTTAACCTCAAAACCAGTTGGAAAGACTATTGCACGTTTACTTACATTCTGTTGTATTTCAGCAGTCATCTGTTTCATTCTATTTATTATATTAGGAACTTCTTCCTCATTAAGATTTATCATATTAAGTATACCATCAGAATGTATATCCGATTTCTCTGTCAACTTAAAACCCTCGACTTTTGACAGTTCTTGAAATATCTTATCCTTTTTACCAAAGAAGTTTTCTGCATCAATAAACCTTTCTAATATATCAAAAGTAATATGTGTTTCGCGCACATCAACAACAAAAACCTTTGAATGATCTATTTCTAGAACATCAGCTAATTTATTTGATAAATCCGTAAGATTGACATTATTAAGTACAACATTATTAATCCATAGTTCTGTTTTCTCAAGCAAATTAAGTTTCATATTATAATTCCTCCATCAGAAAACATCAAATCTCATGTCTAACATTCTTGCATCAATTATCTCTTTCCCTATACACAATATATCAACACGTTTATCAATATAAAATTCAATTCTATCTAACTTAACATTTCCAGAAAATGCAACAATTTTATCATTTACATTTAATTCTTTTAATACGCTAAAGCATTTATCAATATCATCATCTATTCCAGTATCTATCATCAAAATATCAGCTCCATATGTTACAGCTTGTTCTACTTCTTCTTCAACACTAGTCATTGTATTATGAATTTGTATAACTTTTTTAAACCCTTTAATAGGATAAAATTCTGATTGTCTTATGCCTATGCCATATCCTATATCAACAATAAATTTGTCACCATATCCATTTTCATCTATTATCTTAAAGGCTTCATTATAGACTTCTTTAACTGGTGTTTCTGGCATTGATTTTTTCACTGCTGCTTGTTGCGCTTCAACCATTATTTTATAAATTTTTTTAGTTTCCTCAGAAACTTGTCCTAATGCAATAGTTCTGCACATTTTAGATACATATCCTCTATATGTTGCACCTAAGTGTATTACTATTGGCTGATTGTTCTCAATTGTAGTTGTTGTTGCATATGGATGTGTCATTAACTGACGATCCTTAGTTAATACTTGCATTCTAAAAGGAGAACCTTCCGAACCTGCTTTTCGCATTGCCAATTCTGCATAACCTAATACTTCAGACTCTGTCATACCTGGCTCAATTGCATCTATTGCAGCTTCCATTCCCTTTCTAACCATTTCGCTTGCTTTAGTGATAAACTCAATTTCTTTTTCATCTTTTATAGCTCGTATTTTATAACATAATTCTGTTCCATTTATTACTTTCATACCTGGAATATTGTTCATTAGAGTTTCATAAACACCAATTTCAACAAAATACTTTGAAAACACAATTTTGGGAGCTACATAACCCATTTTACTTATTAGTCTTGCTACAGCTGAAGCCATTGTATCCCTTCCATATACATAACCTACAGCTTCAAATTCTAATAAATGTTTTATATGGGGTATATCTAGCCATAGTGTGACCAATAAGGGTTCGCCTTCTGCAGGTATAATCAAACCACCACATTCAATTTCAGGAATTCCAGTATAATAAATAAGGTTTTCCCTGTCACAAATTAACATAATATCATATCCTGCAATTCTTAATTCCTCTTGTGCCTTCCGTACTCTTTCTAAATACATAGAACCCCTCCTATCTTAACTTTTTTGCTGTTAAGCAGCTTTTAATCTATCTCAATTTTTTAGCTCTATTAACCTAAAATATTGATTGATTCATCCTATAAGTATTTCTTATATAAATCTAACAGATATATCTCCTAGTTCTGAAAACGAAGCTTTAAACTCATCTCCTGCTTCTGCTACTAACGCTGCTGTAAGTGCACCAGATAGTATTATCTCACCTTTCTTCAGTTTGACACCGTATTCCCAAAGTATATTAGCAAGCCAAGCAACAGCATATGCAGGATCCCCTAATACATCTGCTCCAGTACCTGAGTTAATCTTTTCCCCATTTTTAAATAAATCCATTGTTATTTTTCTTAAGTCTACACTCTTAGGAGATACTTTTTTTTCGCTAATAATATACATTCCTGAAGAAGCGTTATCAGCAATTGTATCGACAATATTAATCTTCCAATCTAAAATTCTACTGTCTACTATTTCAATAGCTGCAGCCACGTATTCTGTAGAATTAATTACATCTTCTGCTGTAACATTGGGTCCTTGAATATCTTCCTTTAACACAAATGCAATTTCTCCCTCTACTTTAGGTTGCAGCATTCTACTTCTTTCAATTGTGTTATTCTCAACTTCCATATAATCCATTAGATGTCCGAAATCCGGTTGATTAACTCCAAGCAGGTTTTGCATAGCCAGAGATGTTAAGCCAATCTTCTTTCCTGTAATCTTCCTTCCAGATTCTATTGCCGATTTAATATTTAGCATTTGTATGCTATAAGCATCATCAATCCCTAATTCTGGATATAACTTTGATATAGGACCTATTGCTTTTACATCTAATTCTGCTCTTTTAAGAGCTTTGGCAATCCTTTCATATTTTTCATTGCCCATATAATTACCTCCTAAATATGTGATTCTTAATTGCAATAAGTTATGTTCATTATTATCAAATCGTGTTCTCATAAAAGGTTAAAAATATATTTATTTATCATGTATAATAAATTTTGTTCATTATTACCAAATCCTGTTCTCATTATATGTTAAAAATAATACAGGCAAATGCCTTTTTTCCTTAATATCCTAATTTATATGAAATTTTTCTTGCTGCATCTTTTGCTATGTTTATTATCTTTTCCAATCTTTCTTCTGTTATTCTGGGTGTTGGCCCTGAAACACTTAATGCATACTTTACTTCTCCATTATAATCAAATATAGGCGCAGCTATACACATTAAGCCTATTTCACTTTCTTCTCTATCAATTGCATATCCTATTTTCTTAATATCTCTTAATTCCTCTAATAGTACTTTTTTATCAATAACAGTATTTGGAGTAAAAGCTTGTAGCTTATCTGGCAATGACTTCTCAACTTCGTTTAAATCAGAAAACGCTAATAGCACTTTTCCCATTCCTGTACAATATGCTGGCTTTCTAGTTCCTATAGCAGTAGAAATTCTTATAGACTGATTGGATTCTACTTTATCCAAGTATACAATTTCAAGTCGGTCCAGCTTACTAAGATGAACTGTTTCATTTAACCTATGTGAAACCTCCTCAATAATAGGGTGAGCTATGTTAATTACATCTATTGAATTAGCAACTAAATTACCTAGTCTCATCAAATATAAACCAAGTCTATACTTCTGCGTTTTTTCATCCTGATCTATTAATCCATGATATTTTAATGTTGAAAGTATTCCATATACTGTGCTTTTATTCAAATCCAGTTCATTTGCAATTTCAGTTAATTTCATTTCCTTTCTGTCTTCAGAAAATAGCTTTAATATTTGTATAGCTCTATCAACTGACTGCACTCTTTGTATGCTCTGTGCCTTCTGTATAGTATCTCCTCCTTCACTGTCATTTGATACTCCATGCCTAAAGACATTGGATTCTCTGTGGTGGTAGTCGCAAGTCTATTTCTTGTATCCGTCGTAATAGCTAAGTAATTCATTTTTATCTCATTTTTGATTAATAACTATATCGTACCACTTAAATCAATAAAAGTAAAGAGAAACTTCAAAAATTTTCGTATTATTTTTTACAAGAAACATTATTTATTAACTTTTCTAATAACTTAAGAAATACTGTTAATTCTCCAAACATTTTGAATACTATTTCTATAAGATAAAAACTAATTTACATATCTTAATACTTATTCTGCTTCTAACATCTACTGAAAACATCTTTAATCACATTTCTCAAAACTTCTTTTGGAAATGTTTTTATAAAAATAGCTCATTGCATTTACAATTCTTTACTTATTATCCATATAAAAGTAAACCTTCTTTAAAATTATAACATTTTTTGAAAGCTAGCAGTAAAATTTAATTCAATTAATTGACTACTTGATAAAATCAGTTTACAAAAATCGTGTTATATTTTTAAGCTTAGTTAAGAACTATCTAGATAGTTCTTAACTAAGTAATGATTTCAGACTCAAAATCCATTATTTCTCATTAAAGAATTTTTCTAGTTTAACATAAGTCTCATACCTCTTGTTAACTTCTTCTTGAACTCGAGAGAGCAGTTCTGATGCAACTTCTGGATATTTTAATTTTAAACTAGAAAATCTAACTTGTCTATCAAAGAATTCCTCTACAGGGATTGAAGGCTTCTTATAGTCAAGACTAAATGGTTTGTCCTTTACAGAAGGATTATAACGATACAATGGCCACAATCCACAATCAACTGCCTTCTTCATTTGATTTTGCGATTGCCCCATGCCATCTTTTATTCCATGGCTTATACATGGTGCATATGCTATAACTATTGAAGGTCCATTATAATTAACTGCTTCAGTAATAGCTTTCAATAATTGATTCATATTAGCACCCATAGCAACAGAAGCAACATATACATTTTCATAGCTTAGGAATATTCTTCCTAAATCCTTCTTTGAAGTCATCTTTCCACCATCAGCAAATTTTGCAGATGCACCCAGTGGAGTTGCTTTTGATGATTGCCCACCTGTATTTGAATAAACTTCTGTATCAACTACTAATATATTGATATCTTCACCAGAAGCAAGCACATGGTCTAAACCGCCATAGCCAATATCGTAAGCCCAACCATCACCTCCAAATAACCAAACAACTTTCTTTGCTAACTGATCCTTTTCAGCTAATATTTTTTCTACAATAATTTTTTCTTCTTCTAAAAATTCTGTGTTTTCCAGAATACTAACTAAATTTCTTGTTGCCTGATCATTCTCATCAAGATCATCATAGGTATCCAACCATCTGCTAATTGCTTGTCTTACATTTTCTTTACTTGTCATTTCATACAATTTCAAAACATGTTGCTTAATGCCGTCACGACGATGTTTTATTCCTTTAACTACGCCAAGTCCATTCTCTGCCTGATCTTCAAAAAGAGTTCCATAAAATGCAGGACCTCTACCTTCCTTATTTTTTGCATATGCTAATGAAGGAAAAGCTCCAGCCCAAGCTAATGTACATCCAACACCATTTACCCATATTGTTTTTTCTCCATATAATTGAGTTAATAATTTAGCATATGGTGTTTCTCCGCAACCAGCACAGGCCCCTGAAAATTCCAAAAGTGGCTGATAAAATTGGCTTCCTTTAATTGTATTCCTTCTATATACTCCTGGTTTATCTGATAGTGAAAGTGCATATTCCCAGTTGGTTTGATCATACATAGATTTATCCACCGGTTTCATAATCAGTGCTTTTCTAGTTGCAGGACATACATTGGCACAACTGCCACACCCAGTACAATCCAATTTACTAACTTCAACTCTAAATTTATATCCACTAGTTCCACGAGCATCTATCATAGTAAAGTTCTCTGGAGCTTTTTTTGCTTCTTCTTCATTAACTAAAAATGGTCGAATAGCTGCATGAGGACATACAAATGAACATTGATTGCACTGAATACAGTTTTCTGGTATCCAAGTAGGAATATGAGTTGCAATTCCCCTCTTATCGAACTTAGACGTTCCTAAAGGATATGAGCCATCTCTATATGGTAAAAATACAGAAACAGGTAAATCATCACCTCTTTGACGATCACAAGGTTCAATAATATCCTTATATAAATTGGAATGTTCAGATGCTGTATTAATCTCATCAATAGCAGCTTTTTCACTATTCTCATCAACTGCATTTTTCCATGATTCGGGTACTTCTATTTTTATTAAAGATTCTATACCAGCATCTATAGCAGCATGATTTTTGGCAACAACTTCTTGACCTTTACTAGCATAAGTCTTTGTAGCAGCTTCCTTCATGAGACCAACAGCTACATCTATTGGAATAATTTCTGTTAGTTTAAAAAATGCTGCTTGTAAAATCAAATTTGTATGATTGCCTAATCCTAATTTTTCAGCAATTGATACTGCATCAATAGTATAGAAATTTACATTTTTATTTGCTAACTCTCTTTTTACCTTTGCAGGTAACCAATTCTCCAGTTCTTCTGGTTTTAAAGAAGTATTTAATAAAAATGTTCCTCCCTCTTTTATTTCATGCAAAATATCATATTTATGAATATAAGATTCCACATGACAAGCTAGAAAATCTGCAGCTTTTACTAAGTAAGTAGAGCGAATTGGCTTTCTTGAGAAGCGTAGGTGGCTTTTTGTAATTCCATATGATTTTTTAGAATCATACTCAAAATATGCTTGAGTATAAAAATCAGTATTATCACCAATAATTTTGGCTGAATTTTTATTTGCACCAACAGTTCCATCGCCTCCTACTCCCCAGAATTTACAGGATATAGTATCCTCAGATTCTGTAATTAATGGTTCTTCAACTTCTAACGAAAGATTTGTTACATCATCAACAATACCTATAGTAAATAATTTTTTAGGTTGATATGAATTCATATTATCATAAACAGCTTTGATTTGTGCTGGCGTTACATCTTTTGAAGCTAATCCATAACGTCCGCCATAAATAATAGGTGGATTTTCTGCACCATTGTATGCAGCACATACATCTAAATACAAAGCACCTGCAATGGAACCAGCTTCTTTAGAACGATCCAATACAGTAATTTTTTTGACTGATTTTGGCATTTGTTTTAAAAAGAACTTAACATCAAAAGGACGGAATAAATGAACCTGTAGAACACCAGTTTTTTCACCTTTATTGTTTAAATAATCCACCACTTCTTTAACAGTTTCAGTTGCAGAACCCATAACTACAATTACACGATCAGCATCATCTGAGCCATAATAATTAAATATATGATATTCTCTACCAGTTATTTTACTAATTTTACACATTAGATCCTCTACTACTCCAGGTATTGCATTATAATCAGCATTATTAGCTTCTAAGTGCTGGAAGTAAACATCTGGTCCTTGAACTGTTGTTCTATACAATGGATGTTCTGGATTCATAGCGATTGCACGATATTCTTCTAGAGCATTTTTGTCCATAAGTTCTGCTACTTTATTTAAATCTATCATTTCAATTTTTTGAATTTCATGACTAGTTCTAAAGCCATCAAAAAAGTGAATAAATGGCACTCTGGTTTTCACTGTTGCTAAATGAGGAATTGCTGTTAAATCCATCACTTCTTGTACACTTCCACTTGAAAACATTGCAACTCCAGTTGGTCTACAGCTCATAACATCCTGATGATCACCAAAGATATTATTTGCATGTTGAGCAACAGAACGTGCTGCAACGTGAAATACTGCAGGCATTCTATGTCCAGTCATTATGTATAGGTTTGGTATCATCAACAGCAACCCTTGAGATGCTGTAAATGTAGTTGCTAAAGCACCTACTTCACTGGCTCCATGTAAAAATCCTGCAGCCCCAGCTTCTGACTGCATTTCAACAAGAGTTACTGGTTGGTCAAACATGTTCTTTCTTCCTTGTGCTGCCCATTGGTCTACTTTTTCTGCCATTGGTGATGATGGGGTAATTGGAAAAATTCCTGCCACCTCAGTAAAATGGTAAGCAACTGTAGCACAAGCTTCATTTCCATCTAATGTAACCATTCTTTTTTCATTCATATTGAATTCCTCCTCATGTAATCTTATAAAACATTAATTATCACCATTTTTAATAACATTTCAATAAAAAGCAATATCAACCCTCTCATTTTTTCATTGCGCATATAATTACTTCCAAATATGTGTTTCCCAACTACAATAAATTTAGTTCATTATTACCAAATCATGTTTTCATTAAGTGTTAAAAATAAATGGGCAAATGCCCCTACTACTTAACATACAAATCTTCTAGCAATTTCATTACTTTTTATTATTCATATAATTCCTCCTAACTATTTATTTCTCAACTAAAATAAGTTTGTTCATTATTACCAAATTGTGTTCTCATTTGACAATAAAATAATATGGGCACATGCCCTACTCCTTAATATCCTATACACATTAAGCCTATTTCACTTTCTTTCTTATCAATTGCATATCCATTTTTATTAATATCCTTTAAATATATTTATGTTTTTAAATAAAATTCATACTGGTTTTGAAGAGCAGAGGGCACACCAGTACCCATCTACCCCCATTTATATGTGGTAGCTACACTACTATAATACAGCATTTTTATTTAATGTGTCAAGTAATATAGAAAACTATTAGCTAAACATGGCTTCTATAAAATCATCAGTATTAAACTCCTGTAGATCATCTATTTTTTCTCCCACACCTATAAGCTTAATTGGAAGCATAAGCTCAGACTGCACTGCTATTACTACTCCGCCTTTAGCAGTACCGTCAAGCTTTGTCAAAGCAACACCTGTTATATTGCATACTTCTTTAAATTCCTTGGCCTGTAAAATAGCATTTTGGCCTGTAGTTGCATCCAAAACCAGCAATACTTCTTTTTCTGCTTCCGGATACTCCCTTTCTATTACACGGAATATCTTGTTCAACTCATTCATCAGGTTCTTCTTGTTATGCAGCCTTCCTGCAGTGTCACATATCAATATATCTGCTTTTCTTGATTTTGCTGCCTGGATTCCATCAAATATTACAGCTGCAGGGTCTGCACCTTCTGAATGCTTTACAAAATCCACTCCTGCTCTGTGGCTCCACTCTTCAAGCTGCTCAATAGCTGCAGCCCTGAATGTATCTCCAGCAGCTATAATGACTTTTTTCCCTGATTTTTTTAAGTTATAGGAAAGCTTTCCAATTGTAGTAGTCTTTCCTACCCCATTTACACCTACCACTAATATTACTGTTGGAGATTTTTGTATGTTTAGCTTGTTTGATAATCCACTTTCATTCATTATCTCTTTAATCTCTTCTTTAAGAAGCTCTTTTATCTTCTCTGGTTCAGTTACTTTTTCCTCCTTGGCTCTAGTCCTTAACCTATCTATTACCTTCATGGCAGTGTTTATTCCCACATCTGCAGTGACCAGTATTTCTTCCAGCTCGTCGAATAATTCCTCATCTACTTTTCCATATGATCTCAATACACTATCAATTCTATCAGTTACTCCTTTTCGGGTCTTCTCCAGGCCTTCCTTTAGCCTTTGAAAAAAGCCTTTTTTTGCTTTCTCGCCTTCCTTAACCTCAAATCCTTTGTCTTCCTTGATTTCTTCTATATTCTCCTTGGCTTCTTGCAATTCTTCATTTAGCTTTTCTTCCTTATTCTTCCTGTTGAAAAATCCCTTGAACATGTTTTTCCTCCTTAACTGGCAATATCTCCTATATTATCTGTCAATTTCACAGATACTATTTTACTTATTCCTTCCTCCTCCATGGTAACACCATAAAGGGCATCTGCTATTTCCATGGTTTTCTTTCTATGGGTGATAATTATAAACTGAGTTTCCTCAATTAGTTCCATTAAGTAATTTGTGTACTTGCCTATATTGGCTTCATCTAAAGCAGCATCTATTTCGTCCAGTATACAAAAAGGAGTTGGTTTTACTTTTAAAACAGCAAATAAAAGGGCTACGGCAGTTAATGATCTTTCTCCACCTGATAAAAGATTCAGGTTCTGCAGTTTTTTACCTGGAGGTTGTACCTTTATTTCTATTCCACAGTTCAATATATCATCTTCATCCTCCAACTCAATACTTGCCTTACCGCCATTAAACAGCTTATTGAATATAACGTTGAATTCATCGTTTATTATTCTAAAGTATTCTATAAACTGCACCTTCATCTTTTCTTCCATATCATCTATTACCTTAATCAGGTCGTTCTTTGCATTTAAAAGGTCTTCATGCTGCTTTCTCAAAAATTCCAATCTCTCTTTTATCTGCTTAAATTCCTCTATTGAATCCAAATATACTGTACCTAGTTTTCTGATTTCCTCCTTCAGATTCTTAACCATGGACTCTGCTTCCTTTATATCTTCAAGTTCTACCCTCAGCTTAACTGCTTCATCATAGCTTAATTCATATTCTTCCTCTAATTTCTGATATATATTATCCAGCTGGGTGATATATTTGGTTTCCTTTATTGAACAGCTGTTTTTCAAGTTCTCCTGTCTTTTTATCTCATCCAGTATATCTTTCAATTTACTCTGTATCAGATAATAATCCTTCATCAATAAGTCCTTTTCCTCTTTCAATGAGGCTAATTCCTTCTCCTTTTCTTCTTTTTTTCGAATTAAATCCTGAATTTCCTCATTTACCAAAAGTATATCCTCTGATACCTTTTCTATGCTTTTCAGATTTTGTTCTCTTTCATTCCTTTTCGCATCTATGGAATCCATTGTGGCTTTTAGCTCCAATTCAGCCATTTGTATTCTTTCCTCATTGTTTGCCATCTTGTTCTCCATTGTGTTGATTTTAATCTTTATATCTGTAACCTCTTTCTTTACTTCCTCCAATACCTTTTTACTCTCTTCAAATGCCTTGATGGATTCTGATATCTCCCTTTCAATTGATTCCCTTTTATCAGCCAATATTTTTATTTCCTCATTAATCTTTATTTCATCTTCATCTATTGACTTAAGCTCCTGGATTAGCTTGTTTATCTCCTCTCTGTACTTTAATATGGTTTCATCATTTCTTTCAAGCTCAGATTTATGCTTATTTATTTCATTTTCCATTCTTATGGTTTCAATATTAATGAGCTGAAGCTCATTTTCTTTCATTTTAATCTTGTTTGAGCATTCATCAATTTGCGATTTTAACATGGATTTCTTTTTCTCCAGTTCAGACTGGGCCTTTGAAAGCTGGTTTATATCCTTCTTTATGCTTTCAATCCTATACCTCCTGTTCAGCAAGTTATTAACCTTTGGAAGGCTTCCGCCAGTTATTGAACCGCCAGGGTTTACAATATCTCCATCTAAAGTAACCACCTTATAGAAATAGTTAAACCTTTTTGCAACCCTAGTTGCATGGTCTATATTCTCCACTACAATTGTTCTTCCCAGCAGAAATTCGATTATATTCTTATATACACTATCGTATTGAACCAGTTCTGAAGCCAGACCTATAATATTGTAGTCTTCCCTGTCCCTGGAGTTAATATTTGCAGGCTTCATCTTAATCGTTGAAAGAGGCAAAAATGTAACCCTACCTAGCTTTCTGTCCCGAAGATAGTTTATAATGAATTTAGCATCATCTTCATCCTTGGTTACAACGTTTTGCAAGCTTCCTCCCAAAGCAACTTCTATTGCCTTTTCGTATTTAGTGTCTACCTTTATTAAATCTGCTACAATTCCAATGAGCCTGTCCTTTAACAGCTTATCCTCTTTATATGCCAGCATGAGATTTCTAACACTTTTATAATATCCTTCAAAATCCTCTTCCATATTCTTTAGCAGGTTATAGTTTGTTATCTTTCCCTGTAGGTCTATTTTGCTCTGATTTATCAGCTTATACAGGTTGTCCAACTCGTTTCTGTATTTTTCTTCTTCCAGCTTTAAATTGACTAAAGCCTTGTTTACTGCAACTAATTCCTCTTTTTTTGCTGCTTCCTTTTCTTCCATATCCTTGATGATCTTCTTTTCCAATTCTCTGCTTTCTGATAGCTGTTCTATTTCCTTTTCTACCTGATTAATTCTTTTTGTAATATTATTCTTAAAGCTGTTAATGCTGTCAAATTTGCTTTTCCTGTCAGCAATTGTATTGTAAAGGGCTATTATTTTATCTTTTTCTAATTCTATCTCCTTTTCTTTTTTTCTGATGGCTTCACTTAACTCTTCAAGCCTTATGCTCTTTAACCTGTAATCCTCCTTTAATATATCCAATTCCTCTTTACTAATGCTGCTGGTACTTGACAATTGATTTTTATCTTCCCTTAGCTTATTATATCTCGAATTAAGCTCCTCTACTTCATTTAAAAGCCTTTCAGCATCCTTTATATAAAATTTCCTGCTTTCTTCCAGCAATGTCAACTGGTTTCTTTTATTGTTTATTTCAGCTATTATATCCTCTCTTATCCTCCGTACATTTTCTATATCCTGGTCTTTGGCTTCCATATTTTCACGAATAATCTGAGAATCCTCATCTATTCTATTTTTTTCAGCTTCCAGTTCACCAATTTGCTTCTGAATATTCTCCTTCTCCTGATAACACCTGTTTATCTCTTCTTTTAGCCCTTCAGCCTTTCTTATCATCAAGTTGACTTCCAGTTCTCTTACTCTATTTGAGATATCAATATATACCTTCGCCTTATCAGACTGTTCCTTTAAATTATTATATTGACCTTCCAGTTCACCTATTATGTCCTTTATTCTAACCAGGTTGGTGTCGGTCTTTTCCAGTTTCCTTTCAGCTTCAAATTTTTTTGACTTGTACTTCACTATTCCTGCAGCTTCTTCGAATATATTCCTTCTGTCCTCCGGTTTTGTGCTTAAAATCTCATCTATGCGGCCTTGTCCAATTATTGAATACCCTTCTTTTCCAACGCCAGTATCCATAAAAAGCTCTCTAACGTCCTTTAGCCTGCATGACCTCTTATTGATATAGTATTCGCTTTCTCCAGACCTGAACATTCTCCTTGTAATGGCTACCTCCTGAAAGTCAACAGGTATAACTCCATCAGCATTATCAAATGTTATTGTCACTTCAGCATAGCCTAAGGCTTTTCTCTTGTCAGTTCCAGAGAAGATTACATCTTCCATTTTGCTGCCCCTTAAGCTTTTGACGCTTTGTTCTCCCAGTACCCATCTTACAGCATCTGCAATATTGCTTTTTCCGCTTCCATTGGGCCCTACTATGGCAGTAACACCTTCTTTGAATTCAATTTCTGTCTTATCTGCAAAGGATTTAAATCCCTGTATTGATATCTTTTTAAGATGCAAAACAATCACCCTTCAATAAGTTTTAACCTCCATAAATGCTTTTTTATAGCTGATTTTTTATCTATTGTTTTTTCATAGTTCCCAAGGGTTATTTTAATTATATTTGGTGGCATCTCGTTATTACTGTATATTTTAATTCTTTTAAACCCATAAGTATTCTTTAGATAGTCTATATTGGATGATTTTTGACCGGATATATAGGAAATGTTCCTTCCATTTACCTCTATAATTAGGCTGTCCTTTATATAATCCTTATGGATTTCATCCAAACATTCCTTAAGAATAATTTTCATGATATTTGATTCCACCAGCTGCCTGAAGGATGGATGAAAAGGACCTGCTATAACATCCCTTCCAAGGGTTATGTTTTCTGTAGGCTGCAATCCAACCCTAATCACATCAATATCGTTGTATTGAAACAGCATAAGGATGTCTGTAGTAATATCCACTGCTTCTTCTAAACTTAAAGGTTTATATATATTCCTTCTATACATCTTTTCCAGAAATGTATCCTTTATGACTAAAGTGGGATATATTCTGACACAATATGGGTCTAACTTTACAAACTCCTTTGCTGTATAAAGGGACTTTTCCCTACTATCCCCTACCAGTCCTAACATCATCTGCAATCCCAGATTAAATCCATATTCCTTAATTAGTTTAGAGGCCATATATACCTGCTGACTATTATGGCCCCTTCCGCTCTTTACAAGTACGTCGTCATTTAAAGACTGTACTCCTAATTCTATTGTATCCACCTTATATTCCTTTAACAGATTCAGTATTTCATGGTCAATATAATCAGGTCTTGTAGATAATCTTATTCCCTGAATCCTTCCTTCTTCCTTAAATTTTAAAGGTACTGATAGAAGTTTCCTTTGAATATCCCTATCAATACCTGTAAAGCTTCCACCATAGAAGGCTACTTCTACGGTAATGTTTTCTTCAGGAAAGGTTTTTAAGTGTTCAATAATTGTAGTATATACATATTCTTCAGTTACATCAGTGGAAAGACCTGTTATCCTTTTTTGATTGCAAAAAACACAATCATGGGGACATCCATAATGGGGTACAAATATCGGTATTATATAATAGCCCTTAGTCAAAGTGCTCACCTAATTTCATAAGTGCCTGTTTAGCAGCATTTTGCTCTGCTTCTTTTTTATTTCTGCCCATACCTTTCCCAATAATTTTGTTTTCTACAATCACATTCATATAAAACTTCTTCTTATGGTCTGGACCGTCTTCCCTTTCTACTACATATTCAATTTTAGATTTAGTCCTTTTCTGCAGCAATTCCTGAAGTTCAGTCTTGTAATCCTTAAACAGGGTTCCCTTTGACAAGGCATATATAACTTCTTCTTCAAAGTTAACCAACAGGAAACTCCTGGCAGATTCATATTTTCCATCAATATAAATGGCTCCAGTCAGTGCTTCAAAAGCATCTGCCAGTATGGAATCCCTGTTTCTGCCTCCTGTTGTTTCCTCTCCCTTTCCTAACAGGAGATAATCTCCCAATTTGATTTTTCTGGCAGCAAAAGCCAGAGAGGACTCGCAAACTACCGATGCTCTCCTTTTTGTAAGCTCTCCTTCAGGAAGCTCAGTAAATCTATTATACAGGTATTCACTGACAACCAGGTCTATTACTACATCACCTAAGAATTCAAGCCTTTCATTGCTTACTACACTAGCCTTGCTTTCATTGGCATAGGAGCTATGGGTTAGAGACGTATTCAGTATTTCTACATCTCTAAAACTATAGCCTATAATAGTTTGCAACTCCTCCAGCTTTCTCCTTCGCTCTAATGAAATATACACAGTATTACCTCCAAAGCAGATTCCTATCTAATTCCTATTGGTTCTCCAAAAGACTGTTTATATAGTTAACTGCATCTCCTACAGTATGGATATTTTCCACTTCGCTATCATCTACCTGTATTTCAAATTCATCTTCCAATGCCATTATAAGTTCTACCAAATCCAGAGAATCTGCATTCAAATCATCCTTAAATGAAGTCTCCATTGTTATTTCATCTTCATCAATGCTGAACTGTTCTGAAATAATCATTTTAATCTTCTCATATACCATATAATTACACCTCCGAATTATTGCGTTTTTAATTATTTATATCATTTTCGATTAAATTTATTACTCCATTTTCAACAAAATTTTTCACCTGTCTAATGGCATTTTTTATGGCCAAAGCATCAGAACTTCCATGAGCCTTAATCACCGGTTTCTTTAAACCTAAAAGAGGTGCCCCTCCATACTCTCTATAATCCATTTTGCTTTTTAAGGCACCAAATTGTGGTTTTAAAAGCAAAGCGCCAAATTTAGATTTTAAAGACGCAGTAAGTTCTTTTTTTAACAATGAAAAAATAGATATGGCCATTCCTTCTGTCAGCTTCAATATGATATTCCCAACAAATCCATCACAGACAATAACATCGCAGACTCCTTCAGGAATATCTCTTGCCTCTACGTTGCCAATGAAGTTTATATTCGATTCCTTTAATAGAGCATAAGCTTCCTTCACCAATGCATTTCCCTTGCCCTCTTCAGTACCTATATTAGCCAAGGCTACCTTTGGGTTTTTATAGCCTAATATTTTTTCACAATATATTGAACCCATAATTGCAAACTGTTTTAAGTATTCAGGTTTGCTGTCCACATTGGCTCCAGCATCTATTAGTAATGATATGCCTTTCGTAGTCGGATAAACTGTTGCCAAAGCAGCCCTTTCAATACCTGGAATTCTTTTAACTATAAAGAGTCCTCCAGCTAGCAATGCTCCTGTACTTCCTGCAGATATAAATCCATCTCCCTTATCTTCAGCCAGAGCTTTTAAACCTACTACCATTGAGGAGTCCTTTTTTCTTCTTACTGCCAGAGCTGGTTCATCGTCATTTGTTATTACATCATTTGCATTCATTATTTCAATGGCTCCTTGAGGATAATCATATTTTTTCAGCTCTTCTTCTATTATATCCTCTTTGCCTACAATCAATATTTCTACTCCTAATTCCTTTACAGCATCTACAGAACCCTTTACAACCTCTTTATAGCCCTTATCTCCCCCCATACCATCAATTATTATTCTCATATAAATCCTCCTAATACTCTTTAAGTACTACTGTTATTTAATATATTATAGAATAGTTAAAAATGCAATATTTATAGAAAAAAAGATAGTGATTTATTCACTATCTTTACTCAACATCCAAAACTTCCCTTTCACCATAATATCCACAAGCTCTGCATACCCTATGAGGTAATTTTGGTTCATGACACTGTGGGCATTCTGAAATTGTTACCTTTGCTAATCTATATGCTGAAGCTCTTCTTTTATTTTTTCTAGCCTTACTTGTTTTTCTTTTTGGTACTGCCATCTAAAACACCTCCTTATTCCCTAAACCATAAATCTTTTAGTACTGCAAATCTTGGATCAATATCCTCTGCAATGCAATTGCATTCCTGTACGTTCAGATTTGCACCACATTGAGGACAAATTCCCTTACAATCTTCTTTGCAAAGAGGTTTCATAGGAAGGGATAAATATACCATAGTTATTATTTCTTCTGTCAAATCAAGCTTTTCATCAGTATAGTAGATAATTTCCCCTTCTTCATCTTCCATTATATCATCAGTTTTTTTCACCAACTTCCCCGATAAAAATGCTCTTTCTTCTCTTACAAAAGGCTCCAGACATCTCCCACAGATTTCTTCATATTTATACTTTATATCCAAATTAATCAGATAATCTTCATCAGCTTTATGTATTTCCCCTTTATGCTTTATAGGCTCTATGAATCTTATCCTTCTGCCATCGATGTCTATTTCGTCTTTTTGTATTTGGCCATTGAATACAATGCTTGAAACATTTTCATCGTGAAGTCTTGACAGGTCCATTTTCATAAATTTCACCTCTTAAACTAACACAAACTATTATATATAAGGAGGCTGATATTTGTCAAGAAATATTATTTTTTAACCAGCTCAACTGTATCTCTTGCAATCATAAGTTCTTCATTTGTTGGAATAACAAGTACAGGAACACTGGTCAAATCCCTGGATACTATTGCTTCTTTTCCTCTTATCTTATTTAATTCCCTATCCAGCTTAATATTTATGCAGTCAAGACCTTCACAGATGTGCTCTCTAACTGTTGGTGAGTTCTCTCCAATTCCTGCAGTAAATACTAAAGCATCTACATTGCATAACAATGCTGAATAAGCTCCGATATACTCCTTCACTCTATTGCAGAATACCTTTAATGCCAATAGTGCTCTTTCGTTGCCTTTTTCAGCTTCCTCTTCCAGGTCTCTGAAGTCACTGCTTATTCCAGAAATACCCAATACTCCTGATTTCTTGTTTAATAAAGTGTTTACTTCATCAAATGATAATTTTTCCTTTTCCATCAGGAATAATATGATAGCAGGGTCTATATCTCCACACCTTGTTCCCATTGCCAGGCCTTCCAGAGGTGTAAATCCCATACTTGTAGCAATGGATTTTCCTCCCTTAACAGCACAAACACTTGATCCGTTTCCTAAATGGCAGGTTATTATGTTTAACTCTTCTATAGGTTTTCCCAGTATTTCAGCTGCCCTCTGTGATACATATTTATGGCTTGTTCCATGGAATCCGTATTTTCTTATTCTATACTTTTCATAATACTCATATGGCAATGGGTATATATAGTTTTCTGGTGGTATTGTTTGATGGAATGCAGTATCGAATACAGCAACCATTGGAGTATTTGGCATCAGTTCCTTACATGCCTCAATACCCATAATATTTGGCGGATTATGTAATGGAGCTAATTCTATACAAGCATTTAAAGCTTCCATAACCCTTTCGTCAATAATTGCTGAATTGGCAAATTCTTCTCCACCATGTACTACTCTATGGCCAACAGCATATATATCATCCATGGACTTTATGGCTCCATATTCTGGATTTACAAGAGCATTCAACACTAATTCCAATGCCCTTCTATGGTCTTTCATTGGCTCTTCAATTACAACCTGTTCTTTTCCCACAGTTGTATGCTTAACCCTTGATCCTTCAATCCCAATTCTTTCAACTAAACCCTTAGCACGAACTTCTTCATTGGTCATATCAATTAACTGATATTTTAAAGAAGAACTGCCGCAGTTAATTACCAAAACATTCATTTGTATTCCTCCTTCAATTTTTATTCCATAGAATATATTATTATAAAAATGTTAAAAAAGCAACGTTATAACGTTATTATGTTTTATAATCTTTGTGTTATAATACTATAATAAAAACTAAGGAGGTCCATAATGAAAGTTGTAGGCATTGTAGCTGAATACAATCCATTCCATTTTGGCCATAAATACCACCTGGAAATGTCAAAAAAAATAACTGACTCAGAATATGCTATAGCAGTAATGAGTGGCTCATTTGTTCAAAGGGGAGAGCCATCCTTAGTTGACAAGTGGACAAAAGCCAAAATGGCAATAGATAACGGAGTTGACCTGGTCATAGAACTGCCGTTTATATTTGCTACTCAATCTGCAGAGCTGTTTGCCTATGGAAGCGTTGCCCTTCTAAACAGCCTGAACATAGTAGACTATATTTCCTTTGGCAGTGAAGAAGGAAAACTTGATATATTATCTGAAATAGCTCATGTTCTGATAGAAGAACCTCCTTATTACAGGGAAAGTTTAAAAACATATTTAAAAAAAGGTGACTCATTTTCAGTATCCCGCCAGAAAGCCCTGAAGGATTACTGTGAAAAATACAAAGTAAAAGATATAAACCTTGATGCAGTCTTAAATTCCCCCAACAACATACTGGCTATTGAATATCTGAAGGCATTAATACGGCTAAACAGCAGTATTACTCCTGTAACAATAAAGAGGATAGGAAGCCATTTCAAGGAAACTAATCTGTCAAACAAAATTTCCAGTGCTACTGCAATCAGAAAAAAGCTTTTGGAGGATGCAGAATCCATAGATGAAATAAAGGATTATGTTCCACATAATACTTATGTGCATCTTTTTAAATACCTAAACTCCAATAATGGTTTTAATTCCTTACATAATTATAACCAGATTATTCATTATTTATTAAGGATTAATTGCTCAAAGGACTTGAAAGATATAATTGATATTGAACCAGGACTGGAAAACAGGATTATTGACATGAGCTCCAAAGAAAGGGATTTGGATTCCTTCATACAGTCCATAGTTACAAAGAGATATCCAAGATCAAGAATTCAAAGAATATTAATTCATCTAATGGCAGGGTTAAAAAAGTCAGACCTTGTTGATATACTCCCTAATTATCCGTCATACATAAGAGTCCTGGGAGCCAATGAAAAGGGTTTTAAGTTGTTAAGAAAAATAAAGGAAAAGTCAGATATTCCAATAATAACTAAGTTTGCAGATTATAAGAATTTCGATAGCTATTATTTGGAAAAAACCATTAGCTATGATAAGAAGGCAACAGATCTTTTTTACCTTGGGATAAACAGCACCCCTCCTTTTAAAGACAGAGATTTCTATACAACCTGTTATATAAAAAAATAGCAGATAATATCTGCTATTTTTTCATATTAATCCTTCTAAAAAATATAATTTATAAAGGAGGTTAGACTTCATGAAAACATATATAAAAAATGCATTATTCATGTTTTTGATACTGTTCCTTCTTATTGTCATAATTAAACATCCTGAAGCTTCTTTAAACAGCGCCTATGATGGCCTTATGACCTGGTTTAATATTGTTTTTCCTTCATTGTTCCCTTTTTTTATAATATCAGAAATACTCATTGAACTAAAATTTGTAAATATCATAGGAAATGCACTTAAGCCAATTATGTACCCATTGTTCAATGTATCCGGTGAAAGTGCCTTTCCTTTTGCAATGAGCGTAATATCCGGTTATCCTATAGGTGCAAAAATTACATCCAGCCTTCGGGAAAAAAGGCTTCTGTCAAAAACCGAAGCTGAAAGGACCATTTCCTTTTCAAGCACTTCAGGTCCTCTTTTCATGCTTGGGGCTGTATCAATAGGAATGTTAAGAAATCCAAATGTTGCTCCTTTAATTATGTTATCACATTATTTAGGTGCTCTAACAGTTGGAATACTGTTCCGATTCTACAAAAAGAAAGAAAAACCAACTCATAAGGCTAATACGCGCAATATTAAGGTTGTTGCTGAAATTTTAAACAGGCATTATTCAATTGGTTCAGTTTTAGGCAGTTCAATATCAAAAAGTATAAACACCATATTGTTGGTTGGAGGTCTGATAATATTCTATTCAGTATTTACAGAACTATTATTTGTTTCCAATACATTCAACAAATTTATCAATACAGTAGGTAATTTAATTCCATTCAACATCAATATGGAATTGCTTAAGGGCATTCTAGCAGGCCTATTGGAGATAACTACTGGTATTAAGAGAATCTCTTCCATAAACATGAATCTGGTTTATAAACTGTTAATAATAAACTTCCTCATTGGCTGGAGCGGTTTTTCCATACATAGTCAGGCACTAAGCTTTATAAGTCAGACTGATATAAATAGCAGGTTATACATTTTTTCCAAACTGCTGCACGGTATTTTTTCAAGCCTTTATGGTGGTTTGCTTTATGCTGCAAAATACAGGGAATACATTGAACCTTCCTTTATGCCAGGGCCTTATATTGCTGATTACTATTTTACAGGCCAATGGCAGGCAATATTTTTAAGCTCATTTAAAATAGCAATATTGGCATCACTATACATGTTAATCAGTTCAGCAATACTATTAATAATATACAGAATATCAGAAAGGGCCTGACTACTTGGTTCCCCTCAGCTCCTGCCTGTTTTGATTTAACAAATCAATAAGGTTCTTTAAATTCTGCTGGGTTTCCTGAAGTATGCTGTCAGCATATTCCAACGCTCCAAGCCTTATCTCTTTTGCATTGGTCTGGGCTTTTTTGATTATCTCCTCTGCCATCTCTTTAGCCTTTTTAGTTATTTCATTCTCATCTATTAATTCCTTCAGCCTCAACTCTGCTTCGTTTAACAATGTATCTGCGTCCTTTTGAGCTTCAGCCAGTATTCTCTGTCTTTCCTCCTTAATCCAGCTGGCCTGTTTGATTTCATCCGGTAGCTTGATTCTGATTTCCCTCAATATCTCAAATAGCTCGTCCGCATCTACCATAACCTTGTTTGAAAAGGGCAAGGAAGATGCATTTTCCAAAATATCTTCTATTTCATCAATTAGCTTTAATACATCCATTTAACCCTGACCCCCTTTTATTTTCTCTCTTAATGCTTTCTCTACCACTTTGGGAACAAAGCAGGATATGTCCCCTCCAAAGGTAGCTACTTCCTTTACTATGCTGGAACTCAAATAGGAATATTCGCCCTGAGCCACCATATATATGGTTTCTATGTCCTTTGCCAATTTTTTATTGACAAGAGCCATTTGCATTTCATATTCAAAATCTGAAACAGCCCTTAATCCTCTTACTATTAGCGAGCAGTTTTTCATTTTGGCATAGTCTACCAGCAAGCCATTAAAAGAATCTATTTCCACATTGTCATAATTTTCCAATACCTTCTTTAAAAGATCCATCCTTTCATCAACTGTAAACATGTTTTTCTTGGAACTGTTATTCAATACGGATACTATTACCTTATCAAATTTTTTAGCACACCTGTTTATAATATCTATGTGCCCGTATGTTACTGGATCAAAACTTCCTGGATAAATAACAACCATCATATACCTCCTAAACTTGTCTAATTGTGTAAAAAGATAAAGACTTAAATCCATATTCTCTGTGGTCTTTCCTAATGAGCCTAAATATGGATTCATCCTCTAACATTATATTTTTTTCATGTTCAATTATCAATAAGCCATCTTCCTTTAAAATATCCATGCTATCTATAGCTTTTAGTATATCCAAGGCTAATCCCTTCCCATAGGGTGGGTCTGCAAATATATAGTTAAATTTAATTCTTTTATTGTTAAACTCCTTTAAAGCATTAAAAGCATTTTTCTTAATTATTTCAGCCTTATCAAACAGTCCTGTATGTAATAGGTTATCCTTTATGCATTGTATGCTTTCATATGAATTATCGACAAAATATGATTTTACTGCACCCCTGCTTAAAAATTCTATTCCTATTCCACCGGAACCAGCAAAGAGATCTAATACTACTGCTTCATTTTTAATACTTCTTATTATATTAAACAGGGACTCCTTTATTCTGTCTTCAGTAGGTCGGGTATTCATTCCTTTGGGTGCTTTCAACTTAAACCCTTTCTTCTCACCTGCAATCACTCTCAAAAGACCACCTCATTTTATGGTATTATTGTATCATATTTTGTCAAAAGATTAATAGCATTAGTTAAAAATTAAATCTTTTATACTATCTTTAAACATATCTATGATGCTTTGCCTTAAGTAAAAGTATTTCTCACTTAGCAAAAGCTTATCTTCATTTAGTACATCCCTGGCTTTTTTCTGTGCAATCTTTAGTATATCCATATCTGTAAACAAATTTGCAATCTTCAAATCCGGCAAACCATGCTGCTTTGTTCCGAAAAATTCTCCTGGTCCCCTTAATTCCAGGTCTTTTTCCGATATATAGAAGCCATCTGTTGACTTTTGAAGTATTCTCATTCTTTCCCTTGATATCCTGGAGTTGCTGCCGTTAATCAATATGCAGTAGGACTGATATTCGCCTCTTCCAACTCTTCCGCGCAGTTGGTGAAGCTGAGCCAGCCCAAATCTCTCGGCGTTATGTATTACCATTATATTTGCATTAGGCACATTTACCCCAACTTCTATGACAGTTGTGGAAACCAGTATATCCAGTTCTCCCTTTGCAAATTTCTCCATGACTTCGTCTTTTTCTGAAGGCCTCATCTTTCCGTGGAGCAATCCAACCCTGAATTCACTGAATACATCATCCTTCAACTTCCTGTACAATTCATCTGCAGATTGCAAGTCCATGGTTTCATTCTCTTCTATTAATGGTGTTACTATATAAGCCTGTCTTCCTGTTAATATCTGTTTCTTTACAAATGCATTTACCCTGTCAATCATATTTGTCCCAACAGCAATGGTTTCTATCTGCTTTCTGCCTGGGGGAAGCTCATCTATAATAGAAATATCCAAATCACCATATAATATCAACCCTAATGTTCTTGGTATTGGAGTCGCTGTCATAACCAGTATATCAGGATTATCTCCCTTTTGGCTTAAAATTGCACGCTGTTTTACTCCAAATCTGTGCTGTTCATCAGTTATGGCTAAACCAAGCCTAAAAAATTCCACCTTGTCCTGAATAACTGCATGTGTTCCTATTAATATGTCGATACTTCCTTCCTTCAATCCTCTTAATATCTCCTCTTTTTCCCTGCTGCTAATGCTTCCAATTAATAGTTTAATATTAATATCATAATCCTTCAAGAAATTTGATACAGATTCATAATGCTGTGTAGCCAGTATTTCTGTAGGAGCCATCATGACTGACTGATACCCTGCTCTCCATGCCTTAAGCATTGCAAGAACTGCTACAATGGTCTTGCCGGAACCTACATCTCCCTGAACAAGCCTATTCATCTGCTCCTCACTTTCCATATCCTTCTCTATTTCCTTAAAAACTCTCATTTGGGCATCTGTCAATTTAAATGGCAATCTGTTAATAAAACTGTAAACCTCATTATCAGGAGGAAACTTAATACCACGATATAATTCCTTGGTTCTGCTCTTTATCAAAAATAAGCCCAGTTGAAGTATAAGAAGCTCCTCAAAAACAAGCCTTCTTCTTGCTCTAATGTAATGGTCACGGCTTTCAGGAAAATGTATGTTTCTTATAGCTTCTTCAATGGGCATTAAATCCAGTTCATCTCTTAAATCCTCAGGAAGCTTTTCCTTAATGGAACTAATATGTGAAGATATTGCATTGCTCATTATCCTTATCATTTCGCTGTTTGTAAGATTCCCTGTTAGAGAATATATTGGTATTATCCTCCCAATCATGTTGCTGTTTCCTTTTTCAAATACAGGGTTCATTATCTGCACTTCATTGCCAAAAACATTAACCTTCCCGTTTACTGTGAGAATATCTCCAAATGAAATCTTACTTGTTATATAATCCTGATTAAACCATACTAATGTTGCATGTCCAGTCTTATCCCTTACCGGGATTTTAATAATAGACAGATTCTTTCTAGGTTTCGATGTAGTAGGGTATCCACACACCTGTACTTTTAAGCTTACCTTTTCTCCACTTCTGCATTGGCTTATAATCTTAAATTCACTTCTGTCATCATAATCTCTAGGTACATAATACAACAAATCCTCTACAGTGTATATATTCAGCCTTTTAAGCAGTAATGCTTTTTTTGGCCCAACACCTTTAACATATTGAATATCCATTACAATCCCCTCGACTCCAGCTTTTTAAATAAAATCCCTACCAGATGGTAGGGTAATATTATTCTACTGAGAATATATAGTAATATAGCGGTTGGCCACCGTATAGGACTTCCACATCAAAATCTTCATACTCTGACTTTATCAAATCAGCTAATCTCTCTGCCTCGTCTTCTTCAATTCCATTTCCATAGTAAATGGTAATGAGAGAAGAGTTTTCATTTACAATGCTTTTAATTAAATTAAAGGATACCTCTTCTATGTTATTTCCATTGGAAACTACTTCTCCTTTAGATATTCCTATTATATCATTTTTGTTTATCTTCTTGTTGTTTATTTCAGAATCCCTTACTGAATAGGTAACCTGCCCTGTTATTACATGTTTAAATGCTTCCTTCATATTTTCTATGTTTTCCTCTACTTCCAGTTCCGGGTCAAATGCTATTAAGCTTGATATGCCTTCAGGTATGGTTTTTGTAGGCAGCACATACACGTTTTTATTTGATAATTCCCTTGCCTGTTCTGCAGCTAAAATAATATTTCCGTTATTGGGCAAAACAATTATATATTCTCCATTTACTTTTTCAATGGCATTTAATATATCTTCAGTACTTGGGTTCATAGTTTGACCGCCTGGTATTATGCAATCTACATTAAGCTCCTTGAATATGTTATCCAGTCCTTCTCCAACAGAAACAGATATAAAGCTGTACTTCTTATATGCCTTTTCATTTTTGCTTTCCACATGCACTTCTGTATCATTTTCCTTAGCTAGTATATGCCTGTGCTGATATCTCATGTTGTCTATTTTAATATCGCTTAATTCTCCAAGGTTTAATGCTTTCTCCAAAACTATTCCAGGATTATTTGTATGTATATGAACCTTTATTAAACCTTCTCCACCTACTACCAATAGTGAATCTCCAAATGCTGAAATTTCATTTCTAAATGCATCATAGTCATCTATGTTTGTGTTTATCATGAACTCAGTACAATATCCATATTTAATATCTGATGTATCAAGTTCCTTTAAAAATGGAGTTTCATGGGTGACTTCTTTTTCCATTTCTTTCTTTGTTTCTTCCATATCAACAAATTCCTTGTTTGCAATGGCATAATATGCACCAGTTAATACAAATATGAGGCCCTTTCCCCCGGCATCTACTACTCCTGCATCCTTTAGCACCTTCAGCATTTCAGGAGTTCTATCCAGAACCTCATTGGCATGTTTTATAACCTTTTCCATGAACTTTAGTATATCCTTTTCTGTATCTGAGATGGATAAAGCATATTCTGCACTTTCTCTGGCAACGGTCAGTATTGTCCCTTCCGTTGGCTTCATAACAGCTTTATATGCAGTGTCTGATGCCATCTTGAAAGCATTTGCAATTGCAATGGTATCCAATTTTTCTTTTCCCTTTACGCCATTTGAAAATCCTCTTAACAGCTGGGATAGTATAACCCCTGAATTGCCTCTTGCTCCCATCAAAGAACCATTGCTTGCTGCCAGGGCAATTCTTGATATGCTTTCTTCATAATCATCCAATTTTGATATCTGATTTACTGCTGATTTCAGTGTCAAATACATGTTTGTCCCAGTATCCCCATCTGGCACAGGAAACACATTTAAGCTGTTTACTTCTTCCTTATTTTTTTCCAGCAGATTTGCAGCACCAATAAATGCTTTTTTTAGCATAAATCCATCTATATATGTTATGTTCAATTACTGTACCTCCTTATACTACTTTTCTACTCTAATTCCTTGAACATAGACGTTAACTTTCTTAACCTTTAGACCTGTCAAGTTCTCTACATTAAATTTGACCTTTTCAATTATATTTTCCGCTACTACTGATATTTTAATTCCGTACTGCAATATTACATGTAAATCAATTATTACTTCGTTTTTGTCTGAATATATCTTTACCCCTTTAGATAGATTATCTCTCTTTAAAAGCTCAAAGAACCCGTCAGTTGCATTTTTGCTTGCCATGCCTACTATTCCATAGCTTTCCATGGCTGAAAGTCCTGCAATGGTGGCAATAACATTATCATCTATGTCAATATATCCAAACTGATTCTTCTCTCTTGCTGGCACTAAATATCTCCTCCCTAAATATTATTTATGGCTATATTTTATTCTATTATATAAAATTGTTCAACTAAATGCAAAACAATTCTTTTTGCAGTAAATATAGTTGCTTTTTTAATATTCTTTGTGTTACAATATAATATGTTATTATGGATTGAGTTAAAATATACCTGTAGTGTTTGATCTAAGGAGGTGTTCTATATGGCAAAGAAATGTGACATATGCGGAAAAGGAAGAGTATTTGGAAACAAAGTTAGCTTTTCAAATAAAAAGAGCAACAGAAGCTGGGCTCCAAATGTAAGGACCGTTAGAGCTGTTATAAATGGAGCTACTAAAAGAATAAATGTTTGCACAAGATGTTTAAGGTCTGGAAAAGTTGAAAGAGCACTATAATAATTAAGGCTTCCAATATTATTAGGATATGGGAAGCCTATTTTATTTCATTATGAGTATGCCCATTAGTATAAGGGCTAATCCAATTAGAACCAGAAGGAATTCAACTGGCAATACATTGATAACTATTAAAAGGCCTATTATTGCCAATGCAATTCCTACAATTCTGTTTATTTTATTTTTATACTTGTAAAAATGCCTTTTCATATAATCACCCCACATATCGTTTACTCTATAATATTCATATATAAAACCAATGTTTACATATAAATAAAAAAGATAGGCTTTTTATTAAAGCCTATCTCAATCTCTGGCCACTATCACTAGGCATTGGCCTTCATGTAATTTTATGTATCCTTTATTATCCCTAATAATATTGCTAATTCCATGGGTAGATGTAAAGTTTATCCTAGTATTGTTCAGTTCATATTCAAATCCCTTTAATGTTACTGTAATTCCTTTTGATTCTATTGGGATAATAGATACAAAATATCCTTCCTTTCTGTCTAATACCAGCTCATTGTTAATTAGATATATTGTATTGTAATTATGCACTATTTTACCCTTAAACCCGCTATCATTTATTTTTTTCAGCAAAAGGATATTTGCTATGGAATGGTCAATTCTATTACCTATTGCCCCTGCTATAGTTATTTCCGTAGCTCCAATATCCATTAAATACTCTATGCATAACTCAGAATCCGTTTTGTCCTTTTTGACAGGGAACTTATATACTGGTATTTTAGCCTTTTCCAATACTTCCAAAGTACCAACTGATATTGAATCCAAGTCCCCTATAACTAAATCTGGCTTAATTCCCAGCTCCAAACAATAGTCAGTTCCACCGTCAGCTGACAATATGAATTCGGATTCATCCCTTAGAGCCAGCATTATATCTTTGTTGATTTTCTCTCCGTTTAATATAAGCAGTGATTTCAACCTATCATCCTCTTATCTAGGAATTTTACTTAATGGCTTCCATATTAACGCCAGTATTACTGCAGATATTATGAATTCAGGTACCAAATAGCTTGCCTGGTACAATAAAGAATATATCCATGGATTCTGACTGCCTGCATATTCACTGAAGAATATTACACCAGCAAGCAGATGGCATATAAACCTTATTGCAACACCTGAAAAAACTCCAGCTACAATACCTATTATACCACTTTTATCTTCTCTGTAGGCATAGTTTGAAAAAATACCTGCCAATCCTAGAAATCCAAAAGCCACAGGGTATTCCAAAATTGCCTGGGCAGGTGAAAAAAACCATCCTCCGAGCATTAGCTGCAATAAGCCAAATAACGCTCCTGCAATAATTCCTGGCCCAAGTCCCCATCTAAATGCAAACAGGAATATTGGAATCATGCTTCCGGCAGTTACTGAACCGCCCTGAGGTGCTTCGTATATTTTTATTCTGTCCAGTATTATTGCTAATGCAATCATAATACCTGCTTCAACCAGCATTTTAGTACTCCACTTTTTCATTATAATTCCCCCCAGCAAAAATATAACCCATTACCTGAATATCAGTAATGGGTAGATAGAAATCAACACACTTTCCTACGCTAGTATTACCTAGTTCAGGTTTAAGGGTCGGGATTTTCTCCCCTCTCAGCCATTTTTAGGCACCCCTAGTGCTTTGCAATATTCAATTTCAAGCTCATTATACCATATTTTACAGAAAATTTAAACCCCATATTTAAACATTTTTGTTCTTTCAGTTATATCCTCTGCTTCAAAAATTCCCGATCCTACAACTATTATATCCAGCCCGCACTTAACAATATCCTTATAATTATCAAGCTTAATGCCACCATCAGCTTCAATAAGTAGATTTAAATTTCTGCTTTTTACTATTTCTTTCATTCTGACAATTTTCCTCTTTGTAGATTCAATGAATTTCTGGCCTCCAAATCCTGGATTAACAGTCATAATTAAAACCAAATCCAGATAATCCAGAACGTATTCAATAGAATCCAAAGGTGTTGCCGGGTTTAATGCAACTCCAGCCTTAATTCCAAAGGATTTAATGGCTTCAACTGTCCTATGCAGGTGAGTTGTAGATTCCACATGGACAGTTATTAAGTCTGCTCCTGCCTTTACAAAATCCTCTATATATCTTTCCGGTTTTTCAATCATCAAATGTACGTCAAAAGGTATATCTGTAATATTTCGTATACTTTTAATGACAGGAGGGCCAAAAGTTATGTTTGGCACAAACATGCCATCCATAATATCCAGATGCAGAAAGTCAGCCCCTCCCTTTTCCAGTTTCTCTATTTCTTCCTTTAGATTTGCAAAATCTGCTGATAAAATGGAAGGTGCAATCATTACCATATTAATACCTCCTAAGGTTTCTTATCTCTTCCAGAAACTGCAGATAATTGTTATATCTTCTGGCGCTTATATTGCCCTTTTCAACCTGCCTTTTTACCTCGCAATCAGGTTCCATGAAATGAAGGCATCCTGTGAATCTGCATTTATCCTTGTATTTATCTATTTCCTTAAAATAGCTTCCCAGTTCAGTTTCTTTCTCTATAAAATCCAGGTTTAAAGAGCTAAACCCTGGAGTGTCCAGCACATAGGTGTTATCCATACCCGTGTAAAGGAGTTCAACATGCCTTGTAGTGTGATTACCCCTATTGGCCTTCTTGCTTACATTTCCTGTTTTAAGCCTGAAATCAGGATGGAGTTTATTCAATAAAGATGATTTTCCAACTCCCGAAGGTCCTGCAAAAACTGTAATATTGTTCTTCAAAATATCTCTAAGCTCATCTATACCTTTATCGTTTAATATGCTGGTTTTTATAAGGGGATATTGGGTTTTAGCATATATATCCTCAACTTCTCTAATTTCATCTTCACTTGCCAAATCTAATTTGTTGATTATTATACATATTTTTAATCCTTCATGCTCTGCCATGACCAGAAATCTGTCCAAAAGCCAGTAGTTAATACTTGGATTTTTAATGCTCATCACTATAACTGCCTGGCTGACATTGGCTACAGGAGGTCTTATCAACTGGGATGAACGTTCAAATATTTTTTCAACATATCCTGTATTATCTTCCTTGTTAATCCTAATTGCTACTCTATCACCAACCAGAGGTGTAATATTCTTATCCCTAAACACGCCTCTAGCCCTACATTCAAATATTCCTTCTTCAGTTTTTACATAGTAAAATCCGCCAATTCCTTTTACAATAATTCCTTCTAACATGCATACCTCCTATCTTTCCGGATGTTCTATAACTTCTATTAGTTTATCATCCTGGTAGAATTCAAAGGTTGAATCTTTCTTTCCAGACAGGTATATCTGTACCTCTTTATTTACTTCATGAACCTCATTATATACAGTTTCCTTTCTTCCATCCTGAACTCTCTCTATTCTAATTCTTACAGTATCATTTTCGCCCTTTGGGGTTATATTAATTATAAATGGTATTTCATCATCTGAATTATCTTCATTCCCTGGCTCCTGTGGCTCTTCCGGTACCTCCGGAGGTCCAGCACTTACCATAAAGTCCACTGCAGTATTTGCCTCTATTTCAAACCCAGCTACTATGCTCTGCCAGAAGACTTTGCCTTCCTCGTACTCTTCGTTTGGCTCTCTGGTTATTTCGCCAGGTATTAAATTGTTGGCTATAAGGGCATTTCTGGCTTGCTCCTCCGTCAGTCCTACAATATTTGGCATTGGAACCAACACTACTTCAGGCCCTTTGCTAACAACAATTCTCACAACGGAGCCTACCTCCACCTCAGTAAAAGGCTCAGGGTCCTGGTCTATAATTTTGTTTGCAGGTACTGTATCGCTGTTTTCATAAGTTACTTTTTCAACCAGATTTGCATCCCTTAGAAGGCCTTCTATTTCTGTAATATCCTTATTTATCAGATTTGGTACTGTAGTCATCTCCTTGCCTTTGCTTACAACTACCTCAACTGTATAGCCTTTTTTGACTTCAGTTCTTGCATCAGGCTTTTGATCAATTATCAGGCCCTTTTCATACTCATTGTTATATATCTCCTTTGATACCTCCAGATTAAGTCCAAGTTCCTTCAATTCCTCTTCAGCCTGCTCTACATCCATACCAACTAGATTAGGTACCCTTATTTCATCAGTTGTTGCAAACAGCTCCCTGAACTTCATAAATCCCAATGCTAATGAGCTTACTACTATAAAGGCCAGCAATATGGCAAGAAACACAACCTTTAAGCCGCTGTCTGTATTCTTTTTCTTATTTGACTTTCTCATACCAGTATCATTCCTATTCTCCACAGGTGGAATTATTTGAGTTGGCTCATCTACTGAGCTGATATTATCCAATATTACATCATCATTGGCATTTCTTATCTTATACAGGTCATTCAAAAGTTCACTGGCTGAACTATATCTTTCAATCTGACTTTTCCTCACGCATTTCAAAATAATATTTTCAAGAGGTACAGGTATTGAACTGTCAATTTCCCTTGGGGGTATTATTTCTTCCTGAATATGCTTTAAAGCTACAGATATTGGACTATCGCCTTCAAAAGGGACCCTCCCTGTTATCATCTCATACATTACAATGCCAAGGGAATATATGTCAGATTTTTCATCTGTGTATCTTCCTCGTGCTTGTTCAGGTGAAAAATAGTGTACACTTCCTATAACATTGGACGTATTTGATATGGTGGAAGCTGAAGCAGCTCTGGCAATTCCAAAGTCTGTTACCTTTACTCTTCCTTCTTCTGTAATCATAATATTATGTGGTTTTATATCACGATGCACAATATGATTCTTATGTGCATGTGCAAGGGCTTCTGCTATCTGTATTGAATAGTCCAATGTTTCATTAACTGTCAGCTTTCCCTTCTCCTTTATAACTTCCTTAAGGGTTTTTCCTTTAATGTATTCCATAACAATGTAATGTATATCATGATCCCCTATTTTTTCAACTCCAACATCATATATATTTACTATGTTAGGATGAGACAAGCTTGCTGCTGCCTGCGATTCCCTCCTGAACTTCTTGATGAATTCTTCATCGTTGATATACTCATCTCTTAATACCTTTACTGCTACATACCTGTTTAAAAGCCTGCATCTTGCTTTATATACAAGGGCCATTCCGCCCCCGCCAATTTTTTCGATAATCTCATATCTATTACCAAGAATCGTTCCTAACATTTGCTCACCCCACTTTACATATATTTAATGGCTACTACTGATATATTATCAAAACCGCCTTTGTTATTGGATAATTCCACTAAGTATTCACAGGCTTTCTGAATATTTTCGTTAACTAGCAATAGCTCCTTAATCTCATCATCATTTAGCATATTAGTCAAGCCATCAGTACATAGAAGCAATATGTCGCCCTTCAACTTGTTTGTTACTATGACATCCACTTCAATATCCTTGCTGGTGCCTACTGCTCTGGTTATTATGTTTTTCTGTGGATGATGCTTGGCTTCTTCCCTGGATATGCTCCCATTTCTAATAAGCTCCTCTACCAAGGAATGGTCTTCTGTTATCTGATAGAGAGTGTTGCCTCTTAAAAGATAAGCTCTGCTATCCCCAACATGGCCTATATAAATCTTTTCATTTATATCCCATGCAAGAGTCACCGTAGTTCCCATTCCATAGCATTCATTTCTTTCCAGGGATTTTTTATAGATTTCATCATTGGCTCTCCATATGGAATGCTTAATTTTGTTAATTATGTAACTATCATCCATGTATAAATCATCAAAATCATTTTCAAGGCTGGAGCTTATTATTTCAACTGCCATTCTGGATGCAATTTCTCCAGCCTTATGTCCTCCCATGCCATCAGCTATAATAAATAACGGATATTTAACATTTTGGGATATATAATATGAATCCTGGTTTATATCCCTAATTCTCCCTATGCTCGTTTTAACACCTACTTCCATATAGATCACCTCACAACTAATTATCTACTCTATTGGCAAACCTTCTTCTAAGCTGTCCGCAGGCAGCATTTATATCTGCTCCCATTTCTCTTCGCACCGTAGCAGAAATATTTGCCTTTTTAAGTTCTTTTACAAACAATTCTATGATTGCATCCTTTGGCTTTCCACTGTCAAACTCCTTAATAGGGTTTAATGGAATTAAATTGACATGACAGTTTAACCCCTTTAGAATTCTAACGAGTTCCTCCAAATCCCTAATGCTGTCGTTTATGCCTTTCATTAAAGTATATTCCATTGTAATTCTTCTGTTTGTCTTTTTAAAATAATACCTGCAGGCATTAATTATCTCCTCTATGGAGTAAACCTTAGCAATAGGCATTATGGTTTTTCTGATATCATCAAAAGGTGAATGCAGAGATATGGATAGTGTTATAGGTATGCCTTCATCTGCCAAATCATATATTTTTGGAACAAGCCCGCAAGTAGACAGAGTTATATTTCTATAGCTTAAGTTATGACCTTTTTCATGATGTATTATATTTAAAAACTTCAATACATTATCATAATTATCAAGAGGTTCTCCACTTCCCATCAATACTATATTTCCAATTCTAATTCCCAAATCATCCTCAATAGCATATATTTGCTCAGCCATTTCTGAAGGGTTGAGATTTCTAATACATCCTTCCTTTGTCGAAGCACAGAACAAACAGCCCATTCTGCAGCCAACCTGGGTAGATATACAAGCTGAATAGCCATATTTATACTTCATCAAAACGCTCTCAATAATATTACCATCCCTTAACAAAAAAAGGTACTTCTTAGTATCGTCTATTTTTGAATCAAATCTCCTATAAACTCTAATCCTGTCTATTTCGCCAATGCTATTTAGCTTGTCCCGTAAGTCTTTAGAGAATACAGTAATATCCTCTAAACTATTGACGTGATTCTTATGAATAAATGTAAACAGCTGTTCCGCTCTGAACTCCTTTTCCCCTATTTCACAAAAAAAAGGCTTCATCTCTTCAATGGTCATGTTATTAAATATAATTCTACCCAATAAATCACCTCACGTATTTTCCTAATTTTATATTATATCACAACATGGCCAAAATTATATATTTTCTTTTATTAATCTGGCAATAAAAAAGCCATCAGTTCCATGAACGTTTGGAAAAAGCTGAACATATCCTTTTTCTGCAGTGTCCGCATTTCTGGTGGAACACAGAAAATTCTCAAATCCGCTTAATTTAAAATTCCTGTTTTTCATTAGAAAGTCTTGAATCACATCCATATTCTCTGCCTTTTCAATGGTACATGTGCTATATACCATTACACCTCCAGGTTTCAAATACTTTCCTGCATTATTTAATATTTTTTTCTGCATATCTGCTAGGTCCTTGATATCCTCTTCTTTTCTATTCCATTTTATTTCAGGCCTTCTTTTTATTATACCCAAACCGGAACAAGGAGCATCTACAATACAGTAATCTGCCATTTCTACCATGTTCTTATTAAGCTCCTGAGCATCATGTATTCCAGTTTCAATGATTGTAATTCCTAGCCTCTCTGCATTTTCCCTGACTAATTTTAACTTATGCTCGTATATATCCAAGCTTATGATTTTCCCCTTATTATTCATTATCTGTCCTGCATGTGTAGACTTACCGCCAGGGGCACTGCACAAATCCAAGACTACGGAATTTTCCGCCGGAGATAGAATCTGTGCAACCAGCATGCTGCTCTCATCCTGAATTGTAAAATATCCCTTATTGAATTCCTCCGTTTCAGTTATCCTAACAGGATCTTCAACTATTAGCCCATCAGAGGCATATTCTGTATTGTAAACAGTATATCCATAATCTGAAAGTATTCTCTTTAACTCATCTCTTCTTAATTTCAGGGTATTTACCCTTATATTAAGCATTGGTTTTGAGTTGTTGCTGATTAAAAGCTCTTCTGTAAATTCCAGTGAAAATTCCTTCACCCATCTTTCTACCATCCATCTAGGGTGGGAATATTTTATGGATAAATAGTCCAGTTTATCCTTAACATCAATCTTCATCAGTTCTTCTTTATTTCTTGAAAAATTTCTAAGTATACCATTTGTAAATCCCACAGTTCCCTTATGGCCATATTTTTTTGCCAGATTGACAGACTCGTTAACTGCAGCCCTATGAGGGATTCTATCCATAAAAGCCATCTGATATACTCCAATTCTCAGTATTTCCAGTATTTTAGGGTCTATCTTCTCTATTTTCACTTTTGATAGTTTTGATATTATATAATCCAAGTATAAAGCATTCTCTATAACACCATAGACAATCTCTCTAATAAGGTTTTCACCTTTTACATCTTCCCTGCCTTTTAAGTACTTGCTTATGGAATAATTTGAAAAAGCACCATTCTGGTGTACGTCCATTAGCACTTTTAATGCAATTTCCCTAGAATTCATTTCCTTTCTCTCCTTATAAAAGATTTTGCCTGGATAAATCCAGGCAATCCCATATAAATATTAATTTAATCCCTTCTTCTCCCTGAAATGGATAAAAGCCTTAATAGCTGTGCAATGGCGACTAATGTGGCTGCAACATAAGTTAATGCAGCTGCCTGCAACACCTTTTTAGAGCCTTCTATTTCATCACTATACACAATGCCATTCTCCAGCTGAAGAAGAGCTCTTCTGCTTGCATTAAATTCCACAGGCAAAGTTACTACCTGAAATAAAACTATGGCTAAGTATAACATAATACCAACATCCAATAAAAATGGACTTATAACAAATCCCATAAGTATTAATATCCATACAAACCTTGAGCTGAAGCTGGCTATAGGTGCAATATTGTTTCTTATAATCAATGGGAAGTATCCTTCGCTGTGCTGTATAGCATGGCCTACCTCATGGGCTGCAACAGCAACACTGGCCAGACTTCTCCCATCGTATACATTTCTGGACAGCCTTACTACTCTCTTTCTTGGGTCATAATGGTCTGTCAGATTTCCTCCTATAGGTTCAACTGCAACATCGTAAAGGCCATTTCTGTCCAATATGAACCTTGCCACTTCTCTGCCGCTGTACCCGTTACGGCTTGGCACCCTCAGGTATTTGTTAAATGCTGATGAAACCTTAAATTGTGCATACAATGAAATCATTATTGCAATCATCAATGGCAAACCCCATGCACCAAGTCCACCACCGTAATATCCGCCGTAGTAGTATCCATTATACATATTATCCCTCCTCAATTCAATTTAGCCTTATATTGACCGGGAATTTATTTCCTCTCAAATATTCGGATACCTTCATCTTATTCTTTCCAGGAAACTGCAACTCCTCTATTACTATAGAAGAATCCTGACAGTTTACAAAAATTCCTTCATCTGTAACCTTAACAACCTTTCCATTTTCCTTATCGGAAAATCTTTCTGCCTTTTTTGCTCTGTGTATCTTTACATTTTCTCCATTATATTCAAAATATGCTGAAGGCCAGGGTTTTAACCCTCTAACCAGATTAATTATATTGTCCCCATTATTATTCCAGTCAATTCTTCCAGTTTTTTTTGTAAGCATTGGGGCATAGGATGATAATCTGTCATCCTGAGGAATCCTGTTAACATGTCCTTTTTCAATATCATCAAGAACTTCAACTATAAGCTTTCCGCCAAGATGAGAAAGCTTGTGGTGTATGGAAATTGAATCATCATCCTCTTCTATTGGAATCCTTTCTATCTTAAGAATATCTCCAGTATCCAGCCCCTCATCCATTTCCATAATGGACACTCCTGTTTCTTTTTCTCCATTTATGATAGCCCAGTTTATAGGTGCAGCACCTCTATACTTAGGAAGTATGGATGCATGAACATTTAAGCATCCATACTTCGGTATATTCAGTACCTGTTTTTTTAATATTTGCCCAAATGCAACCACTACTATTACATCAGGGTTTAGGTCTTTAAGTTTTTCTATAGACTCATTCATGTTTACCGAATCTGGCTGATATACTCCAAGCCCCAGTTCCAAAGCTTTCTCCTTCACCGGAGATGGAAGTACCTTCTTGCCTCTGCCTCTCTGCTTATCCTTTTGCGTAATCACAAGGGATATATTGTGTCCCTTTGAATATAGGCACTCCAATGCTGGAACTGCAAAATCCGGCGTTCCCATAAACACTATATTCACACTATCACCTCAATATCATTCTTCATCCTCTTCTGTATCTATTTCCTCTATCATCTTGTCGATAAAGAGAATTCCATCTAGGTGGTCTATTTCATGGCATAATGCTTTTGATAATAAGCCAGTGCCTTCTATAATTTTCTCCTCTCCATTTTCGTCCAGATATTTTACTCTGACCTTTTCTGGCCTTTTAACCGTTCCAGCTTTATCAGGTATACTCAAGCAACCTTCTGAATCTATGAATTCTCCCTCTTCAAATATTATTTCTGGATTTATAAGCTTTATAGGACCTTCTCCTATGTCAATCACTATTACTCTTCTTAGAACTCCCACCTGAGGTGCAGCCAATCCTACACCTTCGTTTTCATACATGGTTTCCACCATATCATCCAGAAGTGTTTTAATTCTATCGTTTATTTCCTCAACTTCTTTTGATCTCTTTCTAAGAATCGGGTCTCCTATATATCTTAACTGTCTAATTGCCATATTATTCCTCCTAAATTATAGAGTTGGGATTGATATCTACACTAATTTTAATACTATCTAAGTTTATCTTTTGTCTGTTTAATATACATACCCATTTTATTATATTTCTTAACTTATCCAGCTGTTCATCACTGCATTTTATTATTATCTGATATCTGTAGTTGTTCTTTATTTTTTCCAAAGGTGCTCTTGAAGGCCCCATAATATTCTCAATAATATTTACAAGGCCATTTTTTTTGATTTCCTCTATTAATACATTATAAACTTCATTGGATTTCAATGCAACTAATGCATCATTTTCCCCATATATAAGTATGGTTATAATGTTAGCAAAGGGTGGATAGTTGAATTCCCTTCTCAATAAAATTTCCTTGTTGTAAAAGCTTACATAATCATGCTCCCTGGCAAGCTTTATGCTGTAATGGTCAGGGTTATAGGTCTGTATTATAACATGTCCGCTAAACTCTCCCCTTCCTGCTCTTCCTGCCACCTGGGTTATAAGCTGAAAAGTCCTTTCAGATGACCTGAAATCCGGTAAATTCAAGCTGGTATCTGCTGCTATTATGCCTACCAAGGTTACACCTTTAAAATCCAGTCCTTTGGCTATCATCTGGGTTCCTATTAATATATCAATGCTCTTATTTGCCATTCTTTTCAAAATTGACTCATAGCTGCCCTTCCTTGAAGTTGTATCCAAGTCCATTCTCATTACTGCAGCTTCTGGAAACAGCTCCTTGGTATACTCTTCAACTTTTTCAGTCCCTATTCCAAAATATTTAATGTATTTGCTTTTACAAACAGGGCAGATTCTGGGTGGCAATACGGTTTTACCGCAATAATGGCATTTCAATCTGTTTTCATGCATGTGATAAGTCATTGAAATGCTGCAATTGTCGCACTTTGCCACATAACCGCAGCTTCTGCAGGATATAAATGTTGAATGCCCCCTTCTATTTAGAAAGAGTATGGTCTGGTTTCCACTGGAAAGGTTCTTCTCTATAGATTCCCTAAGCTTCCTGCTAAATATGGAAATATTACCACTATTTAATTCTTCCCTCATATCCACTATTTCAACTTCCGGAAGCTTTCTGTTATTTATTCTCCTTGTGAGATTCAATAATTTCATATGCCCCGTCAGGCTCTTATAATAGCTTTCTATGGAAGGAGTTGCTGACCCCATTACCAGGACAGCATTATTTTGTTTACATCTCTTCTCAGCTACTTCTATTGCATCATATTTGGGGTTCATATTTGATTTATATGTAGACTCATGCTCTTCATCTATAATAATAAGTCCAAGGTTGTTAAAGGGTGCAAATACTGCAGAGCGGGCACCTATTGCTATTTTTACCTTTCCTTCCCTAATTCTCCTCCACTGGTCAAATCTTTCTCCCTGGGATAATCTGCTGTGCAATACTGCAACATTGTTGCCAAATCTCCCGACGAATCTGTCTATAGTCTGCGGGGTAAGGGAAATCTCAGGCACCAGCACTATAGCATCCTTCCCTTTTTTAAGGGTTTCCTCTACCAGATTAAGATATACCTCTGTTTTCCCGCTTCCTGTAACTCCATGAATCAGAAATTTACTGTTTTCATTTTCCTTTATGGACTTTAATATTGCATTTACACAGTTTCTCTGTTCATCAGTCAGATTGTGTTTTTCATAGCATTTTATATCACTATCAATAGGGGTTCTGTACAACTCCCTGTTTATTATCTTAACTATGTTCTTCTTCTCCAAAGATTCCACTGATGTTATGCTTGAGTTTGTCCTATTCAACAGTTCCTTAAGTGGAACTTCACGAACCTTAATAAGGTATTTTGCAATTTCCAGCTGTTTAGGGCTATTCTTTCTTAACATTCTTTCAATGTCTTCAAGGGAAATATCTTTGTCCACTAGAGAAACTATTTTTTCATATTTTTTTTCCACTGAAGTTTCAATTTCCAGTGTGGTATCTATAATCCCTAAAGCCTCTAAATTGCGGATTTCCTTATTTAGAGTATTCTTATTTATATGCTTTTTCAGTTCTTCTAATTCTAATCTGACACCTTTTGATTTAATAAATTCAATTACATCCCTCTCATATTGGGTCAACATGGGGTTTCCTTTTATATTTTCATTTAAGGATATATAGGTTTTAATCTCCTTAAAATCTCCGGGAGGTAATACTGCCTGAAGTGCATTTATATTTGTGCATAAGTATTTATCTGCCATCCAAAGGCTTAATTCAATGAGCTCCTTTGATATAAGGGGTTTTTCGTCTATCACTTCCAAAATGCTTTTAAGCTCATATTCGCCTTCATCTATTTCATCCTTTATACCAATAACTATGCCTTTAACAGGTCTGTTCCACTTGCCAAAGGGAACAATGACCCTCATTCCCGTTTCAATACTGTCCATTTCTTCCGGGTTAAACTTATATGTGTAAACTATGTCTGTATTTGAAGACTTGTTGTCTACAATGACTGCTGCAAATTTTGTGTTCATAATATCAATCCTTTGCACTTTTTTGAATAATAAAAGCTAGAAGTTAAACTCTAGCCTTTATTGTTCAGTAATACCTTAACTTTATCTAGTATGATTTCCGCTACCTTTTCCTTAGACATAATGGGATATTCCTTTACTGACCCATCCCTGTCTATTATTGTAACAATATTTGTTTCCGTCTTAAATCCTGCACCAGATTCCTTTACATTATTGGCAACTATAAAATCAAAGTTTTTCTTCCTTAATTTTTCCTTTGCGTACTCCACCATATTATTTGTTTCAGCAGCAAATCCCACTATTATCTTACCCTTCTTTATGCTTCCAAAGTATTCAGCTATATCCGGATTTCGGACAAACTTAATGTTAAGCTCATCCTTCTCTCCATCTTTTTTCTTTATCTTCTCACTGCTTACTGTTTCAGGCCTATAATCAAGAGGTGCTGCTGCCTTAATAAGCACATGACAGGTATCAAATTCCTCCTTGACTGCATTGAACATTTCCATAGTAGTATTTACCTTTACTAATTTAACATTCCTTGGCGGATCCAAATGGGTTGGTCCACTAATTAATACTACTTCTGCCCCTTTAAGGCTTGCAAGATTAGCTATGGTATATCCCATCTTTCCGCTGGAGTGGTTTGTAACATACCTTACAGGGTCCAGTGGTTCCATAGTTGGCCCGGCTGTTACAACTATTTTTTTACCTGCAAGTTCCTTTTCCTTAAAGCTGTTTATTACATATTCAACTATGTCTACAGGTTCAGCCATTCTGCCAGGGCCATAGGCCTGGCAGGCTAACAAGCCTACTCCAGGCTCTATAAACTCATATCCAAGTCCTTTTAATTTCTCTATGTTCTGCTGGACTATGGGATTTAAATACATATTTGTATTCATTGCAGGAGCGAATATAACCTTTGAAGTAGTTGCCATAATTGTTGTAGTCAACAGGTCATCTGCTATTCCATTGGCAATCTTTCCTATTATATTTGCTGTTGCAGGTGCTATTAAAAACAAATCTGCTTTTTCAGCTAATGATATATGCTCCACATCATAATGCTTAGGTTCCTTAAACATATCCACGTACACTGCATTTAAGGCCAGTGTTTGAAAGGTCAGCGGAGTAACGAATTTCGTTGCATTTTTGGTCATTATAACTTCTACATTGGCTCTGTTTTTCTTCAACCTGCTGACTACATCTACTACTTTATAAGCTGCAATTCCACCTGTAACTCCTACTATGATATTTTTACCCTTTAACATGAACTCACCTACTTATATCCTTTTATTTCTGGTCTTCTATATTTAACCTTGCCTTTTACAATTTCCTCCAAGGCAATGCTTACGGGCTTATTTGAAGAGGTTTTGACTAATGGTTCCTTACCTTCAATTAGCTGTCTGGACCTTTTTGATGCCAGCATAACTAAAGTATATCTGCTATCTGCAATTTTGGTCAATTCATTTATTGATGGAATAAACATACCATCCCTCCTCATATTATATTATCCAATATATCTTTTAGTCTTGCTACTCTTAGCTTTTCAGCCTTTATAATTGCTTCTATTTTACTTACTGCTTCGTCTACTTCATCATTAATTACAATGTAATCGTATTTATCAACAAACTTAAGCTCATTTAAGGCATTCTTTAGCCTTAAGTCAATATCTTCCTGGCTTTCAGTGCCTCTTTTTACAATACGGTTTTTAAGTTCATTCATAGATGGTGGAACTAGAAAAATGAATACTGCTTCTTTATATTTTTCCTTTATCTGTATAGCCCCTTGTACATCTATTTCCAGTATTACTATTTCTCCTTTTTCAATTTCATTCATAACAAAATCTACTGGAGTACCATATCTGTTGCCATGTACACTGGCATACTCCAAAAACTTGTTATTTTCTATCATCTCATCAAATTTTTTATCATCTATGAAAAAATAATTAACTCCATCTATCTCGCCTGGCCTAGGCTTTCTGGTAGTAGCAGAAACAGAAAATACAAGCTTTTCATTTCTTTCCAACAGTTTTTTGCAAACTGTTCCTTTTCCACTACCAGAGGGTCCGGAAATAACCAACAAAAAACCTTTTGACATAATATCCCTGCTTTCTATTCCATATCAAATTTCTGACCAGATTTGCCATTAACTCTTTGAGCAATTGTTTCTGGCTGAACAGCTGACAATATAATATGATCACTATCAGTTATAATAACTGCTCTGGTTCTTCTGCCATATGTTGCATCAATTAATATTCCATTATCCCTTGCTTCCTGTATCATCCTCTTTATAGGTGCAGATTCAGGACTCACTATTGCTATAATTCTATTGGTTGATACTATATTTCCAAATCCAATATTGATTAAATTCACATCCATAAAAACCCTCCTTAATAAATCACTCAATATTTTGAACCTGTTCCCTTATCTTCTCCAATTCGCTCTTTATATCCACAACATAGTTTGTAATGTAAAGGTCACTTGCCTTAGAGCCTATGGTATTTATCTCCCTGTTCATCTCCTGAATTAAAAAATCCAGCTTTCTTCCAATAGGTTCATCATATTCCAGGCTCTTAAGAAACTGATTTACATGGCTCTTAAACCTGACTATTTCTTCATTTATATTGCTTTTATCAGCAAAGAGGGCAACTTCATAATTCAATCTATCTTCATCTAAATCACATTCTTCATCAATTAATTCTTTTATCCTTTCCTTTAATTTTTCCTTATACTCCTTAACAACAAAAGGAGCCCTCTTTTCAATTTCCACTATCATATAGCTCATGGTCTTAAGCTGGCATTCAATATCCTTTTTAAGTGCAATGCCTTCTTCAATTCTCATAGCCTTTACATTTTCCAGAGCTATATCCAAAGCCTTAGTAAGGCAGTTCCATACAATATTCTTATCCATTTCCTTTCTTTCAGTTTTTACAATATCATTTAAAGTCAATATATCCCCTAAACCTATTTTATATTCTATATTTAATTCCTCAATTAGCTTCTCCAACGCATATTTATATGCTTTTGCCAGAGGAATGTCTATGCTTACATCTATTGGTGATTCGCTTGTATATTCCACATTGATATATACTTCTACTCTGCCTCTGTTAATATCTTTTTTTATGTATCTTTTTATGTTCTCTTCCAGATAATTAAGATGCTTTGGCATTTTTATCATTATATCATTATATCTATGATTAACAGTCTTTATCTCTACGCTGAAATTATGGATTGTATCTGAAAACTCACCTCTGCCAAATCCAGTCATGCTTTTAATCATATATATCATCTCCTAATAAATAATCATACCAATAAAAAGGTTGTTGTCAATCCACATTCTTTTAATTTGCAGTTTTATGAACTATAATATATACTAAAGGATAATTAGTCCATAATATATTACAATTTTTTAATTTTCTTTCTCAAAAAGAGAAAAACTCACTACAGTAGATTAATGGAGGTAAATATGTCACTGGATGGTATAGTCATTAGAAATATAGTATTTGAATTAAATGATTTATTATTAGGCGGCAGGGTTGATAAGATTTATCAGCATGAAAAGGATGAAGTTATAATCAACATATATAATAAGGGAAAAAACCACAGGCTATTGATTTCCTCAAGCAGTAACAGCCCAAGGCTGCACCTTACAAAATATTCCATGGAAAACCCGCCTACCCCTCCCATGTTCTGCATGCTATTGAGAAAGCACTTATCAGGGGGAATAGTATTAAATATTGAGCAGCATGAAATGGACAGAATAATTTTTATTGATATTTCCTCACTGGATGAGCTGGGTGAAGTTTCGGTAAAAAGGCTTATAATTGAAATAATGGGAAAACACAGCAATATAATACTGGTAGATAAAGCGTCCTTAAGGATAATAGATGCCATAAAGAAAGTTACCCCTGACATTAGCAGTGTTAGGCAAGTATTACCAGGTCTTTCATATACATTTGCCAAACAGGATAGATTAAACCCATTAATATCCACAGAATCAGATTTTTATTCCCTGCTTGAAAATGACAATAAAAATAAACAGGTAAATAAGTTTTTTTATACAAACTTTTCAGGGTTAGGCCCCTTAATCAGCAAGGAAATATGCTCAATTGCAGGAATAGACATAGACAGGCCGCTGGGTACATTATCTGAAAGGGAAAAAAAGGATCTATATAAAAGCTTTGCTTCAATAATAGAAAAAGTTAAAGAACATGATTTTCATCCTGTATTAATTAAAAATGACTATGGTGGGGATTATGCCGCCTTTCATAGCCTAGATATAAACCAGTTTGGAGTTAGAAATAAAATCTACAGAGAATCCATAAATGAGGTCCTTGATATATACTATACTGAAAATGATAAGCTGGACAGAATACGCCAAAAATCCCAGTCCATGAAAAAGTCGATACAGGTGATTCTTGAACGCTCTTTAAATAAGCTAGCAAAACAAAAGCAGGAACTGTTGGAGAGTGAAGACAGAGAAAAGTATAAAATATACGCTGATTTAATATCTGCAAACCTCCACAGAATTGAAAAGGGAGTAGAAAAAGTTGAGCTTGAAAACTTCTATGATGAAAGCATGAAAAAGATAACAATACCTCTTGATAAAAAGTATTCTCCGGTAGAAAATGCTCAAAGATACTACAAAAAATATGCCAAGCTAAAAAACGCTTATAATCTGCTTCTTGATAAGATACCTGAAACAGAACAGGAAATAGAGTATCTGGAAAATGTTTTAAACAATATTGACAACTGTACTGAACTAATAGAATTGGAAGAAATAAAGGAAGAATTAATCCTGGAAGGATACCTGAAGAGAAAAAACAAGAAAAATAAGGATAATAAGACATCAAAACCTTATCACTTTATTTCATCTGATGGATTCCACATATTTGTAGGCAAGAACAATAAGCAAAATGATTTTCTAACTTTAAAGGCTGCAAGCAAAAAAGATATATGGCTACACGCACAAAAAATGCCAGGAAGCCATGTTATAATAAAGAGCGAAAATAAACAGGTCCCAGATAAGACTCTGGAGGAAGCAGCAATACTTGCTGCTTACTATAGCAAAGGCAGGAATTCAAACAACGTTGCAGTTGATTATACAGAAAGAAAGAATGTAAAAAAGCCCAAAAATGCTAAATTGGGAATGGTAATATATGATGATTATGAAACAATTTTTGTAACACCTAAAAAAGAATATATAGAAAAAATAAAAAGAGTAGAAGAATAGTTTTCTACTCTTTTGTATTTATTTCCACCTGGTCTACTCCGTCAGTTTCTACAAACTTCACGCTTATTACTTCACTTTTGGATGTAGGTACATTTTTCCCCACAAAATCCGGCCTTATGGGCAATTCCCTATGCCCTCTGTCAATTAATACAGCCAATTGTACCTTTCTTGCCCTTCCCATATCCATAATAGCATCCAGAGCAGCCCTGACAGTTCTTCCTGTATATATTACATCATCCACCAAAACAACTATTTTGTCTTTAACATCGTATTTTGCATTGCTATTTTTGATTAATGGTTCGTCGCTTACCTTGGTCAAATCATCCCTATAAAATGTAATATCCAGTGTTATTACAGGAACCTTTTCACCTTCAATGGACTCAATTTTCCTAGCCAGCCTTTCTGCAAAGGGAACTCCCCTTGTTTTAATGCCTGCTAATACTACATCCTTTATTCCCTTATTTCTCTCTATTATTTCATTTGCAATTCTGGTAGTTGCTCTTTGAATTGCCTTTTCATCCAATATTATAGCCTTCGTTTTCATTGCTTTTCACCTACCTTTTTTCTTAGCAATTCTATTATTTTTAAAAATTCCTCTGGAGGTTCTGCAAAAAACTCCATATACTCACCTGAGCCAGGGTTTATTAATCCCAATTTTCTTGCATGAAGCATTTGAGTTTTAACGCCAAATTCATTTTTTCTATTGGTATATAGGGGGTCACCTACTACAGGGTGATTGATGTAGGATAAGTGAACTCTTATTTGATGAGTTCTTCCAGTACTTAGGGATAGCTCCAGCAATGTATAATCATTAAATCTTTCTAAAACTCTGTAATTTGTAATTGCTTCTTTGCCGTTTATGCTTGTCACAGCCATTTTCAATCTGTTTCTTGGATTTCTCCCTATTGGTGCATTTATATTTCCTTCATCATTTTTTACATTGCCATGAACCAATGCAATGTATATTCGCTTCAAAGTTCTTTCATTTAGCTGCTTTACCAGCTTTTTATGTGCCTCATTATTTTTTGCCACAACCAAAAGCCCTGTTGTATCCTTGTCTAACCTATGAACAATACCTGGTCTTATTTCTCCATTAATATCTGATAGATTGCTGGTATAATTCAATAATGCATTTACCAGCGTATTTGAAACGCTTCCTGGCGCAGGATGCACCACCATTCCCTTAGGTTTATTTATTACTATTATGTCATTATCCTCATATACTATGTTTAGGGGAATGTCTTCAGCAACTGGCTCTAATCCTTTCCTTTCAGGCAGGCTTATCTGAATAAAGTCTCCTCTTTTTACTATGTATTTTGGTTTTTTCCTGTCTCCATTTACCAGAACCAGTCCTTCTTTTATCAGTTTATTAGCATAAGACCTTGATACTTCTTCAATCTGGTCTGCTATATAGGAATCCAGCCTTTCTCCAGATTCATCTTCAACATATAATTCATATAAATCCATACTTCATCCTCTATTCTCAATTTTGTCAAAAAGTATCATAGCCATAATAAGTATTGTTGAAATTACAATAAAAGAATCAGCTACATTAAACACGGGAAAATCATATCCAAAGGGAAGCTTAAAGCTTAGAAAGTCTACAACATATCCCAGCCTGATTCTGTCTATCAGATTTCCTATTGAACCGCCGATAAACATTGCCAGTGCTACTTTCATTGCAGTATTTAATGTGTTCATGTATTTAAACATAAATAGAATCACAAATATTATTACCAATATTGATATTATAATGAAAAAAATCCTGCCATTTTTAAATATTCCAAAAGCAGCCCCGGTATTTTCAACATAGTAAAGCTGAAAAAAATCATCAATTACAACATATGGGCTGTTCCCCTTTAGAAATTTTACTGCCGCAAATTTAGTTATCTGGTCCAATAGTACAATTATTATTGTTATTATAAAATACGCCAATATGTTTTCCTCCTAACTAATTTCAGTCTAATACTATTTTAAAACATAATAGCCTTTAATACAATATGCCATCATCACCAAAAAATAAAGACTTACCACGAATCATATTCATGTAAGCCTTTAAAATTCATTATAGGGTATCCTTATAGTAATCCTGTGAAATCTCCTCTACATCTTCAACTGCTCCACTGTTATCCTCATCAAATACACCTAACTGATCTCCTGTATTAAAGGAAGGATCCCTGTCTATTCTATTATATCTTTCTACCTCCTGATAACTATCCTCTCTATCAAATCCATTAATGTCATCATTATTTTTATAGTTACTGAAAGGGCTTATACTTCCTTCCTCTTCAGGTCTGAATTCCATCTTCTTTTCTAAAGGTATCTTTTCCTCAGAACAATTAATGCAGAGCTTTAAATATGGAATCACTTCTAGGCGCTCTTTATCTATTTCCCTTCCACAGGATATACACTTACCGTAGTCCCCTCTATCAATAGCTTCCAGTGAATATTCTATTTCAACAAGAGTATCGTTTAATTTATCTGCTAAACCCTTATCCTGTTCCATCATGAACATTTCTGTTCCAATGTCAGCCGGATGATTATCATAGAATGATAATTCTGTATAGTATTCATCCATGGCTCCAAATTCCTGTGTATTCTTCATCTTGTTTATGGTATTTAATATTCTTTCCTTTTCATCCAATAAAAGCCTCCTGTAATGGTTCCTTAGCTTTTCTTCCATATTTTCCTCCTCATGCTTATATCGTGTTTTATAAAATAATATGCCCATATACTAGCTAATAATCCTAGTAAATTTCTAACATTATTTTAAGTGTACATCATTAGAATCAACAGGAAGAAAAGCAAACTGTTCTTTCTATATCTTGCTCCCCATATATGTGTCAGCAATATAAAAAAGAACAATAGTTCATCGTCATATTCATTTACATATGCATTGCTCAATTAAACCCCTCCATTTTCATCTATATATAATTATATTATGAAAAAAAGGGGCTTATTTTACTAGTTTATTTTCAATGCTGATTTCATTGCATTTATTTCTTCTAACAGTTTTTTAAATTCTTCCAGACTTAATGACTGATATCCATCTGAAAGAGCTTTTTCAGGCTCTGGATGTACCTCTATCAATACACCATTGGCTCCAATTGCCAATGCTGCCTTAGCAGCAGGAAGTATTAGATTTCTTCTTCCTGTCCCATGGCTAGGGTCTACAATTACTGGATATTCGGTTTTATATTTCATCACCGGAACGCTCATCAAATCCAAAGTGTTTCTGGTATAGCTGTTAAAAGTCCTTATTCCTCTTTCGCAAAGTATTATGTTATGGTTTCCTTCTTGACTGATGTACTCTGAAGCATTTATCCATTCATCATAAGTAGCATTCATACCCCTTTTTAGCAATACAGGCTTGTCTTGTTTTCCTACTTCTTTCAGGAGAGCATAGTTTTGCATATTCCTTGATCCAATCTGGTATATATCAATATATTCATAAGCCCTTTCTACATCTCTGGGGTCTAAAATCTCTGACAGTATTTTAAATCCATAGGAATCCCTTAAGCTTTTCAATATCTTCAGCCCTTCAAATCCTAGTCCTTGAAAGGATGCAGGATTGGTTCTTGGTTTAAATGCACCGCCTCTAATAATCCTGATTCCTAGCCTGTAAAATTCCCTTCCGATAATATCCATCTGCTTTTCACTTTCCACAGCACATGGTCCTGCAATGATTATGAACTCATTTCCTCCAATATATAAGTCTTCATCTATTTTAATCTGCCTTGTCATAAATATTCCTCCAGTTATTCTATGTGAAATGAAACTTGGGGGCTATGCCCCCAAATCCCGTATGTTTTCTTCTATTTCATTATACTCTTCCAATTCCTTATCTTCAACTTCTCCTATATATTCCTCTTCTAAATTTTTACTTCTATTAATACTTAGCTCTTTACTCTCTATATCCGAATAAAACTGCTCCAATGTTGTTAGTTGAGATTCAATGAGCGATTTATAGCGTGTTCTGAATATGATCATTTCCTTCAATAGGTATTCGTATTCCTTCCTTATGGACTTCACTTCATTCTGTGCTTCCTCTATCAGTTTCTTTGATTCATTGGTAGCTTCCTTAATTATAAGTTCAGCTTTTTGCTTTGCAGCCAATATAAGCTCATCTGCTGTACTTTGGGCAACAATAAGAGTTTCCTTTAATGTGTCCTCCATAGAATTATACTTTTCAATCTGCTCATTCAAAAGCAATATCTTATCCTTTAATTCAATGTTTTCCTTATATATTTTTTCATAATCCTTAATTATTTCATCTAAGAATTCATCAACTTCAGATTCTTTATACCCTCTTATGGACCTTTTAAACTCCTTATTTTGAATATCAAGGGGTGTAATCATATAGCTCACTCCATTTAAATTAGTAATTTCAGTTCTACCTTAATTCTCCCTTTCTTACTGATACCTTCAATTGCACTTAAAATGAATCTACCATATCCCTTTACAGATATCATATCCCCCTGTTTTACCTCTTTTGATACCTTGTCAACGGGCTCCCAGTTTACTTTTACTCTTTGGGCAACAATCAGACTTTGGCTGTCATTTCTTGACAGATTATATGCTCCACTTATGAGCACATCTAATCTTAAGGAAGATAATACTGTGCGCTTAATTATGTAATCCACCTGACCTGCCTTAAGTTCATCTATTGGAATCTGTCTTACTTTAACCTTTTGATTTCCAATCCTATCAAGGCTTGTTAAAATAAAATCTGCTACTTCCCTCTTTACAATAACCTGTGCATATCCCTCATGTATTAATATATCCCCTACTTTATTACGGTTTATTCCTAAATTTAGAATTCCCCCTAAAAAATCTCTATGAGAAAGGTTATTGCTGTTCCATTCCATTGAAAGGGCAGCTATAAAGGAGTCAACATCCTCTATCTCAATATATTGAGGATATATTATAATGATTTTCCTTTCAGCTTCCTCTATGCCGCCTATTTCACAATATTCTAAATCTGTAAACCTGTTAAGTATGGACTTTGAAAGCCTTATCTCATAAGGGTCCATAAAATCTGTTATCTGTATCTGGTATTTGTTTAATGTTATTTCTATTCTGTCCAATAGCTTTCGCATATTCAATATCTGATTTTTATCTTTAATATGTTCTAAATACTTATCCTTATTAAAATCCAATCCAATCACCATATATTAGAAAACTATTGCCCTTAATAGTGTCATAATCAATCTTAAAATAAGCAATGCCACTATAGGAGAAAAATCCAGAATACCAGTGTTGATGCCTAGTCTATTAATAAGTTCTCTGGCAAATGATAATATTGGTTCCGTCATTTCATAAACTATTCTTCCAAAAGTATTATAGTATCCAATTCTAAACCATGACATGATTATCCTGACTAATATCAGCAATTCTATTATTTCGAATAATATGCTGATTGCTCTATATATTGTAAGCATTAGATTACCTCTTCCTAATATTAATTACCATTTGAATATTCCCTTGTTTTTCAATTCATCCTTAATATTGCCGTCAATTTCAACATTTGCTGGTGCCAATATGAATATGTCAGTTGTTACCTTCTGTATAGTTCCATCTAAGGAATACAACCCGCCATTAATAAAATCAAATATCTGCCTTTTCACTCCTGCTTCCAGCTGCTCCAGATTAACAACAACTGTCTTTCTCATTTTTAAATCATCTACAATGCCTGGTGCATCTTCATATGTCAAAGGTTCATGTATAACCAGCTTCATATTGCTTGTTGTATGAATATTCACAACTTTATTTCTCATTTTTCTTGTTTGAGTATTTACAGGCAGCTCTTGCAACTCTTCATCTTCATAACTTTCCTCTTCTTCATCGTCATCCAAATCGTCAATTCCTATGAAGTATTTCAATTTGTCAACTATACCAGCCATAATAACCCTCCTTAATAATTTCTTTTTCCAAAAAGCCCTGTTCCTATTCTAACCATGTTAGCCCCTTCTTCAACTGCAATTGTATAATCATTTGTCATCCCCATTGATAGTATACCCATCTCAACATTATCAAATTTTTCTCTGACAATACTATCCCTTAGCTGACGGAGCGTCTTAAATACCCATCTGACTTCTTCCGGATTTTCACTAAAAGGCGCTATTGTCATAAGTCCCTTTATTTTAATGTTATTATATTTTAATATGCTTTCAATAAAAGGCATTACTTCCTCTACCTTCAGGCCAAACTTAGAATCTTCTTCAGCTACATTTACCTGAATAAGCGTATTGATAATAAGGTTATGCATTTTTGCCCTTTTATCCAGTTCCTCAGCTAAGGAAATGCGATCCAAAGAGTGAATCAGTGAAACCTTATCAATTATATACTTTACTTTATTTGTCTGAAGGTGCCCAATCATATGGTAATTTGGACCCTTGCCTATTATATCGTATTTCCGTACCAACTCTTGAGGTCTGTTTTCCCCAATATTCCTGAGACCTAAACTCAAAGCTTCCTGGATTCTATCTACATCAACAGTCTTAGTAACAGCTATTATTTCTACTTTGTCATTTTCCCTGCCTGATTTAACCAAAGCCTTATGAATATTTTCCTCAATTATCCTTAAATTATCCTTAATGCTAATTTTAATTACCCCCTTGCTGTCATTCTAATATCATTCCCTCTTCTACATATGAAGGGTTTAATATTATTTCATCGAACTGTCTTACAGTCCTTAGCCTTTTGTCCCCCTCCTCTATATAGATGTAATTATTTTTATCTCCTGTGCTAATATATACGTAATCTTCATCTTCGCTTATAATTTCAATGGGCCTGAATCTTATTATTCCACTTATGTCCTTTATGTAAACTCCTTTAAGTCCATCCTTTTCTATTACGCATTTTTTCTTTATTCTAAATGAATCGTATTTATTTTTTATTATATCAAGTTTTATATATCTTTTGTCATAATAATTTTCAAAATTTCTATTAAACCTGCAAAGAATTACACCTTTATCTCCTTCAATGCTTATTTTCTCAATATGTCCCCTTAGGTTTCCTATAATATCCTTTCCTGACAGGAGAATAGAATCTCCCTCCTTATAACCTTCTATATCGTCAACATTGTCGATTTTAATTAGCATATACCATTCAAAATTATTGATTATTTTAAAAATCGGCTGTCTAACCTCCACCTTTTCACCTGTTGCGGAGGACTTTAACTGTTCCTTTATGCTTTTAAAGTCTGAGTAATTGTATAGGTCTTTATTGGCAACAGTATAATCTTTCTCATATCCATCAAATTTATATGAAACAATACCTGATATTTTTGAATAGTAATTTACAATGCTGTTGGAAATCTGCTTTTCAATTTCCTGCTTTTCTTTTTCCAAGGCTTCCAGGCTATATCCAATAAGAGTGTCATCATATGAAATTTCCATTTCCTTATTATAGTAGCTAATCAGCTTGTCCTTCAAATCATCAGCTATATCAAATTTTTCTCTGGATATTGAAGCCTGGATTTCATCTATTACATCATCAATACCATCCTTTATCTTATTGCCATTGTCCTTTTCACGGCTATTTTCACCGCCTGTTTCTGAAAGAACAGCAATTTTGTTTTCAATTTCCTCTAATCTTTCCTTAAGCTGGGACGTATCGCTTAATAAAGTCAATTCCAATATCTTAGCCCCTACAGGTACTCTTTCGCCTTCTTTTGCAATAAACTTTACTTGTCCTGCACCATCAGATGTATATACTGTTTCATCCTTAATTATTATAGCTTCAGTGCTTATCTTATCATCTACGCTATATTTTTCAGGAAGTTCTGTTTTTGTGCCTATAGCAAATAAAGAAGGCACACTTCTAAAAAATATATACACTAGAACAAATCCAAATAAAGCATATCTAATCCTCTTTTTGCGTTTTCTTCTGTTCATCCTCTCTTCCTGGCTCATAGTATCACCTTAATATATACTTTATTATATTGAATTGAAAAATTTGCCGTATTTACTTATTATTTTGAACTTCTCTATATTATCAATGTTAAGCTCCTTTATTTCATCTTTGTACGTTACAATTAGCATAGTTCGATTCTTTTTAATAATTCCAATTAAAGTGCCCTTAAAGCTGCCCTCATCTGTTGTTACAATTTTTACTTCATCTCCTGATTTAGCAATCTTGCCGTTTATAATAAACTCTTTCATATCCGCCTTGTCCAAATCTTCCTGAGTCACATACTTATTCTCAATTACTATGATATTGTTCCTAAGGTACATCTTTTCTTTCAGTACAGCAAAAATATACCCAAAAATGCTTGTCATTAATAAAACTATTAAAATTTTCTGAATATATATCAACAAATCCTATTACCTCCACTTAATGTATTATATTTAGTATACCATAATTTTTCTTGTTAGTGAACTACTCCTAATTACTCATTTAACTTGTTAAAGCAACATAATAAGGAAATTTTTTCTACCCCTCGACATTATCAAAGAAATTTGTTAAAATAATTAAGTCATTCCGTCTAATAAGTATCCATGATTAAGCAAATAATCTAGACAAAACATCAGTATTTTGATATAATTTAACAGGATGTAGAAATATGTTAAAGTATATAATCAAAAACCTTTAACATACTAACAAAAAATATCGGGATGTGGCGCAGTCCGGTTAGCGCACAAGTCTGGGGGACTTGGGGTCGCTGGTTCAAATCCAGTCATCCCGACCATTATGTATATTGAAAAAAGCTGATTGAAAAATCAGCCTTTTTATTTTTAATATCAGATTTCCCAATATCAAGATGTCACTATTCTTCAACAAAATTCATTAGCTCTCTATTGAACAAATCCTTTTGCTCGTAAAACAGCCCATGTCCGCTATAGTGAAATGGTATGAGTTTGGAATTTTTAATATATCTATGCTGTATCTCAAATTCCTGTTTTCTATGCCAGCTTTGAATCCTCGTTCTTAATTGAGTTAGACCATTTACCGCACTTGTCTCCATATCTGGCTAAAATCCTGTTGTTAGTTCCAATCTCCACTACTTCACACCTGTTGGAGCAACCATCACATTCAAATCCACGAACATTATGTTCTAATGATCCTATTGAAAACCCTTTGAAATGTGTCCTTTTTTTCTTTTTCATTTCTTCTTTGGCTAGTATTGCAGCCCCAATTGCTCCCATTACATCATAATTATCAGGTACTTGCACTTCCATATTTAATGCTTCTTCAAATGCTTTTCTTATTCCTATGTTTGCAGCAACTCCACCTTGAAATAGTATAGGTTCAAGTATTTCTTTCCCTTTCCCCACATTATTCAAATAATTCCTGACTAAGGCATCACATAAGCCTTTGGCAATGTCAGACTGGTTATGCCCTAACTGCTGCTTATGTATCATATCCGATTCTGCAAAAACTGCACATCTTCCAGCAATGCGCACAGGGTTTTTGGACTTTAGAGCCAGGTTTCCAAATTCACTTATATCAATTCCCAGCCTTATGGCCTGCCTGTCAAGAAATGAACCTGTTCCTGCTGCACAAACTGTATTCATGGCAAAATCCACAACTATTCCATCCCTGAGTATAATTATCTTTGAGTCCTGGCCTCCAATTTCTATTATAGTTCTAACTGAAGGATTATAGTTAAGCCCTGCAATAGCATGGGCTGTTATCTCATTTTTTACAATATCAGCTCCAACTATTATATCTGCTAAATACCTTCCACTTCCCGTTGTACCTACGCCTAAAATCTCAATTTCGCCAACTTCCTTTACAATATCCTCAATGCTTTTTTTCAATATCTCTATAGGCTTTCCCTGCGTTCTCAAATATTTTTTATAGAAAACGCTGTTTTCCTCATCCATTAATACAACATTAGTGCTAACAGAACCAACATCTATGCCTAGATAATACTTTTCCATTTCTTCTCCTCCCTCTTTCTGTATAGTAAGTCAACAAAAGCTTCAAGCCTTGTCATATACCCTGCTTCTCCCGTCATCTCATCCAGTATTAAAGTCATAATAGGAAACTTATAATCCTCAATTACACTGCTTAATATGCTTTTTGCTACTATTTCAGGCATACAGTTTAAAGGCAACAGCTGTATTGCACCATCAAATCCATTTTCTGCATAATATACTGCTGAACCTACAGTTTCCCTTCCATGGCCTCCTACCAGTGTCTTTAAATATGGTTCTGCCTTTTTATACTTTAACCTTTCAGTTTTTGATCCGAAGGGGAATGACTTTACGTGATGTTCAACCCAAATGGTTGGTGTTAATGATTTGTCAACCAAAACTCCCATATGGCCTAGCTTTCTTTCTATTTCCATATTTACAAAAGGTTCAATAACTGTATATATCTCTCCTATTATCCCTATTCGTATGGGTTCAAAACCATCCTTTAATTTAACATTATTTAGCTCGTTAATAGTATCATCCATTAAATCCATCAATTCCTTAGCTCTAAAGGTCTTCTCAGCATCTCTGTAATATCTGTCTATTATAGCATCAACTTCATGGCTGTTTACTGCATATGCCCTCTTTTTATTGGATAAATCAGTTATATAATCTGCTTTATTAATCAGCTGCCAACCTAGCTTCCCTGCTCTATATACATCTCTTATATTTTTTGCGTTAAACAGCGTATATGCATTTTTTTTAAGCCTTTTAAACCCTTCTCCAGCAGGGTCAAGTACTATAAATTCAACATTATAGCCTAGTTCTTCCAATATGTTTCTCTGAAGTATGGAATAATATCCAAATCTGCAGGGACCGCAGCTTCCAGTTAATACTATGGTATCTGCACCTTTTTCAATGCTTTCCAGAAAATTTCCTATCATCACCTTAAGGGGCAAGCAAATGGTTTCCTGAGAAAATTTCGTACCCATTTCCAGAGTCTTCCTGCTGCTCTTTGGAGGTGGAATTACTTCCTGCCCCAATTCCTCAAAAAAAGCCTTTCCAGCGATGTATACATTACCAAAGTGTGGAAATGTTATCTTCATCTTTTTTCCTCCAATCCAACATGTCTGTAAAAGCCTCTACCCTCGTATTGACTCCAGCCTCTCCTGTTTGTTCATCTATAGTAAGCAATGTAAATGGAATTCTGGCTTCCTTTGCCTTTCTTTCCACAAGGTCTATAAAAACTGAATCCAAACCACAACCAAAGGCAGATACATATATAATCCCTGAAATAGACTTTTCATCAATAAGAGAATATGCTGCGCCAATTATTCTCTGGCCATTTGTCCAAAACATTCTTTTTGGCAATTTGGCTGCATATTCTCTGGCTCTTTTTTCCTCTACCATTTCTGCCGTAACAATATCAAATCCAAGATTTTTTAATTTCTTAATCAATCCCATATTGATAAACTGGTCATAAATATTGTAGGAATGGCCCAGCACAAGTATAGTCCTGTTATAGTCCTTCCTTATTATGCTACTTAGAAGGCTCATATCATCATTTTTGTCAAAAGTTCTTAATGGTATAATCCCTTTTGTCATCATTTTTACATAATCATCATACTGCTTTAAAGCTTCATTAAATGCATTGTATATCCTTCTTTTTCTTTTCTCGAAAAAGCTGCCGGCATTCAAAACTGACTTTTTCAGGTTTCTATCAGACTTTCTTAAATTCACCTCAATATCAATAATACAAGGTAATTCACTAAAACTGTGTTTTATCATATCTGGAAGCCCTAAATGCTTTGGACAGTTATATTCTCTTTTGTAGGTACTTATTATTTTAGGAATAAATATGCAATCCACCTTGTCCTTTAAATAGTCTACATGGCCGTGAAATACCTTAACAGGCAAGCAAGATTCATCAACACATGCATTGACTCCCCTGTTAAGAATGTGCTTATTGGTTCTAGGAGAAATAATGACTTCTGCCCCTAAACATTCAAAAAACCTCTTCCATAGAGGAATATAATCAAAATAAAACATGCTTCTGGGTATGCCAACTCTTATATTCATATTATCCCTCCAGTCTATACCAATATATTATTGTCATAATTCCCTATTTTAATCCATAAAAAAAGAAAGGCTTTAATGCCTTTCTTTAAAATCATCCAGTATTTGATTCAATGCAAAGAAGGAAAATGCCATTTCATCCATTGCTACTATCCTCTGGTCAAAGGAATATTCCAAATACGACAAAAATTCATCCCTGTTTTCAAAGGGCAGCTCAATTAAAGATAAAAGCCTTCTCATTCTAATCTTTCTTTCAATATTGCCCATTAAGGAAATGCTCCTGTTTATATACTGTATCAGGCTGTCTATGAGCTGTTCAAGGTAGGTATCACTTACAGATTCATACTTTTCTGAATAAATCATATCCTGCTTAATAAACTTTACATCGTTATAATACGCCAGCACTTCTCCTGTTTTCCTTATTCCATCATCCAATACATCTTCATAGACAATACCCCTATTGGCACTTTCATGTACAAGCTTTTCAAAGTAATCCGCATTTTCCAACAGCTTATTTTCATTTTCCCTGAGCTTTCCATTTGATGTTTCCAATAAATAGTTAAGCAATTCTTCATCAGGTTTTTCTACAAATTCCTCAAGTTTATAATACAATTTGTCCTCATCACTTAAATCATCAGCAATACCCTTTGTCAGATATAATACCAATAACTTGTTTATAACGATACCCAGCTCAATAATAATCATATTTATCTTGCTTATCTTTTCATTTAAGGCCTTTATATCAGCATTTATATCTTCCAGTTCATTGGATTTCACATTATTCAGTTTTCTGTTTTTGAACTTCTGTATACCAGCAAAATACTGGTCAAACAGTATTCCATAGTCTCCCAGCAAAGTGCTGTCAAAAAACATCTTATATTCCTCAATTTTATTTTCCACAACATTTACCGGATAGTTTCTGAAATTTCTCAGGAGAGTTTTCCTTAATACATCATAGTACTTGAATTTACTCATTCTAAATGGAGTTAGCAATATTATATCGGAAACCAATTTCATATAGGTGCTATAATCAAAAGTCCTATTATCCAGCATATAGTTTATTCTATCTAACAAATAATCAATATCCTTTTTGCTGACCTCAAAATATCCTTTATGCTTACCTAAATACTTCATTGTATAATATTCGGCCATTTCCTTTATATATGAGAGTTCTATTACATACCCCTTAAGAGCATTTGAAAGGTCATAGAGCTCATTTCTTGTGGAAATCAGCCTTTTTTTCATGTCTATTACTTGCTCTTCAGTTAATGTCACATGGTATTCCTTAAAAGAGTCAATAACAGCATTTACAATGTCATTAATTAGATGCTTTTCATCTCTAATATCAGTATCATCTAGTATATTATCTTTTTTAATACTACTTATAATTTCAGCAATATGACCAACTGAATAATAATATGACATGTTTCTCACTATGGTCAGCTGCCTTGCATTTAATTGGATAATCTCATTTTTTATATCCTCATCTCTCATGCTTACTACATCCATGCTGTTTCCAGATTTATTCTCCTGATTCATCTATATGCCCCTTTCAGTGGATTCTTGTATCGCACTATGTTAATATAATTATATAATTTATTATAACACATTATATATAAGGGAGTAATTATACATGGTCATGTATGAACATATTTTGGATAATTTAAATTATGGCTATAAAAACTTTGACAAAGGGGAAATCTGTTTTATAGACATTGAAACTACTGGCTTTTCACACAAATACAATACTATTTACCTGATTGGATTAGTTCATTACAGCTATAAGGACACAAGCTGGAAATTAGTGCAGTTTTTCGCTGAGAATTCAAATGATGAGCAAAATATACTGTACCAGTTTAATGAATATATTAAAAGCTTTAAAGTTGCAATTACCTATAACGGAGATAGCTTTGACATCCCTTTTATAGAAAGCAGGCTTAAAAAATACAATATACAAAGCAACTTAAAAAACATGGAAAGCTTCGATATTTATAGGAAGATAAAACTGGAAGGCCCATATCTGAATTTAGATAATCTAAAGCTTAAAACCCTTGAGGAAAGTATAGGTATATTCAGAAATGACAAATATACAGGCAAGGATTGCATTGATTTCTACAACCAGTATGTTGATTCTAAGGATGAAGAACTTTTAGAAAGATTGCTGAATCACAACTACGATGACTTATATTATCTAGTACCGATAATGAACATATTCAGTATTATAGAAGACGCCAAAAGCCTTATAATAAATAAAGATGGCAAAGAAATCAAGCTAAGTATTGAACATATGGAATTAAAGGGAGATATATTCAAAATCTATTGTAAAACCAGCTGTAAAGATAATAATATAGTTTATTTTGCTGACAATTATAATTTTCAATGGGTTGATGATGTATTAAATATAGACCTTCAATACAAAAAAGGTCTTATAACCCCTACCAAGAAATGCCTATTTGTAGATACTACAAATTGGCCTATTAGAGATTGCTTAAAGGATTTATCCCAATATATGACTCCTGTCAACGTAATGCTTCTTAAAGTTGAACAGAAATATATAATGGATAATATAAAGCTCATAATAAAAGAAATAATATTATCCAGCATATAAAAAGCAGCAAACCTTTAAAAGTCTGCTGCTTTTTACTATTGGTGGGCCTTCAGGGACTCGAACCCCGGACCTGCCGGTTATGAGCCGGACGCTCTAACCTACTGAGCTAAAGGCCCTTGTATTTAATTGTGGTGGGCCTGGGTGGACTCGAACCACCGACCTCACGCTTATCAGGCGTGCGCTCTAACCGCCTGAGCTACAAGCCCAAACATCAATGGTGGGCACAATAGGGCTCGAACCTATGACCCCCTGCTTGTAAGGCAGGTGCTCTCCCAACTGAGCTATGCGCCCAAATCTACTTTGGCAGGGGTAGCAGGATTCGAACCCACGACATTCGGTTTTGGAGACCGACGTTCTACCAGCTGAACTATACCCCTGCAATGCTTGTATTTTTTTATAACTTGGTGCCCAGAGGCGGAATCGAACCACCGACACGAGGATTTTCAGTCCTCTGCTCTACCGACTGAGCTATCTGGGCATGGTGGGCCTTCAGGGACTCGAACCCCGGACCTGCCGGTTATGAGCCGGACGCTCTAACCTACTGAGCTAAAGGCCCTTGTGTAATATACTTGGCGGAGAAGGAGGGCTTTGAACCCTCGCGCCCTAATTAAAGGACCTACTCCCTTAGCAGGGGAGCCTCTTCAACCACTTGAGTACTTCTCCATAATATTCATGGCGGAGAGGGTGGGATTCGAACCCACGTGGGCCGGAAGACCCTAACGGTTTTCAAGACCGCCCCGTTATGACCTCTTCGGTACCTCTCCTTATTGTCAAATAAAGCTGGTGACCCATCGGCGACTCGAACGCCGGACACCCTGATTAAAAGTCAGGTGCTCTACCGCCTGAGCTAATGGGTCATATGGCTGGGGCGACAGGACTCGAACCTGTGAAATGCTAGAGTCAAAGTCTAGTGCCTTACCGACTTGGCTACGCCCCATTGTTGTTGGCGCACCTAGGAGGATTCGAACCCCCGGCACACGGATTAGAAGTCCGTTGCTCTATCCAGCTGAGCTATAGGTGCTCATTTTATGGAGCGGGTGAAGGGAATCGAACCCTCGCAACCAGCTTGGAAGGCTGGGGCTCTACCACTGAGCTACACCCGCAAATTTTGATTTTCAATGGTGGAGGGGACTGGATTCGAACCAGTGAAGGCTGAGCCAACGGATTTACAGTCCGTCCCCTTTGGCCAACTCGGGAACCCCTCCTTGTTTTATGGAGCTGGCGAGAGGAATTGAACCCCCAACCTACTGATTACAAGTCAGTTGCTCTACCGATTGAGCTACGCCAGCATGTTTGGCGACCTGGAAGGGACTCGAACCCTCGACCTCCAGCGTGACAGGCTGGCATTCTAACCAGCTGAACTACCAGGCCGCATTT
>Ga0134095_1000208_pt1 | contig 66797 bp, 64 predicted proteins | sample 6_2taG_FD_94449 | JGI IMG/M metagenome (GOLD analysis project Ga0134095, IMG submission 94449) | Switchgrass degrading microbial communities from high solid loading bioreactors in New Hampshire, USA - 6_20_20_110_A2 metaG | ecosystem: Engineered > Bioreactor > Semi-continuous > Anaerobic >... | reverse complement strand
GCCTGTCCGGCGCAAAACCGGGCAGGCTTTTATGGTTTCCAGGGCAGGCGTGCCTGCATGGACCCATCAGCGTACGCGCAGCTGCAGGTCACCGGCGCTCATATCGATGTTGAAGGTCAGCGTAGGTCCGTCACCCTCGAGTATATATTCGTCTCCCGACTGCTTCCATTCCGGGTCGGCATCGATGTTGACCAGCCCGCCCCGGTGGCGCACCTCGGCCCGCGTCCCTTCAGGGATGATGATGGTCACCTGGCTGATCCCGGAATCGATGTCAATGGTGGCATCGCGCTGCAGCTCGCCGGAGAAATACAGCGAGTAATCCCCGGCTCCACTCTCGAAGACCATGCGCTCGAAGTTCGCATTGGCCAGTCCGGTCATATCCACATTGGAGGCGCCTGTCTGGTAGCGGAAGGTGCGCATTTCAACCTGGTTGGGCTCCGAAAAATCCAGGTCCACATCAGAGGCGCCGTCGGTGATGATCAGGGAGCGCAGCGCAAGGCCGCCCAGATCATATTCACCCCGGTAAGCACCGGCCCGGACTTCGAGGTTCACCGGGGTGCTCCCCAGCTGCAGATCCCATTCATTCACCAGCTCGCTGCGTAAACGGGGAATCCCATTAAAGCCGTTATTGCCGCTGCTGATGCGTACCGAATCATTGTCTTCTTCGATCACCGGGGCAAGCTGTTCAACATTAAAGCGTGCGGTACCGCTGACCAGTGCGTCCCCCGCACCCGGAGACAGGTTCAGTTCACCGGCGCCAAAGGAGAAGATCAGATCGACCTCCTCTGCGTCAGGGGCAGGGACCTCTATTTCTTCTGTCTGCGTAGGCCCGGTTTCGATCGTGCGAATGGGCAGATCGACGGTAAACCGGCAGGCCAGGGTAAAAATCATCAGGACCGGGATCACCAGCAGCGCAAATTTTCGATTCATTACACCCTCCATTATTCCAAGGTTTGAGCGTCATTTTTGTTATTTTTACTGGTATTTGATATACGGCCCAGCGCTTTCCTGGTCGCGATTTCGGAATAGTCTCTCATTTCCCGGGCAGGGGCACAGCCTGGACTGCTTCTGGCCGTTCTTTGTCGGGGACTCACCAGCGCCTGGAACCCTTATACCACGAGCAGACATGCCCGCCGGCTGCATTGTTGACAACAACGCCTGTATTGGGCACGGCTGACCGGGACGTTTCGCTAAAAATCCCCTCATTATCGTTTTCCCCTGTTTACGCTCAAGACCACATTCATCCCTTGTCGATCCAGTAAAACTAAGGCACAATTAATCTTGAGCCCGCCCGTCGCGAAATTCACTTGATCAGGCGCAATAATCAGGAACAGGGGAGATAGCTTATGAGCGACAGCCCAGAAACCGTGCGGAGGGACCGTCCATCACTGGTATGGCCCATCCTTTTGATCGCCTTAGGGGTCATCCTGCTGCTGGCCAACCTGAACCTGCTCCCCGGCGACAGCCTGGCGCTGCTGCTGCGTTTGTGGCCGGTGGCGGTGATCCTGCTGGGGCTGGATCTGATTATCGGCAGGCGCTCTACTGCCGGGATGTTGATTTCGGGTTGCATCGCTCTGCTGCTGGTCGGCGGTCTGATCGTCCTGCTTCTGCTTGCGCCCCAGATCCCGGCCCTCAGCCAGCTCACAGCAGGGGCGGAATTGAGGACCGAGCATATTTCGGCCCCGCTGGGGCCGGTGGAGACCGCCCGCGTGACCATGGATTGGGGTGGGAATGACGGCACGCTGCGCGCTGCACCTGCCAGCAGCCAGAACCTGATCGAAGGCGATGTGAGCTATTTCGGCAGCCTGATCTTCGATGTGTCCAGCCGCGGCCAGCAGAGCACGGTGCGCCTGGACACCCGCTCGAACTCATTCGGCTTCTTCAATATCGCTGCAGCAGGTGAACGGGAATGGAACCTGGCGCTGCACCCGGGCGTGACCTATGACCTGTACCTGGACACCGGATCCGGCGCGCCCGAGTTCGATCTGAGCGAACTGACCCTGAATGAGCTGCGGCTCGACTCGGGCTCGGGAAGCATCTCGCTCGCGCTGCCCCCCGGTGATTACAAAGCTGTCATCGATGCGGGCTCCGGCGCCGTCGACATCACTCTGCCCGCCGGATCTGCTGTGCGAGTGGAAGTGGATTCGGGCAGCGGACGCTTCAGCGCACCGGGTGAACTGGAGCTTGTCATGGGGGAAGCGGATGATGACGGCATATGGGAGACGCCCGGCTACGCTCAGGCCGCGGAGAAAATCGAACTGGAAATCGATCAGGGTTCCGGCAGTGTGCGGGTAGATTTCCGCTAATCGAACAGGACTGATCGACGGATCAAAAAGCAGGACTCAGGAGGGAAAATATGAGCGAATCAAAACCTGAAGGCAGGCTGGCGGACGAATTTCGCAACCTGGGACAAAACTTGATCGAAGCGCTGCGGGTGGCCTGGGAAAGCCCGGAGCGCAGGCGGCTGCAGCAGGAGATCGAAAGCGGGCTGCGCGAATTTGGCAAAGCTGTAGAAAGCGGCTACGAAGAAGTCAGGGAGCAGGTGGTGAGTGGAGAGGCACAGAGCCGCATCCGCGAAGACCTTCTCTCCGCGCTGCAGCAGGTCAACGACGAACTGAAGAAAGCCACCGAACAGATGGCCCAGCGGGGCGAGCAGGCGGGCAGCACTGGATCTGAATACGCAGACCAGACCGAAAAACACGAGGTCCACCCGGACGATGTAGAATAACCGTGTCCACAGAATAGCACAGAGATAACCATCCGTGTGACCTGGATGCCGCCGCAGCATCTGAGCAATATTAGCCCAGCGATACGAGCGAACGAACAAATGCAGAGGATCAAAAGGAAACCGGCATGTCAAACTGGTTAACCATTGAAACACGGGGTGGAGAGCCCATTGCCACTCGCGGCATTACCATCACCCCGTTCACACGCACGCTGACAGTGCGTTTTCCCGGACGAAAGGGAGGGCTGATCTGGAACCGGCCTCAGTCCATCCTGGTAACTGGCGCCAGTGGAGAGGAGGAGATTATCCCCATCCGGGATATCACCCGCTATGTGCAGTGGACGCTCTATGCCGCTGCTGCATTAAGCGCTGCCCTCTTCTGGCTTTTCAGACCCAAAAGTATGAGAGATAGAACCTAAGGAGTTTGGAATGGACGACGATTTCCCTGAGGATATGCTGGACGACGATGAGGATCTGGACATGCTGGACGATGATCTGGATATGCTCACCGGAGACCCGGCGCTGGACATCGTGCAGAACACGATGGAAACCTTTTTCAGCGCGGCAAGAGTCGAGGCCGTGTATGGAGAACCTGTAGAAAACGGAGACCACCTGATCATCCCCACCGCTGAAATCCTGTCTGCAATGGGTTTTGGCGCCGGTACGGGCTTTGGCACCGGTCCGGAAGATGAGGATGGCAGTACTGGCAGCGGCGGAGGCAGCGGAGGTGGGGGCGGCGGACGCGTGCTTTCCCGGCCGGTTGCTGTAGTCATCGCCTCCCCCGAAGGGGTGCGCGTTGAACCCGTGATCGACCTGACAAAAATTGCGCTGGCGGCGCTCACTGCAGGCGGGTTCATGGCTGCCATGGTGATGGGAATACTGAACCCGCGCAAAGCACTGCGCAGCATGCGCGGCAGCTGAACTGGCAGGCGAACGCGGACATCCGGCCGCTGACGAGCAATAAAACATGGCCCACCCGTTTATTCGGGATGGGCCATGTTTTTATGCGGATCTGAAACCGGAATCTTTTTTCGTTCTGCGGCGGTCAGGTCCGCTGGGGCAAGATGGCCCGATCCCAAACGCGCTGCCCGTTTTCCCCAGCATTGGAACAGACGACATCCTGAACGATCTCGACGGCGCGAGCCACACCATTTTCTGCGCGGATGCGCTCCCCAATCGCGGCCGCGCGCCTGCGCAGCTGTGAACTGCTGACCGCTTCGCTCACCGCCTCTGCCAGCCGTTCCGCGCTGAGCTTCTGGCGCGGAACAGGCCTGACGCCGGCGCCCAGTTCATACACGCGCTGCGCCCAGAACGGCTGGTCGGCAGCGAAGGGGACGATCACGGAAGGGACGCCGGCGCGCAGTCCCGCCGCGGTCGTCCCAGCCCCTCCGTGATGCACCACTGCAGCCATACGTGGGAAGAGCCAGTCGTGAGGGGCGGAATCGATCTGGAAGACCGTTTCCGGCAGTTCCACGCCGCCCAGGCTGTCCCAACCGGTCGCCAGCACCGCCCGCTGTCCGCACCGCCTCAGCGCTTCGACGACAATCCGCGTGGTGGCTTCTGCATCCCGGCTGAACATGCTGCCGAAACCGATGTACACAGGCGGGGGGCCTGCCTCAATGAAGTCCACCAGCCCGTCCGGGGGCTGCCAGCCGTCCAGAGAATCGAGAAACCAGTAGCCTGTCACATGGATCCGTTCGCTCCAGTCCGCCGGCCGGGGCACAACGTGAGCGCTGAAGCCGTAGAGAACGGGAAGGCGGCGTTCCTCGAGCAGACCGTAGGGGCCCCAAAAGGGAAATGGTTTCAGATTCAGGGTCTGACGCCGCCATTGATTGACAAAACTGCGCGCCGGCTGCCAGGCAGCCTGCTCTTCGATCAGGTGCGAAAGCCAGTTGAGCAGCCCACTGCGGCCGTTCCCCAGCGGAGTCGTCAGGCTCGGGAAGAAGCGCGTACGGGTAACCGGCATCAGCGGCGCCCAGAAACACGGCACACCCAGCTTTTCAGCCACGCTGTAGGCCGTCACGGCAATAGTGGAATAGATGATCGCATCTGCACCCTGGCACACCTCCCAGGTACCGGCCGCAAAAAGCTCCAGCGAGTGGTGGACCATGCGCAGCACCTCGCGCTGCCGCTGGATGGGATTACGGCTGGTCATGGCCTGCTGGAGCGCATCGCTCTGCAGCAGGTCTCTGAAGCTGGCGTCCAGCCGGGCATAATGCAGTCCGTATTCGCGCACAAACCCCTCAAAGTTAGAGGCAGCCGCCACCCAGACCTCGTGACCTGCAGCCCGCAGGCCCTGCCCCAGGGCAATATAGGGCTGGACGTCTCCGCGCGTGCCTACAGCAAGAATAGTAATTTTCATACTCCCCTCGCTTGTCGAAGATATTCAATTCTCACGCAGTGAGAAAGCAGGCCCGGGAAGCTTACTGTCCCCAGAAGTACTCCGCAGCCTGCCGGTGCGATTTTACCCTACCTTGAAGAGGTCAGGGATGGCAAAGCCGGCGCTGCCGTTGATCCGGTAGCCGGTCTGGGGTTACACATCAGTCGAGCGGGGCCCCGGTATCGAGGCCCCGCTCGATCACAGGCGGGCGGCAAACCGCTCTACCTGCCCCACATCATCTCACCAGTAAAGGGAAGGATGAAAGTGGGTCTTTGAGATACTGCACCCCGGTTTACACTTATCCAGAAAACAGGGCGGCGGACTCGTCGTCCAGGAGCACGTACAGGCTGTACACGCCCAGGATGGTACCGGTCGGGAATCCGGGCAGGTTGAGGATCCCCAGCACCAGCCCCAGCACGCGTGCCCAGGATTTATACCGCAGCAGTCCCAGCCCGGCGATCAAACCGGGGATAGAGAACAGGACTACGACGCCGGCCAGTACCACAGCGATGATACTCGTCACCAGGACCGCGTCGCGATCGCCCGAGATCACTCCCCCGGCTGCGATGATGCCCCCCAAACAGGCTGCTGATATCAGCCCGATTGCGCTCAGGAGGATGTAAAGCCAGGCCAGCACTTTAATATGGGTTTGCATGAGCGATTCTCCTTCAAATTTTGCTCGTTTTTTTACACCTGCTGCCCCTGAAAGGGGTGCATCTGGTTTCACTGTATAATACGCAGAACACGGCCGGCGGTTGCATGCGCTCCTGATGGTACCTTTGCATCCGGCGGCAGCTTGTTATCTCTGATCATTAAGCGGTGTTCAAACCCATGCAGACTGAGGCCACATCTCTCTCACAAGAACAAACCCGTAGCCAGATGGCTCTCCTGACTGCGCTGCGCAGGGCGGCTTATTATCTTCTCCTGACCCTGGTGTTCTCCACGGCCTACACCCAGTCGCCGTTGTTCACATCGAACCAGAACCAGTACTTCCTGCACGGCCTGGCCCATGCCGGTTACGGCTATCTTCACGAGGACTGGCTGGCCAACACCCTGGACCCCACCCCAGTATTCAGCTTCCTGGTCGAAATCACCTACCGCATCTTCCAGTCTCCCGCTGTGTTCCTGCTGATCTACGCCCTGCTGCTGGGACTGTACGTGATGGCAGTGATCGAGATCGCGGCGCACGTGTTCGACGTGCGCCGTACAAAACTCCGCTTTCTGGTCTTCCTGGCACTGATCAATTTGCTGCATTCAGCCGGGCTGCGTTTTGCCCTTTCACGCCTGCTGGGAGCCAACTTCACCTACTTATTTGAAGACGGCGTCGCGGACCAGCGTCTTCTGGGGACGGTGCTGCAGCCCAGTGCGTTCGGCGTGCTGCTGGTGGTATCCATCTGGATGTTCCTGAAAAGCCGGCCCTATCTGGCGGTGCTGCTGGCCGTGCTGGCCGCCACGATCCATCCCACGTATTTGCTCAGCGCAGCCGCGCTGACCGCCGCCTACATGCTGACCATCTATCTGGACACACGTGAGATTCGCACCCCCCTGTTCACCGGGCTGCTGGCTCTGGCACTGGTATCCCCCATCCTTTACTATGTGTACGGGAATTTTGGCAGCACACCGCCCGAGACCACCGCGCAGGCCCGTGAAATCCTGGTCCACTTCCGCATCCCCCACCACGCGCTCATCTCCTGGTGGTTCGATATCACGGCGGTCTTCAAGATCATCCTGATCACCCTGGCTCTGCTGGCAGTGCGGCGCAAACGCATTTTCACCGTCCTGCTGGTCCCGGCTGTGATCGCCGCCGGCCTCACGCTGCTGCAGGCTGCTCTGCAGGACAACAACCTGGCGATCATCTTCCCGTGGCGCATCTCGGTGTTCCTGGTCCCACTCTCCACTGTACTGCTCACCGGCTGCCTGGTTCAGACCGTCTTCGAACGCTGGCCAGAACGGATTAATCGTTGTTCATCCATGCTGCAGGCTGCAGCCCTGGCGCTGATTGGGCTGGCGGTACTGGTCGGAGGGGTGCGCCTGGTCCTGGATTTTGAACGCAAGGGGCGCGAGCCTGAAAACGCACTTGGCGCGTATGTCGCCAGCCACCGCCAGCCTGGTGAGGTTTATTTAATCCCGGTCAAAATGCAGGACTTCCGCCTGGAGAGCGGCGCGCCGGCTTACGTAGACTTCAAGGCCATCCCTTACCGGGACGCTGACGTGCTCGAATGGCGCCGGCGCATCGAACTGGCAGACAGCTTCTACCTGCAGCCCGACTGCAGCCGCGCGGCAGCCTTCCGCCCCGAAGGGATCACTCATATTGTGTTTCCAGCTGAAATGGGAGATTTACAGTGCGACGGACTGCGGGAAGTCTATCGCGACCCGGCTTATACACTCTACCTGTTTGAATGATCGCCCGGTTGGGGCGGTTCAATCCTGGTTGAGTCTGACGCGCACTCCCCACACCCCGGGCTCAACGATCTTTTTCTCCATTGGCAGCCCGCTGCTGCGGATGAAATGCAGGATGACCGCGTTGCTCACGTGAATGGTAGCCAGGAAGGAGTGCACCCCATGCTGGCGGGCATACTGCACCAGATGTCGCATGAGCAGCTTCCCGAGGCCGCGCCCCTGATATTCGTCCACCACCACAACTGCCGCCTCAGCCAGGCCTTCTTCCGCGCCGGGGATCATGGCATAGCGCGCTACGCCGATCAGGTGAGATTCACCATCCTCCTCAATTTCCGCGACCAGCGCCATGCGGTTTACGTAATCCAGACAGGAGAACTCGCGCGCCTGGCGGTCGCTCAGCTCTTTATAAGCCTCCAGGAAACGCAGGTAAATGCTGCGCGGTGACAGGCGCCGGAAACCTTCCTGCAGCCGCGGTGCATCGTCCGGGCGGATCGGGCGGATCAGCACCGGTGTGCCGTCGCGCAGGGCAGCTGTCTCGACGGCTTCATAGGGATAGTCGCCCAGGAAGGAATCCTGTGCCGCGGGAATCGTCTCGATCATCGGGTAATAGCCGGCCAAACCAACACTCCTGGCTGCAGTATAAGCTGCGCTGTAGACTGGAAAGGATAGAGAGCGTTATTATCATAACGCAAATCATCCCAATTTTCGAGATATCCTTCTAATCTGTAAGGCCGGTATTCGTAATATTCCGGGGTCGCTGTGCGGCAGGCAGTGAACTGGTTAAGTCAACCGGAGAAAACAGAATTGCAAGGCATCACCACGCTCTAGAGGGCGCCTGTTCATACGGGCGCTGTGTACAGGATCACCGCTCACCATCAGGCGGGAGTGGTATACTTTCCTAATTCCTGGCAAACTGGCTAATTTTTACAAGCAACCAGAAGCTGTGTTCAGGGGAGATAACAGAGCGACACGATCCCGTAGGAAGTGTTAATCTTTTTGAAAGCACCGGAACCGTGTTCTGCTGTTAAGATGTTACGCCTGAACCTGCCGTAACCCTGGGATTTATTTCCGGGAGAGCAAGTATGGAAGCGCTGCAAACTTTATTCGTACAACTTCAATCCGGAAATCTACCCGAGATGGGGCTGTGGAGCTATCTGCTGTTAGCCATCCTGGTGGCCGTGGAAGGCCCTATCGCCACCCTGTTTGCTGCCGCGGCCGCGTCGACCGGCCTGCTGCAGCCCCCCCTTGTGTTTGTCGCAGCCGCTGCCGGCAACCTGACGGCCGACAGCCTGTGGTATTTCCTGGGATATGCCGGGCGGCTGGACTGGCTGACGAAGATCGGGGGGAAATTCGGGGTTCAGCGTGAACAGATCGAGAACCTGACCGAAAGCATGCGCGAAAACGCGGTCCGCATCCTGGTCATTGCCAAGCTCACTGCCGGACTGGTCATCCCATCCCTGGTTGCCGCAGGTCTGGTGCGCGTCTCCTGGCGGCGCTGGTTCCCCGCACTGCTGCCCATCGAGATGCTGTGGACCGGCTCACTGGTAATCATCGGATACTATGCAGCTCACGCCATCCGGCAGGTGGAACGCGGGGTCGAAATGATCGGCGTGGCGGGTTCGGTGCTGCTTGTGCTTGTCATCCTGTATGGAATCCGCAGTACGCTGCGCAAGAAGCAGCGCGTACCCAACATCCAGCACGAACACACCAACTGAACAGAGAGGTGCAAAGCGATGCGAATACTGATCGCAGGAGCAACCTATTACCCTGCCTTCAACGGGCAGGCTCGTTTTACTGTGAATCTGGCGGAAGGTCTGGCCCGCAGCGGCCACGATGTTGCGGTGATTACCCAGTCCGAAATTGTGCGCCCTTACCAGCGGACTCACAATGGGGTAAAGGTTTTCGGTCTGCAGGCCGTCTCGCTCAACCGATGGTATCCCGGCGCGACGATCTCACTTTTCCCGGGGCGCGCGGTGCGCCAGATTTTCGCCGCCTTCCGGCCCGATGTCGTCCATATACAGGACCACTACCCGATCAGCCAGCACGCGCAGCGCTGCGCGGTGCAGTACGGGCTCAAAGTGATGGGGACCAACCACTTTATGCCCGAGAACCTTGCGCCTTATCTGCAGTCGATCGCCTGGTTCAAGCCGGGCTACCGGTGGGCGCTGTGGCACTGGATGCTCGGGCTGTTTAACCAGCTCGACCTGGTCACCGCCCCCTCACGCACAGCCGCGGAGATCCTGCGCCGGCAGGGGCTGATCACACCGGTCATCCCGGTTTCGTGCGGAGTCGACACAGACGTTTATCGCCCCATGCCGGAGGTAGACCGCGAAGGTGTGCGCCGGCGCTTCGGAATCGATCCTGAAAAAACCGTCTTCCTGTTCGTTGGACGGGTGGACGGAGAAAAGCGGCTGGAAGTTCTTTTACGAGCGCTGAGCCTGTGGCCGGAGGCGCCCGTGCAGCTGGTGATCGCCGGAAAAGGCGCCGCCCTGCCAGGTCTGCAGAACCTGGCGTGCGAACTGAACCTCGGCGAACGGGTGCGCTTCACCGGCTTTATTCCCGAGAAGGACAAGCCGGCCCTGTTGAACAGCGTCGATGTCTTCGCCATGCCCTCCGAGGCGGAGCTGCTCAGCATTGCCTCACTGGAGGCCATGGCGTGTGGACGGCCGCTGCTGGCCGCCCGATCACAGGCGCTGCCCGAACTGGTGGATCCGGGCGTCAACGGTCTGCTGTTTCGCCCCGGGGACCCGCAGGACGCTGTCCGCTGCATGCAGCGCATGGTGCATGAGCGCGAACGCTGGAGCGCCGTACAGGCCGCCAGCCTGGAGAAGGTCCAATCCCATGCCCTCGAATATGTAATTGAGCGCTATGAAGGGCTGTATGAATATATCCAGAGCCTGCCCGCCGCCGTACAGCGCCGCACGCAGCTGCGGCAGCAGTTGAGCCGCCTGTTCGAATAGCAGGCTGTCTGTTTCATACCGGACGGGCGCGGGCTGTACACCCTGCGCCCGCCTTTTTTAAAACAAACCCTGCAGCAGGTACAGGGCGCCCATACCTGCCGCAATGGTCAGCACCACGCTGCGCGTGCGCCAGGCGACCAGGGCAGCCACCAGGCCGGCGAGCAGCCGGAAATTCGAGGTTTCCAGCGCCAGCACCCCCTCGCGCAGCAGCAGTTCCGGAAAAATGATGGCCGCCAGCACAGCAGGCGGCACGAAGCGCAGCGCCCGCTTCAGCCCGGAAGGGATCTCAAACTTCTCAAAGAGCTGGATAAACGACAGGCGGGTGGCGAATGTGACCAGTCCGCCCGCCAGCAGAGTCAGCCAGACTTCCATAAACGCACCTCAATCAACACCCCCACCGCTATTCCTACCAGCGAAGCAGCCACCAGCCCCAGGCGCAGCGGCAGCCCGTAAGCCAGAATGGCTGCCAGCCCGCCAGCCAGCGCGGCACCCACACTGGCCCGGTCCTTGAGCGTGGGGAACAGCAGGGCGATGAACGTCAGGGTCCCGGCGAAGTCCAGCGACCAGCTCGCCGGTATCTGCGCGCCCAGAAAGATACCCACGGCCGTGCTGAGCTGCCAGGTCGTCCACAGGGCCAGCCCCGAGCCCAGGAAAAACCAGTGCTTTTCAGAGGCATCCCCCTCCTGCTGATAATGGGTGATGGTCACTGCGTAGGCTTCATCGGTCAGCAGATAGGCCAGGATCCATTTCCACAGATGGCTCAGCCTGCGTGTATAGGGAGAGACTGAAGCGCTGTACAGCGCATGGCGCAGGTTGACGATGGCAATGGTGAACACGATCACCAGGCCGGGAGCGCCAGTGGCGAAAAGCTGGGTGGAGATAAACTGGGCCGAGCCGGCGAAGACGATAAACGACATGGCCTGAGCAGCCGCCGGCGTCAGGCCGGCTTCCATGGCCAGCAGACCGACGATCATCCCGAATGGGATCACTCCCAGCAGGATGGGCATCTCGGCGCGGATGCCTCCCAGAAATTCCATCAGGGGCGCCGGCGCCCTGCGCGACAAACTGGCGTTCATCGCTCCCGGCGCTCCCCGGGCGTCCTGATCAACAGGCAGAACATGTGCTGGTAAATCCTCCTTTGCTTTTCACTCCCCGTTAAGGTGCCAAGTATATCAAACAGCCGGACAGTTTTCTGAAATTAAGTCTCTCACCCTTTTTTCACCCCGCCCTCTGGCGGTCTTCACCCGGTCGGGGTGATGGCAGAGCCCACCGCCTGCCGTAAACTGCAGCGTGATGATGTCGGAAGGACAGGTGGAAAAGAAGGAGGCAGCGATGAACACGAAAAAGCGAATGATCTTACTGGCCGTGGTGATGCTGGTGGCCGCACTGGCCTGCCGGCTGCCGCTGGCAGGCGCAGGAGAACGGCGGGCCGATACGCCCCGTGAAGTACCGGCCGGTTCAGGCAGCACGGTTGTAGTGACGGCAAGAGAGTTCTCACTGGACTTCGACCCCGCCCGGCCTGCCCCTGGTGAAGTCACTTTTGTGGTGATCAACGAAGGGCACACCGCACACGACTTTCAAATCCGAGGCAGCGGTGTGAATGCGAAGACCGAGATGATCGACCCGGGCGAACAGGCGACCCTGACCGTCTACCTGGAGCCGGGCAGTTACGATTACGAGTGTACGGTGCTGGGCCACGCCATGCTGGGGATGAGCGGCACGTTCCAGGTTGGCGAGGTGAGCGCCCGCTGAGGCCGCCCACCAGCCGGCTGTGCGAGGGAAGGATTATGTAATCCTCAGGAATCCCTCCTGTGAGATCGCTGCGCTGTGCTCGAAACGTCAAGCGGGAACAGAAAAAAAGGAGGTAATCCATGTTCCTGAGATTACAGACTCCCCTGATAAAAACCGCCTGGCACTGCGGCTGACCCAGGTCGCCCTGCTGGTATCCCTGGCGGCTGCCGTGGAGCCATCCTCCGCCCTTACAGAGGATGGCTCTTTGCATGCGGTATATGTGATGTCCAATGCGGCGGAGGGGAGCGAGATCCTGGTGCTCACACCAAATGAAGGCTGACACCGGTCAGCCTGACCCGCCTGGCCCAGGTGAAGGTACCCGCCGGTTCCCCAGGGTTAACCGTGCAATAACCATAACCAGGCTCGACGGCGAACCAGTGCCTGTGTATCAAAACGCGCAGGCTCTGGTGCCATCTGCGGCCGCAGCCTTTCAGGCCTGGCGCAGGTAGCGGTCGAACCAGTCCAGGGTGCGGTTCCAGGCATCCCGGGCTGCTTCGGCGTTATAGCGGCTCCCGGTGTCATTGTGAAAAGCGTGGTCGACATCCGGGTAAATCACCTTCTCATAAACCTTGTTGTTTTCCTGCATGGCCGCTTCGATGGCCGGGATGCCCTGATTAATGCGCTGGTCGCGCCCGGCGTAGATGGCCAGCACAGCAGCCTGGATGTTCGCCACCAGTTCAACCGGCGGGTGCGGACCGTAAAAAGGCACTGCCGCGCGCACTTCGGGCATATTCGCCGCCACCATCCAGGTGACCCCGCCGCCAAAGCAGAAGCCCACCATGCCCACGCGCTCCGGGTCGACGAATGGCTGCGTCTTAAAAAAGTCCCACCCGCTCTGAAAATCCTGCATAAACTGCTCAGGCGGCGTGTTACCCAGGATACCGGGCACTTCGTCGGGGCTGAGGGCTGCAGTCCCCCCGTTCCTGGAGAGCAGGTCCACCGCCAGGGCGGCATATCCGGCGCTCGCCAGGCGGCGCGCAACGTCTTTGATATGCTCGGTCAGGCCGCGGTTTTCGTGGCAGACCAGTACGGCCGGATACACCCCTTCGCCGGCAGGGCGAGCCTGGTAGCCCAGCAGAACGGCCTGCTCACCCTCAAACTGTATGTCACCCGCCTCGACAGCCGGGCTGTCTGCGCTGGCCGTCCCCTGAGGGGGCTCTCCGGAGGCCGCAGCCTGGCCCCCTGCGCCCGTGGTGGCAGCGGCAGGCTGGGTGACTACCCCGGCCGGTCCGGTATCTGGCGGGGTGCAGGCCGCCAGTATGGAGGTGGCAAACAGCAGGCTGCCGCTCACCGAAGTAATCAGCTTCAACGCTTCGCGCCGTGAAAGATAACCTTCCTGGTAGTCCTCGGCAAACTCCTCAATCAGATACTTTTGAAAATGGTTCATCTTATCCCTCCTGTCGAACCCCGGAAAGTAAAGCGGCTGAAGCCAGGTGAATTCCCGGCCTCAGCCGCCCGGATTTTGCACGCACACACTCCCCAGCGCGCAGCCCGGTTCAGTTCTGAGAAAGAACTTCGATCATGCCCTGAAAGACTACATTGCGTTCGGTTCGGGGGCCTTGTTGCGATTGCGCTGCACGAAATCGCGCGCCAGGTCCGCATCAAATCTCTCCATACGCAGCAGCCGCCCCCAGGAAGTCAGCACAACGGGCTCTTCAATGGAGTTCCAGGGGAAGGCAATGACCTTGTTATAGTTCTCGGCCTCCATCACGGCCTGAATGGCCTCTTTCAATTCGGCGCACTCCTGCTCGCTCAGGATTGAACAGTTGTACCAGAAGATGACGTAACCGTGCTCCAGATTGTGCACCAGATGCCCCTCCGGATGGGTCACCTGGATATCGCCCTCGTTGTAAAAACCGGGCCGCAGGGTGACCTCATAGTGCCGGCCGGAGGTGGGTGGGTTGGTGTTGTAAGGGCCCGGGTTGGTTCCCTCAGGGACATGTCGCGTATCGGGCATCACGGCCACCTCCTCACCCATGGCCGGCCGTATAGCCAGGAACAGGGCATACCCGATCACGCCCAGGACGATCAGGGCCGCTGCCCCCCACCCGATGGCGGTGTACATCTTCTTCCTGCGGCGTTTCATCTTCAACTGTTCACGTTTTGACTTCATCTTTCCTCCTTGTGGCGGTAATGAATGGCAGTACCCCCAGATGGTAATAAAAATCCCCGAGAGCCCGCCGGAAAGCACAAGCGGGCAGGCTCTACCGGTTGATATCCAGCGCGGGACGCCTGATCTCAGGCGCCCCGGCTGGAACGATCGACTGCTTCCTTCCCCTCCGGCGCAGGTGCCGGGAGGGCGTTCGTGGTTCGCGGTGTGCGGCCCGGGCCGTCTGGCCTGCAGTAAACCCCTGGGGCCGCAGAGCGTCAGCGCGTAAGGCTGCGGTATTTGATACGGCGGGGCGTTTCGGCTTCCTTCCCCAACCGGCGCTTCAGATCGGCTTCGTATTCCGACCAGTTGCCCTCGAAGAAGCGCACCTGGCTGTCGCCTTCGAAGGCCAGGATGTGGGTGGCCACGCGGTCCAGGAACCAGCGGTCGTGAGAGACCACTACTGCACAACCGGCGAAGTTGACCAGCGCCTCTTCCAGGGCACGCAGGGTGTTGACATCCAGGTCGTTGGTCGGCTCGTCCAGCAGGATCACGTTGCCGCCGCTGCGCAGGGTTTTCGCCAGATGAACGCGGTTGCGCTCGCCGCCCGAAAGCACACCGACCTTCTTCTGCTGGTCGGAGCCGAGAAAGTTAAACGAGGCAACATAAGCACGTGCGTTACGCCGGCGTCCACCCAGGACGATCTCTTCCTCTCCGCCGGAGATCTCTTCGAAGACTGTTTTTTCCGGGTCGAGGGTTTCACGGCTCTGGTCGACATAGGCAAGCTTCACGGTCTCGCCCAGGCGGATCTGGCCGGAATCGGGCTTTTCCTGCCCGGTGATCAGCTTCAGCAGCGTCGACTTACCCGCCCCATTCGGTCCGATCACGCCTACAATGCTGCCGGGCGGAATGGAAAGGGTCAGGTTGTCGATCAGCAGGCGTTCGCCGTAGCCCTTCGATACCGATTCGAACTCGATTACCTGGTTGCCCAGGCGCGGGCCGGGGGGGATATAGATCTCCAGGTCTTCACGGCGCTTCTCCGCTTCCTGGCTGAGCAGGTTTTCATAGGCCGTATAGCGCGCCTTTCCTTTCGCCTGGCGCGCTCGCGGCGACATGCGGATCCACTCCAGCTCGCGCTCCAGCGTGCGGAGGCGCTTGCTTTCGGCCTTCTCCTCACGCCGCAGGCGCTCTTCCTTCTGCTCCAGCCAGGAAGAATAATTGCCCTTCCAGGGGATGCCGTAGCCGCGGTCCAGTTCCAGGATCCAGCCGGCCACATTGTCAAGGAAATAGCGGTCGTGCGTGACGGCGATGACGGTGCCTTTATACTGCTGCAGGTGGCGCTCCAGCCAGGCCACCGATTCGGCGTCCAGATGGTTGGTGGGCTCGTCGAGCAGCAGGATGTCGGGTTCGGTGAGCAGCAAACGGGTCAGAGCCACCCGGCGGCGCTCGCCGCCTGAAAGCACCGAGACCGGCGTGTCTCCCGGCGGACAGCGCAGGGCTTCCATGGCCAGTTCCAGGCGGCTGTCCAGCGTCCAGGCATCGTGCCGGTCGAGAAAGTCCTGCAGGCGGCCCTGCTCCTCAATCAGCGCATCGAAATCGGCGTCTGGCTCGGAGAATTTCGCGCTCACCTCGTCGAACTTGCGCAGGGCGTCGGCCAGCGGCTGGACCGCCTCCTCGACCACCTGGCGCACGGTCTTGTTCGGGTCAAGGTATGGTTCCTGCTCCAGCAGGCCCACAGTATAGCCTGGCGAGAAGACCACCTCGCCTGTATACCCGTCATCCTTGCCGGCGATAATGCGCAGCAGCGTGCTTTTCCCGGCCCCGTTAAGGCCCAGCACGCCGATCTTGGCGCCGTAATAGAAGCCCAGCGAAATATCGCGCAGGATCTGGCGATTATTCGGCGGGACTGTCCGGCTGACCCGAACCATCGAAAAGATTACTTGTTCGTCGCTCATGAAACTTCCTTATTCAATTCCGAACAACGTTTGTCCGATTTTACTCGATTTATGGCGGCTAAATATCAGCGCAAGATTAAGAGGCAATTAGTCTGCCGCTGATTCTGCCGGCCTGGGCTGGCGCACAGGCAGCTGAACAATAAAGGCCGCTCCGGTGCCGTTGCGGTTCTCGCCCCAGATGCGGCCGCTGTGGCGTTCGACGATCTTCCCGCAGATGGCCAGCCCCATACCATTGCCCTCGAATTCGCTGCGGCTGACCAGGCGAAAGAAAGGCTGGAAGAGCTCTTCCTGCTTACTTTCGTCGAAGCCGATCCCGTTGTCCACCACACGGATTTCTACAATTTCACCCAGGTCCGGGTCCTGCATGGGCCCTGCGGCCTCCACGCTGACAACCGGGGGCGTATCTTTGCGGTGGAATTTCAGCCCGTTTCCAATCAGGTTCTGCAGCAGCTGGCGCATCTGCAGGGGGTCAGCATCAATTTGGGGCAAAGGCTTGGTTTCTACCCTGCCGCGGCTCTGCTCAATGCGCACCTCCAGATCCTGCAGCACATCGGCGACCACCTGGTTTAAATCCACGAGCGTGAACGGTTCGCCCCGGGTCGTCACCCGCGAGTAAGACAGCAGATCGTTGATCATGTTCTGCATGCGCTCCGAGGCGGAGACCATGCGCTCCAGGTAATCACGCTCTTCGGGCGTGAGCCGCCCGGCAGCTTTGTCCATCAAACGCTCTCCAAAAGCGCGCACTTTCCGCAGCGGCTCCTGGAGATCGTGCGAAGCAATAGAAGCGAAGTCCTGCAGATGGCGGTTGCTGCGCTCCAGCCGGCGGGAGTAGATGCGCGCCTCGGCCTCCAGACGGCGGCGTTCAGCGATCTCCGCTTCCAGTTTCTGGGTGCGTTCGTGCACCAGCTCCTCGAGGCGCTCGCGGTATTCGCGCAGCTCGGCCTCGGTGCGCTGGTGCTCGGCGATCTCACGCTGCAGCGACAGGTTGGTCTGGTTAAGCTGCTCGGTGCGCTCCTCCACGCGCCGCTCCAGTTCGTCATGGGCGCGGCGCAGCTCTTTCTCCCTGGCTTTCAGGTTTCGGAACAGGAGGCGGTAGGGCTTGAGAAAACCGGTGACCACAATCGCCCGGTAGAGGAAATAAAAAGCCAGGATCTTGAGCAGGTGCCCGGCCATATTGGCGAAGTCGGTGACGCCAATATACTCGGTAAAAGCCAGCTCGCTGGCAGCGGAAAACACCAGCGAGAGGCTCATCAGGCGCAGCACACCGTAGTCGAACTCGCTGCGGTTGATCCACAGCAGCCCCAGAGCAATCAGGAAGAACAGAGAGATCAGGTATTCGCTGTAAATTTTAAACGGCGTCAGGCCAGCGCCGTCTACATAGGCGATGGGGAAGATGTCCCAGAAGAAAATGGAAGCCAGGATCAACGCCAGGACGACGCCGAAAACTCCGGCGACCGCCCAGCGCAAAACCTGCCGCCGCAGGAAGATAAAGGAAAGCAGAATGGAAATACTCTGCAGATAGCGCGCCGACAACCAGAGCTGTGTGGCCAGGTTCGCTCCGGGGGTCGAGAATACCCCCATCCCCTGATACGCAAGCGTGTGGATCAGATCGATTAAAGCGACGTACAGGTGTGCAACCCCCAGGAAAACAAGGTAGCCCGTAGTGAGGAAGCGCTGCGAGTTCCAGGCGACAATGAAAACCCCGACAGCCACAAGGGCGCTGAAGAATTCTGCCAGGCTGTGGAACAGCAGATAGTTGAATGTGCTGATCCAGTAGAGGATCAGGAACAGCACGCCGATCGGCAGGACCATAGAAGCTCTGCGGAAGAGCTTCGTATCTGCTCGATCATTCCCTGCGATACCGGTTTGAGCTTTCATCACGCTCGCGCACCTCACTGCAGATGGATCTGGCTATCAAAGAGGGAGCTTCGGGGCATGGTAATGGCATCAATGGAGCTGGCTGCCCGCAATATTGATGGTGTCTATATATTAATTAAAAGAACCGGTTTCTTCAACCGGTTCAATTCCCCCAGGCTGGTCTATAAGCCGCATTCTGTAGGACAATCGTCCTTGGCGATCATCTATCTGGGCTGTACGTCTCCGTACAGCTCTAGCAGCCTACCCGGGACGTAAGAAGCGAGCAACTTCCGGCCGGTAAACCGGCACAGTCCCTGCTTGGCCTTGCTCCGAACGGGGGTTGCCTGGCCGCATATATTACTATATGCGCCGGTGGTCTCTTACACCACCTTTTCACCCTTGCGGGGCAGCCGGTTACCCGGCCGCCTTTCGCGGTGTGTTTCTGTGGCCCGATCCGGCAGGTTTCCCCACCCCGGGAGTTACCCGGCGTTCTGCTCTGTGGAGTGCGGACTTTCCTCGACTCCGGCATGCGGAGCCGCGATCGCCCGACCAGCCTGGTGCATTAATGATACCTGTGACAGAGCCCAAAAGCAAGACTATTGCAATTTGCATATACAATTCTTAGACGGGCTGCTGCCAGGTCAAAGCCGATTAGAAGAAGAAAACACCGGGTATCCTGCCCTTAATAGAGTTCAACGTGCCGCTCTGTTCGCTATCCGGTAGATAAAAAGAGCTGTAAAGACCTGCGAATTACTGGACAAAGCGAAAGCCATCATGTAAAATAACGTGTCCCTGTAAAGGGTATGCATTGAAAAAGGAAGATTGATTCTGGAGGACTGCTTTGGCAAATATTAAGTCTGCTATTAAGCGCAACCGGCAGAATGAAAAACGCCGCCTGCGCAACCGGGTTTATGTCGGCCGCGCCCGCACTTTTGTGAAGAAAGCTCGCGCTCAGATCGAATCGGGCAACCTTGAAGAGGCCCGCAAGGCAACCATCACCGCAATCAGCGCCCTGGACAAGGCCGCTGAAAAAGGCATTCTTCACAAAAACAACGCAGCTCGCCGCAAAAGCCGCTTGATGAAGCGCCTGAACCAGCTCGAGCGACAAGCCGCCGGCTGATTCCCCTCAGGTACTCCCACCATTATTTACCCTTTGCTATTAACGCACCAGCGGGAGCCGGACGTGCTCCCGCTGTTTTTGCGCGTTGGGCTTGCATGTTATAATCATCAGCCGAGGGCAGGACAGCCAAGGGGACTTCCTCCCAAATCCCGCTTGACAGGTGAAATATGTTCAGGGCCGAGCAGGAAAACATCGAGACTCAAATTCGCGCCTACTGCGCAGCAAACCAGCTTCCCGATCCTGTAGAGATTCAATGGACCCCCCTGCCCTTTGCCGGCAAATGGGGTATTTCGACCTCATTTTTCCAGCTTGCGGCGCAGGAAGCGCGCCAGAAAGCCGCCTCCGGTGGGCCCCGGTTGAATGTCCCCCAGCGGGCGCAGGAAATCGCCAGCGATGTGGCCGCCGCCCTCAAACTCCCTGCCGGGATGTCGCATGCCGAGGCCGTTAAAGGTTATCTGAACCTGTATTTCTCCCAGCCCCAGTTCAGCAAGCGTGTCGTCGATGCCGTCCTGACAAGCGGTCCGGATTTTGGGCGCGGCGAGCCCAAAAATGAGCGCGTGATGGTGGAGTTCGCCCAGCCCAACACCCACCATTCTTTCCACATCGGTCATTACCGCAACGCCATCCTGGGCGAGGCTCTTTCCCGTCTGGTGGATTTTGCCGGCTTCGAGACCATCCGCGCTTCCTATCCGGGCGATATCGGACTGGGCGTGATCACTGTGGTTTGGATTTACCAGAAGTTTTACCAGGGTAAGGAGCCAGAAGGCGTACACGAACGGGGCCAGTGGCTGTTGAACCTGTATGTCGAGGCCACAAACCTGCTCGAACCCAAAGAGAACGAGACCCCCGAAGAGAAAGCCCGGCGCGAGCAGTATGAAGCCGAACGGCGTGAACTCTACCGCCGCTGGGATGCCGGCGATCCGGAAGTGCGGGCGCTGTGGGAAAAGACCCGCCAGTGGAGCCTGGACGAGCTGCGCGCCATCCTGGATATGATCGGCGTCAAGATCGACGTGTGGTTTTTCGAGAGCGAAGTAGACCAGATGGCAAAAGGGATCGTCGACGAGCTGATCGAACTCGGCATCGCCGACGACGAACGCCCGGAGGGTCCGGTGCTCGTGCGCATCGATGAAAAACTGGGCCTGAAGAAAGAGAAATACCGCACCAACGTCATCCTGCGCAGCGACGGCACCACCCTGTATCTTACAAAAGACCTGGCTCTGGCCAAGGTGAAGTTCGAACAATATAACGTGGACCGCTCGATCTACGTGATCGACGTGCGCCAGAGCCTGTACATGCAGCAGACCTTCAAAATCCTGGAGCTGTGGGGATTTAAACAGGCCGAAAAGTGCTACCACCTGGGCTACGGCTTCGTCAGCCTGCCGGAAGGCGCCATGTCTGCCCGGCGCGGGCGCGTAGTGCTCTTTAAAGACGTGGCCGACGAGGCGGAGAACCGTGTGCTGGCAGAGATCGAGCAAAAAAACCCCGACCTGCCAGAAGAAAAGCGCAAAGAAGTCGCCCGGCAGGTTGGGCTGGGTGCGCTGGCCTACGCCATGCTGCAGGTAGACAATAACAAAGATATTGTCTTCGATATCGACGCTGCTCTGAATTTCGACGGGCACACCGGCCCGTATATCCAGAATGCGCATGTGCGCGCCTGCAGCATCCTGCGCAGGGCAGGGGTCGACCTTCCGGAGGCGGTGGATTTCGATTACGAGTTCACCACCCACGAAATCGAACTGATCGACCTGATCTCGCGCTTCCCCCGCACGGTTGAGATGGCCGCTCAGGAGTACCGCCCGCTGGTGATCGCCAGCTACGCCTACGATCTGGCAACCGCTTTCCACAGCTTCTATCATGCCGTTCCGGTGCTGCAAGCCGGCTCGGAGAAGGTCAGGCTGGCTCGCCTGCGTCTGGTGGCGGCCACACGTCAGGTCCTGGCCAACGCCCTGTATCTCCTGGGCATCCAGGCTCCGGAGGTCATGTAATGTGGACACCGGAACCCGTAAATGCATTTTACGGGTTCCGTTTCTTTACCCATTCCAAACCAGGAGACAAGGTTACCAATGACCCCGATCCGCACCATCATCATGGGCGCCGCAGGGCGCGATTTCCACAATTTCAATGTGTACTACCGTGATAACCCGCAGTATCAGGTTGTGGCCTTCACTGCGACTCAAATCCCCGACATTGAAGGGCGCACGTATCCGGCGGAGCTGGCCGGCTCGCTGTATCCCGAAGGCATCCCCATTTACCCGGAGAGCGAGCTGGACAGCCTGATCCGCAAGCACGATGTCGACCAGGTCGTGTTTGCCTACAGCGATGTGCCCCACGCCTATGTGATGCACAAAGCCTCCCAGGTGATGGCCGCCGGCGCCGACTTCCGCCTGCTGGGCCTGAAGAACACGCAGATCAAATCCAGCAAGCCGGTGGTCTCCGTTTGCGCTGTGCGCACCGGCTCCGGCAAGAGCCAGACCACCCGGCGGGTCTCGAAGGTGCTGCGCGATCTGGGCTACCGTGTGGCCGCCATCCGCCACCCCATGCCCTACGGCGACCTGGCCAAACAGGCCGTGCAGCGCTTCGCCGATTATGCCGACCTGGATAAGCACGAGACCACCATTGAAGAGCGTGAAGAGTACGAACCGCACATCGACAACGGCGTCATCGTCTATGCAGGCGTGGATTATGAGAAAATCCTGCGCCAGGCCGAGCAGGAAGTGGATATCATCCTGTGGGACGGCGGAAACAACGATTTCTCCTTCTACGTACCCGACCTGCAGATCGCAGTTGCCGACCCGCACCGTCCCGGCCATGAGATCGGCTACCATCCCGGTGAGACCGTGGCGCGCTGCGCGGATGTCTTCGTAATTAATAAGGTCGACACCGCTGCGCCCGAGAACGTCATCCAGGTGCGTGAGAATCTGCGCCTCATTAACCCCGGCGCAGTCTTCATAGAAGCCGCCTCGCCCATCTTCGTCGACAACCCTGCGGAGATCCAGGGCAAGCGCGTGCTGGTTGTGGAAGACGGCCCCACACTGACCCACGGCGAAATGGCTTACGGCGCCGGCTGGGTTGCCGCCCGCCGCTTTGGCGCAGCCGAGATCATCGACCCCCGCCCGTTCGCGGTCGGATCGATCCTGGCTACATATGAGAAGTACCCCACAACCGGCAACGTACTCCCCGCCATGGGCTACGGCGAAGCGCAGACCCGCGACCTGGAGGAGACCATCAACCGCTCGGATGCGGACCTGGTGATCATTGGCACACCGATCGACCTGAATCGTGTGGTCAAGATCAACAAGCCCACCCAGCGCGTACGCTACGAGCTGCAGGAGCTCGGCCAGCCTACGCTGGAAGACATTCTGCGCGCTCGCTTCGGCAAATAAGCGCCGCGCCAGGCATGGTAACCGGATGAATACCGCAGGGGATCGAGGAACGAACAGCGTCCCCGATCCCCTGTTGAGTTTATTATCCTTATGCCAACTCTGAACTGGGCCAGCAAGAAGGCATACGAACCCTCCCCCTGCACCCTGGTAGCAGACAGTCTGGTATTCCCGCAGGGAGCAGGCTATCCGCATGCCGATCCACAAAACCGCCTGATCTACGGGGATAATCTGGCGGTGATGGCTGCGCTGCTGCCGGAGTATGAGGGCAAAATCGACCTGATCTACGCCGACCCGCCCTTTTTCACCAACCGCCGCTACCCGGCGCGCATTGGTCGCGGCGAGGACTCGCGCCGCCCGGAGAACTGGCAGCTCGCTGAAGGATACCCGGACGATTGGCCCGACCTGGACGCCTACCTGGACATGCTCTATCCCCGGCTGCAGCTCATGCACCGCCTGCTGGCACCGACAGGGACACTCTATCTGCACCTGGACTGGCACGCCAACGCGTACGCGCGCGTGCTGCTGGACGAGATTTTCGGCGCTGATCGCCTGCTGAACGAGATCGTCTGGGTCTACCACGGGCCATCGCCCATTCGCAGCGCCTTCAACCGCAAACACGACACCATCCTGGCGTATACCAGGAGCAAAGAATACACCTTCAACGTCGACGACGTGCGCCAGCCCTACGACCCCAACACGGTGAAGACGTTCGCTTCTTCGTCCCGGGCCGGTTTTGGAAAGGTCCCCAACCTGAAGCGCGGTAAGGTGCCCGAGGACTGGTGGTATTTCCCGGTGGTAGCCCGCCTGCACAGTGAACGCACCGGCTACCCGACCCAGAAACCGGAAGCACTGCTGGAGCGCATCATCCGGGCCTCATCCAACCCGGGAGATCTGGTGGCCGATTTCTTCTGCGGTTCGGGCACTGCGCCCCTGATTGCCGCGCGCCTGGGGCGCTCTTTTATCGCAGCCGATGTCACCTGGCGCGCCGTGCACACCACGCGCGCTCGCCTGGTTCAGGAAGCCGGGGCGCCGCCGTTTATTATCCAGCGCGCCGGGGGCACGCCGGTCCCCTGCTGCCCCGTGCAGGACAACGAGTGGATCCACCTGGATGCCAGCAGCCGCAGAGTCAGGATCGACCTGCAGCAGCTTCCTGAGCTGGATTACTGGGAGGTGGACCCCGGCTGGGATGGACAGGTGTTCCGCAGCGCCGTGCAGGCTGTGCGGCCGGCGCGAGCGGGAACGATCCGCTCCGAGCTGGAACTGCCGGTCTCCCCGGACGGCAGGCCGCTGGCAGTCCGCCTGGTCACCACGCAGGGTGAGGTCATCCCGGTAGAAGTGTAAGTTGACGGATCTGGAACAGTGGAACAGAAAGACATGAAACCGACGTACGAAAACGGAAACCAGCCTGTGCGATCGACGGACGTCACCATTATCGGCGCCGGCCCGATTGGAATCGAGCTGGCTGCCGCTCTGAAGCGCCAGGGGGTTAACTACCTCCATCTGGAGGCGCGCCAGATCGGCTACACCATCTCCTGGTGGCCGCGCAACACCGAATTCTTCAGCACCACCGAACGCATCGAGCTGGCCGGCGTACCGATCCCGAACACGCGCCAGAGCCGCACAACAGGCGAAGAGTATCTGGCCTATCTGCGCAGCCTGGTCGAACAGCTCGACCTTCAGATTCAAACCTACGAACCGGTCACAAAGATCGAGACGGTGGAAGGCGGCTTCCTGCTGCACACCCGGGCGCGCGGCAGGGAGTTTACGTACTTCAGCAAGAAAGTCGTGCTGGCTACCGGCAACATGCACGCCCCGAACCTGCTGGACATCCCGGGCGAAGACCTACCCCATGTGAGCCATTACTTCACCGACCCGCATCTCTACTTCCGCAAGCACCTGCTGATCGTCGGCGGGCGCAACTCTGCAGCCGAGGCTGCTCTGCGCTGCTGGCGGGCCGGCAGCCAGGTGTCGATCAGCTACCGCCGGGCGGATTTTGACGCTCAGGTGATCAAACACTGGATCCTGCCCGACCTGAAAACCCAGATCGAGCTGGGCAATATTGGATACTACCCCCTCACGGTCCCGGTCGAGATCACGCCGGAGCATGTCGTCCTGGAGCATGTGGAGAGCGGCGCGCGACAGGAGGTGCCGGCCGATTTCGTGCTGCTGGCGACAGGCTTCCGGGCCGATATGAGCCTGTTTGAGATGGCCGGAGTGCGCCTGCTGGGAGATGAGCGGGCGCCTGAGTACAACCCCGAGACCATGGAGACCAACGTCTCCGGCCTGTACGTTGCCGGGACGGCCGCTGCGGGGTCGCAGAAGAGCTACACGCTCTTTATCGAGAACACGCATGTGCACGTGGGGCGCATCGTGCAGGCCCTGACAGGGCGCTGGCCGGAGAAGCTGGGCACAATACAATCCCGCCAGTATGACCTGTCTCTGGAAGAGATACAGGCGAATTGAAATACCACCGGAAGTTAGGGTTGATGGAGTGATTCTTTCCGACCATATTCGCAGCCTGGACTGGCGTGCTCGCCGGGCAGTTATGATTGGCAGGCTGCCGGAAGAATTTCTGAAAGAAGAACTGCGAAAAATCCATATGCTGCTCGATTAAGGTTTAATAAAAAGCAGGGCTCATCCGGAAGTCCGGATGAGCCCTGCCGTTTTTTGGTGGGATTTCAAATATCCAGCCGGTACCCCACCCCGCGCACGGTTTTAATATAGCGCGGGTTGCGCGGGTCGACTTCGATCGCTCTGCGCAGCCAGCTCATGTGCACGTCGAGGGTGCGGGTGTCACCGGTGTATTCCGTCTTCCACAGCTTGCGGAACAGAGCTTCCCGTTCCAGCACCTCGCCCGGGTTGTCCAGCATGATCTTTAATAACAGCGCCACGCGCGGCGTCAGCCGCGCTTCCTTCCCATCGCATTCCACCCTGAGGCGTTCCATATCCAGACAGATGGGGCCCACGCGCTGTACTTTGTCGTCGTCGCTGGGCAGCAGCGGGCGGATGCGGTTGAGCAGCTTACGTGCGGTAAAAGGCAGGGTCAGGGCTACGTTGACGCAGGGATCACCTTTCAGGCTTTCTCCCGCCGCGCTGATGGTCACAATCGGGACGCCGTTCATCTTTTCGCGCAGCGAACGGCAGATGCGCCTGCCGCTGGTGCGCATGGAAGCGGCATTGACCACCACAAGTTCTGGATTGACATCTTCCAGGCGCTTTAATGCCTCAGCCCCCGAGGACACGGTCTCAATCCGGTAGCCCTTTTTCCGTAAAATGGGTATAAAAGACGGGCTGTCAGCCCGTTTACCTTCAATCCACAAAATTCTGGCTTTCATTCAGCCTTTTCCCGCGTGTAACCCTTCATCACCCCTACCTGTTTTTGATTCTAACCGATGATGAGGTGAATCGATTATACCGATTATCTTAAAAAATAGCAAATAGCACCAGAGTACCAGCTTTTAACAATGATTCAGAATCGCAGTGATCAGGCAGCAATTCGCCATTCCGCCCGGTGCCGTGCGGCGGTGAAATCCTTCTTTAACAGAACAATCAAAGTTGTGATCGCGTCACGGCTATGTTAGAATACAAGAAAGGCGGTATTCCATCCCGAACATGCGCCTCATCCTGCCTGCACTCACAGATGCAAAGGAGTGCCAGTAACCGGGACTGAGGTGTCACCAGCTTACAGGTAGCCATACAGACCCTTCAGTTGTGACGGTGGAATTCCATCAAGCCCGAAACATACTGAGCGAGCCCTGGTAAATCTGAACTTATCACGGAGGCGTTTATGTCCGATATGGTCGAGGTCGTGATCGATAGCATTCGCGTCAGCTTAATGTCCCAGCAGCGCATCGTGATCCTGCGCGAACGGGATGCTGAACGTTATTTACCAATCTGGATTGGTGTTTACGAAGCTGAATCGATCACTATCGCACTGCAAGAAGTCGAAGTTGCCCGGCCTCTGACTCACGACCTCTTGAAAAATATCTTCACACAGTTGGGAGCGCGCATCCTGCGCGTGGAAGTTGTCGCGCTGCGTGATGACACCTTTTACGGAAACATTGTCGCCGAGGTGAACGGTCGCACGCTGAATGTAGACTCCCGACCCTCCGATGCTCTGGCAATTGCCGTGCGAGCTCATGTGCCCATTCTGGTTGCACGCTCGGTGATGGACTCGGCCGGTATTATCCCCGAAGAAGATCTACAGGATGAGAGCGAAGAAATCGACAGCGTCCCGGCCGACGATGTGGAACTCGAAGATGGTGAAGAGCGGCTGTCCGTTTTCCAGGATTTCCTGAACAATCTGGATATTGACAGCGACGATGACGAAGAAGATAACGAAGAGGACGACGAAGACTGATCTTCGGTTCCTGCGGGTTTTACCGGGGGCTACCAGTCTCAGATTCTGGTGCCCCGGTTTTTAATCCTGAGCTGGTTTCTCTCCACGCCAATGAGCGATTATACCCCTGCTGAAGCAACCACATCCCCTGCGCCGCAGGTCGTACCCCACAGCCGTGAAGCCGAAGAAGCTGTGCTGGGCGCGGTGCTGATTAACCCTGAAACCTATTACGACGTCGCCCAGTTCCTGCGCCCTGACGATTTTTACATTCACCGCCACCGGTACATCTGGGAGGCTTTCACCCGCCTGAACGAACGCCGCATTCCGATCGATTTCCTGACCGTATCGGAAGAGCTGGACCAGATGGGGCAGCTGGCGGAGGTCGGCGGGCCCGCCTACCTGACGGCACTGATCAACAACGTCCCCACCTCGCTGCATGCCGAAGCTTACGGCCGCCTGGTGGAACAGGCAGCCATCCGGCGGCGCATGCTGGCCGCAGCCAATGAGATCGCCAAGCTGGCCTATCAGGAAGAGATGGGCATCGACGCGGCCATGGATGAAGCGGAGAAGGCCATCTTTGGGGTGAGCGAACGACGCCTGACCCGCGACCTGCAGTCCATCTCGCAGGTGCTCAGCGATTACTACGACCGCATCGACCAGCTTGCCAGCCGCGGCGATGAAATGTACGGCGTGCCGACAGGCTTCATCGATCTGGACCGCATGCTGAACGGCCTGCAGCCATCCGATCTGATTATCGTCGCCGGCCGCCCGGGTATGGGTAAGACGGCCTTCATGCTCTCGGTTGCAAAAAACGCGGCCCAGATCCATAAAAAACACGTCGCCATCTTTTCTCTGGAGATGTCGAACGAACAGCTCGTCCAGCGCCTGCTGGCCCAGGAGACGGGCATCGACTCGCAGCGTCTGCGCACCGGAAAGCTGCAGGAAGATGAATGGCCCATCTTCACCCACGCCATCGAGGTCCTGAGCGACACACATATTTTCCTGGACGACACGCCGGCCCTCACCCCCCTGCAGCTGCGCACCAAATGCCGCCGGCTGCACCTGGAATACCAGCTCGATCTGATCATCATCGACTATCTGCAGCTCATGAGCGGCGGCATCCGCACCGACAACCGCGTGCAAGAGGTTTCGCACATTTCCAGAAATTTGAAAGTGATGGCCCGTGAGTTGAACGTGCCGGTGCTGGCAGCCGCACAGCTTTCGCGCGCCGTCGAACAGCGTGCCGATAAAGACCCGCAGCTCTCCGACCTGCGTGAGAGCGGCAGCCTGGAGCAGGACGCCGATATTGTGCTCTTCCTGCACCGCCCTGAAATGTATGAAAAAGACACCCTGAAGCAGAATCTGGCCCAGATCAAAGTCGCCAAACACCGCAACGGTCCAGTCGGCACTGTGGAACTGGTCTTCCGCAGCAACCTGGCCAAATTCGAAAACGCGGCTACCCGCCACATCGATCTCGCAAAGATGTAAAAACATGAGCAAATTCCGCGGTTTTCCAGAAGGAAAAGTTTACTTCACTCCCATCCCGGCCCCCTTTTTCAACGAACTGCTGCCTGAGGTGGATCACCTGGGAGAGTTGAAGCTGATTCTGTATTTCTTCTGGCGTCTGGATCGCATGGAAGGCACATTCCGCTGCCTGCAGCGCAGCGACCTGGTCGAAGACGAGCGCTTTATGCAGGCCCTGGGGGAAGCGCCCGAGCAGGTTCTGGACGAAGCCCTGGAAAAGGCCGTCGAGCGCGGGGTGCTGCTGCAGGCTCGCGGGTCTGATGGCAGCTATTATTTCCTCAATTCGCCCAAAGGCAGGGCCGGGGTACGGGCCATCGAACAGGGCCTCTGGCGCCCGGCTGTTGACGGCCAGCCGCCCATCGAACTCGGGCGCGAAGCGCCAAACATCTTCCGGCTGTACGAGGAAAACATCGGCCCGATCACCCCTTTGATCGCCGATGCGCTGCGCGATGCCGAGGAAACCTACCCCGAACCCTGGCTGGAAGAAGCCTTCCGTATCGCAGTTGAAAGCAACAAACGCAGCTGGCGCTACGTGAGCGCTATTCTTGAGCGCTGGTTCCAAGAGGGACGCGATGAGCGAAAAGATCGACGAGACTCTGAAAAAGATCGCCGGCGGTATTCCGAATGGGAGAACCCCGACGTCTCACACCGGTAAAGATACGCACAGGACTGGTCCGGAGTCCTCAAAACCTGCAGTGGATCTGCCCGGAGACCCGGACTGCCCGCTCTGCAAGGGTATCGGCTATCTGCGGATGGATGTTCCGGTCGGCCATCCCAATTTTGGCAAACTGGAAATCTGTTCCTGCCGGCATGCTGATATCCGCCAGCGGGTGCGGGAGAAGCTGTTTGCGCTCAGCCACCTGGACGAGCTGTCTCACCTTACCTTCGACAACTTCCACCCTCGCGGCCGGGTAGGCCTGTGGCCGCAGCAGGCGGCCTCTCTGGAACGGGCCTACAACCACGCCCAGCAGTTTGCCCGCTCGCTTCAGGGCTGGCTGGTGCTGCAGGGCGGTTACGGCTGCGGGAAAACGCATCTGGCCGCAGCAATCGCCAACTTCGCCGTGGAAATCGGCGTGCCGACCCTGTTCATCACGGTGCCAGACCTGCTGGATTCACTGCGTTTTGCCTACCAGGGCGACGACACCAGCTTCGAAGAACGCTTTGAAGAAGTGCGCCAGGCCTCACTGCTGGTGCTGGACGACTTCGGCACGCAGAATGCCACACCCTGGGCGCAGGAGAAACTGTTCCAGATCATCAATTACCGCTACATCAACCGCCTGCCGCTGGTGGTCACCACCAACCTGACGCTGGATGAAATTGAAGGACGCATCCGCTCACGGCTGGAGGACCCCGAGCTGGTGACCATCATGCGCATCATTGCTCCAGATTACCGCCGGCCGACCATCGACATCGGTCACCACGAGCTCTCCTCTCTGGACCTGATGAACGAGCGCACGTTTGCCAGCTTTGACCTGCGCCTTAATGAGGGTCTCAAGCCGGAGGAGCTCAAAAGCCTGGAAAATGCCCTGCACGTTGCGCAGGAATACGCCGCGCGCCCGGAAGGCTGGCTGGTGTTTACTGGCTCCTACGGGTGTGGGAAAACGCACCTGGCCGCGGCAATCGCCAATTACCGCGCCGACCTGGGCTACCCACCCCTGTTTGTGGTCGTGCCCGATCTGCTGGACCACCTGAGGGCCACCTTCAGTCCCACCAGCACAGTGACACTCGACCGCCGCTTTGAAGAGGTGCGCACCTCACCGCTGCTGATCCTGGACGACCTGGGCACACAGTCAATGACCCCCTGGGTTCGCGAAAAGCTGTACCAGCTCTTCAACTTCCGCTACAACGCCGCCCTGCCGACCGTGATCACTACGGCGGACTATAAGGATGAGATGGACCCGCGCCTGCTCAGCCGCATGAACGATGCGCGCCTGTGCCGCATCTGCGCCATTACTGCGCCGGCTTACCGCGGTTCAGCGTCATCAGGCCGCCGCAGCCCCGGACGCGGCCGCAGAAAATAAAACTCGAAAACCGATCAATGAGAGGTGACTACGTGAACGAAACCAATCGTGTATGTATTTACTGTCAGCGGGGACCGGATGAAATCCCGCTGGTTTCCTTTGTCTTTCGCGATACCGAAACCTGGATTTGCTCGCAGCATCTGCCGATTCTGATCCACCAGCCCGCACGGCTGGCCGGGAAGCTTCCCGGAGCTGAAAACCTGAAAGGCCTGGAAGGCCACGACCCTGATTAAGAAAATGAACACCTCAACCAGACACTCTCAACTCCCCATACCTGATCACTTTAACCCCGATGCGGTCGGGCAGGTCTGGAGAGTGCCGTACGAGGAGCGTGCCCGCCAAGCCCGCCGCTGGGCCGGGCTGCATGCCATCCGTCCGGCAGCCGAAGATGAGTTCAAGATCGCATTTCTGGGCGTTGACCTGCAGAATACGTTTTGCATTCCCGAATATGAACTTTACGTTGGGGGCCGCTCGGGGACCGGTGCCGTAGACGATAACCGTCGTCTGGTGACTTTTCTCTATCAAAATCTGGGGCAGATCACTCATATCGCCCTGACCCTGGATACTCACCAGGCAATCCAGATTTTCCACGCCATTTTCCTGATCGACGCACAGGGCAACCACCCCCCTGCAAACACACTGGTCAGCGTGGAGGATGTGGTCCAGGGGCGCTGGAAATTCAACCCGGCGGTGGCACCCAGTCTGGGGATCACCCCGGAGTATGGACAGGAGCTGCTCGAATCTTACACCCGCCAGCTAAAGGAACAGGGAAAATACGACCTGACCATCTGGCCGTACCACGCCATGCTGGGGAGCACAGGGCACGCCCTGGTATCCGCCGTGGAAGAGGCCGTTTTCTTCCACACCATCGCCCGCGCCTCGCAGCCGGACATGATTATCAAAGGCAACCAGCCGCTCACCGAAAGTTATTCCGTTATCGGTCCCGAGGTGCAGGAAGGACCGGACGGTCGTGTCCTGGGGCGCAAGAGCAGTCGAATTTTCGAAAAACTGCAGCAGTATGATGCCCTGGTGATCGCCGGCCAGGCGAAAAGCCACTGTGTGGCCTGGACGGTTGAAGATCTGCTGGCGGACGTCCGCCAGCAGGACGAAAGCCTGGTTCGAAAGATATACCTGCTGGAGGACTGCTGCTCACCAGTGGTGGTGCCCGGGATTGTCGATTACACCGATCAGGCCGATGCGGCATTTGAAAAGTTCCGCCAGGCCGGAATCAACCTGGTGCGCTCCGACCAGCCGCTGTCCACCTGGCCGGGGATTGCCGGGCACATTTCGAGCGCTTAGGCCTGGCGAACATCACGAAGGACGCTCCTGCCGCCAGGGAATACTTATTATGACTTAATTGGTCGCCATTGACATATGGGCGAAAACATGTGATACTATCCAGACTGGCCACAGGAGCTGCTCCTCTGAGCCGGTGCGGGTAGGAGACTACCCCCCTCCTTTGCTATCCCACTCAGAGGAGGTGATGCCCACATGTACGATAGTAGTACGTTAACCAGCGCTGCGGCATCCCTCCTCGATATTCGATAGGGAGCCGCAGCGCGGCAGGGAGCCGTCCAAGTGACGGCTCCTTGTTTTTTAATTTCGCCTCGTGAGCGGTATACTCTATTTATCATTACTGGCGAGGTAAGACAATAACATGCGCAATCTACTCGAGCGCCTGGAAAGCAGGCAGCTTTATGAACCCGCTTTGCCCCTCATCCTGGCCGGTCTGGTCGGATTGGCCAGCGGGATTGGTGTGTGGTTGTTCAAACAGGGCATCGTCATTGCCCGGTGGATCTTTTTCGACCAGCTGGGCGGGGCGCTGGCCGCCTACGGAGACTGGACCGTTGCGCTGCTTCCGGTGAGCGGCGGCCTGATCGTCGGTCTGATCGGCGCCTTCCTGGTGGGCCACGAACGCCACCACGGTGTTGCCGGAATCATGGAAGCCGTGGCACTGGCAGGCGGCCGTCTGCGCTACAAAAGGGTACCGGCCAAAATCCTGGCCGCCGCGCTGAGCATCGGCAGCGGTGCCTCGGTCGGACCGGAAGATCCTTCCGTGCAGATCGGATCGAACCTGGGCTCCATGGCCGGGCAGGTGCTGCGCCTCTCGGATGACCGCGTACGCGCGCTGGTGGCCAGCGGCGCCGCGGCCGGTGTTGCCGCAGCGTTCAACGCGCCGATTGCAGGAGTGTTTTTTGCCCTGGAAATAATCCTGGGCGAGATCAGTGTCGGCGCCCTGAGCAGCATCCTGGTAGCATCCGTTGCATCCTCCATCTTCACCCAGGCCGTGTCCGGACCCCAGCCGGCGTTTCATGTACCGGCGTATGAGTTCGGTTCCATCCTGGAGCTGCCGTTTTATCTCGTCCTCGGCCTGCTGGCTGGTCTGGTTTCGGCGCTGTATGTACGTGTGCTCTACCTTGCTCAGGACGTGTTCCAGAGCTGGAAGGCGCCGCGCTGGGTCAAACCTGTGGCGGCCGGCCTGATCGTGGGCCTGACGGGCATTTTCCTGCCGCAGGTATTCGGCGTAGGCTATGAAACTCTTGAGCAAATACTGGCAAACCAGGTGTTCTCGGCCGGTTTTCTGCTGGCGCTGCTCGCTGCCAAGCTGCTGATGACCGGTATCAGCATCGGCGGCGGGTTTATGGGCGGTGTTTTCGCGCCGTCGCTCTTTCTGGGAGCGGTGCTGGGCGCGGCATTCTGTACGCTGGCGAACCTGCTGTTTCCCGGCCTTCCGCTTGCGACGCCCGCCTTTGCCATGGTGGGGATGGGAGCCGTGCTCGCCGGCGCGGTGCACGCTCCCCTGACGGCCATCCTGCTCCTGTTCGAGATGACCAATGATTACCGCATCATCCTGCCTTTGATGTTTGCTGTGGTGATCAGTCTGCTGGCAGCCGAATACCTGCAGCGTGACTCGGTGTATACACTCGGACTGGCCCGGAAGGGGATTCGTCTGGAGCGCGGTCGCGACGTGGAGGTGATGCAGGCCATCACCGTCAGGGAGGTGATGGCGCAGGATCCGCCCACGCTGCGCGTAACGGATTCCCTGACACAAGCCGCTGCAGTCCTCGATCGCACCCGCCGTCACGGTTTACCCGTGCTCGACGAAAAGGACCGCCTGGTGGGCATGTGCACCATTCACGACCTTGACCTGGCCCGTTCAGATGGCAAAACCGGGCTCATGGTGGGGGATGTCTGCACGCGTGATCTGATCACCGCCTTCCCGGACGAGACTCTGGGAGATGTGCTGCGGCGGATGAGCACGCACGACATCGGCCGCATCCCGGTTGTCAGCCGTGAGGATCCCGGCAGGCTGGTTGGCCTGCTGCACCGCAGAGACCTGATTCGCGCATACAACCTGGCCCTCTCACGCCGGACAGCCCTGCGCCATCGCGCGCAGCAGGTGCGGCTGGGTGCGCTGAGCGACGAGCAGGTGCACATCGCCGAAATTGTAGTGGAAGAAAATTCAGCCTGCGACGGCAGGCGCGTGCAGGACATCTCCTGGCCGCTGGACTGCGTGATCGCCACCATCCGCCGCGGGCATCGTTTTCTGATCCCTCACGGCGGCACCGTCCTGCACCAGGGTGACGTGCTGGTCGTCGCGACGGAGGAGAGCGCCCGTTCTGAGGTCGAGCGCCTCTGCCGGTCAGCGACCGGTGATGCACGTACCCCACATAGCAGCACAGAGATGCGGGACCGCGTACAGGAGCAGTAAAAAGTCTTTCTCGCTCCCACGCTCCGCGTGGGAGCGGCAAACCGGGCGCTCTGCGCTCAAAGTATGGGCCGGTAAGATTCAGACTCAGGAAAAGAGATACGTGCAATTATTTCATGGTCAGCGCCCAAAAATACACTCGTGCTGACCGCTGTAGAACACGTCAGCCCGTCCAGTCTTCAGGAATACGCCCGATTAAATAAAATGGAGGAGCAGGCAAACCCTGCTCCTCCGCAGTCCAAAAGAAAACTGACGAACTACACCGGCGAACGCCCGGGCAGAGCGCGCACCAGGGCGACAACGACCACCGCCCCCAGGAATGCAACAATCAGGGTTGAGATGTCAAAACCCGAAATCGCATTGTCAACCCCAAAGAGAGCGCTGGCGAGAAAACCACCAACCAGAGCTCCGATGATCCCGAGGATGATATCCCCGATCACACCGTAGCCGCTCCCTTTCATCACCACGCCTGCCAGCCAGCCGGCAATCAGGCCTACAATGATCCAGCTCAAGATACCCATATCTAAAATCCTCCTTCTGAAGAAAAACGGAATAATATTCGTTACGACCATATACTTTACTTGATATAAAATTGACGTCGTAACCTGTATATACTATACAGATAATCGCCGGCTGCTTCAATGGGGATTGGTCCGTAAAGTACGCTAGGGTTTACCCTACCTGCTGCGTAAGTAAATTCCCTTAGAACATTAATTGAGCATGAAAAACTTCTGCGCCTTTTCTCCTGTGCAGGCGCACGCTCGAACGCGGTGTCCTGAATGTGCTCCCTGCCTGAAGACAATGGGTCATTAAAAGGACAGACGACTGAAGATTTGGTATACTCAAGCCAGATTTCACACGAGGAAAGATAACCAGTGGGCTGGCCTTTCCTCTGACAAGGGCAGATGTTTTCATATCTACAGAGTCTCCGCTCTCGCCTGATTCTTCTGGTTCTTCTCTCTGCTCTACCTGCGCTGGGGTTAATTATGTATACCGGCCTAGAAGAGCGCCGGGCTGCCGCTGATCGAGCCCAGGAGGAGGCTCTTCGAGTTGCTCTGCTGGCCAAATCAAACCAGATGGCGTTGATCGAAGGCGCCCGGCAGCTGATCACCGCGCTCACCCAGCTCCCCGAGATCCAGGACAGCGATCCCCAGATGTGCAGCGCTTTTCTCTCCGAGCTGCTTCCTCTGTACCCGGATTATGCCGATCTGGGCCTGGTTACTCCTGACGGTAATCTGATCTGCCATTCGGGCTTTTTTGACGCGGGCCTCAATATTGCCGACCGGCCGTATTTTGTCGATGGGCTGCGGACTGGCGAGTTTGTCACGGGTGATTTTGTCATCAGCCGCATCGACGGGAATATCATACTGCCCTTCGTCCACCCCATTCTGGACAAAAACGGCGAGGTGCAGGCGGTTGTGCTGGCAACTCAGAAGCTGAACTGGCTTGAAGGGGTTGGCTCCCAGGCCAATATCCCCGATGAAGCTGTCTTTCTCGTGCTGGACCATCAGGGACAGATCCTCAGCCGCTACCCGCAAACCGGCGATTGGATTGGAGAATCCTTTCCGGACATGGCCGCTGTGCGCTCCGCTGTGGACGCCAGTGGGAACGGGGTGGCGGTGCTCACAGGAGAAGACGGCATCCAGCGTCTGTACGCCTTTTCATTTCTGGATATTGGCAGGAACGGGGCGTACATCAGCTACGGTATTCCCACCGAACTGGCATACAGAAGTGTCAACCGGAATCTGCTGACCAACCTGGCCACGCTCAGTTTGATCACCCTGGTCAGCCTGCTGGCTGCCTGGTTAATCGCCGATTACACCATTCTGCGTAAAGTGCATGCTCTGGTCGCTGCCACGCAGCGGCTGGCTGAAGGCGACCTGGGCGCCCGCACCGGGCTGACCCCTTCCGATGTGTTTGCAGCCGGGGAGTTGAGCCAGCTTGCCAGATCCTTCGATCAGATGGCCGCGGCGCTGCAGGAACGCGATACCAAGCTCCGCCAGGCTGAGGCCCAGTACCGGATGCTGGTGGAACAGATTCCGGCGATCACATATGTCGTCTCGCTGGAAAATCCTACGGAAACCCTGTACATCAGCCCGCAGGTGGAAAATATTCTCGGCTACGCCCCTCAGGAATGGATGTCTCAGAAAGGGATCTGGGGGTCGCATCTGCATCCCGACGACCGCTTCCGGGTGCTGGACGAGTATCACAAAATGGTGAACGAGGGGATACCGTACCGCCTGGAATACCGGCTGTACAACCGCCACGGTGAGATACGCTGGATCCAGGATGCTGGCAACATTGTAAAAGACAGCACCGGAACTGCGCTGTTCCTGCAGGGGATCATGGTCGACATCACCGAACTCAAGCAGACCGAAGCAGCGCTGAAAAAATACGCCGTGGAACTGGAGCGCAGCAACCGCGAGCTGCAGGATTTCGCTTACATCGCCTCCCACGATCTGCAGGAACCTCTGCGAAAAATCCAGGCCTTCGGGGAGCGGCTGCAAATTAAATACGGTTCGAGCATTGATCCCGGTGGACGCGATTACATTGAGCGCATGTGCTCATCGGCCAACCGGATGCAAACCCTGATCAATGATCTGCTTTCCTATTCCCGGATTACCACCCGGGCCAACCCCTTTGCCCAGGTTGATCTTAATAAAGTTATGCGAGATGTCCAGGAGGAACTCGAACACCAGATCTCCAGGACCAACGGATGGGTCGAAGTCGGTAATTTACCTGTGATCGAGGCGGACCGCACACAGATGCAGCAGTTATTCCGCAATTTGATCAGCAACGCGCTGAAATTCAACCGGCCCGGCGTCCCGCCGCATGTAAAAGTCTTCATTGATGAAAATCCGGAGACACCCGAAGGAAATTCAACCGTATCGATCTATGTAAGCGATAATGGGATCGGCTTTGACGAAAAATACCTGGATCGCATCTTCCTGCCTTTCCAGCGCTTGCACGGTCACACCGTGTACGATGGCAGCGGCATCGGGCTGGCGATCAGTCGAAAAATCGTCGAGCGGCATAACGGTCGCATCACCGCCAGGAGCACACCCGGAGTGGGCAGCACCTTTATCATCACCCTACCCATTCATCCAAGTGGACACGAAAACGGAGACACGAATGAACACTAACCGGTCTATCGTCATTCTTATGGCCGAAGACGATCCCGATGACCGCCTTCTGACCAAGGATGCCCTGGCTGAGGCGCACCTTGCCAACACCCTGATTTTCGTCGAGGACGGAGAGGAATTAATGGACTACCTCTACCGAAAAGGCGGGTACAATGAAGAGAATGCACCCCGTCCGGGGTTAATCCTCCTGGATTTGAACATGCCGCGCAAAGACGGGCGGGAGGCGCTTGAAGAAATCAAGGCGGATCCAGATCTGCGCTCGATCCCCGTGGTTGTGCTGACCACATCGAAAGCTGAAGAGGATATCCTGCGCTCATACGACCTGGGCGTGAGTGGTTATATCACCAAGCCGGTCCAGTTCGAAAGGCTTATTCAAGTGATGCAGGCGTTAGGTCGATACTGGTTCGAGATTGTCGAACTGCCGCATTGAAGACGGTCGCCCGTTTTCCGGCAAATCACAGATCCACTGGGGAGAAAAACAGGAATTGATTGGGTATGGGGAAAAAGCTGAAAATCCTTCTCGTTGATGACGATGAAGAAGACTACATGATCACCAGGGATCATTTGAGCGACCGCTCTTATCTGGCCGATGGAGTGGAAGAAATTCGCTTCGAGCTGGATTGGGTCGATTCCTATGATAAGGCTCTGCGCGCGTTCGAAGAAAACCGCTACGACCTCTTCCTCATCGATTACCAGCTTGGTGATAAAGACGGGCTATCGCTGCTGCGCCAGGCCGTTCAGATGGGCATAGAAGCGCCGCTCATCCTCATGACCGGTCAGGGGAGCTACCAGGTGGATATGGAAGCCATGAAAGCGGGCGCGATTGATTATCTGGTGAAAGGAGAGGTGACTGCCCCGCTGCTGGAACGCTCCATCCGCTATGCTATCGAGCGCAAGCGCGCCGAGGTGGAAATCCGCAAAACTGCGACCGAGATCGCCCGCTTATATGCAGCCGAGGCGCAGCGCGCCCGCGAGCTGGACGCCCTGCGCACCGCCACCGCAGCCCTGTTGAACACCATCGACCTGGAGACTCTGCTGCGGCAGATACTGGACGCTGCCCAGAGCGCCATCCCCGCCGCCGAGCAGGGTTTCCTGTATCTGGTGACGCCCGAGACTGGTCAGCTTCAAATCCGCGCCATCACCGACTTTACCGACCCGCGTATCAAAAAATTTTCCGTCCCCCAGAACAACGACTACCCGGCCCGCTCCGTGCGCGAGCGCCGGCCGCTGCTGATCGAAGACACGCTGGCCGACCGGGCGCGCGAAACAGGTCTTGATACCCAGAGCAGCGGCCAGCCCGTGGTTCGATCGGCGCTGCTGGCCCCGCTGCTGTTGAGCGGCAATGTGCTGGGAGTGCTTTATCTGACCTCCTCGCAGCCGCACGCCTTCACCGATTCCGACCTGCGGCTGCTGATGAGCTTCGCCACCACCACGACAGCCGCCATCCAGAATGCGATGCTGCACTCCGAAGTGCAGAAAATGGCCCTGACCGACGGGCTGACGGGAATTTTCAACCGCCGGGGCTTTTTTGACCTCGGCCAGCGCGAGATTGAACGCGCCCGGCGTTTTAACCGCCCGCTGTCGGCCATTTTGATCGATGTCGACCACCTCAAGCAGATCAACGATACATACGGGCACGCCGCAGGAGACCAGGTGCTTAAAATTGTTGCGGAACGCTTCCGCAGCTCGGTGCGCGAGGTAGACATCCTGGGCCGCTACGGCGGCGATGAGTTTGCTATCCTGCTCCCTGAAGCAGATTTGTTCATGGCATGCGCCATCGCCGAGCGGATTCGCGACCGGCTGCAGGATCCGCTGGTGATCCCGGCGCCGTTTATCACACACACAAACCATACACCGACCGATATCACCCTCACCATAACCGCCAGTATGGGCGTGGCCAATGCGTTGAAAGACACGCGCGACCTGGGCAGCCTGCTCGGGCGCGCCGATCAGGCATTGTATGTGGCGAAGGGGAACGGCCGGAACAGAGTTGAAGTTGGGTAATAACTTTACCGTGGAGGATTGATACGCATCATGGATTTCATCAGAGATAGAAGGCTGGTTTCTGCAGCCTGGCCGTTTATTCAGGGAGGAGTGGGGGCCTCTTTCACCCATATTTTGCCGGTGGATGTTCCCGGCCCTCAGGAGACAGCATGAAAGGGGAGAGGACAATTTCGATCCTAATGGCAGAGGACGACCCTGATGATCAGCTGTTAAACCAGGAAGCTATCGAAGAAGCCAGGCTTGGTGATGAAATCCGCTTCGTTTCTGATGGAGAAGAGTTACTGGACTATCTGCTGCAGCGAGGTAAATACAGTAAACCCGCCGACGCACCCCGTCCGGACCTGATCATTCTCGACCTGAACATGCCCCGCATGGACGGGCGCGAGGCGCTGGCGGAAATTAAAAAAAACCCCAAGCTGCGCCGTATTCCGGTGGTGGTTCTGACGACCTCAAGGGCCGAAGAAGATATCGTTTATACCTACAGTCTGGGAGTTTCCGGATACATAACGAAACCGGCCCGGTTTGATGAAATGGTCAGTGCCATGAAGGCGGTGGGCAGATACTGGTTCGAAACCGTACAGCTCCCGCCCGATGAACACTCGTAAAAGAGCCAGCCCAATCCCTCCGCTGGCGCTCTGAAGATGAGATGAAACCCGAGCAATCACCATCTTCTCAGGAAAGCAGCCGGCAAGCTTTACAGCCCGGTTTTCTGCCCACAGGCTCTCCTGACGGTGCCGCCCCTGCAGGCAGCTCGCATCTGGAGAACGCCCTGCGCCAGCTCCTGGAAGGTGCAACGGCCGGTCTGCCCGCTGCGGCTGCCGCTGTGGTTCTTGCCCGGGAGGAAACTGCCTGCTGCGCCTGGCGTTTGTCCGCACGACAGCGCCTGCACCTTCAGACCGTGAAAGTGTCTCCACAAGACCTTCAGCCCCTGGTCGTTTCGTGCAGCGGCCGTAAAGCTGTCCGGCTAAAAATCCAGCCTGCTTTCCTCAACCGGGCGGAGATGGACGGGTTCACCTTCGTCTGGGCTTCCACCTCGACCGGAGAGGATCTCACAGAAGCTTATGCAGGCTTTGGCACGCCCGCAGACAGCGCGCAGACGGATGAAGCCGTGACCCGGGTTCAAATGCTGGCTGCCGGCGCGGCTGCGGTTACCGGCCTGGCATGCAGACTGCAGGACCTGGAAACATCACTTCAGGTGGAACAGACCCGCCATCTACGCGATGTCAACACCGAAAAACTGGTCGCTCTGGAGCGCATGGTCGCTCAGGTGGCCCACGAACTGAACAACCCCCTGCAAATCATCAAGAACTGCCTGTTCTTAGCCCAGCAGGAGCTGGATCCGGATTCCCCCCAGCAGGAATATCTCTCGCTCGCTGCGTCTGAAATCCAGCGCCTGACAACCATGGTCACCCAGCTCCTGGATCTCTACCGGCCGCAGGAATCAAGACCCGAAGGGGAAGTCGAAATCTACCAGCTGCTGGAAGACGTCCACCGGCTGCTCAAACCGCATCTGGATCACCAGAAGGTAGACTGGATGCAGGCGCCGGGCGGTGGTGAGTCGCTCACCGTGCGCGGTGATTCCGATCAGTTGAAACAGGTCTTCCTTAATATCTGTATGAACGCCATCGAGGCAATGCAGCCAGAAGGTGGTAAACTATATATCTCGGTTGAACATGACTGCAAATCTGGGCAGGTGCGCATTCATTTCCGGGACACAGGCCCGGGAATTGCTCACGAAAACCTTCCAAAAATCTTCGAACCATTCTTCACAACGAAAGAATATGGTATTGGCCTGGGCTTATTGATCTCGCATGAGATCATCGCCCGACACATGGGTACGATAACGGTTGAAAACCTTCCCGATCAGGGAGCACTGTTTACCGTTTGCTTGCCTTGTTAACTGAGACGGACAGCCTGCAGGGCCGCCGCTGCCAGACGAGAGCGCAGATTTGCGCCCCTCGATCTGCACGCATTAAGGAGTCAGAGCTTGCACAGCCGCTGGAAAATATTACTCGTTGAAGACGACGAGGACGACTATATATTGACCCATGCACTGCTGTCAGAAGTCAAACCCGGCCAGTTTGAGCTGAAATGGGTTGACTCTTATGAAGGCGCGCTTGCTGCCTGCGAGGAGAACGATTTCGACGTCTTCCTTGTGGACTACCGGCTTGGACGGCATGACGGACTGGAGCTGGCGCACGAGCTGGTCAGGCGCGGCTATCGGGCGCCCGTGATCCTGATGACCGGTCAGGGCAGTTACGATGTCGACCTGAAGGCGATGAAGGCAGGCGCCACCGACTACCTGGTCAAGAACGATCTCAACCCTTCCCTGCTCGAACGGACCATCCGCTACGCGATTGAACGCCGGCATGCCGAAGAAGCGCTGCGCCGGGCCCAGGAGGAGCTGGAGATTCGCGTGCTGGAGCGCACCGAAGAACTCCGTCTGGCGAATGAGCAGCTCGCCCGCACCAACCGCGAGCTGATGGAAGAAATCAACGAACGCAAGCGAGCCCAGGAAGCCCTCGCCGAGAGCGAAACTCGCTTCCGTAAGCTTGCAGAGACTACTTCTTCCGCCATTTTCATCGTTCAGGATATGCGCATCCGCTATGCCAATCCGGCAGCGCGCATGATCACCGGCTACAGTTCCAGTGAACTGAGGAAAATGTATTTCTGGGAGATCGCCCACCCCTCCTACCAGGAGATCCTGAAGCAGGGCGGATTGACCGGACAGTGGGTCCACCACAACACGGCGAGCCAGACGGAGAGACTGCCCGTACGTTATGAGCTGAAGCTGCTGACTAAAAACGGTCAGGAGCGCTGGGCGGACGTCACGGCGGGCAGCATCGATTATGAAGGCCGCCCGGCGCTGGTGGTCACGGCTTTCGACATCACCGAGCGCGATCTGGCCGAACAGGAGCTGCGCAAGGCGAAGAGCGAGCTGGAGGCGCGTGTCGCCGAGCGCACCTCTGAGCTGCGCGATGCCAACCAGCGCCTGGCGCAGGCCAACGAACGCCTGGCGGATATCAACGAAAAACTGGAAGACACCAACATCCGCCTGCAGTTCGAGCTGCGCGAGCGCCACCGCGCCGCAGAAGAAGCTCGCCGCCGGGCGGATGAAATCAACACCGTTTTCGCGGCGATGACCGACGCCGTGGTCATTTACAATGCAGACGGCTCGCCGCTGCGCGCCAACCCTGCTGCCATTAATGACTACGGCTTCGACACGACGCTGAGGCATGAAGATATCATTGCCCGCCTGGCTATCCGCCGGCTGGACGGCACGCCGGTCACCCAGGAGGAGTTCCCCTCCCTGCTCGCTCTGAAAGGAAAATCCACCACCGGACAGCGATTTATCTTCCGCAACCGCCTGAATCAGGACGTCACCGTGGTGGTTTCTGCTTCGCCGCTGGTAATGGATGGAAAAATCCACGGGGCGGTAACGGTATGGCACGATGTCAGCGAGATCGAAAGCCTGCTCGCCCAGCTGGAGACCGAACAAGCAAAGCTGAAGGCGATTATCGAAAATGCACCGGAAGCCATCGTCGTTACCGACGAGCAGTGCAACATCCTGCTCGCTAACCTTGCTGCCGAGCGCCTTTTCGCCCGGCCCATCCCTTACAACCAGGGCTACCAGGTGTTTGCCGACCTGCATCTGTGCTATCCCGACGGTACGCCCTTCCCGCCGCGCGATCTGCCGCTGACGCGCTCAGCCCTGGACGGGGAGACACACACCAACGTAGAACTGGTGATGATCTGGCCAGACCAGCAGAAGCGCGACCTGCTGGCCAGCACGGCGCCCATTTTCGATCGCGACGGGAAAGTAACCGGCGCGGTAGCCATCTTCCAGGATATCACCCAGCGCAAACGCAGCGAGGAGGAAATGCGCGCTCAGGTAGCTCGTCTGGAGGTGCAGAAGCGGCTGATTGCCCAGCGTGAGCGCGAGCGCCTGACCATCGCCCAGGACCTGCACGATGGACCGCTGCAGGAATTGATCTCGATCAATTTATCGCTTTCGAAGGCCATTGAAATGGCACAGCAGGAGAGCCTGAAGGAAAACCTCCGCTCGCTGCAGGCAGTCTTGCAGAAACAGATCAGCGAACTGCGCGCCTTTTCCAGCGAGCTGCGTCCGCCCACCCTGGTTCCTCTGGGACTGGAAAAGGCTATTCGCTCCCATGCGGAGACCTTTGCGGCCAAGAACCCCGATATTGAAATCCGCCTGCAGCTGGCTCACGATGGGCAGCGGCTGCCCGAGACGGTCCGGCTGGCGCTCTTCCGGATTTACCAGGAGGCGGTCAACAACGTTGTCCGGCACGCTCAGGCCAAACACGTTTGCGTGCGCTTCGAACTGGACAATGGATCGGCCAGGCTGGAGATTGAAGACGACGGGCGCGGTTTTACGCTGCCCAATGACTGGGTCGCCATGGCCCGCAAGGGCCATCTGGGCCTGGTAGGTGTTCAGGAGCGGGCGGAAGCAGCCGGCGGCACGGTAACCATCCAGTCCGCTCCCAACAAAGGAACCCTGCTGCGCGTGGTGATCCCCCGGGAAGAGTAATCTATACGCAATCGACAGCCCTCACTGCCGGCATATCTGATCCTTGCAATTCTATCGGTCACCGCAGCCACCAATCATCGCTATAATCACTGCCTCATGAAACGCAGCCAGGCCGAATATCAAAACGCCGAATCACCGGGTTCCTGTCTTTCCAGAATTCTGATGACCATGCTTCTGGTAGCCGGAGCGATGGTGGTGCTCGGAGCAGCTACATCCACCCGAACCCCCGCTCGCGCAACCGAAGGCTGTGCGGTGAGCGCAGCCTTCCCGGATGAGATCCTGCAGTGGTGCGACCTGATCACCGAGCACGCCGCCACCAACGGACTGGACCCGGACCTGGTGGCGGCGTTGATCTGGCAGGAGAGCGGGGGCAACCGGCTGGCCTATTCGCGCAGCGGCGCCGTGGGGTTGATGCAGGTCATGCCGCGCGATGGAAAAGCCTCGGATTTCATGTGTCCCAAAGGCCCCTGCTTTCAGGACAGGCCAACAATGGTGGAACTGCGGGACGCCGATTTCAACATCGAGTATGGGACTCGCTATCTCAAAAAGCTGACGGACAAACACCGCGGCAACCTGCGCGAAGCGCTGCGCGAATACGGACCCATCGACGTTGAGTACCATTATGCAGACACCGTGCTGGCGCTTTACCACCGCTACCGGGTGCGGTAAATGAGTAAATAAAAACAGGACGGCTGTGCCGCCCTGTTTTTATTTAAGAAAAACCTGCCAGGGTCACCTGTTTGCGATATCCATCCTGGAGAAGGAAAAGAACTCCACGCGCTTGCCCGGCTTCACAGCCGTTCGTAAGGCCATCGATCCAGCACGCCCTGGATGATTTCTACCGCCCTGCGGACCCCATCCTCGCTGCGGATCTTCTCGCCCAGCGCTGCCGCCCGTGTTCTCATGCCCGCGTCCGTCGCCGTGAGCCGGATAGCTTCCGCCAGCTTTTCAACGGTCCAGCGCTTATAGGGCAGCGGTTCAGGCCCGACTTTCAGCCCGGCTGCCCGCCAGCCCCAGAAGGTCTGGTCGGCGAGGAACGGGCACACCAGGGTCGGTTTTCCGGCCCGCAGGCCGGCTGCCAGGGTCCCTGCCCCGCCGTGATGGACCACGGCCGCCATGCGCGGGAACAGCCAGTCATGCGGAGCGGACTCCAGCATGTACACCGATTCCGGCAGGTCTTCCGCCCGCAGGCCGCCCCACCCGGCGGCCAGCACGGCACGCTGGCCGGCGCGTTCCAGCGCCTGCAGGACGGTGCGGGTGGTGCGAACGGGATCCTGCACCGCCATACTGCCGAAGCCCACGTAAACCGGGGCAGGCCCGGCATCCAGGAACGCCAGCAGATCGTCCGGCGGCTGCCAGCCCGGGGCAGCGTCAAGGAACCAGTAGCCGGTCAGGATAGAAGCCGGGTCCCAATCGGGCGGGGGCGGGAGGACATGCGGACTGACGGCGTACAGGCGCAGCAGCGGCTGGCCGTGCAGGGTCATTTCATCCCGCACCGGCGGCAGCCCGAGGACCTGCCTGCGAAAGTCGTTGACCATGCGCCGGTAAGGGGCGGAGGCCGCCGCCAGGACCGGCCCGTGGCTCAGGCGGTTTAAAAAACCTCCCAGATCTTTTACCGGCAGGGCCGGGCTGGGGAAGCAGCGCGTTGGGGAGTACAACGGCACGGGCAGGGCCATGAAGCCGGGGATTCCCAGCCCTTCGGCGATATGGTAGCCGGCCAGTGGTTTGGGATGGAAGATAATCGCCTGCGCCCCCTGGGCAGCCTCCCAGGACTGCTCGAGCACACGGCGCATCATAGGCATGACCATTTTGATCAGCGACAGCCGGCTCATCCCACCGGTAGAGCCCTGTGCTCTGGCCGCATCCAGAAGTTGAAAAATGTCCGCATCGATCGGAGCGTAGCGCAGGCCGCCCTGCGCCACTAAATCGTCAAAACCGGTCCCCGCCGCCAGGGTAACCGTATGCCCGGCTGCGGCCAGCCCCTTTCCCAGAGCAACATAAGGCTGCACGTCGCCGCGCGAGCCCAGCGTCAGTATGAAGATATTCAATATGTACGCTCCTGATGAGTAGCGACGCTCCGGAGAATGCCCTTCTGCGTGTTTGACTGCACACATGAACGGCCCAGTGACTGGCTTTATTATATGACTTTTACCGTTTTTACTCCTGCTTTCCAATCAACTGTCCTGGGCCGAGCCCAGAGAAATACTTATAAAATATGTTTACATCGCTACATTATAGCTTCAGTAAGCTGCCAGGTGTTGGAATTTACGCGCCCCATCCGACAGCAGCCCTCCGCGTGGCGAAGGGCTGCTGCCATCAGTAATGCTGCTCTGATTAGCCAATGGAAGTATGCTGTTCCTGGGCCTGTTGTTCAACCCTGGATGCTAACTGCTCATGGTTAATGATCATTACAGTCAAACGATTGCAAATCTTGACCATTAGCTCAATTATTTTTCCAAACCCTATAAAAGCAATGCCCGATACAAATGAGCCCATCCAGCCTGCCAGGGCCACTCCAATTTCGAAACCAAACCTACCTGCACTTTGACCCATTATGAATCCCCCTATGAAGCCGAAGAAGATAATGATGCCTCCAATTGCATACAATATGTTTGGCAAACTGGATTCTTCGATGTCTCTAACTTGCTCTATTGGGGATGGCGCAGGGGTTTTAGGCTGTTGTGAATATGGGTTCTGCATGGCTGTTCTCCTTTATCGATGTAATTTTTTCGGCGTAAGACACTCGCATCCTGACTTGCGATACTGCCTGCAGCGGTATACGCATAGTATTTTACTTTCCAAAATCATAATATTATTGATATGTTGTTTGATTTTACAAATAATTTCTATTTATTTAACCCTATCTTCACTGTGATTTTCATAATCGCCTTTTTTCATTACAGGTTCTGACTGCCCCATTGTCAGGCGCCGGCTCCTGATGTATGATGACGCAGCCAGATTCACTCTCAGAAACCGAGGAACATTTCGATGACCCTGCCCTTAGAGCTGAAGCAGTTTGCCTACCACTATGTGGATCAAAAATCGGAAGCCCCTGTCTTTTCGGAGCACGAACAGCCGGTCGTGGAACTGCCGGATGCCATCCAGTCCTTCCTGCTCGAGATGGTGGCAAAGATCTGGGATGCGCCCGATGCCGGCTCCACCCGCTCGGCGCGCTTCGTCTCTGGCGAGGAGGGCGACCCGCCTGCCCGTGAACTGCTGCGCCAGGTCTGCGAAGAGGAAGACAGCTTTTTTGAGGCCTCCTGCCGGCTGGCCAGCCTGCTCCACGAGCGCTCACACCCCAACGCTTCACCGGGCGTGCTGGCCGTGATGCGCCTGGAGCGCCCGGAGGACGGTGCGCGCTTCGCCGCGCTGGTAAAAATTCGCTATAAAGACGAGGCTTTCGTGCGCCTGAACACCGGAGACCGGCCCCGGCTGGAGGTCGAAGAGGTGGAGAACATCCTGCTGCGCGAGATCCAGAAAGGTGCTCTCTACCCCCATCCGGACAAAAGTGGCTACGATCTGAAAGTGATCGACGCCCAGGCGCGCGAGGATCCGGCCGCCTACTTTACCGAGAAGTTTCTGGGCTGTACATCGAAGAAAAGCGACGAGCTGCAGGTGAAGAAGCTCGCCCCTGTTCTGGAACGCTACGCCGAAGAAAAGGAAATCGAACTTGTGGTGGAGAAAATGGACGATGTGCTGCACGAGCTGCGCCAGCAGTCGGAAAACATCTCTCTGCCGGTGCTGGTCGAGGCGGTGGCGGAGCAGGAGTTATTTGGTGACCAGTTCGAAGAGCAGGATTTCGAAGCCTATCTTGAAGAACAGGGGCTGGCCGACCTGGATATCCCGGTAGAGGAGTTCCAAAGCAACCGCCGCTCCAGCCGCAGGCTGGTGTACCGCTTCATCGACCCCGAATACGAAGGCCTGGAGATCAGCGGTCCGCCGGAGGCCTTCCAGAACGTGCTCAGCTCCGAAAACGGCCTGGTGACCTTTAAAATTCAGGTCACCAGCGACGGCTTCCGCTTTCGCTACCAGTAAGATTCCGGCTGCACAGCTCAGGGTCGTAACTGCAGCAGGCTGTCCGTGGTGATTACCGGCGGGCGGCCTGCTGTTTTCTCCGCTGCTCCTCAGGCGCCAGGCGCGAGAAGAGCAGTCCAGCGATCACCCGGCCGCTGGCAGAGATCAGGAAGACGGCTGCATAGCCCCAGTGCGCAACCAGCTGCCCGCCCAGGGCAGCTCCCGCAGCCAGCGAGGCAAGCTGCACGACCTGGTAGACCGCCGATAGGCGCGGCCGCGTCTCGTCTGGCATCTGGGTCAGCAGGTAATTAAAAGATGCCAGGTTAAAAGCTGCCCACAGGCCGCCGCCTACCAGGTTGATCAGGATCACCTGCCACGGGGCCGTAACAAATGCCCAGGCGACGGGGGTGGTGGGTATCAGCAGGCTGCTGATCACCAGCAGGCGGTGTGCTCCGATGCGGTCCACCAGCGGGCCCAGCCGGCGCTGCGCCACCATTCCGGAGATGCTGGTGGCAATGGCGGTCAGCGCCACCATGGTGCCGGAAGCGTTCAGGTTCTGCACCAGATGCACGGTGAAAAAAGGCCCCGCGATGTTCAATGCGAAGTTCCACAGCGCCATAGCAGCGCACAGCGCCAGAAAGAACGGCGAGCTGCGCAGATCCCGCCACAGCATAGCCGGGTTGAAGGCGCTCTTCCGGGTTGGCACCGCCCGGCGGCGGTCGCCGATCTGCCCGAAGCAGAAGGTTGCGCTGAACCCCAGCAGAGCGGCACCGGCCAGCACCGCCTGATAACCGCCCAATCCCTGGCTGCGGGTGATCACCATACCGGCAATCAGGGTCACCAGCATAGCGGCCAGGGACATGACGAAGTTGCGCGAGGCAAAATAGTGCCCGCGCCCCTCCAGGGGCACGATATCCCCGGTCAGCGACATCCAGGCCGGGTAATGCAGATTCGAGAAGGTATCGCGAATGACCGCCAGGGCGATCGCGGCAATGACCAGCGGCTGGTCCTGCAGAAGCAGGGGGATCAGTGCCAGGAGTAAAAAGCTCGTGCGGGCCACGAAGCTTGAGACCACCACAATTTGCTTGCGGCGCCCGATGCGCTCCACAAGCAGCGCCCCCGGCAGCAGCACCAGCGCCGAGCTCAGGCTTGCCAGCGCGCTCATCAAGCCAATCTGGGCGCTGGACGCGCCCAGCGCTAACACATACACCGTCAGGTAAGTGAGATAGATATTGTCGCTGGCCGAGGCGAAAAAGCCGTCGAACCAGAACCAGTGCAAATTGCGGCGCACAGCGGGCGCATGATTCAGCGCCCATTCGCCGCCCACCGTTAAATAAGCCAGCGAGCGCTGGAGGCGCGTGAAAAGCGCGCCAGCAGAGATAAATTTTCGCGGCATTCGAACCTGGGGGAATTAGATTTTTTCGAAGTAGGGCATATCGACAACGAAGACCGTGGCGCGGGATAAACCGGGCTCCGCCGGCATTGTTTTCTCTCTCAGCACTTCCAGGACGTCATCCACCTGGTCATCCTGCAGACCGACCATCAAGGTGATGTTGCCTCTGCGCAAAAAGCCGCCGGTGCTTGCCATGCGCGTCACGCCGTAGCCATGCCGGATCAATTCCTGAACCACTTCTTCATCGTCTGTGTCGCGAACGACGATCATCATCAGCTTCATGCTGTTCCTCTCTCAAATCTGTACGAAACGTTCAACATTCAAAACAAACACCAGCGCCCCTCCGATGCGTGCTTCGATCATCGGAATGGGTGTGACGCCGGGTTGAAAATGCAGATGGGCGGGGACATACTGCGTCTCGGGGCGGCAGATGTCGCGCACCAGCGCTAACAGCGCCGGCAGGCGCAGTTGATGGACACCCACGAACAGACTGACCATCGCTTCCTGCAGCATGCCGCCCGAGCTGTTGATCACCGTAAAGTTGAAACCGTGCTCGGTGAGCTGCCCCATCAGTTCATCGGCCTGGCGACCGGAAACAATCAGAATCGCCAGCCTGTTGACGCTTTCCTTAATACGCATCTTGTTCCTCTGAAACAATACCTGCCCTCAGGAGTGCTCAACAGTCAAATCTTATCAACAAATTCTATTTTTCTCAATCTTTTTTCCGCTGTGTTTGATTAGAAACCTGAAAGGATGGGGGAGAAGCGCAGAATCTGCGGTTATCGTATAAAATACCGTTGCGTTTTACATCTTAAAGGTCATCCATCCGGGCTCGTTGAGGTGCACCCGGGGAAATTGAAGATGAATGGGAGGATCGTATGTGGTTTGTCGACAACGAAAAGGTCACCGATCCACGCGTGAACCTGGCCATCGAAGAACACCTGCTGCGCACATTCGATACGGAGGAGGATATTCTTCTCTTCTATATCAACCAGCCCTCGATCATCATTGGCCGCAACCAGAACACCATTGAAGAGATCAACCAGGAATATGTGGAGAAGAACGGCATCATCGTCGTGCGGCGGCTGTCCGGCGGCGGCGCTGTTTATCATGACCTGGGCAATCTCAACTTCAGCTTCATCACCCAGAACCAGGCCGAAAATATCCACAATTTCCGCAAATTCACGGCGCCGGTCATTGAGGTGCTGAGGGAGATGGGCGTGCCGGCCGAACTGAGCGGGCGCAATGATATCGTTGTCGACGGACGCAAAATCTCGGGCAATGCCCAGTACATCGCCGGACGGCGGATGGTCAGCCACGGCACACTGCTGCTCAATTCGGACCTGGAGCAGGTGGTGGAAGCGCTGAACGTGAAGGCCAGCAAGATTGAATCGAAAGGCATCAAATCGGTGCGCAGCCGGGTGGCCAATATCTGTGAGTTCCTCCCTGAACCGGTCGACATGGAAACCTTTCGCCTGCGCCTGCTGCACGGCATCTTCGGCGGCGCGGAAAACGTCCGGCAGTACCACCTGACCCGTGAGGACTGGGATAATATCCACAGGCTGACTGCCGAGCGCTACGGCACCTGGGAGTGGAACTACGGGCACTCGCCCGCCTTCAATGTCCAGAAAACGCAGCGCTTCGCCATGGGCGAGATCGACGCCCGCATCGATGTCGAACGCGGCCTGATTCGCTCCGTAATATTCTATGGAGACTTTATCGGTGAGAAAGACTCGGCCGAGCTGGCTGAAAAACTAACCGGCGTGCGCTACGAGCGCAGCAGCCTGGAAACCACCCTGCAGGGTGTGGATTTGAGCCGCTATTTCGCCGGCCTGAGCCTTCCCGAATTCTTAGATTTCTTTCTCTAACCTGCATCACACTCAACACGGCCGGATCAGGATACAAGCATCATGGAAGATACCCCTCTCTACCACCGCATCGCCGAGACCCTGCGCCAGAACATCATGTCCGGAGAACTCAAACCTGGCGACCGCCTGCCATCTGTGCGCGAGATGGCTGAACAGTGGGACTGCACGATCGGTACCGCCCAGCGCGCGTACCGCGAACTGGTGCGCCAGGGACTGGTGACCAGCCGGCCCGGGCAGGGCACCCGCGTGGTGGAGCGGCCGCGCCTGCAGGGCGAGACCACCCTGCGGCGTATGGCGCTGATCCACCGGGCGGAAGCCTTTCTGCTGGAAGTGGTCACCGCCGGATACAGTCTGGATGATGTGGAGCGCGCCGTGCATCAGGCGATGGACCGCTGGCGTTCGGTGGAAGTGGAGGTCGAACCCCCGCCGGAGAAGATCCTGCGCTTCTCAGGCAGTCACGACCTGGTTCTCCCCTGGCTGGCCGGCCAGTTTCCCGATATCACCGGGGGTTACAGCCTTCAGGCGAGTTTCACCGGCAGCCTGGGCGGGCTGATTGCCCTGGCGGAAGGCAAAGCCGACCTGGCCGGAAGCCACCTGCTGGACGAAGAGAGCGGCGAATACAATGTGCCCTACGTGCGCCGGGTGCTGCCCGGGAAACGCACCGCCCTGGTCACCCTGGCGCACCGGCGCTTCGGCCTGATCGTCCCGGAGGGCAACCCGCGCCGTATTCGCGGCCTGGAGGACCTGACACAGCCTGGCCTGCGCTTCATCAACCGCCAGCCCGGCTCGGGCACGCGCGTCTGGCTGGACTCCGCCCTGCGCCACAAAGGCATCTCAGCGGTGGAGATCGATGGTTATTACAACGAAAAAGTGACCCACTCAGCGGTGGCGCAGGCGGTCGCCAACGGCGAAGCGGATGCCGGAATCGGGCTGGAAGCCGCAGCTGCCAGCCTGGGCCTGGAATGCATTCCTCTGGCGCGCGATCGTTATGACCTGGTGATCCCGGAGGCGGCTGCAGAACAACCGCCCGTCCAGCGCCTGATCGAATGGCTGCAGGATCCCGAGACCCAGGTGCGCATCGAAAAGCTGGGCGGTTACGATGTGGACGAGACCGGGAATGTAACCTGGGTGGATTGAAAGCCTAAGAATTTACTTAACAATAATAGCCCTGGAAGTTTCCAGGGCTTATTACATTTGACTACTGGACATATGACCTTCTCTTTACTATACTTGTATTAGTCCAACTTATACAAAGGAAAGCAATGGGAACAGAGCTGCTGGAAATCATCCTGCTCTCGCTGAGAGTGTCGGGCATCGCACTGCTCTTCAGCACGCTGATCGGGATCCCGGTAGGCGTGCTCATGGGGCTGAAGCGCTTCATTGGGCGGCGTGTGATCGTCGCCATTCTGTACACCGGTATGGGCTTCCCGCCTGTGGTGATCGGCCTGTTCGTTTACATGCTGCTTTCGCGTAGCGGGCCGCTCGGTCAGTTGAACCAGCCCTTCTTCCCGGAGCTGTTCACACCCGAAGCCATGGTGCTGGCGCAAACGATCATCTCGTTCCCGCTGGTGGCCGGTTTTACCATGGCGGCTGTGATGGGGGTTGACCCCCAGCTCCGCCAGCAGGTTGTCTCGCTGGGCGCCACGCCCCGTCAGGCGGCCATGACCGTTCTGCGCGAAGCCCGTGTGGGCGTGATCGTCTCGATCATCGCCGGCTTTGGGAGCATCATCTCCGAAGTCGGCGCGGTCATGCTGGTGGGCGGCAACATAGAAGGGCGCACGCGGGTGCTCACCACAGCCATCGTTCTGGAGACGCGCAAGGGCAATTTTGAGCTCGCACTGGCTCTTGGCGCTGTCTTACTGGGGCTCTCTTTTGTCGCCAATCTGGCCATGATGAAGCTGCAGGGAAGGGCGTTGGAAGAATGAACGACGGACGCAACGGCAGTTCTGAAAATCAAGTGGTATACGAGCTGAGAAATCTGACCAAGGCGTACAACGGGCGCACCGTGCTCGAGATCGAGCACCTGCAGGTGGGAAAAGGCGAGATTTTAGCGCTGGTTGGCCCCAGCGGCTCGGGAAAAAGCACCCTGCTGCGCCTGTTAAATTTCCTGGAGCCGCCCAGCGGCGGTTTTTTGTCGTTCCAGGGTAAAGAGATCCTGTCCGGTCCGGGAGCCCCGCTGGAACTGCGCCGCCGGGTCACCATGGTCTTTCAGCGCCCCATGCTGCTGGACCGCAGCGTGGAAGAGAACGTTGCATTTGGCCTGCAGCTGCGCGGCCGCCGCAATAACCGCGATCTGGTGCAGGCCGCTCTGAAAGACGTGGGGCTGGAAAGCCTGGCACGCCAGCGTGCACGCACCCTCTCCGGTGGGGAAGCGCAGCGTGTGGCGCTGGCGCGCGCCATCGTCCTGAAGCCCGACGTGCTGCTCCTGGACGAGCCTACCGCAAACCTGGATCCCTACAACGTCAGCCTGATCGAGAACATCGTGCGCCGCCTGCATGAGGAGCAGGGAACGACCATTGTGCTGGTCACCCATAATGTGTTCCAGGCCCGCAGGCTGGCCCAGCGCGTCGCCTTCCTGCTCGAAGGCCGTGTGGTCGAGATCGCTCCGGTGACGACATTTTTCGAATCTCCACAGGATGCGCGTACTGCTGCATTTGTGCGCGGCGATATGGTTTACTGAACCGTTTTTCACAGCGAAAAGACCAAAAAAGGAGATGAGAATGAAAAAGAAGCTCTGGGTTTCGATGATTGTGCTGACACTGCTGGCACTGGTCCTTTCGGCCTGCGCCAGCCCGGCTGCCCCTACGGAGCCTCCGGCAGTGGAAACCAAAGCCCCTGCAGCGCAGCCTCCCGCTGAGGAAGCTGAGCCACCGGTAGAGGAAACCGAGCCTCCCGCCGAACCCACAGAACCGCCCGAACCGCAAACCGGCGAGGTTCAGGAGCTGATCCTGGCGACCACCACCAGCACGGAAGACTCGGGGCTGCTCGATTACATCCTGCCTGATTTCGAGGCTGAATACAACGTTGACGTCAGCGTGATCGCCGTTGGCACCGGTCAGGCTCTGCAGCTGGGTGAAGACGGGAACGCCGATGTCCTCCTGGTGCATGCACGGGCGCGTGAAGATGAGTTCATGGCCGCCGGCCACGGTGTGCGGCGTGAGGACGTGATGTACAACGACTTCATCATCGTCGGCCCGCCCAGCGACCCCGCCGGGATCCGCGGCATGACCGACGCCGCTGCAGCGCTGGCAAAGCTTGCCGAAAACGAGGCGGCTTTCATCTCGCGCGGTGACGAGTCGGGCACGCACACCAAGGAGCTCTCGGTCTGGAAGGCGGCCGGGATCGAACCCGCCGGCAGCTGGTACATCTCCGCCGGTCAGGGCATGAATGACGTGCTCACCATGGCGAACGAACAGCAGGCCTACACACTGAGCGACCGGGCCACATTCCTGGCGCGCACCCTGCAGGGCATCGACCTGGAGATCCTGGTTGAAGGAGACCCGGTGCTGTTCAACCCCTACGGTGTGATTGCCGTGAACCCGGAAAAGAGCCCCAACATCAAGGCCGACCTGGCCAACACTTTCATCGACTGGCTGGTCTCCCTGCCCGTGCAGGAGAAGATCGGCACCTTTGGCGTGGAAGAGTTCGGCTCTCCCCTGTTCACACCGGATGCTGAGTCTTATCGCCAGGCGCACGGCACCGGAAGCGATTCCGGAGATGAAGGTAAAGCCCGCGAAGGCGGTCTGGCGATCACCGGTCTGGTAGACAACGAAATGTTCTGGACAGAAGAGGAAGTGCGCGCCATGCCAACGGTGGAGGTCGAGGCGACCAACAACCAGGGCGCTACCGAGACCTATACCGGTGTGCCGCTCTCCGAACTGCTCGCTGCTGCCGGCGTTCAGGACGGGGCCACCACCATCGTCTTCGTGGGAGATGACGGCTATACCGCCGAAGTATCGCTGGAAGAGCTGAACGCCTGCGAGGACTGCATCATCTCCTTCCGCAACCAGGGCGGCTTCCGCAGCCTGATGCCGGGCTTCCCGGGGAGCGTGAACGTGCGCGGTGTGGTTGAGATCCAGGTAAAGTAAAATAGATCGAGCCCGGAGTGGATGCGGATCCCCCCGCATCCACTCCTATCACACGCATGGAGGAGCCCAGCATGGATCTAAAGAGAGACGAAAGCGGCAGGCTGCACATTGAATCGCCGCTGATGGCCGAGTCATTAATGGACACGCAGCTGCTTGCCAGCACCGAAACGCGAGAGATTTTTCGCCCCCTGCCTGATCTGAACGTGATCAAACTGGGCGGCCAGAGCGTAATCGACCGCGGAGGCAAGGTACTGCTGCCTTTGCTGGAAGAGATCGTCGCCGCCCGGCCCAATCACCCGCTTCTGGTGATGACCGGGGGTGGAACGCGCAGCCGTCACGCTTACGCCATCGCTTTAGATCTGGGCATGCCCACCGGAGTGCTCGCCAAACTGGGATCCAGCATCAGCGAGCAGAACGCCCTGATGGTCTCGGTGCTGCTGGCGCCGCACGGCGGGGTCAAGATCGGGCACGACGACCTGGTCAAGCTGCCGGCTTATCTGTCTCTCGGGGCCATCCCGGTGATGCACGCCATGCCGCCCTACGGCCTGTGGGAAGAGCCGGCTAAAGTCGGGCGCATCCCACCCCACCGCACGGATGTCGGCGCCTTTCTGACAGCCGAAGTGGTCGGCGCCCGGCGCTGCATCCTGGTCAAAGACGAGCAGGGTCTCATGACCGCCGACCCCAAGAAAGACCCCTCCGCCAAATTCATCCCCGAAATCGAAGTCGATGAGCTGCGCAGCATGGATCTGCAGGACCTGCCTGTGGAACGGGCCATGCTGTCGTCACTCTCACGTGCGCGCAGCACCAGGGAAGTGCTGATCATCAACGGGCGCGAGCCCGGAAACCTCACCCGCGCCCTGCAGGGCGAACACGTGGGGACACGTATCTACAAGAAGAACAAGCAGTAACCAGCACAACCTGATCGGGTAGTTCGCCGCCCCGCAGGAGGGCCAGTTAGAGGACGGGAGCCGTACATGCCTGGCAGGATCATCTGAACGGTTCAAGGAAGGTGACGGATATGATTATCTACATTGGCATGGACGACACCGACAACAAAGAATCACGCGGCACTGGACGGCTGGCACGCAGCATCGCCGCCGAACTGGCCTGCGAGTTCCGCCTGCTGGGCGTCACCCGCCACCAGCTGCTGGTGGACCCGCGCGTGCCCTACACCTCCCACAACAGCAGCGCGGCCATCGCTCTGGAAACAGAAGATACGGTGGATCTGCCGGCCCTGTTCAGACGTGTGAAAGCAGTGATGCTGGCAGACTTCATCCCGGGCAGCGATCCGGGTCTGTGTATGGCCGTTCATGTGCCCCAGGCGATCACCGATTTTGGCCGCAAAGCGCAGCGCGAGTTCGTGCAGCAGGAAGAAGCGCGCCGCCTGGCCGCCGAACACGGCCTGCTGCTGGAGGGCCTGGGAGGAACGCAGGACGGTGTGATCGGCGCGCTGGCTGCCGTTGGCCTGGCCGCCTGCGGCGAGGACGGCCGCTATCTGCACATCGGCCGGGTGCGCGACCTGCACGGCCCATTGTCGGTCGACACGCTGCTGCAGGCCGGGGTGGCAGCCGTTCAAACCCTGGACGGCGAGCCGGTGCTCGAGGGCACTATCCTGGTGGAAAAGCTGCGCCCGGCCCGGCGCGGTGGAAAACCAGTTGCCATTGTCGACCGGGAGGGAGATCACTGGCGCCCGCTGAAGCTGGGTTGATCACCCCCATGCTTCTCGTATGAGCGTAAAGTTTCGCTTAAAGGAAGCCGGATTTGCCTATCCTCAGGAAGGGCTCGGCCTGCAGCCGCTCTCTCTCACCATTGAACGTGGGGAAGGGCTTCTGGTTGCAGGCCATTCTGGCTCCGGAAAGAGCACGCTGGCCCGCCTGCTGGTAGGCCTGATCCCCCATCTTTATCACGGCTGCCTGCAGGGGGAAGTATGGCTGGACGACCTGCTTACCGCCCAAACGCCGCTCTGGGAGCTTACCCGCCGGGCAGGGCTGGTCTTTCAAAACCCGGCCTCCCAGACGCTGACGACTTCCGTTGAAGAAGAAATCATCTTCGGTCTGGAGAACCTGGGCCTTTCACAGCGAGAGATCCAGGAACGCACCACAGAAGCGCTGCGCACATTTAACCTGGAACCGCTGCGCAGGCGTTCCCCGCAGACCCTTTCTGGCGGCGAGCAGCAGAAACTGGCGCTGGCATCCATCCTGGCCCGCCGGCCGCCAGCACTGGTCCTCGACGAACCCCTTTCGATGCTGGACAGCACCTCCGCGCTGGATTTTGTGGATACGCTCAACTCCGGCCTGCAGGAAGGGCGCACGCTCGTCATCTGCGAACACCGGCTTGAATATTTACAGGCCATTAAAGGGCTGCGAACGCTGCATCTGAACGGCCAGCAGACCGGCGCTGCGGAAAACCAACCCGAAATGACTGCCCCGCTGGAGGATCACCGGCGGCACGGCCTCACCGGCGATCATTTTCAAATCCAGGTGCACCACCTGACCGTGGAGCGAGGCGGTCAGCGAATACTGGATAACCTGGAATTTACGCTGCACAGCGGCGAGGTCGTGGCCCTGGTGGGGCCCAACGGCGCAGGCAAGACCACCCTGCTGCGTGCCCTGGCAGGCCTGCAGAAGGCGCACGGACAGATCAGCGCCGTTGAAAGCGGCCGGGCGGAACCGCCCAGCCTGGGGATGGTCTTCCAGAATCCGGACATCCAGCTGTTCAATCCCACAGTGCGGGAGGAGATCCTGTACCGGCTGCCGCAGCCCGACCTCGAGCTTTACGACTGGCTGATGCATATTCTGGATCTGGAGCGCTACGCCGGCACCCCGCCGCTGCTGCTCAGCGAAGGCGAGAAGCGCCGGGTGGCGCTGGCCACCACCCTGATGCGCCGTCCCCGGCATGGGGTGCTGCTCGACGAGCCCTCACTGGGGCAGGATAGAAATCACAAAGCGATCCTCCGGCAGGCCCTGCGTCATCTGGCGGATTCCGGGCAGGTGGTCCTGATGGCGACACATGATCTGGAACTGGCGTCCAGCGCGGACCGCATGATCCTGCTTTCGAAATACGGCATCCTGGAAGACGGTCCTGCGGAGGCTGTGATGCAGAATCAGGCGGCCTGGGACCGGCTCGGTCTGCAGGTTCCTGACTGGGTGGTGAGGGGATGAAAAGGACCGGACGGCGGCTCAGCTTTTTAAAGCAGTCCAATCTGGTGCTGCATTCGCCGCTGCGGCACGTCGACCCGCGTGTCAAACTGGCGATGTGCCTGTGCGTATCCATGGGGATCTTACTGCCCCTGCCCCGCCTGGTGGTGTTCATGGGCATCTACCTGCTGGTCCTCCTGTGGGCACGGCTGCTGCCCTCCGCTGCAGCACAGGTCTGGCGTCTCAAATGGGTGCTGCTGGTCCTCTTTGTGTTTGACTGGTGGTTGATCAGTCTGAACCTGGCAGTGACCATCACCCTGCGCCTGATCCTGCTGGCCTGCGTGCTCTCCCTGGTGTTTGCCACCACAACGCCGGGTGAGTTCACCCTGGCCCTGGAGAAGCTGGGACTGCCCTACCGCTATGCGTTCAGCATCGGCCTGGCCTTTCACAGTCTGGGGCTTGTGGAAGAAGAGTGGCTGTCCATTCAGGAGGCTCAGACGGCGCGCGGCGCTTATACCCCCATGCAGCTTTCTCTAAAGCCGCGTGAACTGCGCAAAACCGTTCAGGCGGTCGGAGAATATGTTTCCCTGGTCGTCCCGACCATTGTGCTGGCAGTGAAACGGGCCTGGTCAATTACCGAGGCCGCTTACGCGCGCGGCTTCGACTCGCCCGAGCGCCGGCCATACCGGCAGCTCCGGTTTACGACACAGGATGTACTGCTCATGGCGGCCTCGCTGCTGGTGACCGTTTTGCTGCTGTTCTGGAGGTGATTCATGGCACAAAAAAATCGTCTGCTGATCGCTCTGGTGATCCTGATCGCCATCAGCGGTGTACTGGTCGCCGCGGATATGCTGCGCCGTCAGGCGCAGCCCGCGCTGGCAGGGAATACAGCAGTCACCCTGACGGCCGGCAGCATCCCGATTTACATGGACGGTCAGCTGGTGGCCGGCTTCTCACCTGGCGACCTTGACCAGTTAGAGAAGGCCAGCTTCATCGAGGCCGCCGAGGGGGTCAAGCAGGAAGGCTGGATGCTGCGCGATATCCTGCTGCTCTATATCCCCGAAGAAGAACTCCGGCCGGATACACAGATCGTGGTCTCCAGCTCCAGCCGGGGGAAATCGGCGCAGCTGACCTGGGAAGAAGTGAACACGCCCGAGAACTATGTGATGTTCGACCTCGCCAACCGCGGAACACTGAAACTGGTCTCGGTGATGGAAAAATTGGATGAGCGCGCGGAATGGGTGCAGGACAGTGACCGGATTGAAATTAGCAGTCCCTGAGGAGGTAGCCGTGAAGGAAAAATATTTCTCAACCTTTCAGTTGATCCTGCTGGCGCTGTTTGCCAGCCTGGTGGTGGTGGCAAAGATCGCGTTGAAGACGCCGCTGCGGCTGCCCGGTCACTCGGGCATCTTCTGGATGGCCCTGATCATCGTGGCTGCTGCTGTTGTCCCCAAAAAAGGAGCGGCCAGCCTGGTGGGGATTACATCGGGTTTCCTGGCCGCCTTCCTGGGGTTGGGAGATTTTGGCGCGCTGAACACTTTCCTTTCATACTCGGTGGTGGGCATCGGAACGGACCTTGCCATGCTGCTGCTCCCCAACACGGAAAACCTGCTCGCCGCGGGGCTGGTCGGTGCACTGGGACATATCGGTAAGTTTATCGTCAAGTATCTATTTGGAGTGATCACCGGGGCGCCGGTGGGTTTTGTCGCCCTGGGGCTGCTGTGGGCCATTCTGGGTTATGTGGTGTTCGGTGCGCTGGGCGGTATGTTGGGCGCCATGGTCATCTCGGCACTGCGCAGGGCCGGTTTCTTCGCTTACCTGGCAGAGAAGCGATAGAACCTTTGCAGTCATTCTCACCATCGCTATCATCGTCCTCCACAAACAGGACTGCCCCCTTTTTCGTCAGGGGGCAGTCCTGTTTTTATGAACCCACTGCAGCGGCGGTCACAATTATCCGGCCGGCTGTACTTCCGGCGCCGTCTCCGCAGGCAGTACGGAACCCGGTACGATCTCGCGGTAGGTCAGGGTCCAGGTGTTGGCGAAGAACAGTTCCAGCAGCCCGCTCATGAAGAGCATCGGCAGGAGGAAGATCACCAGGAAGAAGGGCAGGGCTACAATGCCGCCGAGGATGTAGGGCAGTGCGCCGCTGGCAAACTGGCTGGTGATCCATCCCACCAGCAGGGCGGGCAGGCCTCCGATCACCGCAGTCCCCAGGATGAGCAGCACAGCCACCGGGATCAGCACGATGCCGACCACCACGCCAATGGCGAACAGGATCACGCCCATCAGCACCACATCCCAGAAGCGCCGGCGGACCAGTTCGATCCCGCGCTGGAGACCGTCCATCACGCCGGTGCCCTCCAGCACCACCACACGGTAGGCGAACTGGGACACCAGGCTGATGAAGATCATGGCGACGATAAACGCCAGGAGTACCAGCAGTCCCAGGCCGATGGCGACGATCGTGCCGATCACCTGCAGCGGCTGGTTATCGGTCAGCCACACCAGCAGCGGTCCCAGGGCAAGCGCCATCAGCAGGATGAAGGCGACGAAGACGGCGAGGCCCAGAACCAGATCGACCAGGAACAGGCGCAGCGAAGTACGTGACCAGCCCAGGCGGAAGCCCTGGCGGAAGCTGATCTTTTCCCCGCTGGCCTCGTGGCGGTCCGCCATCTGGATCACCGCGTTCAGGCTGACGTAGCGCAGGATGGCAAAGATCACGCCCAGGATCAGGATCAGACACAACAGGGTGACTGCCACGGGGATCAGGTCCTGCAAAATGTTATCTCTATACGGCACTGCGGGGAACTCTCCGCGCCCGCCCCCTCCGCCGCTGCCACCACCGGCGCCAGAGGTCAGAGCCAGCAGGATGCCGAACAGCCACATAGCCCGGTAGTTGATCGTGATATCAAACGCTCGTCTGATTATTCGAATGTGGTCCATTTTCTTTTCCCTTTCACCAGATTATTTACCTTTCCCCAGCGCGGCACGCCGCAGCAGCCGCGCCGTATATTTACGATGCCAGAGCGAAGGTCAACTGGGACTGGCGCTCTGAGGCCCACCACAGGGCCAGCCAGCCGGCCAGCATCGAGATCATCAGCACGGTGGCGGTCAGGTCCAGGAAACCGAGCTGCAGAGATACCTGCAGCGGCTCGGGCCATGCCAGGGCGTGAGCCAGCCAGTCCACCAGCAGCGGGATGCCCAACCCGGGCAGCGGTCCCCAGCCCGGCAGCGCCAGGCCTTCCATGCCCATGTCCACGGGGATCCAGCCGTTTGCCAGCAGGCCGGCCAGAATCAGCAGCACCTGGAAAGCAGCCCAACCGCTGATCAGGCCCAGCGGCAGGATGAACCAGCCCAGCCGCATTAGCCGCTTCCAGAAGGAATTTTTACGGCCTGCAGCCCGGGCCGCCACCTGTGCGGCAAAGCGCTCGTCCGGGATGAGCGGGGCCGGGACCGGCACTTCGTGCAGCAGAGCCGAGAGCCGCTCATAGGTCTTCAGCTCTTCCTGGCAGGTGAGGCATTCACTCAGATGGGCTTCCACCCATTCGAACTGCTCACCGTGCAGCTCACCGTCGTAATAGGCCGAAAGCAGATCGGTCGGATGTTCGTTCATCACACCTCCAGAACCTGCGCCAGGCGCTGGCGCAGTTGGCTGCGGGCATAGTTCAGGCGGGACATCACGGTGCCGACGGGGATGTCCAGCAAATCGGCGATCTCGGCATAGGAGAGGCCCTGGTACTCCCGCAGCACGAGCACGGCCCGGCTGGCGGGGGGCAGGTCCAACACCGCCTGGCGCACCAGCTGTGCGCGCTCTCCTTCTTCAACCTGCCTTTCCAGGGAGGCGGCCGGGTCGCGCAGCGGCAGTTCATCGATGGAAACGCTCTCCCGCCGGCGGCGGAGCTGGTCCAGGGCGTAGTTCACGGCGATGCCCGTCACCCAGTTGCGGAAGGAGTACTGCGGTTTGTAGGTGTGCATGCGCTGCCAGGCCCGCAGGAAGCCTTCCTGAGCCGCGTCTTCCGCCAGGTGGATGTCGCCCAGCATGCGGTAAGCCGCAGCCGTCACCGCTTCCCGGTGGCGGAGGACCAGCGCTTCGAAGGACTGCAGGTCTCCCTGCAGTGCGCCGGCTGCCAGGGCTTCATCGCTTTCAACCGTCATTACCTGGGGCTCCATGCGTATCCCGTCATCCTTTCTACTATCTATACGGAATCCAGCGCGATTTTATTCGGAAATTGGGGAGGAGTTTTTTGAAATGAGGGCTGTGGTTTGAACAACTGAAGAGCCGAAAGGACTGATACACTGAATCTCCTTTCCTTTCAGCGTCTCATCGACTTCAGAGTTTCAGCGGTTCAAGTGTCTCAAGTGGTTCACCTGCGGCAGTCCTTATTGGACTGCCGCAGGCCGTTTCGACTGCGGGGCCTGACGCCCCCAAGCATGCGCAGCATGCCGCTCCGCGCGCCTGCGGTTAGCGGGCGCTGTTGTTCGTGGGAAGGGTTCCTGCGCGCGTTTAAACCACTGAAGCGCTGATTGGACTGAAACACTTAATCCGCGTGCTTTTCAGCGTTTCATTCACTTCAGTGTTTCAGCGGTTCAAAGAAAAGACCCTCTGCGGGAAATGGCTTTCGAAAAAACTGGGGAAAATAAAAATCACGCCTGAAATTTCAGGCGTGATCGTTCTTCACGAGGCTCCTCGACCAGGACTCGAACCTGGAACCTAGCGGTTAACAGCCGCCCGCTCTGCCGATTGAGCTATCGAGGAATTTAGCGACGGGCATTATAACCTCAAGGTTAGGGGGTGTCAAGGCAAGAGGGCCCAAATCACGCCGCAATTCACATATAACCTTCCAAACAGCCCGTAAACCTGACAATCTTCTAAGCCTGGGGTCATTCTGTTTGACGCCCCTACCCCCTGCCTTTATAATCGACCCAACTCCTACGATTTTTATGTTTTATCAGCAGGTTCCTGTCGAGTCTCATCCATGGCGCTTAAGGGCAATTTACGCGATTTCAGCATATCTCAATTACTCAACCTGATCAACCTGGCGAGAAAAACAGGAACGCTGATCATTGATGGTCCCGACCATCAGAAGGTTTGTGTCAGCTTCTGTGAAGGCAGGCTGGCCTACGCCCAGAACGGTCAGGAGGACGGCAGCCTCACCGCCGTCCTTTATCGTGCTCGCAAACTGACGGCTGCCCAGCAGCGCGCCATCCAGCAGCGCGCCGGCAAGATGAGCGACAAAGAGCTCGGCCTGCTGCTGATCAACGCCAAGTACGTCACCCAGCAGGATATCCTCAACAGCCTGCAGAGCTACTTCATCCAGGTGGTCAACAAGCTGTTCACCTGGCCGTCCGGCAGCTTCCGCTTTGAGAGCGGCCTGCTGCCGCCCGACGACCGCATCACGGTGCGCATCCGGCTGGAGAATATCATCATCGAAGGCACACGCCGGATGAAAGAACTGGAGCAGCTCCAGGATGAGATCCCCAGCCTGGATATTGCTGTGAAGTTTGCCGAACGCCCCGGCGCCAATATCCGCAACGTCAGCCTGAGCCGCGATGAATGGCGCGTGGTGTCTTACATCAACCCCAAAAACTCGCTGCGCCAGATTGCCAGAGCCACCAACATGTCGGACCTGGAGATCCGGCGCATTATCTACGGGCTTCTCCAGGCCGGGCTGATCGAGTTCACCCGCCCGGTGGGCGCTAAGCCGCCGGCGCAGAAGTCCCAGCAGCGGCTCCCCGAGCAGCAGCAGAACCCCGCGGAAAAGAAATCGCTCATCCACCGGCTGATCAACCGCATCCGCTCACTATAGCCCGTGTAATTACCCAAGGATCTCAATAGAACGGACAGGACATCGCTTCATGCAAACGGTAAAGATGGTCGTTACTGGCCCTTACAATGCAGGTAAGACCGAGTTCATTCGCTCAGTCAGTGAAATCGATGTGGTATCTACCGAGCGGAAAGTCACCTCCGCAGAGGAAATGGTGAAAGACACCACCACGGTTGCCATGGACTTCGGACGCATTACCGTTGATGACGATCTGGTCCTGTACCTTTTCGGAACCCCCGGACAAAAGCGCTTCGATTTCATGTGGGAGATCCTTTCGGAGGGCATGCTGGGCTTTATCGTCATGGTAGACAGCAGCCGGCCGGAAACCTTTCGCGAGGCGCGCAGCATCCTGGAGACATTCCGCGCCTACGCCCCCACCCCTTACGTCGTCGCCGCCAACAAGCAGGACCTGGAAGACGCATGGGATGTGGAAGATATGCGCATTGCCCTGCGGCTGGACCCGCGCGTAAAGCTGCTGCCCTGCGTTGCCTGCGAAAAAGAAGACGTCAAAAACGTGCTGCTCGAACTGCTGTACAGCATCCTGGCTGAAATGGAGCTCAAAGAAGAGAAGTAAGGCCGCCCGCGCGGTCACTGCGATTCTTTTGAAAAAATGCGGCTGTGTCTTCCATCACGACTGATCAGGGAATTGTACATTACGAGGTTTTCGGGCGCGGACGCCCGGTAATCTTGCTGCACGGTTGGCTGGGCTCCTGGGGGCTGTGGCAGGAGACCATGGCCGTTTTAGGCCGCTATTACCGCACCTACGCGCTGGATTTCTGGGGCTTTGGAGAATCGGGGAAGAAGCGCCCCACCTACGCCGTGCAGGACTTCGTCAGCCTGGTCGATCAGTTCATGGAGCAGCTCGGCATCGCCCAGGCGCCCCTGGTGGGTCACAGCATGGGCGGGACGGTCAGCCTGGCTGCTGCCATCCAGTTCCCCGAGCAGGTCAAAAAAGTTGCCGTCATCGGCTCGCCAATTGCTGGCTCCTCGCTCTCCTTCCTGTTGAAGCTCTTCGGCCGCCGGCCGGTCGCTCGCGTGGTCTACAGCAACCTGTGGGCTTTCAAATGGAGCATGCGCATGCTGGCGCCCTTCTATTCGCGCGATCCACGCTGGCCAGACATGATGGATCGCGACCTCTCCAGCACCACGCTCGAATCCTTCCTGCTGAGCATCGCTTCGCTGCGCCGCACCGACCTGCGTCCGCAGCTCTCGCAGATTAAGGTGCCGGTGATGGGCATGTACGGCCAGCGTGATATTGTCGTCAGCCCCCAGCAGTGGAAACCGCTGCTGGCAGGCGTGCCGCATGCGCGCATCGAACGCTTCCTCCACGCCGGCCACTTCATCATGCTCGACGAACCCGCCGCATTCATGGAGACGCTGCGCGACTTCCTGGATGCAGACGAAGGCCGCACATCTCCGGTTCACAAGCCGGCGAACGACAGCGAACAGGCCGTTTATGCTCAAGATCATCTTACAAGACCTGCGCCACCTGCCTCCATTTAACGAACGTGCCCGTGATCTGCGCGTGATGAACCGGCCGCTGTGGTTAAACCAGCGCGATGTGCTGGCGCCTTATATTACGCGCGAGCTGGAAGCCCCGCCCGGCGGCGCGCTGCCCGAGACCAGGGAGCCCTGCCTGGTCTACCGCGACAACCTGTACTTCGACGCCGAGTATATCCATGCCTTCCTGGAGGCGGCGATGCGGCGCGGCCGCGCCTGCCGGGCAGCCTTCTCGGCCAGCGACCCGGCTTTCCGCGAACACGCCCTGCCCCTCTCCACATCCTATGAAAGCTGCGGCGACCTCTATCTGGCCGACCTGTGGTACTACCCGCACGGCCCGCAGGAGCAGGCTGAACCGCTGGTGATCGATCTGCAGGCCGTCGAGGTGGGCTATTACCACATCCCCACCTATATGGCTCGCGAGCAGGGCGACCTGGTTTTCCAGGTGCCCATGCGCAGCCTGCTGGCCATTGATTCGTGGGTGCATATTTTCATCGCCGATGTGGTCTTCGGCGTTTTTGCGCGCGGGGCGCGCTTTGAAGCCCGCCTGGAGCAGCACCCTTTCTTCAAGCTGCGCATTCTGGCGAAGGCCATGTACGAGGGCCGCCAGGTGCTGGAGTGCTCGGAACTGGTAAAGATCGGGCGCAACTGCGTGATCGACCCGACGGCAGTGATCCACGGGCCGACGACCATCGGCGACAATGTCACCATCAACGCCGGCGCGGTGATCGAGAACTGCGTTATCGGCGATAATGTCAACATTTCGCAGGGCTGCCATTTGATGCTCTCGGTGGTGGGAGACGGCGCATTTCTGCCCTTCAGGGCCTCGCTGTTCATGACCACGCTGATGGACAACAGCATGGTGGCCCAGAACACCTGCCTGCAGATGTGCGTGGTGGGCCGCAACACCTTTATCGGCGCGGGGACCACCTTTACCGATTTCAACCTGCTCTCCCGGCCGCTGATGGCCCGCGACGGCGCCGGGGAGCTGGGGCTGGCCAACCGCGAGGTTCTGGGCGG
>Ga0134095_1000206_pt1 | contig 67319 bp, 53 predicted proteins | sample 6_2taG_FD_94449 | JGI IMG/M metagenome (GOLD analysis project Ga0134095, IMG submission 94449) | Switchgrass degrading microbial communities from high solid loading bioreactors in New Hampshire, USA - 6_20_20_110_A2 metaG | ecosystem: Engineered > Bioreactor > Semi-continuous > Anaerobic >... | reverse complement strand
CTGGTCGCCTTCGGGCCGCCTGCTGGCCTTCCGGGGACCGGATGGGCGCGTCTGGGTCCACGACACAGAGAACCTCCACCGGCAGGCCCTGGAGACCCACGGAGCACAGGGAACCTTTGTCTGGGCCCCAGCGGCCGACGATCTGGCCTATGTCAGCGCATCCCGGTCTCTGAATATCTTCCATGCCGGGAGCGATCAAACGACCGTCCTGGTCCCATCTCAGCCCGAGCGCCAGATCGGTTCTCTGATCTGGAGCCCGGACGGGCAGTGGGTGGCTTTCGAACAGGAAGGCGGCAGCGGCGCAGGGCTGTGGAAGGTATCCACCAGCGATGGCAGCCTGGTGGAACTGTACTCCCAGGCCGGTAAATTGATGGGCTGGACCTCGGATGGTAAATTCTTGCTCTTCCTGCGGGGGGTTTCTTCACAGACCCCCGCGCCTGATGGCGCTCCGCTGGCGCTGCTGCCCGTAGAGGGCGGCGAGGCGATGGTTATCCGCAATTCGGTGCTGCCCTACCCCGATTTTGTGCAGCCAGCACCGGCGGGTTACGGCAGTGTTGCCGTTGTGGTAGGCGGCGGGGCCCAGACCTGGGCTCGCAAAGGCCTTTCGCTGGTGATCAGCGAGCCTGTCGGCTCCCTGGTTCCGCCACAGTCGGCGGTCATCTCTCCTGCCTGGTCTCCGGCTGCAGACCGGCTCGCCTATGCTGCCATGCCCGACGCCCTGCTGCAGCCTTACGAAGGGGATGACGGCGCAGTGTTGATGCAGCGGCACCTGTGGGTGGTGACACTGGATGGCAGCGCCCCGCTGCAGCTGACGGCTGATCCCGATTACCGGGATGAGTATCCGCAGTGGTCCGCTGATGGCAGCACCCTGCTGTTTTTACGCCTCGACCTGCAGGGACGTATCTCGCTGTGGACCATGCCGTCGTCCGGCGGTCCGGCACGAAAAGTGATGGACTGGCAGGGGCTGGGGGATCTCGGTCTCCCGGCAGAAGCGATCTACAACGGCTACACCCCCTGGTACGACTTCCTGGACTGGACCCGCTGAAACATTAATTTTTTAAGTGCACTTTTTACCTCTTTTATGTCATATAATAATAAAGATAACAGGTGAAACTGCCTTTGCATGGGGGGACAGCACAGCAGCCACGATACCCGGTGCGGAATGGTCGAAAAATTTTTATCGGTACCTTGAGTCTGTAGTGATGAATGGGGTAAACCGTGGACACACGCAGTTTCGGATATCGTATTTCTGCCAGGTACGTGATCATCCTGGCGCTGGCCCTTGCCGTTGTGACACTGGGCCTCAGCGCTCGCTCACGCAGCGCTGCGAAAACGGACTTCACGCCAGAGTATGAAATCCTGAGTGAATGGCTGGCCCTGCTCCCCGATGGGCAGCAGGGCGCTGCCCCGCGTTCTCCGGACCAGAGCGCCCTGGGGGTATTACCCGCGCAGGAGCGCGAAAAGAACTGCACCTATACCGCCGCGTACTGGGTCGATCATCCCGGTGCCTGGATGACCGATAATATCGTCGTTGGGGAGGTGGTCATCCACCAGACGGAGATCATCAAAATACTCCGCGAGACGCCGGATACCCTCCCCAATGCCGTACTGCAGCAGTTCCTTGTGGCGGTGTTAAACCAGCTTCAGGGGGCGGATCCGCAGGCAGTCGAACGCCACATGGAAACAGTATCCAACTGGCTGCAGAAGCACTTGGCCGATACGGTTCTGCCGCCTGAGGTTGAAGCGGAAGGACTGCAGATGCAGGCCCTGCTATCCGACTTCAACCATGGCCTCAGCGGCCCGGGATTATGCCCCGACCAGCCGCCCTCGCCCACTCCCACAGCGACAGCAACCCCGGAACCCACCCCAACCGCCGCAGCCGTTATCCAGAGGTCTTTGGGGAATGCAGATACCCCGACAGAAAGAAGTGTGACGAGACGGCGCAGCAGCGGTTCCAGCTCACCGGCATCTCCGACTGCCTCAGATCCCGAACCACCCCCGAATCCAAACGAAGCTCCCGGTGTTCCACCTGCAGGCGCACCTCCCACAAAAGCTCCTCCCCAGCCGCCACAGGATCCGGGTGCGAATCCAACGCCGGTTTCACCGGATCCTGCCGAAAAGCCGCCCAGGAATGATCCACCGGCCAACCCGCCCGGCGGCCCTGGGAACGGCGGTAATCCCCCCGGTCAGGGCGGCGGTAAGCCGGACGGTGAAGATGACGACCGCCCAGGCAGGGGCCCGGGGAACGGACCCGGCAGCGGACCGGGAAACGGCGGTAACCCCGGTCCTGGCGGAGGTGGAGGCCCGGGCAATGACGATAATGACAATGACCGCGGCAGGAATCGCGGCAGAGGGCCCGGGAATGGCCCTGGAAACGGTGGGAATCCCGGTCGAGGTGGAGGGGGCGGCCCGGGCAATGACGATAATGACGACGACCGCCGCGGCCGAAATCAAGGCCGGGACCCGGGGAATGGCCCTGGAAGCGGACCGGGAAACGGCGGTAACCCTGGTCCTGGCGGAGGGGGAGGCCCGGGCAATGACGATAACGACGACGACCGCCGGGGTCCGGGGAACGGGCCTGGCAGCGGGCCAGGGAACAGTGGGAATCCCGGTCCTGGCGGAGGTGGAGGCCCGGGCAATGACGATAATGACGACGACCGCGATCGCGGTCGAGGCAGAGACCGTGGAGGCGGCGGTGGCGGTCCAGGGCGTGGTCGAGGCCGCGGCAGATGATCACCAGCTCTGCCTGACACATAATGCAGGTTGATTAATTTCTACGGACATTGGTATTACACCTTTGCTCCACCTGCCGCCATCCTAACATAATCCTGTCTCGCAGCACAGATAACTCGAAAAACAGGTGCCCCCGGGCTTGAGTAAGACAGCCCGGGGATTGCTGCATTAATGCGCCGGTGAGTTGACAGTGCCCTCCCCTGCCAGGCTTCGCTGTGGATGCCCTGCTGTACAGCGCCCGACCACCAACCTCCTGCCATCACGCAGTGCGGATTGGCGTCTATTTCAGACAGCCATGTTTCGACAGTTTTCACACCTGCCGCCGGAGACAAGCATTTATTGCCCCGGGTTGAACAGGGTATAATGAAAGAAATAAAATATGCAGCCGGGCTGGCAGTTCCGCAGCCGCGCTGCAACCACCAGATGACCTGGTATTATCCACTCTCACCAGCAGTTCCAGAGAACAAGGAAGAGGTCTACCCGGAATAATAATATCGACTGGGAGGTTATCATCGTCAATGCGTCTGAACCCGATGTCCATCATCAACAGTCGTCTCGGAATGGGCGTCGCACTGGGCCTGGGCCGCAGCGTACCACGGCGCTACGGTTATAAAGTCGCCTACTGGATTGCAGACCGGATCAGTTCACAAAAAAACTGGCCGATGGTACGTGCGGTTCGTCTCAACCAGTGGGTGGTCAGCGGAGGTACATCAGAGGACCTGGACAAGGCTGTACGCGCAGCTTTCCGGCACAACGCACACTGTTTATATGACCTGTACCGCAATCTGGGGTCGCCTGAACGCGCTGGTGAACTGATTCACTTCACTCCCCAGACCGACCGTATGATCGAACAGAGCATCCGGCGCACACAGGGGCAGATGATTGTCGGCGTTCACATGAGCAGTTTTGATATGACCATGCAGAATGCCGCCTGCCGGGGACTGCAGGCACAGGCCATTACGATTGCCAATCCCACCGGGGGATATGTGTGGCAGAATCATCTGCGCAAGCGGGTGGGCATTGATATCACTCCCGCATCCAAAGCAGCGATCCGCAAGGCACAGGAGCGTTTGCTGGCCGGCGGCACGGTGATGACCGGGATCGACCGGCCGATTGCCGATACTCGCTACCGCCCACGCTTCTTCGGCCGCCCGGCCTCCCTGCCGGTGGTTCACGTCCAGCTTGCACTCAAAACCAACGTGCCAGTGTATGTTGTTGCGGCAATTATGCGACCCGACCACACCTACGAAATTCACACCTCCGAGCCGATTGAGATGCAGCGCTACAAAGACCGCGAGACTGAGTTGATCGAAAACGCTGAGACCATCCTCAAGATTGCGGAAGACTACATTCGCATGGCTCCCGTTCAGTGGTCGATGTTTTATCCTGTATGGCCGGAAGTAGAAAATGAGGTCCCTTAACGTCCGTACAGCTAAACCAGGTTCAAGGAGACATCGCATGCGCGATATCAAGTCCCATCAAAGGGTAAACGAAATCCTGTTAGCCCCGCTCGAGAGACCTGCCCTCCAATGGTTTGCTGCACACATGCCAGCGTGGATCAACTCAGATATTCTCACCGCGATTGGTCTGCTGGGTTCCGTCATTATCTTCTTCAGCTACTGGTTGACCAATATCGATAAAAACTTCCTCTGGCTGGCCAGCCTGGGATTTGTAATCAACTGGTTTGGCGACAGTATGGACGGCACGCTGGCGCGCTATCGCAACGCACAGCGTCCGCGATATGGTTTTTTCGTTGACCACACTTTTGATTCCCTCAGCCAGGTCCTGGTGTTTATGGGTCTCGGCCTCTCGCCCTATGTGCGCTTCGAGGTCGCCAGCCTGGCGCTGACCGGTTACCTCTTGATGTCGATCCTGGTATACGTGCGTACCTGCGTCAACGGGGTATTCAAAATTTCCTACCTGGGGATCGGTCCAACAGAACTGCGCCTGATCGCAATTCTCACCAACACCATCGTCTATTTCACCGGTAACCTGGTCATCCGGTTCTCCTGGGGCTCGATCGCGCTTTTTGACATGATTGGAACAGCAGCCGCGATCCTGTTAATCGGCGCCTTCATCGTTTCCACCCTGCGGCAGGCAAACGAACTGTCCAAGCAGGAACAGCCCTGATTCCCACGGGAGACCAGCATCCCACCGACATGAATCAATGGAATCAAACGCACCGCCGCATCCTGCTTGGGGTCATCATTTTTATTGCCCTGATTGGCGCCGTTGTGGCGCTCTCCGAACGTGAACAGCTCACCAGGGTCCTGAACGAGGCCAATCCCGCGAGTCTGTTCGGGGCGGTGCTTACCACGATGGTTTCTTTTATCGCCACAAGCATCGCCTTTTCGATCATCGCCCGTATGCTCGGTGTCCCCATGAACCACCGCGATCTTTCGATGATCGGTTTTGTCAGCCTGGTGTTGAATCACGTCGTTTCCAGCGGCGGGCTGGCAGGTTACTCCCTGCGCTTAATCTTCATGCAGGCCAACGGCGCGAAGGCGGAACAGGTGATCGCCACTTCGGTGCTGCACTTCTACCTTACCTCGCTGGTGATGCTCACCATGGTGCCGGTCTGCACGACCTACCTGCTGCTCAACGCCAGCGTCTCCCGGGGGATCTCCATTGCCCTGATGGTCATCACCGCGCTTCTGGTGATTGGCGCTGTGCTGGCCGGAGTGCTGCTCTCCGCCCGCTCATCACGCTATCCAGTCCTGCGCCTGGTGCGCAGAATTGTGCACCTGGTGACCCGGCGTGATATCGGCGAGCGCTTGCAGCAGTTTGACGAGAACTTATCATACGGCGCGCGGGTGCTGCGCACACGACCGGCCACCTTCGCCGCCATCATCCTGCTGGTGACGATCGACTGGGCGGCCAGTGTGGCGACTTTAGGTTTCTGCTTCTCAGCTCTGGGAACGAGTGTCGGTCCCGGAGACCTGTTAACGGGGTTTGTGATCGGCACTGTAGCCGGTGCGTTGTCCATGATCCCGGGCGGTATGGGTGTGCTGGAAGGTTCCATGGCCGGGATCTTCGCCCTGCTGGGGTACTCCTTCCAGCGCGCGGTCCTTTCCTCGATCCTTTTCAGGGGGATGTTTTACTTTCTCCCTTACTTTATCAGCCTGGCGTTCTACAGCCGGCTTATCCGGCGGTCCGGGCTGACTGCGAACTCTGCTCAGGATTAATATTTGCCAGGTTTACAACTTACCAAGGTGAGGTGAAGGGTGCGCATTCTGATGCTCAGCCACGGATACCCGCCCACCATCAGCGGGGTGACACTGGTCGTGCAGAAATTGTCCCGCGCCATGGTCCGGCGCGGGCACACGGTGCGAGTGATCACCGCCAGCGAACGCCGTACACCATACCGCACCATAGATCAGGGGGTTGAATTGATCCGGATCCGGGGAGGCAGAAACCCTTTCTGGTCCGAGGGGCCCTTTCCCTGGGTCAGCCGGCGCGAACTGGATGACCTGATCACTGACTTCCAACCGGAGATCATCCACACGCATGAAAATGTGTTCCTGAGCACCCAGCTCTTACGCATGCGGCAGCGCCTGAAGATGCCGCTGGTCTCCTCCTGTTATTTTTTGCCCCGCTATGTCACTCACTACATACGCCTGGGGCCAGTAAGGCAGGCGCTCCAGCAGCTCATCTGGACCTACATCATCCGCAACCTGAACAGCTACGACCATGTGATCTTCTCCACGCACAGCCAGGAACAGGACTACCTTCAGCACGGGCTGAAAGTCCCCACCACCGTCATCTCCAACGGAGTGGATACCAGCCGCTACATGCCCGCCAACGGTCACACCGATACCATCGAGCGGCGCTATCAGCTGCCTGCTGGAAAGCGCATCCTGTTTGTCGGCCGCCTGATGCCCGATAAGCGCATCGACCTGCTGGTAAAGGCAATGAATTACATCCCAGCTGAAGTCAACGCGCATTTGCTGGTCGTCGGGCGCGGCAGCGAAAAGCAGGCGCTGCAGGAACTGGCTAACAGCAGCGGACTGCAGGACCGCGTCCATCTTCTCGGCTTCATACCCGAACAGGACCTGCCCGCCCTGTACCGCAGGGTCGATGTATTTGCCATCGCCTCCATCTGTGAGGTGCAGAGCATCCCCACCCTGCAGGCGCTGGTCAGCGGGCTGCCGGTCGTTGGAGTGAACGCCGCTGCGCTGCCCGAGCTCATCCGGGATGGCGTCAACGGCCGCCTGGTTCCACCCGACAATCCACAGCTGGTTGCTGAAGCGCTCACCTCGATCCTGACAGACGCTGATCTGAGGAGCCGCTTCGGGCAGGCGAGCCTGGATATTGGCCGTGCACACGCCGAGCAGTACACCATTCAGGCCTATGAAGCCTTCTATCAGGGTCTGCTGACCTGAGACCTGTCAGCTCCCTGATCTTTACAATAATGATAAGTGCGGCGCTGTAATGACCGCGAATCCCCCCCTTTCGGTTATGATACGCAGACGGGCCCATTACCGTGTAAAAAAATGGAGACGGAGCCAGCCTGCCGGCAACCGGCAGGCTGAGGTGACTCGCATCGAAATGACTGACAGAGAATCCATCCTGGTTATTGATGACAGCGTCGATATCGTCCGCTTCGTACAGGAGGTAGCCTTACCAGCCGAGCGCTACAATGTGCTTACCGCGCCCAACGGTGAGGACGGGTTCAAACTCGCCACATCCCAGCCGGTAGACCTGATCCTGCTGGATATGAGCATGCCGCGCATGAACGGGCTGCAGGTGCTGCAGGCGCTGCGCCAGGCGGATAACCAGGTCCCGGTGATTTTTATGACGATGTACGGCTCCGAAAATCTGGCCGTGGAGGCGTTCCGCCTGGGGGTGAGAGACTATCTCTCCAAACCCTTCACCATTGAGGAAATCCAGGCCACGGTCGACCGAGCGCTGCGAGAAACCCGCCTGCTGCGCGAGAAGGCGGAACTGGAACGCAACCTGATCGCAGCGCAAACCGTTCAGGAGACCGTCGTCACCCTGTCTCACTATATCAACAACCAGCTCATGGTCCTGGAGAGCGGGGTCACCCTGCTGGAGGAAGGCCTGCAGAAGCAGGAACCGCAGGATAAAAACCTGCTAAAAATCGTCGCCCGCTGTCAGTCCGGGATCCAGAACATTGAGAAGGTAATGACGGTGCTGCGCCAGGTCACCGATGTGCGCTACCGCTCCTACGCCGGCAGGACGCAGATGATCGATATCGAAGCGGCGCTGAAGAAAGAGATGCAGCGCCCGGAACAGGCTTCACCGCCGCCCTGGCCGGCTGGGCCGGCGCGCACCTCGCACGACGAGCGCACCCGTCCTGTACAGCGAGTCAATAACCTCAAAACCCGCCCCGGTCAATGACCGGGGCGTTTCATTTCTTCTGACTGCTGCTCACCTGCCTGTTAAATTACTTCACCTGAGTAGATATCCGATGATCTGGTATATCGCAGGATTGAAAAATACTCATCCACTTTTAAGCCAAACCGCATGAAAATTATGCAAATTTCAGGACGCTGCCAGATATAATGAGAATATGACAGCCGCTCTTCAACTGCAAGACGTCAAAAAGCGCCACATCGCCCTACCTCAGGATCATGGATCCTGGGTTTTCCTGATCAGCCCGCTCCTCATCGGTCTCTTCGCGGGTGGGGGATGGACCGCGGCGACGCCTTTCCTGATTCTGGGCGCTTTCAGCGCTTTCATCATGCGCCAGCCGGTGACGATTGCGGTCAAAGTCCTCTCCGGGCGCCGCTCACGCCGTGAGCTGGCCGCCGCAGTTTTCTGGATCGGGGCTTACGGCGTCCTGGCCCTGATCTCTCTGGCCGGGCTGATCCTCAACGGTTACGCCTATCTGCTCTACCTGGTGATCCCCGGCGTGCCGGTTTTCGCCTGGCATCTGCTGCTGGTCAGCCGGCGCGCAGAACGGCGCCAGCTCGGCGTGGAACTGGTGGGCAGCGGAGTGCTCGCCCTGGCAGCACCGGCGGCTTACTGGGTTGGACGCGGGGGAATGGACCCTGCCGGCTGGTGGCTGTTTGCCCTGTCCTGGCTTCAGTCGGCAGCATCGATCATCTACGCCTATCTGCGCCTCGAACAGCGCGTGCTGAGCGCCGTACCCGAACTGCCCGAACGGCTGGCGATGGGCCGCCGTGCGCTGCTGTACGCCTTGTTCAACCTTCTGGCAGTGCTGGGCCTCTCGCTCGCCGGCCTGTTCCCGCCGCTGCTGCCGCTGCCCTTTGCCCTGCAGTTCGCCGAAACCCTGTACGGCACCCTGCGCCCCGCCGTGGGCTACAAACCGACCGCTATCGGCATTCGCCAGCTCATCGTCAGCTCCATTTTCACCCTGTTGTTCATCATCACCTGGAATTTGTAAAACCCGGGCAGGATCCTTTTAACCGCCCGACTTCATGCAGCATTTAATGCGGTTGTTTTAAGACTTATCGTTTTTGTTACGAATTCTTTATTGCAAATTCTCCTTGCGAAGTCCGAAAATTGTTGTAAAATCCATAGAAGAACACAACCGGTCCCCCGGAATCAGATGAGTATGGAGGAATTATTTATGTCCGAGTACACCCCGTCTGACGTGACCAGTGACGATAAATTATGGGCGGCACTGGCATATATTTTTACCCCGCTGATCCCCATCATTATCCTCCTGCTGGAAGATAAGAAGAACCGCGCTTATATCCGTGCCCACAACGCACAGGCGCTGGCCTGGGGAGTTGTTTTTTACATCATCGTCACCATCACGAGCCCCTTCGTAATCGGGTTGTGCATCTGGCCGGTTGGCTTCCTTCTCCAGCTTTACTGGGCATATAAAGCGTACCAGGGCGAACTGGTCAATATCCCCGTTCTGACGGACTTCGTTCGCAATCAGGGCTGGGCCTGAACTCCGCACCTGGAGCAAAAATAAAAAAACCCCGTTTTCCCGGCCGTCCCTTCAGGACGCTCTCGAAAACGGGGTTTCCTGATTCTCACCTTTTTGACCAGGGGGCACGAAAGGGTATTGGACTGAATCCATTCTCTCATTTGGTGCAACCAGCGCGGGCTGCAGGCGTATATAGGTATGAAGTCCGTTCATGATACCGATAAAAGGAGGTAATCCCATGGCTTATACGCCGAATGAACCGGATCGAGATCCGGAAGAGCGAGACCCGCAGTTCGAACCTGCATATGAAAGCGAAAACCAGCCCGAACCCGAACCCATCAGCTCGCCTGAACCGGAAGAGGAACCGCTGATCACCCCGTCCCCGGAACCCGAAGCCGAACCAGCCATCACACCAGAACCGGGATCCGAGCCGGCCGGGGTTGAACCCGGAGTTGTGGAGACCACACCAGCAGAAGCAGAGCCGCCTCGCAGTGAGGCGCCGTATGCCGGTGCAGTTCCCCCCAGGGAGTTCCCGCCGCACCCGACAGCAAGCACGCTCTCCCCTTCTGACGAACGCACCTGGGCCATGCTCGCCCATCTGAGCGTGCTGGCCAACCTGTTCACCGGCTTCCTGGGCCCAGTCGCAGCGCTGGTGATCTATCTGGTCTACAAAGACCGCTCACGCTATGTTGCCAACCAGTCCATGCAGTCCTTCATCTTTCAGATGGTATTCTGGATCGGTGGTGGGGTGGCGATCGGCCTGCTCTGGACGATCGTCGGCGCGCTCTCGGCCGTGCTCATCGGTATCCTGTGTATACCGTTCGCTGTGCTGGCGACCATCCCCCTGGCCCTGGCGCCGATTGTCGCCCTGGTTTACGGCGTGTTCGCGGCGATCGAAACCAGCCAGGGCAAACCCTTCAAGTACTGGCTTGTGGGTGACTGGGTTCGTGACGAGCTGATCTGATAGGAACAGATCTTCCGCTCAGAACTTGACTTTTGAGATACAAAAATTTAGAATCAGGAAGGCCTTCCGGAGAGCGATTCTTCGCAGGGAATTAAAATCCAGTGGAAGCAGAGGAGAGACCCGGTTTCCCGGGCACCGAAGGGGCAAGCCTGAATGAAATGCGACAGGCGAATCTCTCAGGTAAAAGGGACTCTGTTTTCATCCACCTCTGGAGAAGCCGGCCTTCCGACCGGCGCCGAAGGGGCAAGCGCTGAACCCAGCGCGAATCTCTCAGGTCAGTAACAGGGGCGCACGCTGTTTTTGCGTGCGCCCTTCTCGTTCCGGGTTACGGCCCGACCCTAACCTTCCTCATCCCACCACCTTATAAGGAGAACGAACGTGAAAATCCCGACCGAACTCAAATACACAAAAAACGACGAGTGGATTAGAGTTGAGGGGAATATCGGCACTGTTGGCATTACCGACTACGCTCAGGACCAGCTCTCCGACATTGTATACGTCGAGATCATCGTCAGCGAGGGCGATGTCGTCAAGCAGGGTGATGCCTGCGCTACCCTCGAATCGGTCAAAGCCGCTGCGGATGTGTATATGCCGGTCAGTGGGAAGATCATTGCGGTCAATGAAGAGCTTCCCGACACGCCTGAAGTCGTCAACAGCGATCCTTACGGGAAGGCCTGGATGGTGCGCGTCGAATTGAGCGACCCATCCGAACTGGATAAACTGTTCACCGCTGCAGACTACGAAGCGCTCATTCAGGAAAAGGAATAGGTTTACCGGTCTTCTCCAGGAGCGGTTGACGGGCGGGGCAGTTAATCCGTGCCCTGCCTCTCCTGGCCCTGCCCGCCTGCTGGTTGATCGAACCACAGATAGGAGACAGTATGTTTATCCCTCATACGAAAGAAGATCGGGAGGAGATGCTGCGCACCATCGGCGTTGAACGATTGGAGGATCTCTTCCACGATGTCCCCGCCGAACACCGCTTCCCCACCCTGAACCTGCCCCCACAGCTCACCGAAATGGAGGCCATCGCCGAGCTGCAGAGCCTGGCCGAAGCCAATGAGACCACGCGCGACCTGGTGTCTTTCCTGGGGGCCGGCGCTTATAACCACTACATCCCCGCGGCCGTGGACGCCATCCTGCGGCGCGGCGAATTCTTCACCGCTTACACCCCCTACCAGCCGGAGATCTCCCAGGGCACCCTGCGGGCGATCTTCGATTACCAGAGTCTGATCACCGCTCTGACCGGCATGGATGTCTCCAATGCCTCGCACTACGACGGCGCTACCGCAGTAGCCGAGGCTGTCGCCATGGCGAACGCCTACTTCCGCGGCAAGCGGGGAAAGGTGATCCTTTCACCAGCGCTGCATCCCATGTACCGTGAGACGGTGCGGACCTACAATCCGGGAGACACCCTCACCTTCACAGGAGACGAGAGCTTCGATCCTGCTGCCGGTCCGGAGACGCTGCTGCCCCTGATCGACCTCGATACCGCGCTCGTCATCGTGCAGTACCCCGATTTCTTCGGCCGTATTTACGATTACAACGCCCTGGCAAAAGCCGTGCACGAAGCCGGCGCCCTGCTGGCCGTCGCCGTCAACCCGCTTTCGCTGGGCCTGCTGCGCCCGCCCGGAGATTTCGGCGCAGATATCGTTGTCGGCGAAGGCCAGCCGCTGGGCATTCCGCTTTCGTACGGCGGTCCCTACCTGGGCATCTTCGCCACCCGCAAAGAGTATGTCCGCAAAATGGCTGGCCGCCTGGTCGGAGAGACGGTGGACAGCCGCGGCCAGCGCGCCTATGTGCTCACCCTCACCGCCCGCGAACAGCACATCCGCCGGGAAAAGGCCACCTCAAATATCTGCACCAACCAGGGGCTGATGGCGCTGGCCAGCACCGTCTATCTCAGCCTGCTGGGTAAGCACGGCCTGCGCCAGGTCGCCGAGCTGTGCTATCACAAAGCACATTACGCCGCCAGCCGCATCGCCAGCCTGCCGGGCTTCAAAGTCTGGAACCACGCACCCTTCTTCCACGAGTTTGTGGTGCGCTGCCCCATCCCGGCCGAGCAGGTCAGTGCACTGTTGCTTGACCAGGGCATCCTGGCGGGCTACCAGCTCGCTCGCGATTACCCCGAACTGGAAAACCACCTGCTGCTGGCGGTGACCGAGATGAACACGCGCGAAGAGATCGACTTTCTGGTTGATTCACTGGCGGAGGTGTCTGATGATTGAACCCTTGCTCTGTGAACTGTCTGTACCCGGCCGCCGGGGTTTCCGCTTTCCCGATCCGGATGTGCCCCTGGCCGAACTGCCGGCGGAGTTCACCCGTCAGGATCTGCCCCTGCCAGAACTCTCCGAAGTCGATGTTGTGCGCCACTTCACCCGCCTGTCGCAGCTCAACTACAGCATCGATACCGGCTTCTACCCGCTGGGCTCCTGCACCATGAAATACAACCCCCGGATCAATGAGGAGACCGCGAGGCTGCCCGGGTTTGCTCACATCCACCCCCTGCAGCCTGAAGAAACGGTACAGGGTGCGCTGCTGCTGATGTACGAGCTGCAGGAGCTGCTTAAGGAGATTGGCGGGTTTGCTGGGGTCACCCTGCAGCCGGCCGCTGGCGCACACGGCGAGCTGACCGGTGTACTCATCATTCGCGCTTACCACCATTCGCGCGGCGATACAAAGCGCACGAAGATTCTCATCCCCGACTCGGCCCACGGCACCAATCCGGCTACATCGGCGATGAGCGGCATGCAGGTGGTCACCCTGCCTTCCGACGCGCGCGGCAACGTGGACCTGCAGGCACTGCAGGCCGAATGCGACGACACCCTGGCCGGGTTGATGCTCACCAACCCCAACACCCTGGGGCTGTTCGACGAGCATCTGCAGGAGGTCATCGACTGCGTGCATTCGGCCGGCGGCCTGGTGTACGGCGATGGTGCCAACATGAACGCCCTGCTGGGCATCGCCCGCCCTGGCGATCTGGGTTTCGATATCCTGCACTACAACCTGCACAAGACCTTCTCCACCCCGCACGGCGGCGGCGGCCCGGGCTCAGGTCCGGTGGGCGTGGCAGCCCACCTGGTCGACTTCCTGCCCGGCCCGATCGCGGCCATCGTTGCCGAAGCGGAAGACGAAATGCCGCCTCTGTACGGCCTGGTGATGCCCGAGCGCAGCATCGGGCGGGTCAAGTCCTTCCACGGTCACTTTGGCATGTTCGTGCGCGCTTACACCTACATCCGCATGCACGGCTCAGAAGGGCTGCGAAAAGTCTCCGAGCACGCGGTGCTGAACGCCAACTACCTGATGAAGCGCCTGAAGGACACCTACCACCTGCCCTATGACCGCACCTGCATGCACGAGTTTGTCCTCGAAGGCCGCTTCCCGGATGCTCCAGATATCCACGCCCTCGACATCGCCAAGCGGCTGATGGACTACAACTTCCACCCGCCCACCAACTACTTCCCGCTGATCGTCCACGAGGCGCTGATGATCGAGCCGACAGAGAGCGAGAGCAAGCAAACCCTCGATGCCTTTGTCGATGCCCTGCTGCGCATTGCTGAAGAAGCGCGCACAAACCCAGAGCTGCTCAAGGCCGCGCCGCACAACACACCCTTCGGCCGGCTGGACGAAGTAAAGGCGGCGAAAGAGCTGGTCCTGTGCTGCGGAGTCGATGCATCCTACGCAGTGAGCGACCGGCAGACCGCCTGAGCCCATACGGAAGAACGCTTTATGCGCCTCCGGTGAAACACCCGGAGGCGCTTGTTTTTTTCACCATCACGATTCCCAACGCTGCCAGTCCTCACGAATCAGACAGCTGCATACGGTAAGCCGGCGATTCTAACGATAAAATGGTAAAATAATTCTCCGATACAAGGGAGCGAACAATTCGACAGATGACTGAAAACCAGGTTTTTACATTTTCTACCCCCCGCCCAACCGTGGAAGTGCATTTACCGGATGGGCGGGTAATTTCTGGGCCGCGCAACGCCCCGATCGGTGACTTTTTTAAGCTGCTGGAAAATACAGACAACCTGCCCCCGATTGTTGGTGCCATCGTTAACGGCGAGCTGCGCGAGCTCACCTATCCGGTCAAAATGGATGTAGAAGCCCGGCCGGTAACCATGGGCGATGCCGACGGGATGCGGATCTACCGCCGTTCTCTCACCTTCTTACTGGAGATCGCTTTCGAAAGCCTCTTCCCCGACGGCATCCTCACTGTCGACCATTCCGTTTCGTCCGGCGGTTATTACTGTCAGGTATCCGAAAGGCTGCCGCTCAGCCGGGAGGAGTTGAAGCAGCTCGAAGACCGTATGCGTGAGCTGGTCGAGGCGGATCTGCCTTTTGAGCGCCGCGAGGTTCCGCTCGATAAGGCCATTGAGCACTTCAAAGCCGAAGGGATGCTGGACAAGGTGCGCCTGCTCAGCCACCGCAAGAAGAACTATCTCACCCTGTATGAGCTGAACAGCCACCACGATTACCACCATGGCTACATGGTGCCATCCACGGGCTATCTGCGCTGGTTCAGCCTGCTGCCCACCGGCGATGGCTTTACGCTGCGCTTCCCGCGCCGCCATGCGCCTACAACCCTGCTGCCCATGCCAGACTATCCCAAGCTGCTGAACACCTTCCGCCAGTACGGCGACTGGCTGCGCCGCCTGGGGATCTCCAGTGTGGGCGCGCTGAACGATGCCATTCAGGAAAACCGCATCCGGGAGGTGATCCTGGTGTCTGAGGCGCTGCATGAGCAGCGCGTCACCGAAATCGCCTCGCAAATTGCCGAAAAACGCGATCAGGTGCGCATCGTGCTCATTGCCGGGCCGTCTTCCTCAGGGAAGACCACCTTTTCCAAACGCCTGGCCGTGCAGCTTCTCGCGTGTGGGGTCTCACCCTTCCCGATCGAGCTGGATAATTACTTCATCGACCGTGAGCTCACACCGCGCGACGAGAACGGGGATTACGACTTTGAATCGATTCAGGCGCTGAACACAGAGCGTCTTTCAGAGGATCTGCGCCGGTTGATCGCCGGCGAGAAGGTGCGCCTGCCGCGCTATAACTTCATCACCGGCCAGAGCGAGGAAGGCCAGGAAGTGCAGCTCTTATCGGGCGAGATCATCATCCTGGAAGGCATCCACGGGCTGAACCCGAGCCTGCTGCCCTCCATCCCCAGAGAGCTGACCTTCCGCATCTACGCCTCGGCGCTCACCCAGCTCAACCTGGACCGTCACAACCGGGTTTCAACCACCGACACGCGCCTGATTCGCCGCATCACCCGCGATGCGCGCGAGCGGGGTTACAACGCCGCCATCACCCTGCAGCGCTGGGAATCCGTCCGCCGTGGGGAGAAGCGCTATATCTTCCCCTACCAGGAAAACGCTGACGCCCTCTTCAACTCTGCTCTGGCTTACGAGCTATCAGCGCTCAAGCCCATTGTCGAGCCGCTGCTGCGCCAGGTGCCCTACGGCACGCCCGAATATGTGGAAGCCAAGCGGCTGCTGGCATTCCTGGAATGGTTCCTTCCTATCCCCACCGACCTGATCCCCGATAACTCGATCCTGCGCGAGTTTATCGGTGAGAATATCCTGAAAGACTTCTCGCTGTGGCGCAACGGGATGACGGAATAAGCCCGCCTGGCCCTCAGGCTGTGGTACAATGACCGCCGGAGAGACAACGAATGGAGATGAAGATCCTGCCATAACCCCCTGATTGGGTGCTGTACCTTTACGGACCGCGCAGGATTCACGCATCTGCATTCACAATAAGACATAAGACCATCTGGCTGGGGACAGCTTCCCCCGGCCTTTTATTTTTAACGAGGACCAACCATGCTTACGGTATCCAACCTCTCAAAATCCTACGGCGCCGAGACTATCCTCGAACGCATTTCCTTCAGCCTCAACCCCGGTGAGCGCCTGGCGCTGATCGGTCCAAACGGCTCCGGAAAAACCACGCTGCTGCGCATCCTGGCAGGAGAAGAACGCCCGGACAGCGGCAGCGTGTCCACCAGCCCCGCCGCCCTGCGGACAGGCTATCTGCCGCAGGGCCTGGAGCCCGGCCCGGAGGAAACCATTCATTCGTTCCTGAGCCGCATGACCGGTGATCTTTCAACGCTCTCGGTGCGCCTGGAAGAGCTGGCCCGCCTCCTTGCAGTGAATCCCGGCCGGGTCGACCTGCAGGAAGAATATGACATGATCCTGCTGCAGCTGGAAAGCGCGTCCGATGCTGCCCGCCGCCTGCCGGCGGTGCTCTCCGCCCTCGGACTGGACCACCTGCCAGAAGACACACCCGCCCGGTACCTGAGCGGCGGACAGAAGACTCGTCTGGTGCTCGCAGGGGTGCTGCTCTCCGACCCCCAGCTCCTGCTGCTCGATGAGCCGACCAACCACCTGGACCTGGAGATGCTGGCCTGGCTGGAGGAGTGGCTGCGCGGCTTTCGCGGGGCAGTGCTCTTCGTATCGCACGATCGCGCCTTCATCGATGCTGCAGCCACCGCGGTGCTCGAGCTCGATCCGAAAACACACACCACACGCGTTTTCACCGGGAATTACAGCACTTATCTGGAGGCGAAAGTGGCCGAGCGTGAGCGCCAGCAGCAGGCCTACGCCGACCAGCAGGAGGAGATCGCTCGCCTGCGCTCGGCGGCGGCGCGGGTGCGCGGCGATGCCGCCTTCAAACGCGGCGGAAAAGGTGATTCTGGAGATAAGTTTGCCAGGGGCTTCTTTGGCAACCGCAGCACAAAAGGCACGATCGGTAGGGCAAAGCATCTGGAACAGCGGCTGGAGCGGCTGCTCACCGAAGAGCGCCTCGAAAAACCAGGGCAGGACTGGCAGATGAAGCTCGATTTTGGCGCAGTTCCGGAGTCCGGCCGCGATGTCGTCCTGTTAGAAGATCTGACCGTTGGTTACGGGGATCACGCGCTGCTGCACGATTTGAATCTGGTGGTGCGCGCCGGTTCGCGCCTGGTTCTCACCGGGCCCAACGGGAGCGGCAAGACCACCCTGCTGCGCACCATTGCCGGACGCATCCCGCCCCTCCGGGGTCGTGTGCGCCTGGGACCCAGCGTACGGGTGGGCTACATGGCCCAGGAACAGGAAAACCTGGACCCGGAGCTGGACGCCTTATCTACCCTGCTGCGTGAGGCCCCCTTCTCAGAGACCGCCGCACGCACCTTTCTGCACCGGTTTCTGTTCTCCGGGGACGAAGTCTTCCGGCCGGTGGGCGTGCTGTCTTACGGCGAGCGAGCCCGGCTCTCTCTGGCGCTGCTGGTCGCCCGGGGCTGCAATTTACTGCTTCTGGACGAACCCGTCAACCACCTGGATATCCCCTCGCGTGCCCGCTTCGAACAGGCCCTGGATACGTTTACAGGCACCGTCCTGGCCGTCGTCCATGACCGCTACTTTATCGACGGCTTCGCCTCCGCCATCTGGGAGGTCCGCAGCGGAACCATCCACGTCCACATCCCCCAGCCGGAGTTTTAACCCGTCTGGAGTCCCGACTTGAAAGCGGAGCATATCTGCCATTGAGCCAGAGCAGCCGCGCCCGCTCCACCGGTTGGGCAGATGGTGAGACCCTACCTGCACCGGAGCGGCCTCTGAACACCTGCATGTAGTAGGGGAATCCCTGATTGACCCGTTTCCAAAGCCCCCTAAGATAGAAAGTAATAGTCCAGACTATCCGCCGCGTTCACCTTTTGGAGGGAAAATCATGGCGATCGTCAAGGTAATCGAAGTTCTGGCCCAATCACCCACAAGCTGGGAAGATGCCACCCGAGAGGCGCTGAGGGAGGTCAGCAAGACCGTCCGCAATATCCAGACTCTGTATATCAAGGATTTCCAGGCCGTCGTTGACGAGCAGGGAGAGATCACTGCTTTCCGGGTGAACGCCAAAGTGTCGTTCATCGTCGAATCCGACCGCGACTGAACCAGCCGGCTCCGGTTTTCTCAGGCGGGAGACGTGAGGGGTTCCGGCCTGTGTTTTGCGCGCCATGCACACGCAGCGCACCGCTCTTCTGCTATAATGTTTCCGTTATTGACTATTCCCACCCAGCATCTGGAGGAACCACTCGATGTCTTCGTTACGATCTGATCGTGCTCGCCGCCGTGCAGCCCGCCGCCGCAACCAGCGCATCCTGTTGATCGTCATCCTGCTTGTGCTGCTGACAGCCGCCGGCTATCTGGTCTTTACTGCTCTCAATAACCGGCCTACAGCCAGTCAGGAAGCCCTTTCGGCGACCCCGGGTCCAGGTGCCACCACCACCTCATCCGGCCTGATCATCGAAACACTGGAGGCAGGCGAGGGTGAGGCGGCTGAGGTTGGCGACACCGTCAATGTGCACTACACCGGCTGGCTGGTCGACGGCACCCAGTTCGATTCTTCCGCCGGCCGCGATCCCCTGACCTTCACCCTGGGCCAGGGCAGCGTGATCTCCGGTTGGGAGGAAGGTGTGCGGGGCATGCAGGTGGGCGAAGTCCGCAAGCTGATCATCCCACCCGCCCTGGGTTACGGCGAGGGCGGCTACCCGCCGGTGATCCCCGGAAACGCTACCCTGATCTTCCGCGTGGAACTGGTGGGCATCCAGTAGCCCGGAACCCTGTATAGATCCCTACAGACCTGTAATTAGCCCTGAATCGAAAAGGCGGCTCACGTTTGTGAGCCGCCTCGTCATTGATCACGCCGCTCTATACCGCCGGCGCTGCTGCACGGGCCTTTATGGCGCGTTCCAGCACGCGGCCCAGGCGGGCGATGCCCTCCTCGATCTGTTCCGGCGTGGCGTTCGAGAAGTTCAACCGCATCGTGTTATGTCCGCCGCCGTTGGGGAAGAAGTTCTGCCCGGGCACAAAGGCCACCTTTTCTTCCACTGCCTGTTTGAACAGCTCGATGCTGTCGATCCATTCGGGCATCTTCACCCACAGGAACAGCCCTCCCTGCGGGCGTGTCCACTCCACCCCCGGCGGGAAGTAGCGTTCCAGGGCTGCGAGCATATGGTTCCGCCGCTCGCCGTACACCTTGCGAATGGTCTTGATATGCTCGTCGAGGAACCCGCCCTTCGAAACTTCGTAGGCCAGGATCTGTGCCAGAGTCGATGTGTGCAAATCGGCGCCCTGTTTGGCCTGCACCAGCCGGCTGATCACCTCCGGCGGAGCAATCACCCAGGCCACGCGCAGCCCGGGAGCCAGGATCTTCGAGAAGGTGCTCAGGTAAATCACATTACCGCTGTAGCAGTTCCCGCAGTTGCGCATTTTGCTGTCGAGCACCACCATCGCTGGCTGGTGTTCGCCTTCGTAGCGAAGCTGTCCGTAGGGGTCATCTTCGATGATGGGCACACCATACTCGTCGGCCAGTTCGATCAGCTTCTGGCGCCGCATCGCTGGCAGGGTCACGCCGGCCGGGTTGTGGAAATTGGGCAGCACATAGATAAATTTTGGTCCGCTGCGCAGGGCGCCCTCCAGCTCATCGGTGACCATGCCGTTCTCGTCCAGGGGCACGGTCACATATTCTGCGCCGTACACGTTCCACGACTGCATCGCGCCCAGATAGGTGGGCGACTCCACCAGAATGCGGTCGCCGCGGTTGATGAATACCTTGCCGATCAGATCCAGTGCCTGCTGTGAACCGGCTGTGATGAGGACGTTCTCCGGGGTCACCTCAATCCCGTAGCGTGCTGAGTGGCGCACGATCATCTCACGCAGCGGCTGGTAACCCTCTGTGGTGCCGTACTGCAGCGCCTGAGCCCCCATTTCGCTCAGCACCTTCATGCTGGCTTCGGAGAACTGCTGCACCGGAAAGACATCCGGTGCGGGCAGCCCTCCGGCGAAAGAGATAACATCGGGTTGTTCGGTCAGCTTGAGCAGTTCGCGAATGGCCGAGCTGGCCATGCGCTGGGTTCGCTGTGCATAGCGGTAATCCCAAAGCGTTTGCATTCTTTTCTCCTTTTCATTCGAAACTGGAAGCGGACCTTATAAAAAGCCAGTGGTCAGCCCAAAATATCAGGCTGACCACTGTTGATGAACCTCTTACCTCATAAAACGGCTGAGGACGGTTGCCGGCGTGGGAAGAATTCCCCTGTCGCCGACCTTCATCTCCGCAGGAGGTTTTCCGGTATTCTGTGGAGCACTCTGGAAGATGTAGAAAGATGTGCCCTCCTCAGCGTATTTCAATTCGACATAAGCCTGGCCGGTGAGGGTTCCGTCGCTGTCCACGGCGCAGCTCGTCACCCAGCCGATCACCCGCCCGCGCCGGTCGAGCACCGGGTCTCCGCTGTGAGCCATGCGTACACCTTTCTCATCGAAGCGGAAGCGCACGACCACGCCTTTGCGCTTCTTTTCGCGCTCGATGAAGGCTTCACGACCGATAAACCAGGGCTTGTAGGTTTTTACGTAGCTGCTGAAGCCGGCTTCGCCCACGCCCAGGTCGCGGTCGCCGCGCTGCTTCGAACCGGCACCCATCTCGTGGCCGTACAGCGGCAGGCCGGCCTCTGTGCGCAGCGAGTCGCGCGCTCCCAGTCCAACCGGCCGGACTCCGAACGGTTCACCGGCTTTCAACACAGCCTGGAAGAATTCCGCCGCCCGGTCGGGGTGGACGAACAATTCGAAGGCCATCTTTTCGCCTGTGTAGCCGGTGCGGGACACAATGAGATCGAAACCGCCGACCACAGCGTCGGTGAGCTGGGTGCGCTTCAAAGCCATGATGCGCCGGCGGTTTTCGTCATCCACACCCATGGCCAGCAGGATATCGCGCGACTTCGGCCCCTGCAGGGCAATGTCTACACGCATATCAGCGCCTTCACGCGGATCGCGCAGGTTGCGCAGCACCACGTTACGCCCGAAGGCACGCGTCCAGGGCCGCTTGTTGTCGACGCGCACCTTACCCTCTTTCACGGCGTTCAGCCAGGCCCAGTCCTTATCATCATTGGAGGCATTGACCACCACCAGGTACTTCTCGGGGCCGCGGCGGTAGACCAGCAGGTCGTCGATTACATTGGCGTCCGGATCGAGGAAGTGGGTGTACAGTGATTCGCCCACGCCCAGCGCGCTGACATCGTTGCCCACCACGCAGTCCATGAACATGGCGGCGTCCTGTCCTTCAACCTGGTACACGCCCATGTGCGCCACGTCGAACAGGCCGGCTGCCTGGCGGACGGCCAGATGTTCTTCCATGACAGAGGTGTACCAGACGGGCATCTCCCAGCCGGCAAAGGGGATCAACTTCGCCCCCAGCGACCTGTGCAGATCGAACAGCGGAGTGCGTTTGAGCTCGCCTTCGCGGTCTTCCCAAACGAACTCCGGCAGCGGTTCAGTGCCATCCGCCGGAGGGGCAATGCATACGTAATAGGGTTTGGTCGCAGCAACCGGCTCCCCGCGGGCATCCGTCTGTGGGGCCGAAGCGACCGGCCGCACCCACACCGGGCCGGGCAGTTTACGCAGCGGGTCGTCATCGAAGCCCACGTAGCCATCCGAGAGATCCCGCAGCCAGGCGGTCGCCAGACCGGCTTTATCGGCAGGGAGGGTCAGGTGATAGGTGTCTGCGCTGACAGCTGTCAGCCAGCCGTCCACATCGCCCTGAGGGGTGAAGATCTTCGTCGGCTGGCTCTGCCCGGGCATCAGCGCTTCGACATCGCTGGCCACCGCAAAGGTCAGGAACTCGCGGGCGCGCTCGCCGCCAATCTCGTAAACGCCCCACTCTCCATCCGGTTTATCGGCGATACTGTAGAAGTGAGGGTAGCCGTGGCGGCCGGGTTCAAAGTCGATGCCCGCTTTATGCGCCAGCTCACTGATCCGCAGCTTCACGCGCTCCAGGGTTTCAAAGTCCACCCTGGCCCGCCGCAGCGCGCCGCGCCGGCCTTCCATACTGAAGGGCGTGCAGGCTTTCAGCAGCTCGGCGATGCAGTCGGCCAGCTCAACCATATCGGCCTCTTTTAGGCCGCGCTGGGTCACCCAGGGCGTGCCCATGCGAATGCCCGATGGATCGCCCACTTTATCATCGCCCGGGATCGTGTTGCGGTTCACCACGATCCCGGCCAGATCCAGGATGCGCGCCGCCTGGTCGCCCGAGAGGCCGGTACCATCCGGACCGGTAACGCTGGAACAGTCCAGATTCATCAGGTGCGTGTTTGTACCGCCGTAAGGAATGCGAAAGCCCAGCTCTTTGAACCGTTCGGTGAAGGCGGCGCAGTTTTTCACAATCTGCTGCTGGAGCTGCTTGAACTGCGGTTCGGCAGCCAGCTTCAGCGCCACCGCAATCGCCAGGATAGAATTGACATGCGGGCCGCCCTGCTCGCCGGGGAACACCGCCCTGTCGATCTTCTTTGCCAGGGCCGGGTCTGTGGTAAGAATACACGCCCCGCGCGGTCCGCAGAGCGATTTGTGCGTGGTAAAGGTGATCACGTCTGCATAGCCCACCGGGGAAGGATAGACCCCACCAGCGACCAGTCCGGCGACGTGAGCGATGTCGGCGAACAGCAGCGCTCCTACGGAGTGCGCGATGTCACGGAAGCGCTTCCAATCTACCGCCCAGGGGTACGAAGAATAACCGGCGATGATAAATTTCGGCCGGTGCTCCTTCGCCAGAGCTTCCACCTGGTCATAATCGATCTGCCCGGTCTCGGGGTCGACCGTGTAAGATACCACGTTGTATAACTTGCCCGAGCGGTTCACTGGCGATCCATGCGAAAGATGGCCGCCGTGCAGCAGGCTCATCCCCATGATCGTGTCTCCCGGGTTGACCAGAGCATGGTAGACAGCATTGTTTGCCGGTCCTCCGGAAAGGGCCTGCACATTGACATAAATCTGATCGGCGCTCACCGTTTCGGTGGCAAACAGCTCTGCGCAGCGCCTTCTCGCCAGGGCTTCCACCAGGTCTGCGTATTCCACCCCTTTGTAGTAGCGCGGGTCAGAATAACGCCGGTAATGGGCCAGGCGGGCATCGTAGTCCAGGATCTCTTCCTGAGTCATCCAGCGGGTTTCCTCATCCGGATAGCCTTCTGCGTAGATATTCTGGAAAGCAGAAGACAGCGCTTCGCGCACGGCCAGGGGAGCCTGGCTCTCGCTGGGAATCAGGATCAGCTTGCGCGCCTGGCGCTCCGCCTCGAGCTCCGATAGCTCATAAACGGCGGGGTCCAGCTCGGCAAGCGTGCCGCGAAACAGGAAATCATTCATTAGGAACTCCTGTGAAAAGGGTGATGAGCTGCTGTTGGGCCAGGTTGACTGACAAATTCATTTTTATTTTAGCTGTGCGAGTCAGGTGGGTCAAGTGATGAATTACATGCTTTAACAATGCCGCGTTAAGGTAGGGGAATCCCTACAGCAGGGGTTGGGGATTCCCTACTTGAAATGGCCCTTAACATCCTGTAAGCTAGAAATGGATAGAGACAACCATAGGGGGAATTATTAGTGGTTGGAGGGAAGTGAATGATCAGGGGGACAGATGGGGGTTAGTGAAAAGAAGGATCATTATTCAGGTCCGCTGTCCAGGCGCAGATGACAGCGGATCTGGATTTTAACAGACATAATAGACATCAGATCCAAATCATACCCGAATGGTAGGGTTTTCCCTACCTGAAAGGTAGGGTATTCATGTATTGTTTTTCACCTTTCAGAGGTGTAAGATTTTAACCGGATAGAGACAACCGAGGTGGGAAACTTAAATGGTTGGTAGGGTTTTGGACGGGGGATAGCGAATTCCTTGGGGATGGGTCCGAAGTCTTTGAAGCAGTTCGAAGACTTCGGACCCAAAATTTTTAACCCTTCTCTTTGATTCAAATCTAAACCGGATGGAACCGCTCTCCAGCCTCGATGCGCAGAGGCAGGTGATTTTCGCGCGGCGGCAGCGGGCAGGTCGCGTAGGGCGTGAAAGCGCAGGGCGGGTTGTAAGCACGGTTGAAATCGAGAATCACCGTTCCATTCTCTGGTTCAGGCGCCACCAGATAGCGCCCGGCGGGGTAGGTATCCTCCCCGCTGGTTTCATCACGGAAGATAATGAACAGGTCCCGGTCGCCTGCCGGCAGCGCCACCAGCCGGCAGTTTTTTCCTTGAAGATTGAAATCCAGGCTGCCCAGCACCGGTATACGCTGCACGCTGCCGGCGACATCGGGCAGATCCAGAAAGCCGCCGGACGTAAAGGGGGTATAGCGTGCCTGAACCCGGTATTCTTCATCCGGTGGATACCATTCACGACCCTGGAAATTCAGCACCTCCCGGCTCTTTGAATTCCATACACGGATGGCGAGGCGATCTCCCCGTTCGATCACCACCAGCTTCAGAGGGCCAAGATAGATATAGTCCGTCTCTGCAGCTCTGTCCGTGCGCAGTTCCAGATTCTGTGCCTCTTTTTCCCCCACTTTCACCGTGCCTGGCTGTTCGACATGCAGAATGACCGCATTCTCGTTGAGTTCGAAGCTCCCTGCGCGCTGTGGAACCCCTTCCTCGGCAGGCAGTACGATATCATTCCCTTCGCCAGACCCAAAAGTATTCTTCCCCGGATGAAGCCAGTGCAGCCCTGCCAGGGCAAGCCAGCCATCTTCACGCCGCAGTGCTTCGTCCAGCATGCGCCGCCATTCCAGCAGTTCTTCCTCATAACCCTTCATGTACATCTCCTCACTGCCCCCGCATTTCGAAGCATAATGATTCTGGCAGGATTCCCCCCAAGTATAAATGAGTTTTCGTGCTCTGTTCACCAGCAGATGAAAAAATCAGACCAGCTCCACTCCGCAGTGTGGTGGAACTGGTCTGATGATTTACCATATCAGGCTTTATCGCCTGTGCGCAGGAACTATGGGAACCGCGGCACCTTCACCACCCAGTATTCGGTTTCTGGGGTTGGTTCGGTCCCAAAGCGGGCGTTCACCGCGTATAACCACGGTCCCAGCTGGTCGATCGTGGTGGGCACATCAAATTCATCGTTCAGCAGGTAATCGACGATCTGTCCGGCGGCGTCCTGCCTCGAGAGCTGAACAACCGCAATGCGGTTGAGCTGGTTCTGCACCACGTACAGCCTGCGGCCGATAAGCAGAATACCATCGCCAAACTGGACATCTCCGCCGCCCAGATCGATCAGGATCGCCTCACCGGTCTGCGGGTTGATCCCGTACAGCCGTCCCAGATTGGACTGCACAGCGATCAGCCAGCGGCCCTGCCGTGCTGCAGTGATCCCGTTGAGGTTAAAACCCTCAGCATGGGTGTAGTCGCCGCTCAGTTCAATGGTTTCGACCTGCGCCGAATCCAGCAGTTCTCCACCGGGGCCGAGCGGTACCCGGTAGATCACCGGCTGCATGGAGTTGGTGAAATAAGCCCCGCCTCGTGTGACGACCACATCGTTGATGAACACCATCTCAGGCGGCGATAAGGTGTAAACAGCCAGGGTTTCGCCGGTGTCGCCGTCATAAACATAGGCCTGGCCGGTTGGGCCGCCGGCCACGAAAAGATAACCGGTGCGTTCATCATAATCCATACCAATTGCCGCCCGGCCTTCCTGAGCCGGCACCCAGATTCCCCCTTCTCCGGTGCGCAGATCGCCGCGGTAGATGGCGCCGGTGGGAATTGACCCCACATAGAAGGTCGTCTCGCGTCCGATCGCGATGCCTTCTGGCTGGAATCCATCTGGAAGAGGAATACGTGAGGGAAATGGCTCCTGAGCGCCCGCCGGGACTGCCAGGATGAGCAGAGCCAGCAGCGTAAACAGAAATGCAGCGGCTGCTTTTCCAGTCTTCATCATCAACCTCCATTTCGATTACCACTATTCATTCACCTGCCTGTGCCCGCCGCCAGCGGCCGGACACTGATCACCACCCTGCAGGTGCTCTTTTACAATACCAGTCTTTTTTTGAGAATTAACTTAGAGGCTGGTTAAAGCAGCCCAGATCCTCCGGTGTAACAATTAAAACCTGCGTTCGTTAATTGAGTACAGAGCAGGCTGTCCGTCACAACCATTGCAACCAGCACATCAGGGAGGAAAATGGGAAGGAAGGTTTTCATTGCTGCTTTCATGGCCATATTCATCATCACCGCCTGCACCATACAAAACGACCCGGACTTGCTTATCGGGAAGTGGAAGTTGGAAACTGCGGTTCAGGGAATCAGAGAATTAGAATTTCTGGAGGATGGAACAGTCTTTTTTCGCATCGATGAGAACGAGGTCGGCCCCAGTAATTTTGTGATCAACGATAAAGATATTCTCTATATCGATGGCCCGGTAGGAAAAATCGTTGGAGACGAACATAAATACCGGGTCAGCAGCGACCGCCTGACCCTGATTTACAGGGACGATACCCGCCTGAATTTCACACGTGAGAGCGACTGAAAAGTATGGACCCGGGCGCTGTCCCATATCAGCGCCCGGGTCCGGCCCAGTTGGCCGTTTCTTGCCCCCCAAGAAACAGCAGAATTTTCCCAAAAAAGCAGTAAAGTAATAGTACTACAGTCCTGGTAAAAAGCCAACACCCTGTTTTTGCCCATCTAACCGGTCTGATTTCAGAACCGGTTTTTGCTGGAATGCTATATCGATGCATGCCAGAGATGGGAACCCTGTCAGGTGTAAGTCTGGCGCTCTTCCAGGGTAGAGCGCCGCGGTCCGGTTGCGGACCGGCTGTTACTGCGCTGCGTTTTCAATGAACGACCAGGGGAAGGTACAGCACGGGCTGCGGCGGGTTTTCCTGTTCGCAGGTCAGCTCGAAGTTGTGTGGCAGGTTTTCAAGACTGTAACCGCCGGCTTGCAGATAGATCACTTCCAGTTCCCCCATGTGATCAGGCCCGATATGACTGGTCCAGACCTCGACCTCGCTGATTTCTGCGCCTGGCAGCCGGCCCCGGTAGTAAAGATCCTGACCGTAAGGATGGTCAGGGTTGCCGTTCAGGTACCAGACGATCAGCCCTTCCGTGGTATCCAATCGTTCCGGTGGGTTCACCAGCAGATACGTCTGCCAGCCGCACTCCCACTGTGATACAATCAGCGCAGGCTCAGGCACCTGAGACCTGGCGCTGGTAAAATTCATCAGTATCGCCAGCAAGATCAAGCATGCGCGCTTCAATGCCTTCTCCTTCATTTTAGTTTAGCGAGAGCAGAAGGCATTGCAATTAACGGATGTTTAAGTTCTTACCACTATTCGCTTAAGCGTTCACTGTGCAGGTCGAGCCGGTGAGCATAAGAATCGAATTCAAAACCGGGAGATCAAGATGTTACACGGACTGTTCGGAAATGCGACGGAAGTAAACAACAAAGAACTGCAGAAGGATCTTGAAGCCATCCTTACAAATGATGAGCAGGTGGTGCGGGCCTTCCGCATCGTACGTGATATGTTTATTTTCACCGACAAACGTCTGATCCTGATCGATAAGCAGGGACTGACTGGTCGGAAAGCGGAATTTCATTCCATCCCTTACCGTTCGATCAGCCACTTCTCGGTTGAAACCGCCGGCAGCTTCGACCTGGACGCCGAGATGAAGATCTACATCGCCAGCAATCCAGTCCCGATCGAGCGTGAGTTCAAGCGCGGCACCGATATCATCGGGCTGCAGAAAACGCTGGCAGAGTTCGTGCTGCGCTGATCTACCCGCTTATTAATGGCGCCTTTTTACCACCAGTATTTAATTCTGGACTGGTGTACGCTGGCAGCGTCGTTCCGCTGGAAGTCTCAAGCGATGCTCACCTCGCTGGCTCCTCCGCTGATGCTGATGGCATAGCGGGCGGCAGCCCGGGCGAACCCGTGGCTTTCCAGATAAATTTCGTTCGAGAGGCTGTCACACCACTTACCGTCCACCGTCAGGCGATCAGCACCACCCTGCAGGGTGAGGCTGATCGCCACCCCTCGCGGCCGGCGCAGTGACATCTGGAAAACGCCTCCGCTGAGGTGAATATATGCGGTTCCTGCCGGCCGCGGCAGGTGCAGGCTGGCCTGGTACACACCTCCCAGCACGTCCAGCGCGTGCAGTTCAAGACCTTCGAGCTGCGCGCTGATTCCCCGCACTCCATTACGGAATTCAATTTCCCAGGGCAGCGAGGCGTTCAGCAGGATCGATCCTGCACTGCTTCCTGCGGCCGTCTGCCCGCCGACCACCACGACGCCCTCCTCAAAGCCGACCCATGTCATTTGCCCGGACAGGCGTCCCTGCAGCAGGCCGCGCATACCGGCCGCTGCCCGCAGGACGAGCCCATCCACGATTGAAGAGAAGACCAGGCGGCCGCGGCCTGCGGCGCCCAGGGGGATAGTATAGCTGCCGGCGTTTGGTACTGCCTGGGTGATGGGTGTGTGTCTTTTCATCTGTTCCCTGAAAACCCTTTCAACTCGCTCGTTCATTTCCCTGCCAATCCTTTCACGGCTCGCTTAAGCACACTCCACGGGCCCGCCTGTCATCCCCAGTGTACATCAGACGACCCAACATTCAGATCACCCCATCCGGGTGATCTCAGGGTGATTGTTCCGTTCCGGTTAATCTCTTGTAGGATGTACCCCTTGGTGAGATAATTTAACTGCTCAGATGCAGCCCATTTTTCAGGGAAAGCCTGCCGGCTGATTTAATAATCAAGGGGGGAGTATTCTCGCGATACATCCCTGCTTCCCATAAAGGCAGCCTCAGGAATCCTGAAGCTGTTGGTCGATCCCCATCCCGAAAGCGAGAACCGTTCAATTAAATATGGAGGCCTGGAGTGAACAAAACCTCACAGGAAGACTGGCATATCCTGATAGTCGATGACGATGAAGAAGACTATCTCATCACGCGGGCCATGCTCCAGCAAACCAGGGGCAGAAAGGTTACGCTCGACTGGGCGGGGACATACGACACAGGCCAGGAACTGATCAACAACCGCTCTTATCACGCCGTTCTGGTCGATTATGACCTTGGCGCAAAAACCGGCATTGAATTTATCCGTGAAGCCAGGGTCGGGAGCTGCCCGGTACCCCTGATATTGTTCACCGGCAGAGGCAGCTATGAGACCGATCTGGAGGCCATGCAGGCCGGCGCAACTCTGTACCTGACGAAGTCAGAAGCCAACCCACTCCTCCTGGAACGGTTCCTGCGCTACGCCATTGAACGCAAACGCATTGAGGATGAACTTGATCACCGCCTGCAGGAACGGTCCGATATCCTCGAAAGCATTCAAGACGGCTTTTTCTCCCTCGACCGGAACTGGCGTATAACCTATGCGAATACCCGCTCGGCGCAGATCATTGGCAAACAGCCAAAAGAGATGCTGGGGATCCAAATCTGGGAGAGTTTCCCGGGCCTCCTCGGTACTGAAGTGGAGACTCACTACCGCCGCTCCATGGAAGAGGGCGTCTCCGTGCAGTTTGAGACCCAGGGCATCCTGCGGGGGGTCTGGTACAACGTCAACGTGTATCCCTCTGCAAAAGGGATATCGGTGTACTGGCAGGACATCACTGACCGCAAACGGGCCGAAAGAGATCTGCAAACACGCCATGCCCTGCTTTCTGAGGCGGAGGAGTTCTCACGCACGGGCACCTGGGAGTGGGACCTGTCCATCGGCCGCTGGTCTTTTTCCAGGATGTGGCTCTCCATTCACGGCACGCAGCCCGCATTCCGGCCCTCTCTCGATGAGCTCCTGAAAGTCGTGCATCCGGATGATCGCCAGAACGTTGAGCAGAAACTAAAAGACCTGATCGGCGGAGTCCGGCCAGTGAGCCTTGAGTACCGCATCAACCACCAGGGCACCGGAGAAGTCCGATCGCTGACCGGCCGGGCGAAATTTATACGCAGCACTTCGGGCAAAGTTGAGAAGGTGTATGGTTTCGTACACGATAACACGCAGCAGCGCTGGCTGGAAAGCGCCCTCGCCCAGACCCGAACCGCGCAGCAGCAGCAGACGGTCGAAACCGAACTGGCCCGCAAGAAAACCACGCTCCCAGCCTTTGAGAGCCCACACGAGACGATTCCCGCGCTGCGCACGATTGAACTGGACACCGCTAACAGCCGGGATCTAATCCTCATCCTGGATCGTAAAACCAGCCGGATTCTGGAAGCCAGCGCGGCTGCAGTCCAGGCGTACGGCTACAGCCGTGAGCAGCTGCTCAGCATGACCTTCTATGATCTGCACGCCCCCGGCGCCCAGACATTTATCGAAGAACAGCTGCGCCAGGCGGAGGAGACCGGTATCCTGTTCGAAACCCGCCACCGGCGCAAAGACGGCAGCATTTGCTGGGTGGAAGTCAATACCCGCAGCGCCGTCATCAATAACCGTCATGTGCTGGTCAGTGTGGTGCGCGACATTTCTGAGCGCAAACATGCGGAAGAGAAGCTGCGTGAAAGCAAACACCGCTTCCGCTCGGTTGTAGAGGCGAACATCTTCGGAGTTCTTTTTGCCGATGTAGAAACCGGCGAAATTACCGCCGCAAACGATGAGTTCCTGAGGATCATCGGCCATACGCGCCAGGAACTGGAAGCCGGCATGCTTAACTGGAAGACTCTCACCCCGCCCGATGTGCTTGAAATTGAAAAACAGACACAGAAGGATCTTAAACCCGGTGATTTTTTGCAGCCGTATGAAAAGAGCTACATCCGCCCGGATGGATCGCGCGTCCCGGTGATCATTGGAGGTACTTTTAAAGGCTACAACAAACGCCAGGCGGTGGCCGTGGTGCTGGATATCACCCGCCGTAAGGAAGCAGAGACCGCCCTGCAGGCTTACGCCGACCAGCTCCAGCGCAGCAACAAAGCCCTGGAGGATTTTGCCTTCATCGCCTCACACGACCTGCAGGAACCGCTCCGCAAAGTCCTGGCTTTTGGCAATCTGCTGAAAACCGATTATTCCCAGCAGTTAGGGGTCGGGGGGCAGGATTACATCGAGCGCATCCAGGGCGCAGCAAAACGGATGCAGGAAATGCTTGAAGGGCTGCTCTCCTATTCCAGAGTCACCACGCAGGGCAGCCCGTTTTCGCAGGTCGACATGAACCAGATCGCCCGCGATGTTCTTTACGATCTGGACGTCAGTCTGACGCAGAGCGGTGGCACGGTCACTCTGGAGGAGCTGCCCGTGATCGAAGCCGATCCGGTGCAGATGCGCCAGCTCCTGCAGAACCTGATCGGGAACGCCATCAAATTTCACCTGCCCGGAACACCCCCGCGGGTGATCGTTTCGGCAGAAGTCAATGCGGACAATATGGCGCTTAAGGTTTCTGATCAGGGCATCGGCTTTGAGATGCGCTCCGCCGAGCAGATCTTTCAACCGTTCCGCCGGCTGCACTCGAAATCGGACTACAAAGGACGCGGCATGGGTCTGGCCATCTGCAAGAAGATCGTCGAACGCCACTCCGGCAGCATCGAAGTCATAAGTACACCCGGCAAGGGCAGCACCTTCACCATCACCCTGCCTCTGAAGCAGAAGACTCCCACGCCGGCAAACGCCGGAAACACTTGATTTCTTCACGAGCGCACAGGAGCCGATGGTGTACCAGAACTGCCGCCGGCCGGAGAGAAGCGCCTCGCGCGATCCATCGAGTATAGAAGCCGAAAGGCGTCGATGAGCGATCCAGGACCGGGTGGTGCAGAATCAGAAAAGATCCATAAAACAAAAACACCCGCTGCTGCGGGTATCTGGTGGGCGGTGAGGGACTCGAACCCCCGACCTTCTCGGTGTAAGCGAGACGCTCTAACCAGCTGAGCTAACCGCCCGTGCTGGCGCATTATACCCGAAATCCTGTTTTCCCGGTAGATGATTCCCGGCGTTTTTTTGCCCGGCTGCCCGGGCTCATACAACATTAATTTGTATCCTGGCAGTAATGCACAAAGTTGCTGAAGTAAACAAAGTATTCACTTTGTATTGCACCTCTTCATCGATTGTGATAAACTTAGGAAGAAATTATTGAAAGGCTCGACAATATTCCAGCCAATCTCGTTATCCGTCAGTGTCAGATCCTTGAGGAGGTCCCCATGTCGTACGAAGAACGCATCCGCCAGGAGCGGCCGAATATGTCGAAAAGCTTTGCAAAACTGGCGGATTTCCTGCTGGATTCATACGTCGAAGCTGCGTTCATGACGGCAAGCGAGCTGGCTCACGCGCTCAACCTAGACGCAGCAACTGTTGTGCGCTTCTCTCAGCATCTGGGCTACACGGGTTTTCCAAAACTGCAGCGTGAGATCCGCCAGAGGGTTAAAAACGATCTTCTTATCAAACCCCAGCGCGCAGAATCTCCCGACTCCATCACCGGCGTGGTCTCTCAGGCCATGAACGAGGTCTCCATCGCCCTGGAACAGACCCGGATCTCGCTGGATACCGATGCCATGGAACGACTGGTGGAACAGATCGGTAAGTCGCGCCGCATTATTGTGCTGGCCGAAGGCCCCGCCCAGCCCACCGCCTACAGCCTGGTGCTCTTTATGGAAGAGGGGGGTTTCCCCATTTACATCGCCCGTTCGGGGATCGCCGACCTGGCGCGCACGGTTAACACGGCAACCGGGCAGGATTTGCTTCTGGCCATGGAAGTCGCCGGGCAGTCGCCCTATATTGCTCGCGCCATGGAAGAAGGTCAGCTGCGTAAGATCCCCACGGCGGCCATTGTCGCCTCGGCGTCCCTCGCTTCCGCGCGCTATGCCGATGTCGTGCTGGCCGCAGCATCCCATCCTTCGCTGGGTGTTGGCATCGTCTCCATCGAAACGATTGTCTATGCGCTCTCGCAGGTGCTGCGCTGGCGCTTCGCAGACCGCTTCGCCGGGACCGAGCAGGCCATTTCTCATCTTTCAGAAAAAATTCAGCGTCCGATCGATTAAACTTACGTTCGCTTCCGGTACATATCTCGCTCCCCTCTGCTCAGTGCGCCGGGAGCGAGATTCATTCTGCTTAGACTGACCTGCCAGGAGGACTTCAATGCGCCTGATCCGCTATCAAGAAAAGAACGGCCCGCCGCAGTATGGCTGGATCTATGAGGACAGGGTTGGACCAGTGGAGGGTTCTCCTTTTGGTGAATTCCGCCGCCTGGAGGCGAACCTGCCGCTGGAGCGCGTGCGGCTGCTGTGCCCCGTGCAGCCAGGGAAGATCATCTGCGTCGGCCGCAATTACGTCGAACATGCTCGCGAGCAGGACGCGCCGGTGCCGGCGTATCCCCTGATTTTCCTCAAGCCGCCTTCGGCATTGATCGGGCCGGGCGAGAAGATCGTCCTTCCGCCCCAATCGCAGCAGGTTGAACACGAGGCCGAGCTGGTGATCGTGATCGGCCGGCGGGGGCGCTGGATCCCTCCGGACGATGCCAACCAGTATATCCTCGGTTATACCGCCGGGAACGACGTCACCGCGCGAGACCTGCAGCGCCGGGACAATCAGTGGACGCGCGCCAAAGGTTTCGATACGTTCTGCCCTCTCGGCCCCTGGGTGGAGACGGAGTTTGACCCCGCGGATGTGATCATCACCTGCCATGTCAACGGCGAGATGCGCCAGATGGCCTCCACTCGCGATATGATCTTTGATGTGCGCACCCTGGTAGCGTATACCTCATCCATCATGACCCTGGAACCGGGCGATGTCATCCTCACGGGCACTCCGGCCGGGGTGGGCCCGCTGCAGCCCGGCGACCTGGTCGAAGTGGAGATCGATGGCCTGGGTAAGCTCAGCAATCCCGTCGTCGCGGAGCCGGAGCGCTGATCGGATCATCACAAAAACAGAAAAATCATCCGGATTCGTGCAGTATAGTTCACAGCACGGGCCTTTTGCCGTGCCTTTACCCGGCTGGATATTTGTTATAATCCAAGCCGGGCATCGCCATGAATTTTTTCAGTGAGATTTCGCTCGACATCCATACCGGCGTCCAGACCGCCCTGGTCATCTCGGTCATCCTGTTTTTCCTGAGCATCTGGCAGGGCATAACCTCAATCCGCAGCGCCCGTCGTCTGCCTTTCTTTCGTATGCGCCGGCAGCGTATGCTGCGCGGCTGGCGGCTGCTCTTTTCCTCGATCTTCTTTGCCGTGCTGGCACTGTTTTTAAACACCCGCGCCGAGCCGTTAATCTACAGCTATTTTCCTCCGACCCCCACGCCTTCACAAACGCCGACCATCACGCTGACACCGACCATCACGCTCACCCCGACAATCACGCTGACCCCTACCATAACCGTCACGCCGTCGGTCAGCGACACGCCGACGATCACGCCGACCCCGTTCATTCCGGAGGATATTCTCTCTCTGTTTGAAAGCTCGGTGACCCCCAATCCGGACGCGGTCTTCTCGCCGCTGCTGTTCACCGATGGGCTCAACGAAAACTACGAACCCCTCAATCCAGGCGAGGTCTTCCAGAACCCCGTCAACCATATGTATGCTGTCTTCAGCTACGACGGTATGATCCCTGATTCGCAGTGGACGGCCATCTGGGTGCGCGATGACGGGGAGATCGTGAATTTCGAGACCCTGCCCTGGAACGGTGCGACGGGCGGGTTGGGCTATACCGAATGGGTCCCCGAACCGGGCGAATCACTGCCAGGGGTTTATCAGGTGCAGATCTTCGTCGGGGAACAGTTCAAGATCTCGGGGTTCTTCACAATCGAAGGCGACGTGCCCACGCCGCAGCCCACCGAGACAAATACTCCCACGGTCACCCCGACAGAGACTCCGACAGCCACCCACACGCTTCGCCCGTCGAACACGCCCTTGCCCACGCGCACGCTGCGCCCTACATCGACGGTTACCCCTTCACGCACACCCTGGCCCACCCTGACGCGCACGCCGACCACGCCTACGATCACCCCGCAGGGCACACGCACCCGCACACCTACACCGACGGGAAATTAATCACCTTCTGTGAGTCTTAGCATCACCTCGCGCCTTGACCAGCCAGCCGGTACCGGTTAAAATTTTGACCAGATATCCTTTTTCGGTCATTCGGTCAACCCATGCCCGCAGCCAAATCAAACCACAGAAGAAATCAAATCCTGCAGGCTGCTTCCCGCCTGATCGCCCACTACGGCTTCGACAAAACCACCATGGAGGACATCGCCCGGGAAGCCGGCGTTTCCAAAGGCGCCCTCTACCTGGAATGGCCCGGAAAGCACGAGCTGTTTGAGGCGCTGCTGGTCCATGAGATGAGGCGCCTGCTGCTCGATTTTCAGCAGCGCGTGGAACGGGATCCCCAGGGAGGGCAGATTGCAAACATGTACCGCCACGCTCTGCTGGCCCTGCGGGATAATCCGCTGGTCAGCGCGCTGTACACACAGGACAGCCGAGTGCTGGGCGATTACATCAAACGCCAGGACACCTCCCGCTACACGAGCCGGCTGCTGGTGGGAGAGCAGGCTGTGCGCCAGATGCAGGCAGCAGGCCTGCTGCGCGCCGACATCCGCCCGGAGGTCATCGCCTATCTAATGAGCCTGATCGCCGTAGGCCTGCTTCAGATCAGCAGCATCATTCCCACTGCTGAACAGCCTCCGCTGGAGGACGTCGCCGATGGCCTGACACGCCTTATCCAGGGCGGGCTGGCTGGCCCCGGCAATGACAGCGCGGCCGGGAGAGAGGCCGCGGCGAAAATCATCGACCTGATCCTGCAGCAGTACAACGAAGAGGAAAAATGATCCAGGTACCAGAAGGCATAACTGAGCGCACCGTCCAGCTCGACGAAGTAAACATCCATTATTACGAAGCCGGTCAGGGCGATGAGCCCGTGATCCTCCTGCACGGCGGCGGGGTTGACTCGGCGCTCATTAGCTGGAGCGATATCATTCCGGGGCTGGCGCAGTATCACAGAGTGATCGCGCCGGACCTGCCGGGCTACGGCAAAAGCGACCGGCCGGATGTGGAATACTCGCTGGAGTACTATAGAGATTTTCTGTGCCGGTTCATGGATGCGCTGCAAATCGAAAGTGCCAGTCTGGTCGGGCTTTCTTTAGGCGGCGGCACTGCCCTGGCCTTTGTCCTGCAGCACCCGCATAAAGTGAAAAAACTGGTGCTCGTGGATACGTACGGGCTGATGTCGAGAATCCCCTTTCATTTTCTTTCTTACCTGTACGTCATCACCCCGCTGAATGATTTCTCTTACTGGCTGATGTCCCACAGCCGCTCCCTGGTACGCCAGATGCTGCTGGCGGGGCTGATTTACGATCCGCAGAATGCCACACCCGAACTGGTGGACCTGGTCTACCAGGCGCTGCGCCAGCCGGGCGCCGGGAAATCGTTCAAATCTTTCCAGCGCAGCGAAGTCGGTCCGCGGCGGCTGCGCTCCGATTTCAGCGACCGCCTGGGTGAAATTAAGGCGCCCACCCTGCTGGTGCACGGTGATCACGACAGCAGCGTACCGCTGGAATGTGTCCGGCGCGCGCAGAAGGCCCTGCCGGACGTGCGTCTGGTAGTGCTCAAAAACCGCCGGCACTGGCCGATGCGCGAAAACCCGCAGGAATTTATCTCGATTGTGCTGGATTTCTTGAGAGAATGAAAATTACCGCCGGGCTACCAGGGCGCGTGCAATCTGGGCTGCGTAACGGGCATTGTTGCGCAGCAGCGCCAGGTTCGCCTGCAGGCTGGCACCGCCCGTGATTTCGGCCATACGGCTGAGCAGGAAGGGAGTCACCGCCTGGCCGCGCACCCCGGCTTCACGGGCCTCGGCCAGGGCCTGGTCTACATCCCGGGCGACTCTGTCATACGGCAGGGCGGCTTCGGCCGGAGGAGGAACGACCACCAGCAGCGCGCTGTTCAGGCCCAGTTCCCAGTGCGCGCAGGCGATATCCACCACCTCGGCAGCCGAATCCGCACGCACACTTACCGGCAGCCCACTCTCGCGTGAATAAAAGGCCGGAAACTCGTCCGTCCCCATCCCCACAACCGGAACGTGGAAAGTTTCCAGGTATTCCAGCGTGGCCGGCAGATCCAGGATCGCCTTGGCTCCGGCGCACACCACAATCATCGGCGTGCGCGCCAGCTGCGGCAGGTCGGCAGAGATATCAAACGGCGCATCACGATGCACACCGCCGATGCCGCCGGTAGCGAACACCTTTATTCCGGCCGCATGTGCAGCGGTCATTGTCCCTGCGACGGTTGTGCCACCATTCCACCCCTTCGCCGCGGCGGCCGCAAAATCGCGCGTGCTGATTTTATGCATGCCCTCGCCGCGCGCCAGTAAAGCCAACTCTTCCGGAGCCACGCCAATGGCCACGCGGCCTGCGATGACCGCGATGGTGGCCGGTACTGCGCCGCCCTGGCGCACCTCCTGTTCCATATCGCGCGCCAGCTGCATGTTGTCAGGGTACGGCAGTCCGTGGGTGATCACGGTCGATTCCAGCGCCACTACCGGCTGCCCGGCATGCAGCGCAGAAGAGACTTCAGGGTCAATTTTGAACCACGAGGGAAGACCAGTTTTCATCCTTGTACCTTCCTGGCATCAGATCACCAGTCCATCATATAACTTCTGCAGCGAAAGGTCCTGCACCACAGAGCCCAGATGGCGCAGGGTGAGCGAAGCCGCCGCGACGCCCAGGCGCACGGCATCATCCAGGGGGATATCGTTGAGCAGGGCGAAGATCACTGTGGCTGTCAGGGCATCGCCAACGCCGGTGGGGTCGAGCACTTCGGTCCGAATCGCAGGGATCTGCCCGCTGGTTTCCGAAGTTGCGTACACCAGCCCCAGTTCGCCCATGGTAATGATCACAATCTTCACGCCCGCGCTCACCAGACACTTCGCCGCATCCAGCGCGTCATCCCGGTCATCTTCCCCAATGGTCCGCCCGCACAGCACACCGGCCTCGGCGGTGTTGGGGGTGATCAGGTGCAGGCGCGGCAGATGGGGCTTCAAACGGCCGGCCAGCGAAAGCGAAGTCGCGTCGGCACACACCGGGATCTGGGCTTTGCGTGCCAGCGAAACAGCCGTGCGCAGGGTGTCACGGGGCAGGTTGGTGTCGACGAAGACCAGGGAGGCATCATAAAACATCTCAGCGCGCGCTTTCAAAACGTCTGGTGTGATCACCGACATCGCGCGCATATCGTCCAGGCCGAACTTCAATCTTCCCTGGGCATCGAGCACCGCCAGATACGAACCGGTGGGCTGTTCCTTTGCCCGCACCACTCCGCTTACATCCACTCCTGCCTGGCGGGCCGCTGCCAGGATCTGGTCCCCGACTTCGTCATATCCGACAGCCGAAATCAATGAGACCGGTTGGCCCAGGCGCGCCAGGTTCTCAGCCACGTTGCGCGCTGCACCGCCGAACGACAGACGGATCCTGGCCGGGTTGGATGTGCCGCTTTTTAAATCGCCGCGCACCCGTCCGACCGCATCCAGCCCCGCCGCGCCGATCACCAGCACAGGGGCCTCAGGAGAAGGAGAGAATGGTTCGCTCAGCATGGCGCTTCGATTGTATCGTAGTTTCGTGGACCGGACTGCGTCTATAAGGTGATATTTAACTTATTCCCCGAAATGTGCTGCTTTCACATATATTTTACCCGCTTCGCCGGCAGTTCCTGTCCGGTTTACAGATACTGGTGTGGAAAGGCGATAACACCCTTTTTGGGGGGTATGTTAATGCAGGAGGCAGGAATTTCACTTTGGGAAAACCCACCTATGCGATCATTGGCATGGCGCGCAGAGAGGAGCAGTCGAACAATCTTGACCAGCACCCAGAAGATAAAAAAAACGGGTCTCGGTGCAACGCCGTGCCCTTACAGCAAATCTTCTTGCACATACGACTGCGGGAGCACGGCAAAGTACACAAGGTTATCATACAGGATTAGAAACCTGGCATCAAACGGCGAAAAGAAAATGGATACTGGAGATGCCGTGCCCAACCTTGGAAACAGGAAGTAAAGGATCCCAGTAGGATCGTATTAATTACCGACCCTTCAAGTATTCTGGCCTCCACTACCTGCACGTTAAACCAACGTCACCCGGGCTGTGTGAACAGGCCCTTTGAGCGACCTGTTCACACAGATTATTAAAGTTTCGATCGCTTATTCATCGCTCAGTTCGCTGGGCGAGGTCATTGCGCCGCCGGTCAGGCCCGGAGGCGTCGATGGGCCTGTAGAGAGATCGTTCCTCCAGCGCTCGATCTGCCGGGAGGCGGCATCGCGCCCGCCCAGTCCGAAGGCCAGAGCGAAGGCCACAGCCACTGCTCCCAGCAGCAGGCCAAACGCCAGGTTCACAATGGACGCGGCGATGCCCATCTCGCGCAGCGCCAGCGCAGCAGCGAAGACCAGAATTGCCACCCGCGCCACCGTCGCCAGCAGCCCGCTGTTGGCAACGCCCGAATCGCGGATCCAGTTCGCCGCCTGATTGGCCAGGTACAGACCCAGCCCGAAAATAATCAGGCCGATCAGCACCTGCCAGGCAGCCACGATAAATCCGGAGAGCATCACCGAAAGGGCACTAAATCCGAGCAGGTTGGCAGCTTCCATGATGGCAAACAACATGATGGCTATCGTCGTCAGACTGCCGGCGATCTGGGACGGCGTGCGTCCGCCGGGGGCGACCGCTGTGGGTCCGCCGGTCCGTGCAGCCCGCTCCGCTGCCTCGCCAGGGGTCTCGGACGGGCTCAAATCGGGCGTGACCACGCCCGGAGGCTGCCGGTAGATGCCCAGCCACGTGAACAGGCGGTCGAAGCCGAGGCTGGTCAGGATCGAAGCCACAAACACGCCAACGAAGCGCGCCACAAAGTAAGCAATGGCCAGCAGCAGGAAAGCGCCAAAAATCGCCGGCAGGGCATTGAGCAGGTTGGTGAGCATATTGGCTGCAGGCCCCGATACGGCCGGGATGTTGAGGGCATTCAACGCCGCGATCGCCACCGGGATCAGGATGAGCACGTAGACGATGGTCCCGATAATATTGGACAGGCGCAGTCGACCGGTGGTGTCCACGCCCCCGACCTCCTGGCCCCAGCGGTCAATGCCGAGGCCGGCCAGCAGGTTGGTCACGATCTGGCGCACGATGCGCGCCACCAGCCAGCCGATCAACAGGATTAACGCCGCGCCCAGCAGGTTGGGCAGCACGCCCAGGATCTCATCGACGAGCTGCTGCACCGGCGCCAGCAGGCCCTGCAGGTTGAGCGCATCGAGCACGGCTGGCAGGAACAGCAGGAACACCAGCCAGTAGACCACGTTTCCGATCGTCTGGCTGACGGTGACCCGGTCATGAGCCGGGATCTCTGCACCTTCAGACAGCCTGCGCGAGATCCCCGAGGCGTTGATGAGCCGCACCACAACGGCGCGCAGCAGCGTGGCGATCACCCAGGCGATCAGCAGTAAGATGATCGCTCCCAGAATACCGGGCAGGATGGCGACGATCTGGTTCACAAAGTTCTCCAGCGGGCCCGACACTGCCGGGATGTCAAGCGCCTGGAAGAACGCCAGCAGGGTGACCAGCATCACCAGCCAGAACACCGCACTCGATATCCAGTTCTCGATCGGGATCTGTTCGTCGCTTGCGGTCTGGTCATACCCCATCGACCTGGCAAGCCGGTCATCGATGTTCGTCCGCCCCAGCAAATTGCGAGTGAGCGACCTGAGCACAAGGGCTACGATCCAGCCCAGGATCAGAATTCCCAGCGCCAGCAGGATATTGGGCAGGTAAAGACTGACCGCAGTCACGATTCGGTTCAAAATATCTTCCATTTTTTACTCCCTCCATCTGGAAAAAAGAAAGACGCGGCTAAAGAGTGGGAAAGGAATTAATGTAATTCTCCCCCTGCAATTAACTCGCATTAATCTTAGCGAAACTGAAGCGGCTTACGCAATCAGGGAAAACCCTTAGTCGCAGTAGGGAAAATACGCAGGTTATCCTTGCTTGAACACTTTCGTTTGTAAAGCGTTGGGATCTGGTGTTTCAAGATGGGGTATTCCGGCTTTTAATGTAAAAATGTTACCTATTTATGGTAAATTAGTATCAACCTATCAAGCGTATTAACCAATTGAGATCCTGGGAAAGTATCTGGCGCCGTGGGAGGAGAGTAAGGTGCTTAAGTACATCCATGATCCCATTTCTCAAATCCAGGAAGATTGTCTGGAACGGCACATCTTCGTGCAGGCCATCCACAACCAGCTGGCATCGGATTCCTGTCCTTCGGCGGTCGGTCTTTTTGGTGACTGGGGCACCGGGAAGAGCAGCCTGCTGCAGATGCTGGTCGAATGGAACAAGCAGGCGGAAAAGAAGCTGGACATCCAGATCTTCGACGCCTGGCTGTACGAATCGACCGGTAATTTATTCACCCCCATCCTGGTTTGGATCAAAAACCAATTGAAGCAGCAGGGAAAGGCCGCCTCCCAGTGGGGACCTGGGATGAAGAGAGTCTTCCAGGCTACTTTCTGGACCTTAGGGAAAACCGTTGTAAAGCTGGGAATGCTGCAAGTGGGAATAAGCAGCCCAGATAAGGCTATCGACGTCCTGACTGAAATACCAGATGAATTTGAACGACAGTACAAGACCGCCGAGGAGAAGGCAATTCCCCAACTGTGGGAGAAGCTGGTCGACGATATCGAGCAGGCGCGAGAAGATTTTCAGATGATGGTCGACCTGCTGCTGGAGGGCCAGCCTCACAGCAAGCTGGTCTTCTGCATCGACAACCTGGACCGCTGTTCGCCAGAACAGGCCGTACACATGCTGCAGTCGATCAAGAATTATCTTTCCGTCGAGGGGGTGGTATGGCTGATCGCGGTTGACCCGCATGTCATCTCCGCCTACATCGAAAAGCAGTACGGCACCGGAGCCATCGGCGGGTATAACTACCTGGATAAAATCTTCCCCGAGCAGTACCACATTCCCCCGCTTTCCATTCAGTCGAATGCGCTCCAGGTCGAACGCCTGCTGGAAAGGGCTTTGAGTGGAATCCCGGTTCAAATCCGCCCGACGAACTGGCAGCGCTACGCCCAGATTCCCCGCGTGCTGGTGCCGCGCCGGCTGATTAAGAGTGCGCGGAAATTTGCGCAGGTCTGCGGGCTGCCAACCACCATGGGCATGGCGGTCAGCGCAGACACCATGTTTGCCCTGATCCTCCTGTACCACTCGTGGCCCGATTTCTACGAACGCATGTCGTCAGACCAGAGAGAGCACGTCCAGTCGGTTCTACTTAACTTTTTAGATGATCGAATCAGAGCTGATTATCCCACCCCGCCCCTGCCGCTGCCGCCCCGGTTCATTGAGGATCGTGACCTGCAGTATTACATACGACAGGCGTTTCTGACTTATGGACGTATCGAGGAAACATCCGGGGAAATCGCCCTGGCCACGCATTTCCTGCACCAGGTCGGCTTACCATGAATGCTTCATCAGAGACCCGTTTCAGATCGTGTTTGCTTACTTTTTTCAAGCTAACGATCATCATTGTTCTTGTTTTTATCTATTTCCGAGCCGAACTTACTTCCATATTCAAGTTGATCACCGAATTTCAAAACGGTGATCTCGATTCATTGGTCGTCAGATTGGGCGGTGTCGTGCTCCAGTTCGCCAGCAAAATCGCTCCGATCTTTATTGCTGCCATTACCCTGCTGGGCTTGCTGGCACTGATCAGCAGGGTGACCATACCGGTCTCCGGTCCACAGGGCTGGTGGAATGCGGTTAAGTTTATGTTGGGTCACCTGTTGGGCCGGCCTGGAATGTTCATCCGGGTGCGGGATGGAAAAATCATCAATCCGGGAAATTCTCACCATGCCACCGGTCCTGGTCTCGTGTGGGTTGATCAGAACAGCGCCGTTCTGGTATCCGATCATCGTGTCCTGGGTTACGGGATTTGGACTTTGAACAGGGATGAAAGGATAAGCGGGGCTGTTGATTTACGCCGGCAGAGCAAAATTACGAAAGATGTTATCAGCAACACACGCGACGGGATCAAAATGCGTACGGATATTCACACGATTTTCTCGATCAGTGAGGAGCCGGATACCTTTTTTGTAACTCAAGCAAGCAGTGATCCGCTTGATATTCAACTCATTGACTTGCAAAGCAGGGAATCAGCAGCCGGAGTGGAGGAATTTATCGCTGCACTCGTCGATGTTTTTCCTGACAAAGATAAAGAGACCATTCATAACTTCATCGCCAATCATCGGTATATCGAGCGAAGTAACCTCAAGCCTGCGATCCATTTCGGGATCACGACCAAATCATTTTCCAGGCGGCTGAAGCAGAAGCAGAGAAATGTATCCCTTCCATTATCTTTTGACCATATCAGGATTACCCGGGGGATCCAGGCACAGATAAAAGTCTCCAGTGAAGAGCAGTATTCGGAATGGGTAGATTACCCTTCATTTATCGCAGTGGATGTCTTACGTGATCTGCTCATTCATGAGAGCTGTACAGGCCTCTACCTCTCAGAGGATGGAGAATCCAACAGACTTGATCAATTAATGCGTCTATTCTGTTTGAAGCTTATCTGCTGCGGACTCGTCAGGGTACAGTATGTCGCCTCCCGCGATTCAAAAGCCCTGAAAGCAGGGCAGTCATGGAATGAAAACAACCTGATCTTTTACCCTATCCTTACTCTGGATCAGAACAATTTGCTCCGTGAACTGGGCATCAAAATCACAAATGCGACTTTCAGCCATCCGGAGCCTGTTCGGGAGGAGGTAAAAGAGCAGTTATTCAGGAATTGGCGGTCACGGTGGATAAAAGAGGAGCTTGAAACAATCGCAAACAACACGCTCATCGCTATGCGCATTCGCAATCAGGCACGGATCCAGGCACAGCGCGATATGATCTACGCTATCACCCAGGTCATAAAAGGATCTCCACACTCCCGGGAAGCTCTGGCATTCCGCATCTATCAGGCGCTTGAAACCGCAGCGACCGATCCCGCCACACGCTCATTATTATCCAAAGAAAGCATTTCGCTTCTGGACAAATTCAGGCAGTGGCTGCTGCAGGATATAGAGAAAGATAAGCAGCGGCATGATGAGGAAATAGAAAAACAATGGCAGCTGCTGCAGCAATTAAAAGAACATAATGGATCAACCTGACATTTTGGGGTTTGAAATGGTTGTTTCCTAAATACTAAAAGCCTGCCAGATCTGGATTCCACTCAATTGGGGGGCACGAAGTGATCATCATTTTCATCATCATCCTTGTCTTCATCGCACTTTTCTCCTGCGTCCGGGTGATAAAGAGCATTTACGGTATTACGGATAACTGGCTGGCCCTGCAGTTACTGGCTGCGCCATGGCTGGGGATAAACCCGGTAAAGATAACGATCGAAGAGGGCAAAATCATCAATTCCGGCCTGGAAAGCGATTGGGTCGAAAAAATCACCGGACCATTTCTGCTGGATATTCGTGATGAATCCCTGGCATATATTGAAACGCTTACGGGGACCAATCAGGAGCTGCGCAAAGGGAAGCATTCTATAAGACCATTTTCCATTCTGCGAGTTGTCCTTCCCTTAGCGAACATGAAAGATGAAATCAAGGAGATCCGCGCCATAACACTCGATGGCATCCATATCTCGGTGCGAGATATCCGGTTTGGATTTTCACTAATTTCTGACCAGGAACTGAGTGGAAAACGTATCCCCCCTCCCGAACAAAGGACCTATGAGCAGGCCCTGGAAAACATGATCTATCGCTATCCAATCGATGTCAGGTCTGAGCAAGGGTACATCTCTCTCCAGAGTCTATCAATGGCTGTACAGGCCATGGTTATAGATGAAATTGAAAAATACATAAACAAGCAGCCGTTGGATATGCTGGCCGCTCCACGCTATCCTGATATGGAAGCACGCCTGGAAATCGAGGCCCGTTTCGACTCAGATGAAGTAATTGAGCGCTTCAGAAAGATAGGGATAAAACTCATCTGGATGGATATCGGTTATTTCGAATATGGTACACAGGTGGAAGAGCAGTGGCTGAATACCTGGAAAGCCGGGCTGGAAGGACACGCCAGTGTTACTCAGGCTTATGGTGAGGCCCGCTATCTGGCGACACAGGAGATCGGCCGGGCAGAAGCCCAGGTGGAACTGCTGTCAAGCATCATCCAGGCCCTGGAGGAAGTAGATTTACCGGATGATCCAGACCAGAACATACGCAATGTCGTTTTATTGAAAACTGCCCAGATGCTCGAATCGATGACATCCGCCTATCAAGAAGATCGTGTAGAAAAGTCACAACATCCTGCTCTTAAGAAGGGTCAGTCAGGAGAGAAGAAACCATGAATGCCAGTATCGACTCGGAAATATTAATTGTGCTCAAATGGTGGAATTTAATGGATCAGTGGCTGGAGGAGCACAGGAAAAGCCAGCTTTCCGACACCAGCCGCCTGCTGCTGGAAAAACTGGAAAACGCCAAAAACAGAGGTGACTGGAAAAAGGTCTGGGAAATTATCGAAAGCCTGAAAAAGTTTAGCGATGTTTCAAACGACCCATACAGTTATGCTGATACCGAGATTGGGATCGTTCGCCTGAAGTGTGCAAAAGTCGCAATCGAGATGGGCGCACTTAATGAAGCGGTTTCTCTGCTCAAAGAGGCCTTAATCAAATTTACAAGATTTAAAGACGAAGGTGCAATCACGGAATGGCTGATGGGTTGTGTGTACTGGATCCTGCCAGGGTATCAATACGAAGCAATAGTAAGGTGGCAGCACAGCCATAATTTCTTTAAAGGGCAGTATGATAGATCAGGGCAAGATAAAGATGCATTTAAACGATATGCCCAGCGCTGCAAAATTATAAAAGAGGCTATACAAAAAGCAGTTGAACATGATCGCATTTCAGAACCTCCAACAACCGAAACAGAGTCTACATCATCAGAGATTCAAGAGGCAGACGAGGCGGATAATACTTCGAATCCTGTCACTCAGCCAGTAACTGTAACAAGATCAACCAGCGCCCAGGGTGGTTATTTAGAACTCTTCAACATTGTCGGCTCAATTCCCGCCGGCGGATTTGGTACTTTCGGGACGCGCCCATTCGAAATTGCCAGTTCCGTGGAGGTCGAAATTGTGCAAATCGACAACAAACCTTACCAGGTCATCCCGCTGAGAAAGGGCGACCGCAAGGTAAATATCCTGTATAAAGACCATTTCGTCGTTCAGGTGACTGGCAACAGCATGAACCGTGAAGGCATCCTTCCCGGCGATTATGTGCTGATCCGCCTGCAGAACGATGCTGCAGCCCAGGATATCGTCGCCGTAGCCAGAAACGAGGCAGACGAAACGTGGACGCTGAAGCGTTTCGTCCGTAAAAACGGCAGGATCCTGCTCCAGCCCAACAGCGACAATCCCGGCTATGAAACCATCGAACTGGACAGCAGAGATAATCCCATGATTGTCGGAGTCGCGCTGGCCGTCTTCAAACCCTGCTGATCCGGCCTCCGCTGCCTCCATGCCCTGCCGCTTACCGAATCGCAACCCCGGATAGACTCAACTCTTGTTACAATAAGCGGGCACGAGCAATGTGTAATCATGGAGGTACATCATGAGTGATTTTCCTGGTAAGGGCAGAGTTGCGGTCCTGAAAACATCGCCCGAAACCGTGCTGGACGACATCGAGAAATTAATGCGCCTGGCGGGCGTCGAGCAGGCCCTGCCGCACGGCATTCGAACGGGATTGAAGATCAATATTTCGTGGCAGACCTGGTACCCGGCCTGTTCTTCAACGCCCTGGCAGATCGAGGGCGTAATCTGCGCCCTGCGCAAGATGGGCTACGACGACCTGGTCGGTGTGCACAATGACACCGTCGTAGTCGACACCGCGGACGGTGAGCGCAACAACAAGCACCGCTTCGTCACGGATAAACACAACGTCCCCTGTATTTATCTTTACAACGAAGATTTCGAATGGATCGAATACCATCCCAAACGGCCTTTCCTGGTGCTGGATAAGGTTTACCCGCAGGGCGTTTTCATCCCCAAAGCGCTGGTCGGCATGAACATGGTCCATTTGCCCACGGTCAAGACGCATGTCTTCACCACCATCACCGGCGCGATGAAAAATGCTTTCGGCGGCCTGCTGCACCGCAACCGCCACTGGACCCATTCGGTGATCCACGACACCCTGGTCGACCTGCTGATGATCCAGCAGGAGATTCACCCCGGAGTGTTCGCGGTCATGGACGGGACGTTTGCCGGCGATGGGCCCGGTCCGCGGGCGATGCGCTGGCATGAAAAAGATATCCTGCTGGCTTCTGCAGACCAGGTGGCCATTGACGCCGTTTCGGCGAAGCTGCAGGGCTTCGATCCGATGAACATTCGCTTTATCCGCAAGGCGCATGAGCTGGATCTGGGTGTGGGCGATCCACGCCAGATTGAGATCGTCGGTTACGACATCGAACAGGAAGAGCCCTGGGGATTCAAACAGGAAGACACCTTTGCCAGCCGCGGGCAGAAGATGATCTATCACGGCCCCCTCAAACCGCTGGAAAAACTTCTCCTGCAGAGCCCACTGGTGCCCTGGTCATATTTCGCCAGCAACTTCTATCACAACGTGTACTGGTATCCATTCGTCGGCCGCAAGCGCGTCGAAGCCGCCCTCGAGACCCGCTGGGGACAGCTGTTCAAGTCTTATGGAGATGGACAGGTGGTCATGCCCGGCATGGAACCCAAGACGGTAGTCCAGGCCGGGATGGGACTGGCAGCCCTGGCCGCCGGGATAGGCGCTGTGGCCTATCTCGGAAACCGGCGGCGCGGTCGCTCCCATAAACAGTGAGGTCAGAGGCCACCACATCTTCCAGCCAGATCACCCGCCGCCTCACCCTCGGCCTGCTGTTCGGATTTCTGGTCATGCTGGTGCTGGTGCTGGTCGCTGACCTGCGCCAGGTCAGGCAGCAGGTGCTGAACTTCAACTGGGTGCTGTATCCGGCGGTTCTCGGGCTCACATTCGTCAACTACGTGCTGCGCTTCGTCAAGTGGCACTTTTATCTGGGTCAGGTCGGTGTCAATACCATCTCCTGGGGAGACAGCGCCCGCCTGTTTGTAGCCGGGTTTCCGCTGGCTGTGACGCCCGGGAAGGTGGGCGAAGCGCTCAAAGCCGTATGGCTGCAGCGGCTAAGCGGTCTGCCGGTCGGGCGCGGGATTGCCGTGGTTCTGGCGGAACGCATCAGCGACGGGCTGGGTGTGCTGGCACTGTCGACCCTGGGCGTGATCGCTTACCCGCGCTACTGGCCGGCATTTGCCATCGTGCTTACCGGCCTGGCCGCGGTGATCATCATCTCCCAGATCCGCCCGCTGGCCCTGACCCTGCTGACCTGGGGCGAGCGGCTGCCGGTGGTCAACCGCTTTGTACACCTGCTGCACGAGCTGTACGAAGGCAGCTACCGTCTGTTCCGCCCCTGGACCACGCTGGTTGCGGTCTCGCTGGGGACAATCTCATGGCTGGCGGAGGGCATCGGTTTTTACCTCGTCCTGACCGGCCTGGGCGTCCCACCCGGATGGAACACCCTGTCCATCGCCGTGTTCATCATGGCTTTCTCCACCGTGATCGGAGCGGTTTCGGCACTGCCCGGCGGCCTGGGCGCCTCGGAAGCATCCATCGCCGGAATGCTGGCGCTGCTCCTGAACGTACCGCCCGGGCTGGCTGCAGCAGCCACTCTGCTGATCCGCTTCGCCACCCTGTGGTTTGGCGTGAGCCTGGGCCTGATCATGTGGCTGTTTGCACGCGATATCATCGGACTCTCCAATTCACAGGCAGCTGTAGAGGTTTCTCGTGATCAGAGTTGAATTCCACGCTCACACCATATATTCCAAAGACAGCCTGACCCCTCCCGAAGACCTGATCGCTGCGGCGAAGAAGCGGGGGATTGACCGGCTGATCATTACCGAACACAACAACATCGCTGGCGCACTGGCTGCTCAGGCCATCGATCCAGATTTTGTGATCGTCGGCGAAGAGGTGATGACCCGGCAGGGAGAGCTGCTGGCTGCATTTGTAAAGGAAGAAGTCCCTCCCGGGCTGCCGGCCATGGAGGCGCTGCAGCGGCTGCGCGACCAGGGCGCGTTTATCAGCGTGTCGCACCCGTTTGATGTGGTGCGCAAAGGGCACTGGAAGCTGCTCGACCTGCTTGAAATCGTCCCCTATGTCGACGCCATTGAAACTTTCAACGCCCGCTGCTTATGGCCCGGTTTCAACCGCCAGGCACAGGAGTTTGCCCGCCAGCACAACCTGCCCGGGACAGCCGGCTCGGACGCGCACACCGTTTATGAAATCGGCCGGGCCACTCTGCTCATGCCCGAATTTAACGACCCGGACAGCCTGCGCGCGGCCCTCCCCCAGGCAAAGAGGCTGGGCGGCCTTTCCAACCCCTTCGTCCATTTTGCATCCAGCTACGCCAAATGGTATAAACGACGCCAGAAAAAATTGACCGGTCAGAAATCCATCTCGCAGGGGTAATCACAACCCGCCTTTTCTAAAATCGCTGAGGAAAGTCAATATGAGTCGCAATACAAAAATCGTATTAGGCCTGCTGGGCGTTTTCCTCGTGCTGTGCATCTGCGCCGGTGCAGCAGGCGTGTTTTTATTTATCCGGGCCGGCCAGGCGCTGGATGAAGCCATGATCACTGACCCGCAGGATGCCGCTGAGGTCGGCAGCCGCATCGCCGATTACGACGTCCCGGATGGCTATACGCAGAGCGCCCTGTCCATGCTCGGCTTCGACATGGTCATGCTCACTTCGGAAGAGCAGAGCGATGCTTTCATCCTGATGATGCAGTTCCCCGATAACATCGACTTTGACCGCGAGCAGATGGAACAGCAGGTTCGTGCACAGGTCAACCGCCAGATGGGTTCCGTCGGTCTCGATCTCGATCCGGTTGAAATGCGCGATATGGAGATACGCGGCCAGCCGGTCCGCATGCAGGTCAGCGAAGGATCCTCTTCAGAAGGGGTCGAGTACCGGCAGTGGCTGACCGTTTTTCAGGGAAAAAGCGGCCCCACCATGCTGATGATCTCCGCTCCGGTGGAGCGGTGGGACGAACAGGCGATGGAGGCTTTTGTCGCCTCGCTGCGTTAAATAAATCAGCCCGGGATGCACTGCTCCCACGGCGGGCATCCCAGGCGCTGACCACAGGCCTGCTTATTAACTTACCTGCCGCTGAGGCAGTATGGTTCTCCGCCTAACGGCCTTCCCTGCGCCGCCCTGCTTTGAGTGTGTTCTGCAGGGCGGTCAATTTTTCCCACTCCCCCGCAGCAGCGAGCCGCGCCTGTTCCGGCCAGGTCACCGGGCTGACTATCGGCGGCATCCCGGCTGCTCCCAGAATGCGCTCCAGTTCTTCCACGCTGGTTTCCGCCAGCTGGCTGAAATTCTTGATTCCTGCAGCGCGCAGCACCGCCTCCGTCTTCGGGCCGATGCCTTCAATGCGCCTCAGGTTGTCCTCGACAGCCGCCTGTTCTTCAGCTGCGGCTGTTTGCTGCACGGCTTCCCGCCGCTCCGCAGCCGTGCGCTCCTCCACCACATACATCTGGGTTTCCGGTACGCCCCGGGTGCCGCCAGGCTCACGTCCTCTCCAGGCGGCCGGAGCTTCCTCCTGGCGCATGTCTTCAAGGCGGCGAATGATGATCAGGGCCAGGCCAGCCAGGAGGGCTGCCAGCGCCAGAATGATTCCATTCCTTTGTTTCACTTTACGATCTCCTTTTGAAGGGATGCAGTCCCCCTCAACGCGGTCCAGATTATTCCCTGTGCTGTATTTATTTTACCCTGAACTTGAAAGCAAACGAAAATGGGATGGGCCTGCCGGGCTCCATCCCATCTCTGCGATAACGATCCGTAAATGGTTATTCAGCTTGCTGTGAACCGCTCTCTGCTGATTTATTTTTTCCGAACCACAATCTCCACGGTCAGCCTGCCGCGGCCGTCTGCACCCAGGCGGAAGGTCTCGCCGTCGTCATCGGCAAGCAGCCAGATTCCACGGTGGTAGCCTTCCTCATCCGGGGCAATCAGGGTCACGGAAACATCGACCTCTTCTCCCGGTTTTACTTCCTTGCCGATGTCATTTTCCTTGCGCCCGTCCATTTTTTCGCCGCTGTCAAACACCAGGATGTAATCCTCGTTCCACGTGCAGGTGCCGATGTTGCGCACCCGCCAGGTCTTGGTAAATTTTTGGCCGGGCTTCATGGTTGTCCCGTCGGCGATGGTGACATCTTTTACAAAGGCAGCCGCGTTGCAGACATCCACCCGTACATCCTCGTCGCCTTCTTCGCCTGAACCGCCTGAGCCGCCGCTCCCCGGCAGCGGTGTAACCGAGGGCTGGGGTGTGAGCGTGTGCATGGGGGTGACGGAGATCACCGGTGTGCGTGTCGCCGTTGGCGTTTGCGTGGGTCCCAGCGTGGGCGTTATTGTGGGCATCAGGGTGGGCGTCGATGTGCTTGAGGGCAGCGGGGTCGGAGAGGCGGAGGCGGCCTCATCTGTTTGAATGGCTGCCATGGTCTGGGCGGCCAGCACGGCCACAGTCGCCTCGGTCAGCGGCCCGCCGGAAAGCGCGGTAACCGGGCTGCAGGCTGTCAGCCCGAGCAGCAGGCAGAGAACGAATAAGAGTAGGCGTCGAAATCCGGGTAGCATGCAGCAATCTCCTTCAGAGGGACAGGTTCAGGCCTCTCCGGACTATTATCATAGAAAGACCGGCTTCCCCGGCTATCAATCATGTAAGCACGCACTTACGGCCCCGTCAACTCCTGCCCTGTTTGAAAGGCTTCCGCACACAGCCCAGAAGTAAGGTTCCATCCATCTCCGAGATGTGCTACAATCTGCCCTATGAATTTCCAGATCGTCTTCATGGGATCTCCGGAGTTTGCTCTGCCCACACTCCGGGCCCTGGCGAAGGAATACAAAGTCACCGGTGTCGTCACCCAACCGGACCGCCCCGCAGGGCGGGGCAGGGACCTGACTCCCCCGCCGGTGAAAAAGCTCGCCGAAGAACTCGGTCTTCCCACCATACAGCCCCAACGCCTGCGTGATCCAGATGCCATGGATCAGCTCCGTGAATGGAATCCGGACCTGATCGTGGTTGCCGCATTTGGACAGATCCTGCGACAGGATGTGCTCAGCCTGCCTCGCTTCGGCTGCGTCAACGTCCACGCTTCCCTGCTGCCGCGCTGGCGCGGCGCGGCCCCCATCCAGGCGGCGATCCTTCACGGAGACGAGCAGACTGGCGTCACAATTATGTGCATGGACGCCGGTGTGGACACCGGTCCGATGCTCGCCCAGGCTCCAACCAAAATCCTGGAAACCGACACCGCCGGAACACTGAGTGCCCGCCTGGCAGAGCTGGGCGCCCAGCTCCTCATCCAGACTCTTCCGAAGTATCTGAGCGGCGAGCTGACCCCCACCGCACAGGATGACAGCCAGGCCACGTATGCCCCGATGCTGAAGAAGGAAGACGGCCTCTTAGACTTCAATCGGCCGGCGCAGGAACTGGCCCTGCGCGTGCGCGCCTTCAACCCCTGGCCCGGAACGTTCACCTACTGGGAGAACCAGGTTCTAAAAATTCACCGCGCACACGCAGTGCAGTCGACATCTCCAAAACCTGGAGCAGCCCTTATCCATGACGGGATGCCCGCTTTTGGAACGCTGGAAGGCCTGCTCGTGCTGGATGAGGTCCAGCCGGCCGGAAAGCGCCCGATGCCCGGCGAAGTGTTCCTGCGTGGGGCGCGTCATTGGGGTCAGGGTGCCTGACCGGACCTGCTTCCCTGTGCACTCCCCAGAACACAGAGACGAAGATGACTGAGGAAACTAAAAACTCATCGCCTGCATCCAGTCCTGTCGAGACGCCACCCGGCGGTGCAGGCGCAGATAACAGCAGCTCGCAAACGGAGCATCAATCCAGTCCGGACCTTTCAACAGGCGGCAGCCCGTTGAAGGCGTCTCCGGTTTCAGTTTACGACCGGCCTGCAGTACGCACGGGCGTCAATCTGCTCATGGTTGTGCTGGTGGCATTTACCGCCTATCTGCTCTGGCAGCGCTTCAGTCCCGTCAAACAGCAGGCGTCGGGGGCAGCTGCCGGTGCAGACAGCCTGGCCGGCAGCGCGCCGGAGGGTACCGCAGACCCCTCCCTGCTGCCTACTATGCCGCCCGTCTTTGATGCCTCGGTTGTGGGCATATCGCGCCGATCCAATCCGATTACCCTTATTCCCAACCGCCCGCGCACCGAGGTTATTAAGTACACCGTCAAAACCGGCGACAACCTGTTCGACATCGCTGAAGCGTACGGCCTGATGCCGGAAACCATTCTGTGGGGGAACTTCGAGCTGCTGCAGGACAACCCGCACCTGCTCTCACCCGGAATGGAACTGAACATACTGCCCGAAGACGGCACGTACTACCAGTGGAAAGAAGGCGACACGGTTGAAAAGGTCGCCGCGGAGTTCAATACAACGCCGGAAAAAATTCTGGAATTCTCAGGTAACAACATCGATCTGACCGATGATGATGACGGCACGTACGGGATTGAGCCAGGCACCTGGATCGTCGTCCCCGGCGGCTCGCGCCCGTTCCGCGATTGGGGTCCGCCGGCCATCAGCCGCGCCAATCCGGCCTCGGCTGCTTACTACGGCGCCGGTCACTGCGGTGAAGTCTACGAAGGACCGATTGGCTACGGCAGCTTCGTCTGGCCTACAGTCGACCGCACGATCTCCGGCTACCACTATTCGGCCGTGCACCGTGCTCTCGACATCGGCGGCTCGATGGGCAACGCCATCTTCGCTTCGGACAGCGGTGTGGTGGTTTACTCCGGCTGGAGTGATTACGGCTACGGGAATCTGATCGTGATCGACCACGGCAACGGCTGGCAGACGGCATATGCGCATCTCAGCAGCATCGCTGTGGGCTGCGGTCAGGGTGTCGGCCAGGGTCAGGTCATTGGCGGCCTGGGAAGCACCGGAAACTCCACCGGGCCCCACCTGCACTTCGAAATGATCTACAACGGCACCAAGCCCAACCCGATGGATTATCTGTATTGATCGACCCGGTGTTTCGTGAACTGCAGTTCACGAAACACCATTTTTTCAAGGCTGAAACGTGGACACCCAGCACAGCAATCGCCTGAACATTCTCAGTTTTGGCGCCGGTGCGATCGGCACCTATATCGGCGGCAGTCTGCTCCTCAAAGGTCATCGGGTGGTGTTCCTGGAAAGGCCCGAAACGGCTGCCGAACTGCGCAGCCGCGGGCTGCGCCTGGAACTCGAGGACGGTGAGCACAAAATCCCCGCCCCACAGGCCGCCGCCAGCCTGAAAGAAGCCCTGCAGCAGGGCCCGTTTGATGCGGCGTTGTTCGCGCTTAAATCCTTCGACACGCAGAACGCCCTGCAGGATATGCAGCCCTTTGCGAAGGAGATGCCGCCCGTCCTCTGCCTGCAGAACGGCGTCGAAAACGAAGCGGCCATCGCCCGTGTGCTGGGTCCCGAAAAGGTGATCCCCGGGACGGTCACCAGCGCCGTCCGCCGCCAGGCCGCCGGCGACGTGGTTCTGGAGCGCCTGCGCGGCGTCGGCATCGCTTCCGGACACGAGCTGGCTCCCCATCTGGTCGATGCTTTTAATGAAGCCGGTCTGAACGCACGCCTGTACGCACGCGCCGCAGACATGAAGTGGTCCAAAATGCTCACCAACCTGCTGGCCAATGCCACAGCGGCGATCCTGGATATGACCCCGGGCGAGATTTTCGCCCTCCCGCAGCTCGCGCGCCTGGAGGTCTTGCAGCTGCGCGAAGCGCTGCAGGTGATGAAGGCGCAGCGGATCCAGACCGTGGATCTGCCCGGCACGCCGGTGCGCGCCCTGGCCTTTGCGGTGCGCAGCCTGACCCCTGCGATTGCACGCCCGCTGCTCAAAAACGCCATCGCCGGCGGGCGCGGTGGAAAAATGCCCTCGTTTCACATTGACCTGCACAGCGGGCGCGGGAAAACCGAGGTCGACTATCTCAACGGCGCCGTGGTGCGCTTCGGAGAGCAGCACGGTGTCCCTACGCCGGTCAACCGCACGCTGTGCGAGATCCTGATCGCCATGGCAGCCGGGGAAATCCCGCTCAGCGAGTATACCCGAAAGCCGGAAAAGCTGCTCGCCCGGTTGAACGAATACACAAAGTAAAACCCTCGCCCCAGACAGGGCGAGGGTTTTCGTATACGTAGTTAGCGGGACGCTGACGGCCGCGGATTTCGCAGATGAACGCGAGTTTTCTCTCCCCAGCGAGTGCCCCCAGGCCGCTTCGGCACCTGCCTCCATCAATCGGTCACGGCATCCGCTGCAGCCAGCACGCCGGGATCACGCCTGCTCCTCAGAAGTGATCACCTCATAAAACAGCGGCAGCGGATCCACCGGCGCATCGCTCCACTGCACCGCTTCCAGCAGCCGCTCACGGGCCAGGTCAACATCACCCTCGCGGTGGGCGTGGATGGTGAACAGCGTCTCGCCCTCCTGCACCTGCTCCCCCACCTTCTTATAAACCATCACCCCGACGGCATGGTCGATGGGGTCGCCTTTCTTCATCCGCCCGCCGCCCAGCAGCACGGCGGTCTCGCCCACCATCCGGGCATGGATCTGGCGCAGGTAACCGCCGCGCGGCGCCGGCACGTCGACCTGGATCGGAGCTGCCGGCAGGCGGTCAGGATCGTCCACCGCTTCGACATCCCCACCCTGGGCGCGGACCAGCACACGGAACTTCTCCCAGGCACTCCCGCTGTCGATCGCCTGGCGCGCCATCTCACGGCCTTCCTTTTCATGTGCAGCTTTCCCGCCCAGCGCCAGCATATGACCGGCCACCACCAGGCAGTGCTCGCGAAAATCCTGCGGCCCGCCGCCGTGCAGGGTCTGAATGGCCTCGCGCGTCTCCAGCGCGTTGCCCACCGCATGGCCCAGCGGCTGGTTCATATCGGAGAGCAGCGCCACAGCTTTGCGGTTGGCCAGCCGTGCGATCGAGGTCAGCAGCCGGGCCAGGCTGCGCGCTTCTTCGAGGGTCTGCATAAAGGCGCCTAACCCCACCTTCACGTCCAGCACGATGGCCTGAGCCCCGGCAGCGATCTTTTTGCTCATCACCGAAGAGGCGATCAGCGGAATCGAAGGAACGGTAGCTGTCACGTCACGCAGCGCATACAGCTTGCCATCGGCCGGGGCCAGATCAGCGCTCTGTCCGGTCAGCACCAGGCCCGTTTCTTGCAGCTGGGCGATAAACTCCGCTGTGGACAGGTCAGTGCGGTAGCCCGGAATGGCCTCCAGTTTATCCAGCGTCCCGCCGCTGAACCCCAGTCCGCGGCCCGACATCTTTCCCACGGGAAGGCCGCAGGCTGCCACTGCCGGCTCAACAACCAGTGTGGTTTTATCGCCCACGCCGCCGGTGGAATGCTTGTCCACGGCCATCGGCACCACCTGCGACAGGTCGAGCTGCTCTCCGGATGCAGCCATCGCCAGGGTCAGATCGGTGGTTTCGCGATCGCTCAACCCATTCAGCATCACAGCCATGGCCCAGGCGGCCGCCTGGTAATCGGGGATTTCGTCGCGCGTATAGCCCTGGATAAAAAAGTCGATTTCTTCACGGGTCAGCTCCTGCCGGTCGCGTGTTTTGGCAATAATGTCGACTGCTCTCATTTGCAGTTCCTTTCCTGTTCTTAGGTGTGCACGTTAAGTAGAATCAATTATAGCTCGAACAAAAATGCGAACATTTTTCTCCTGTTACATCTTCGCATTTAGGCGTAAAATGCGTGGAATTACAAATTATAGCTTTCCTCAGGCACAAACCATCGTTCTCCCTGCACAGGCCTGGCACGGCTGCCGGTGCCTTTTGTTTAATTACGAAAAAAGAAAAACATCAGAAGAGTTTATCCTAATTTTATGGTAGTCCTTTAGTACCATCGATATAATCGTAGATAATAGCAGGAATTGTCGCAAAGATAACGATTTTTACACATTGTTTTGGCAAATCACATCATGGACGGCATTTTCAGTGTGTTTCTCCTCATCGCAGCAGTCCTTCCGCTCTCCTGCGCTTTCATCCTCTGGAGCCGCAGATCCGGCCGGGCTTCCATCTCGCTGTCGCTGCTCCTGTTTACAGCGGCCATGTGGGCTGCCGTGTACGCTCTCACTCTGACCACCCCTGCGGTCATCCAGCCCGAAGACTGGCGCATTATCGAGATCTGCCTTTCTGCCGTCCTGATGGCGCTGTGGATGACCAGCGTGCTGGAGAGTCTGCCTGCTTTTCGATCCTTCCCCAGATGGGCCGCCGTGCTGATCCTGGCCGAAGCCCCGCTGCTCATCCTGCTGGCTCTCACCAATCCGCTTCACGGGTTGATCTGGAAGAACAGCGGTGCTGCAGCCGGCTTCGGAACATTCTACTGGTTTCATCTGGTGTTTGTGCATCTGACGACTGCCGGTGGGATTGTACTGTTAATCAGCGACCCCGCGCTGAACCGGTCCACTGGCTTGAAAAGACTGTTCCTGTCGATTGCCTGCATCCTGGTACCCGGATTTTACAGCTTCCTGCTGCTGACCGGAATGCAGGTATATCCGGACGCCAATCTCACACCCATTCTGATAATCCTGGCCTGTCCGGTTCTCGCCTGGCAGATCAACCATCTGGACCGGCGGAAGGTTTCAGCGGCATATAACGCTATTATCCTGGACAATATTCAGGATGAGGTGCTGATCCTGAACAATGAGCGCCGCATTGTCGCTGCAAATCTGTCTTTCCTCAATCAAATTCAGAGCACCGAGGCGGCCATCCGCGGGAAAACCATCAAAGATGTGCTCCCCGACTGGGAACCGGCCGTATCCCGCCATCTGGAAGCCGGTGATATGAGTTTCGAGATGGAGCTCGGAGATGAAGAACCGCACCAGTATCGCGAGGTGCGCGCATTTCCACTGCTGGACAATAACCGCCGCATCGGCACTGTGATGCTCACCCAGAACATCACCGCTCGTAAACTGGCGGAAAAGCAGCTGCGCCAGAATCTGAAGGAAACCCAGGCGCTCTACCGGATCAGCCAGCTCGCCACCCGGCCAACCAGCCTCGAGGTAATGCTGCAGTCTCTGGTCAACTGCGTGGTTGATACCCTGGATGCGAACTGGGCGCTGCTGGTCACGCTGGATCTGGAGCAGAAAAAGATCCTGCACTTCTACCGCAGCGGACCCGGCGCGGAGAATGTGGACGTCTCCAGCTATGAGGAGCTGATGGACGGGCTGAGCGGCGTCGCTGTGACCACGATGAAACCGCTGCTCTCAGAAAAAGGGCAGCCCGATGAGCGCGAGACGCCGCATGTGCGCCAGAAGCGGGAATCCCGCCAAACAGGCTGCATCATGGTCGCTCCCCTGATCTATCAAAACCGGGTTCTGGGGACCATTACCGCTGCCAACCGTGAAGACCAGCGCAACTTCACCCGAAAAGAGCTGGAGATGCTGGCAGCCCTGGCCAATCAGGCCGCAGTCGGCGTGGAAAACGCACGCCTCCTGGAGTCCGAGCGCCGCCAGCGCAACCGGGCGGAGACCCTGAGCGAGGTAGCCAGCACGCTCACCACCAGCCTGAGCCAGGAACAGCTCATCGATTTGATCCTGGATCAGATCTCCAGAGTGCTGGAATACGACAGCGCCTCTCTGATGCTCTTCCAGGGTGATCTGCTGAAAATCGCCGCTTACCGCGGCAGACAGTCCATCCAGCCCGTGATCGACGCATCCACACTGATCAAGCTGGACCATATCCAGAAGGTTTTACGCGAGAAAACTCCTTACATCATCGCCGACACGTACAAAGATCCAGGCTGGGTGCACGATACGTTCTCCGCCCGGATCCGCTCCTGGCTGGGGGTCCCCCTGCTGGGCAAAGAAGGGGTTATCGGAATACTGAACCTGGATAAAGAGCAGATAGACTATTACACCTCCGAAGACTCCCAGATCGCCATGGCGCTGGCCAACACAGCGGCAGCCGCGCTGGAAAACGCCCGCCTTTATGAATCGGCACAGAAGCGGGCCCAGGAAGCCGAGACCCTGCGTCAGGCCACCAGCGTCATCCTCAGCACCCTGAACGCCGATGAGGCCATCGAGCAGATTCTGGAACAGTTAGATCAGGTCGTTCCGTTCGACAGCGCCTCGGTGCAGCTGCTGGACGACGATTACCTGGAAGTGGTCGGCGGACGGGGATGGCGCTTCCCTGAACGGGTAATCGGTATGCGCTTCAAAGTCCCGGGTAACAACCCCAACACGCTGGTGATTGAAACCCGGCAGCCGTTGATCATCGACGATGCCTGGAATGAGTTCACGGACTTCGAGATGAACGATCCGGATCACACGATCCGCTCCTGGATGGGTATCCCTCTGATGGTACAGGACCAGCCCATCGGCATGATCACACTGGATAAGAACGTACCTCACTTCTACACCCCGGATAATATCCGCATGGCGCAGGCCTTTGCCGATAAGGTGGCGGTCGCGATCGAAAACGCCCGCCTGTACCAGTCTGCCCGGGAAGCAGCACAGCGCAGCGCAGTGCTGCACCAGGTATCCCAGGAGATCGTCGCCGTTTCCGCCAGCCCGGAGACCATATACCAGTCGATCCACAACGCTGCCCGGCGGCTTATGCCCAGCGAGGCATTTGTCATCACCCAGATTGACCCGAGCGGCGAATGGATCAACGCACCCTATCTGGTCGACTATACCGGAAGGGCCGAAATCTCACGCATCCCCAAAGACCAGGGGCTGAGCGGATATGTGATCGCTACCGGTGAATCGGTGCTGATCGGCGACGTTCACGAGGAAATCGAACGGGCCGAATCAATCCTGGGCCGGGCGATCCGGTTCGGAGGCGAGCACGAGGTGCTCTCTCTGCTGGCGGTCCCCATGCGGCTGGCTGGCCGCACCGTGGGGATGATCTCCGCACAGAGCTATAAAACCCACAATTACACCGAGGAAGACTGCCACCTGCTGGAGATGCTGGCATCGTATGCAGCTATCGCCCTGGAGAACCACCGCCTCTTCAAAGAGGTGAAGAGCCTGGCCATCACCGATTCGCTGACCGAAATCAATAACCGCCGCCAGCTCTTCGCGCTGGGGCAGCGTGAGTTCAGCCGTGCCGCACGCTTTGGCCGTCCGCTCTCTGTCGTTATGATCGACATCGACCACTTCAAGAAGGTCAACGACACCTTCGGGCATGCCGCTGGCGACCGGGTTCTGCGGCACCTGGCCCAGGTGTTGAAACAGAATGTGCGCGAAATCGATGTGCTGGGACGCTATGGTGGGGAAGAGTTTGTGGTTGTGCTGCCCGAGACCGAGCTTTCGGTAGCCTACTCTATGGCCGACCGTGTGCGCCGGAAGGTGTTCAATGCCTTCTCGACGCCAGAGTTTGAAGATATGCAAATCTCCGTCAGCATTGGTGTGGCAGAGATGCGGCCCGATACACCCGATCTGGCAGCGGTGATCGAACGCGCGGATCAGGCCCTCTACCAGGCCAAGGGCAGCGGCCGCAACCGCGTCGTCTGCTGCTAATCCAGGTCCGCCAGCCGGCGGGCCTTCTCCCAGATCTCTGTAAACATAGCCTCAGTCAGGCGTCCGGTCTGTGTATTCTGCCGGCTGGGATGATAAGACGCAACGATCCAGGGTAGTCCCTCGCCCAGCGAGTAGACTGCCCCGTGCGCAAATTTTAAGCGCGGGATATTCGCGCCCCGGCTGCGGTAGATGCGCAGGCAGTAATCAAACGCAATCTGACCGAGGGCCACGATCACACGCACATCTCCGATCAGGTCGATCTCTCTTTCCAGAAACGGAAGGCAGTTTTGAATTTCTGCCGGGAAAGGCTTATTGTCCGGAGGCGCGCAGCGGGCCACGGCGCCGATGAACAACCCTTTCAACTGCAGTCCATCGTCGCGGCTGCGCGCCGTGGGCTGGTTGGCGAAGCCGGCCCTGTGCAGGGCGCGAAACAGGAATTCGCCTGAACCATCCCCGGTGAACATGCGCCCGGTGCGGTTGGCGCCGTGAGCTCCGGGCGCCAGCCCTACCACCAGCACGCGCGCCTGCCGGTCACCAAAACCGGGTACCGGTCTGCCCCAGTAGACCTGGTCACGGTACGCGCGCCGGCGAGTGCGCGCCACTTCTTCCCGCCAGGCCACCAGGCGCGGACAGCGCCGGCAGCCAACGATTTCCTTCTCCAGGTCTTCCCAGGCCAGTCTCAGGTCTTCATCCATAACGTTCGTTCTTTCCAGGGGTAGGCGTTTGATTGCTGGCGGTACCAGGCGGGGTCATAAAATCAGCATTGCATCGCCAAAGGAGTAGAAACGAAAGCCGTGCGCTTTGGCGTACTCATAGGCGTTCAGAATGCGCTCTCGCCCGGCAAAAGCGCTGACCAGCATGATCAGTGTGGACTGCGGCAGATGGAAATTGGTGATCATGGCGTCCACGACTTTAAACGGATAACCAGGCAGAATGAATAGATCGGTAGGCCCTTCGATTGGCGCCACCGCCTGCCCGGGTCCGGCCGCCCGTGCGGCCGATTCCAGCGTGCGCACGCTGGTGGTGCCCACGGCTATGATCCGCCCGCCTTTTTCCCGGGTCTGGTTAATTTTCGCAGCTGTCTCCGCCGTGACCTGACACCACTCGGTATGGATGGTGTGTTCCTGCGGGTCGTCCTCGGTTACAGGAGCGAAGGTGTCCAGCCCGACATGCAGGGTCACCGTGGCCACACCGACGCCCTGAGTGCGCAGTTCATCCAGGAGCCGGGTTGTGAAGTGCAGGCCGGCTGTAGGCGCCGCGGCTGAGCCCGGATTGCGCGCAAAGACCGTCTGGTAGCGTTCGGGATCCTGCAGCGGGGTGTGAATGTAGGGCGGCAGGGGCACCTGACCGCTGCGCTCCAGGGTTGCCTCGACGGATCCCGAGAAACGCACCAGACGCCGGGAGCCGCCCAGGTCGGCAATGATCTCCGCCTGCGCGCCGCCGTCCACCTCCAGCGCCCGCCCCGGACGCAGGCCTTTGCCTCCTACCAGCGCCTCCCAGATACGGGGCTCCTGCTGGCGCAGCAGCAGCAGTTCCACCTTCCCGCCGGTGTCCTGTTTGCGGGCATGCAGCCGCGCCGGGATGACGCGCGTTTCATTCAGCACCAGCAGATCGCCGGAGTTCAAGTAAGCGCCAATCTCGCGAAATATGCGCTCTTCCAGTTCCCCGGTGCTGCGGTTCAGCACCAGCAGGCGCGCTGCATCACGCGGTTCAACCGGCGTTTGGGCAATGTATTCAGGCGGCAGGTCATAATCGAAGTCGGATGTTTTCAAAGTTGAGCTCTGGGAATAGGGCGGCGCGCGCAGGCAGTGCAGACCCGGGCAGCCGTGCGCACTTCAGCGGTTAAGCAGGCGGACGATGACGTTCAGTACGATTGTCAGCAAAAGCGAAAGGATGATTGAAGAGGCCAGGGGGAATAAGCAGGTGAAATTTTCATTCTGGATGCGAATATCCCCGGGCAGCCTGCCCAGCGGCAGGTTGACGCGCGCTGCCAGGTAGGCGATCCCGCCCAGCACAATGAATGTAATTCCCAGAATCAACAGAATGCGGGCAATCTGCATCATCTCAGAACAGCCTCCCCTGCTGTCCATCCTGTTGATACGGAAGATTCAGGTGTTCGTAAGCCCGGCGGGTGGCTACGCGTCCCTGCGGGGTGCGTTCCAGAAAACCCAGCTGCATCAGGTAGGGCTCGACCACATCCATGATCGTGTCCTGCTCTTCGCTGATCGAGGCTGCGATCGTGCTCAAACCCACCGGACCGCCGTTGTACTTCTCAATGATCGTGCGCAGCACCCGCCGGTCCATCTCGTCCAGGCCCAGCGTGTCGACATCGAGCAGATTGAGCGCTTCCTCAGCCACGGGACGGGTGATGGTCCCATCGGCGCGCACCTCGGCATAATCACGCACCCGGCGCAGCAGGCGTAAAGCCACGCGCGGGGTGCCGCGCGCCCGCCGGGCGATTTCATCCACCCCTTCCGGTTCAGCTTCCACACCCAGCACGCCCGCTGCCCGCCGTACGATCTCGTGCATGGCTGGCAGATCGTAGAAGTTCAGACGGTACACCGCACCGAAGCGTGCCCGCAGGGGAGCGGTCACCAGGGCCAGACGCGTGGTAGCGCCGATCACCGTGAAGCGCGGCAGCTTCAGGCGGATCGACCGGGCGGAGGGCCCTTTCCCGATGATGATGTCGAGCGCAAAATCTTCCATCGCCGGGTAGAGCACTTCTTCAATGGCCCTGCCCAGGCGGTGAACTTCATCGATAAACAGGACATCGCCGGCGCGCAGGTTGGTCAGGATCGCTGCCAGGTCGCCGGGCCTTTCGATGGCCGGGCCGGCGGTGATCTTGATGTTCACGCCCATCTCGTTCGCCAGGATGTGGGCGATGGTCGTTTTACCCAGCCCCGGCGGGCCGTACAGCAGCACATGATCCAGCGGTTCTTCCCGCTGCCGTGCGGCCGCGATCAGGATCGCCAGATTCTCCTTTACCCGGTCCTGGCCGATCAGGTCTGCCAGGGATTTCGGGCGCAGGGACTGGTCCAGCCGGTCTTCGGGCTGCGGCTGGGGGTTGACAAGGCGTTCACTCGGGTCGGTCATAGAAAAGATTATAACCTCTCGCCCGGAAAACGTAAAAGGAGGGACATATTTCCCCAGAAACCGCTATAATTCAAGTATTCTTACTCGGGAGTCCATTCATGTCCAACGTATTTGCCTCTAAACACCCCCTGGTCCTCCACAAAGTCACAAAACTTCGCGATGTCAAAACCGAACCTAAAAAATTCCGCGAGCTGGTGCGTGAGATCGCCGCGCTGCTCACCTATGAAGCCACCGCCGACCTGCTCGTGGAACCACGCCAGGTCCAGACGCCGCTGGCCGTCGCCAGCGGGGCCGAACTGCAGGAGAAAATCGGGCTGGTCCCCATCCTGCGCGCCGGTCTGGGAATGGTTGAAGGCGCGTGGGGCCTGATGCCCTCCGCCGAGGTCTGGCATATCGGCCTGTACCGTGACGAAAAAACGCTCAAACCTGTCGAATACTACAACAAACTGCCGGTAGAGCCCACCGTATCGGTCTGCCTGATCCTGGACCCGATGCTGGCGACGGGCGGTTCCGCCGTGGCTACCGTTGATGTGCTCAAGCGCTGGGGGGTGAAAAAGATCAAGTTCGTTGGCATTATTGGTGCTCCGGAAGGCATTCGCCTGATGCAGGAGCACCATCCAGAAGTCCCCATTCACCTGGCAGCCATCGACGAAGGACTTAACGACAACGCCTACATCCTGCCCGGCCTGGGAGATGCAGGCGACCGGCAGTTTGGGACCGGATAATGGCACTGCCCCGGGTTCTGCGCACGAAAATCACGCCCCCGCCGCTGAACCCGCGCGCATTACCGCGTCCACGCATCCAGCAGGTGCTGCAGGAAGCGCTGCAGCACCGCCTGACCATCGTCCAGGCCGGCGCTGGTTACGGGAAGAGCACCGCTCTGACAGCGCTGGCTGCCAGCCACCAGCCGTCCATCTGGTACCAGATGACCGGGGACGACGCCGATGTGCTGGTCTTCCTGCTGCATCTCTGCCATGCCACACACCTGGCTCTCCCCGACCTGGAAGAACTTCCGGTTGCGTTCCTTGAATCCTGGGACGGGACGCGCGGCCCGCTGCCGGCCTCCGCGGTCGTAGACCAGTACATCAACGCCCTGGCCGGTTCGCTGCCAGCGCCCACGCTGCTGATCCTGGACGATATCCACCTGGCCGCAGAAGCCAGCGATATTTCCCTGCTGCTCGACCGGCTGATCGGCCTGGCGCCTCACTCTCTGCACATCATTCTGGCGGGGCGCCCGCCGATCCAGCTCCCCAACCTGTCGCGCTGGCGCGCCCAGGGCGAAGTGCTGGTGATCGACCAGTCGGACCTGGCCTTTACCGCCACAGAGGTCGCCTCCCTGTTTGCCACCCACTACGGCTACGAACTGACCCCGGATGAGATCAGCGAACTCATAACCGCCACAGAGGGCTGGGCGATCGCGCTGCAGATGATCTGGCAGAGCCTGCGCAGCGGCTCCTCCGCCACGCTGGATGAAGCGCTGCTGCACCAGGCCAGCTCGCTGGACAGCCTGTTCGAGATCCTGGCCGGCGAAGTGTTCGCCCGCCAGCCGGCCGACGTGCAGGATTTCCTGCTGCGGTCGGCCGTGCTGCACGAGATGACCCCCGAAATCTGTGATGCCCTCTGTGATGCCCCGCACGGCAGCTCCACCGCCATGCTGGCTTATCTGCGCCGGCAGGATCTTTTTGTCACGGAGACCGGCGGCGGCAGCCTGCGCTACCACCATATCTTCCACGGTTTTCTGCGCCAGCTCGCCTCGCCGGAACAGCGCCGGGAGTGGAACCTGCGCGCCGCAGCCTTTTTCCAGGAACGCCAGGACCCCGACACCGCCATCTTTCACCTGCTGCAGGCCGGGGATCCGGCGGCAGCAGCCTCTCTGCTTGATTCGTACGGCCCCCAGCTCCTGGCATCTGGCCGGCTCGATTCCCTGAAAGGCTATCTGGACGCCATCCCGCCGGATGTGCTCCAGCAGCACCCGGCGCTGCTCTATTACCTGGGCGACCTGGCCCGCCTGCACAGCCGTTTTCAGGAAGCCCTGGGCTGGTACCAGCAGGCCGGCAGCCTGTGGCAGGCGCGCAGCCAGCCCGAAGGGGTGGCGCGCGCTCTGCGCGGCCAGGCGCGCGTCTATCTCGACACGGTCAACCCGCGCCGGGCTGAAGAACTGCTCCAGGAGTCGATCCGGGTCAGCGATGAGATGGAAGGGCGCGAATCCCAGGCACGCCTGTACGAACTGCTGGCCGAGAACCGCCTCAACGCCGGCCGCCCGGACGAAGCCGAGCGGCTGCGCCAGCAGGCCGCTGCCCTGCGCGCGGAAGGTCCGTCCGATTCCCAGCTCCTCTACCGGGTGCTGCTGCGCACCGGCCGCCTGGACGAGGCCCGCCGTAAGCTGGAAGAGCAGCTCCAGGCAGAGCGGCGTGAACCTGTGCACACCCCGCGCGCTCACCGCGAGACTCTGCTGCTTCTCTCGCTGGTCTACGCCATGCAGGGCCAGGCCCGGCAGGCCTACCAGATGGCGCAGGAGGGCACCCAGCGCGGCGTAGAGCTGGCCTCTCCTTATATCACCGCGGTTGGTCACATGCGCCAGGGCCATGCGTTGATGCTGATGCCCGCTCCGGACCGCTATATACAGGCGCAGCAGCATTATCAGGAGACGGTTCGCATCTCGCAGATGGTCTCCGTGCCGCGCCTGCTGGTAGAGTGCTACTGGGGGCTGTGCCGGGCTGCCGGCTACCAGGGCGACCTGGTCCAGGCACAGGACACGGCACAGCGCGGCATTGAGATCGCCAGCCAGGCCGGAGATGAATGGATCGCCTCACAGCTGCGCCTGACCACAGGCGCCAGCTTCACCCTCGCCGGGCGCTACGAAGCCGCACAGGACTGGTTGAATAGAGCCCTGCTTGGCTTTGAAGAGTGCAGCGACGCCTTCGGCCGCTGCGTGGCGCGCCTGTGGTTGTGCCTGCTGTGGTTCCGGCAGAAGCAGCATTCTCTGCTGGCCCAGACTCTGCCCGATGTTCTGGGCAGCTGCCGCGAGCAGGGCTACGATTTTCTGTTCACCCGGCCCACCCTGCAGGGTCCGCCGGACGAGCGGATGCTGGTCCCGCTGTTGATCTTCGCCCGCGACCAGGGCTGGGAGAGCCGCTACGCAGCCCGCATGCTGGAGGCGCTTGGGCTGCCGGGGATCCAGCTCCACCCCGGCTATCAATTAAAGGTGTACACCCTGGGAGGCTTTCAGGTATGGCGGGGCGCGGAGCAGATCCCCACCAACGGCTGGCGGCGGGAGAAAGCCCGGCACCTGTTCCAGATTCTGATCACCCAGCGCCAGGCGCCTCTCGACCGTGACCAGTTGATCGAATATCTATGGCCGCAGGTCGATCCTGTCACGGCCGGACGCAATTTCAAGGTCGCCCTGAATACCCTT
>Ga0134095_1000195_pt1 | contig 69516 bp, 75 predicted proteins | sample 6_2taG_FD_94449 | JGI IMG/M metagenome (GOLD analysis project Ga0134095, IMG submission 94449) | Switchgrass degrading microbial communities from high solid loading bioreactors in New Hampshire, USA - 6_20_20_110_A2 metaG | ecosystem: Engineered > Bioreactor > Semi-continuous > Anaerobic >... | reverse complement strand
TTTACCAATATCACCTTCAGTTTTAATTTCTATTGGTGAATCATCAAAGAATGTATTTTCAAGTACACTATAAGCTGCTAATAAACTATTTTCAGGTGGATAATATGTTCCACCTAATGCAGGTGCTTCTTTAAGTAATTCATTAAATCTGTTTTGAACTTGTTCATCATATTCCCCATCAAGTTCAATAATTGGAAAACCATCTTCCAAGAAACATTCAACAATACATTCCCTGCCTAAATAAAGCCCTTTTGCAATTATCTTTGACATGCTTCATCACCTAATTTTTTGAAAATTAACTTTCAAAAATATTATAGCATACTTTGATATTGTCCATTAAACAAAAAAAAGCCCAAGGAATAACCTTATTGGCTATCCCTTGGGTTAATTATTATTCATGCACCCCTTCCGCAGCTATTACCATTGTTTCATAAACCTTGTCTTCTAAATGAGCAACTATACCATCAATGTCAAGTTCTGAATTAATATGATTTTCATTGTTCATTTCAATATTAATTTCCGCTGTGGTAAATCTGTTTATTGCTTGTTGCTCTGCCAGGTCACGCATGTATTCCAGGCTTTCTTCACTTATTTCCATTGAATCAGCCATTTTTGCAGTATTCCCAGCTATATCAGCAATATTATTCATCATATTATCATAATCAAATGAAAAACCAGTATTAGCTTCTTTTGCTGCTGTTTCTGCTCTCATAGCATTAATTTCAGCTTGTCTTTGTGCTGTTGCAGTTATAGCATCATATTTCATTTGTGATAATGCAGCATCTCTTGCAGCCATACCAGCTTCAATATTATTTTTAAAGTTCTGAAGGTCGACTTCCCTTGCTCTTTTGGCTGCATCATTTTCCATCTGTGCTGTTGTTCCAAAGGTTACTTTCTGAATAGTATCAATTGAAACTCCAGGAATCTTATTCAGCAAGTTGATAAAATCATTGATTATTCCTATCGCACTATTAACCATATTTTGAAGTATGGAAAGAACACCTGCTTTCATATCACCCATGAAATTTTGAATTGCAACACTTGCTTTCATTATTCCAAGCCTCAGCTTATCCCACAAATCAAGAACCCAATAAACACCTGTGAAGAATCCTATTTTTACCCAATCCCAGGCTGTCAGGATTCCATTCATGGCAATCTTCCAAGCTATTTCAAGCCCTCCAACTGATTGAACCCATTTATAAATCATTCCGATTAAAACACCTATTGCTAAAGCTATCCATAAAACAGGATTAGAAAGCATTGTAGCAATTAAAGCCCTGTTTGCTTCAACTGAAAGCCAGGTTACAGCAGTTTGAATTGCAGTAATTGCAGCATAAGCACCAACAGCAGCAGTTAAACCCCAAAATATAGGTTCAAGGGTTGACCAGTTGTCATATATCCATTGTGCCCCTTTACCAATTCCTTGGATTACTGGTTCAAAGGTCTGAAGCAATGTATTTCCAACAATTGTTCCAATTTGACCAAAGGTCATTGGCATTTCTTTGAATTTATTTTCAATATCATCAGCAGCACTAAACATAGCATTTTTAATTACATCAGCAGTAATTAAACCTTCTGCACTCATGTCTTTTAATGTTCCTTCAACACCCATGACATTATGCATATAATCTTCAATTGCTTGTGCCAGCATTGGTGCATTTTCCATAATTGACCTGAATTCATCACCTTGAAGTCTTCCAGCAGCCATTGCTTGGGTTAACTGATACATTGCTGCTGTTTGTTCTTGAATGCTTGCACCACTTACAGTAAAGGCTTTCTGCATTAATTCAGAAAAAGCAATCATTTCATCATTACTTTTGAAGGCATCACCAGCTAATAAACCTAATTTTGAAATAACATCTGCTGTTGCCTGATAAGAAGCTCTTGCCCTTTGTGCTGAAGCAAATATTTTATCTTGAAGTTCTGCTGTGGTTTGTAAACCATCATTGATTAAATCAAGCCTTGCATTTGTTTGTGTCATATTATCAGCAAGTTCAATAATTTTTTTAACACCAAAAGCAGCACCCAAGGACATTGCCATACTTTTTAATTTGTCCATTAAGCCATGACTATTCCTAATATCATTATTAAATTCCTGCTGTGCCTGGTCTACTTCCCTAATTTGTTTTTCAATCTCATTAAATGCAATTTCTGCCCTGTTTAATTCCGCTCTTGCTGTCTGAATACTTGCTGTATCAATTGCATTGCTGGAAGCCCTTTGCATAGCTTCAAAGCTTGAAATAGTAATATTTAGTGCATTGGTTATGCTTCTTAATCCTGGTGTCATTCCATCATATAATTGAATTGCACTTCTTATTGTTGCCATTTACTTTCCACCCCTTTCTTTGGAATTAAATCCTATAAAATTCAGTATCCGTTTAAATATTGGCTTATCCTTTGATTGTTCATTAAACTGCTTTTTAACCATCCTTCTTTTTAATTCAGCATTTAAGCAGTATTTATAAACCCTATCATATCCATCCCTGTTTTTATCTTTCATGTAGTTAATTTTCATAAGCAATTCTTCATCAGTATTTTGCATTAGTCTTGGAAATAACTGTTTCAATGTTGGATATATTTCATGACTTTTATTCAACACTATTATTCCATTATCAGTAAGTGAAGCAACCTTATCTAATGAATCAGGGTCATTACAGGTGTATGGAAGGTCTTTAATATATCGTAAATGATGAAAATTTACCGCCCATAAGTTTTCATTGATAACTTCAACATTCTTATTCATCCTGTTTTCACCCCTTTATGGTTAATCACCTGACCAAACCCCTTTAATTTTTCTTCTTTTAATTTCAGCTTCAATAAATGATAATGGAATAAACTGTTACTTACCTGGTTTTGAAGCAAGGTCTTTTTTTAATTTAAGTTCTTCATCACTATCATTCATCAAAGCTGACATAGCACGCTTTAAAAATTCGTAGCCAGAATAATATTTATTAAGAACAAGAACACCATTTTTAGATATTCTTCCACCCTCTTTATATGAAGGTGGTTGATTTTCAAAGTCAATGCCTTCAATTTTTACTTTAGGGTCAAATTCTATCGCCCAAAGATTTTCATTAATAATTTCAACATTTCCATTCATAATTTTTTTCATCTACCCTTCTTAATGACATTGTTTAAGAATTCTATATAGTAAATCATCTAATGTTTCCATCCTTTCCAACACAATATCAGGTAAACCAAATTGATTTATTTGGTCTTTTTCATGTTCCAAAGAATTAAACACCATCCACTGATATTTTTTCATTAATGCCTTGCCAGCTTCACTGTTCCTTATTTTTTTAATTGCTTTAAATTCTGCTTCCTGGACAGATTGACGTGTAACTTTATATTTTTTAGCTATTTGTTCAAATGTTTGTGGTTTATCTTTCAAGCCATAATGCATAATCAATACATTTCTTACAAGTCCAGCACCTTTTCCAAGGACGGTATAAATTACGTCAAATAAATCTTCTCTTAAAATCTCATTGTCAATTTCATCTTCAATTAATGTAAATGGTTCTTCTGATTGTTCGTCTTCAATGGTTTCTTCAATAGTCATATCATCTGTTCCTGAAATGGTTTCTGAAATACTACATATTTTTATTTGTTCACTGTTTGAATCACTTTTTTTAACCCTGAAAATGTTTCTGTTTATGAAATTAAGCATTCTATATTTGATTACTTCACTTGCATATGAAGTAAACTTAATTGGTTGTTCAGTATCAAACCTATATTTTTCTACCGCTTTTATAAATGCAATCCAACCTTCTTGAACAAGGTCATCAAAATCCACTAATGCCCTGCTTGCAATACCATAATATTTATTGGCAAAAAATTTAACAATTTTTTCATTTTGTATAATCAATTCATCCAAAGCAGAATGATTGCCTTCTTGATATTTTTTTATAAGTTCTTCATTAGTCAAGCAATCACCCCTTCCCTAACCTTTACATCATGTTAGTAATATTAATTTCTGGATAATAATAATTGATAATTTCTTTAATGCTTTTTCTTTATTCCTTGCAACCGTTGAAATATCAATATTTAAAGCATCTGCTATTTCATTTCTTGTCTTACCTTCAATACAATAGTTGTAAAAAATAGCAAATTCCCTTTCACCAGCTATTTCATGTAATCTTTTTAAAGCATCATTCATGTATTTTAAAAAATTTGCAACTTTACGTTTTTCATTGGCTGGAATTGAATCATCTTTTATTAAAGCTAAACTACTTTTAAACTTCTCAATATCTCTTTTAGTCAATTCCAAAGCCAAACCACCGTTTTTTAATTGTTCTATAATCATTGATTTAAGAATTTCTTTGATTACTGCTTCATTCAGTATATTAACCACCCCCAAATATAAAAAAGCTGCATTGATATAAAAAATACTTTACACCAATGCAGCTTAATGAAAATTTATTCTTCTTTAGGTGTAAGATTATCTCCAATACCATCCTGAAGAACAGTTCCAACATGCTCTATTGCTCTTAAATGGTCATAGCCATCATCAGTTGGGTTAAGTCCATCAGGTGTTGGTGAACCAATCCTGATTCCAACAATACCATTCACTATTCCTTTTTGTAAATCATCCTGGTATTTCATATCACATTACACCACCATTTCATTTTTTAATTCAGCTTCTACTTCTTTATATGAAGCTGGAATAATACTATCAAGCTTTTGAATAATCCTTTCAATATCTTCAATATCGCTTAAAAGTGCAGTTTCTTTCAAAGTATAAGCCAAGCCATTAGTTGTATATGTTCCAGCATCAAAGAACTTGGCAAAATTGTTTTTAAGGATTTCAAGATTATTTATAACCTTATCAAATAATCCAAGGCTGTAAGTAGTAACATTTAAACCATTTATTTCAGAAAGAACTGCATGGAAGTTTTTCATGGTCTTATAGTCACCAAAGAATGGTCTAACTAATTCAAAAGCTTGTTCATCTGTGAGATTGCTACCAGCCAATTCAAGAAACTTCAAAGCATTGGAAATCTGAAGCTGATAATCAGCAGGTTTTTTTATAGTAGAATTCAAAATGGCTTCCTTTTCTTCTGTGATGATGTTTAAAAGCTGTTTGTTAAAGTCTGCATCATTATTTAACATTTGTGCTTTTACCTTCCTAATTTCATCCTGTTTGGCATCACTGGTGTAATAGGAATTGCTTTCCCAGTTCCTTATTTCTTCCAAGAAAACATTTGTAACCTTTTTATAATTTTCAATAAGTTTTTGCACTCTGTTTTTTAATTCCATTTTCATGTTTATTTACCAACCTTTCTTTGTTTATAATTTTTCAATTAAGCCCTTCAAAAGGGTTATTATCCAATTGCCCTGATATTTCAACCCTGTCCTTAAACATTCCCAAGTGCCTTCCAAGCAGTTCCAAAGCCTTCAATTTATCATGAAGCTTAAATGATATTCCATTATTGGTTTCTTTGATTTCAGCAATAGCTGAAAGCTTATCTTGCTGGATGCTGTCAGTGTCAAAGAATTCAACCTGGTTATTTTCAATTTTTAAGTAATCAGTAATAATTGAAAAGCCAATCTTACCAGGTTCATGAATAACCATATCCTGTGTTATACCTGTTCTTCTCGACCGTTCATCCATCATTTTTTCAATTCTTCTTTGGATGTAGGGTTTTGTAAGGTTTTCATTAGCAATGAACCTTGCTGTTTTAGGGGAATACCCTGCCCTGATTGCCGCCTGTGTTGCGTTCAGGTCAATCAGATATTCTTCACAAAACCTTCTTTGTTTCGCTGTCAGCTTTGCCAATTCCATCACCTGCCTTTCCTTTTTAGGTGTCCGATATGTCCGAATACTTATCCAATGTCAGCCAGCACCAGGTTCAGCAATGCTTTCAAATCCTCATTACCCTTAAAAGCATTTATATCCAGGGTTACTGTTTTACCATGATGTATTTCACCATCAAGGCTTTTCTATTTAGCCTTTGAAACTTGAAACTTCTTGGCTTCCTTGTAATACCTGAATTCCCCATGCTTTGTAATTACTGCTACTGGCATTTCTGTTTCATAAAATCTTTTCATCTTTTATCATCCTTTCTTTTGATTAAACTTCATCAAACCAGTTATCAAAACATTTATTCCTGGTGTCTGTTCTGCAATTTTCCCAAGTAAATTGTGAAAAGCCAGCTTCTTTAAATGCCTGGTTGATGTTCTTAACAATGTTATTGGGTATCGGTGAACCATGAAGTATAAAATCTTCAATGAAACCAATGTCATCTTCAGAAGTTTCATATAGCTGATTTAACATTCCAGCAACTGCAACTGCATTATTTGGAGGAAGTTTGTTTAGGAAATCAATAAAAACTATACTTCCCACTTCACCACCTGCCTTTTAGGGAAAAATAAAAGAGAACATCCACGCCAGAAATAAGCTTGAAAGTTCTCTTTTAACCATATTTTAAGTTATATAAATTTTAACATCTATAAATAATTATTACCATAGCATTAATTTTGCATGAAATTTGCACTGTTTTTAATTTGCCAAACTAACCATGATACAAGCATATCACTAATAATAATGCATCTCAAGAGTATCAATGTGACATGGTTTGTGACATTTTAATAATAACATTCATTACATATCAATTTCTATCAATTATCTTGAAAATGTTGGCTTCACACGATAATATTAATTTAGGGATTTAATATTTACCATGTGAAGCCATTGTGTAATGCTTGTCCAGGTATTATGCAATGGCTTTCCTCATGGTCTGCATACTTCAACATCAAAGAAGTATTCAGGAATTTCTTCAGGCTTAATATCCAACAGTTCAGCAGCCTTTTCAATTTCCGACTGTGTGAAGTCTGTTGTACTTTTCAACTTGGAATTGATTCTTTGCTTGGTCATACCCATAAGCTTTCCAAAAGCTTCTATGTTGCCATACATGACATTGATTCTTTGTTCCAACTTCTCATGATTGAAAATAACAAACATTTTTCATTCCCCCTTCATCTTATAGGTAAAATTCAACTTCATCCTTCAATTTGATGGTTTCCTAGCCAAGGTATTTCCTTAAAACATTCATGGCATCAATTAAGGCTTTAACTTCTTCATAATAAGGATTGTCCGAAAACTTCTTATACTTGCCTGTCCTATGTTCTTCCAAGAAGCAATCCAGTAAGGCTTCATAATGTGGTCGCATAGCATTTAATACATGGTCCATAAAATCACATCCTTTCCTTTTTTGCTTTTAATGCCGACACACCACACCAATAATCATTGGCACGAATACCCCAAAATTTACAAGCTTGCCTTTTTGCATCTGTGGAATTTTTTGCTATACAGGTAAATTCCCTTCCACCTGGTGAAATCACTTTGTACTTATACATCAAATCATCTCCTATCTTGAATTTGTTTTCTTGAATAATTTATTGCATTTGTCATATCATCAGCAAAGTTTATTCTGAAGTCATTTCCTATTTGTTCCATGAACTTATTTATTATTAAAGCTATTGCAGCATGTTGAATAAAATCATTATTGTCACCTTTCATTGGATAAGTTATCTTAATTTCTTCACCATCTGCAATTATTACTACTTTAACTAAATCAGGGTCTAATACATCACCTTCCACCCACCAATGTACATCTGTTATTGTTTTAATTGTCCTAACCTTATTCAAAAATTCTTCACCTGTCATAGTTTTCATAATTTAATCCCATCCTTTCTTAAATTATTTATCAAATGGACAAGGTTATTTTTTATGCCTGTCCACTTTTTCAAATGCTCGTAAACCTTGATTTTACTGGTTTTTTTATCATTTTAAATGGACATACTGGACATGCTTATATAATAAATTTATATTATATATATTTTTTATATATATTTTAAGTTAATATATATTTTTATATAAAGAAATTTTCCTGCCTGTCCAGCCTGTCCACTCTCTTATAAAGCCTTGATATTTCAAGCCTTTTCAAGTGGACAGGTTTATTATTTATGCTTGTCCTGTGCTTGTCCAGCCTGTCCATTTTCAGGTTTAATAAAAATTGTATATTTCCTACCATTAATTGTTTTTCTGGTTGTAGTAAGTTCTGTTTGTCTTTGAAGCTGTTTAGAAAATTCATTATTTGCAAGTGCAGTATAACCATTTTTATCACAGTATCTTTGATATTCTTCATATATTTTACTTACTGGTTCATTTTCAATTTGAATATCTTCATCTTCACAATATTGAAGAAAAGATAAAATAGGGTTGTTTCGTTCAGCATATTCTTCAAGTTCCTTTTCAACCTTTTGTGATTTTGTATAAGCCTTATTTTTAATAACCCTTTTCAATCCTTGAATTCCAAGTTGTATAAGATATTCCATACATTCTTGTTCTCTTAATTCATATTTAATACCAGGTTTATAATCAGGGTCAGCATCACTAAATCTTGCATTGAATGGAATAATCACAAGCCTTCTTATAATTGCACCAGTATCCCTTCCTTTCCCCATCCTTGGAATGTTATTGGCTGAAAATAGCATTTTTGCATAGTTTTCAAATTCAAATGGGTCTTGACCTTTTCTTTCAGCATTAACCCTATCCCCTGTAACAAGCTTTTTGAAAAATGAACTATTGGAAATGAATTCATCACCTATATCATCACCTATATTAGCAAGTTTTCCGAACAATTCAGCAGTTTTGAACCTGTCACCTAATTCCCCAAGGTCAAGGGAAGCAATATTTTCATCCCCCAGCATTGTTTTTACCATGTCCAGGAATGTTGATTTACCATTATTTTTTTCACCAATCAAGATGAAAGCCTTTCCACCTGAAAGAGTATTTGACCTATACATGCAAGCCCCAACAATTTCTTCAAGAAGCATCCTGATTTCTTTATCATGGCAAGCAATTTTGTTCAAGGTTTTATCAACTAATTCTGAATAGGCTTCAGGATTATAGCACCAATTAATTTTATTTGTTATGATGTAGTTTGGTGAAAAATCCATAAAGGTATCATCAACCAGGTTATATACTCCATTTTTAAAGGCAATTAAGTTTGCACTTGAAGCTGGTATATTTTCAATTATTAAATCTTCCAGGTATGCCATGACTTCATTTCTTTTTGCTCTGTTTAAGTTTGGTATATGTTTCAGCATAGCATTATAGATAAGTTTTTCATTTGAAACATAAATCCCATCTTTGTATATATGAAATTGGTTATTTATCCTAATGATATGCTCATTGTTTTTTAAGTAATTTGCAAACTTATCAAATAAAAAAGTTGTTCCTTTGAAAAAAACTGGTTTCTGAAAAGCTTCATCCCGAAGTATTGTTTCAAGTTCTTTTTCAGATAAAGATTCCTTCAAAATATATTGGTTGATGATTCTTATACATTCCCTTGCTTCTTCAATTGTAAAATCAGCAGATTGAAGTGTAAGGATGTAATTGAATAATGCTTGGTTTCTTCCATCACCTGCTTCCATATTGATAAATTCAATATTAGCTGAAATAGGTATAAGCCATTTTGAATTTCATCAAGTTCATCTGGATTTAACAATACTTCTCTTAAATTCCCATCCGCTTTTAGCACTTCATAAGAAGCTTTAATCCCAAGCTTTATATCCGCTTCAAGACTAATAGCCAGCTTACACTTGGTTTTATTAGCAGTAATACTATTATTTTTAAACAAGAAATGCTTGCCACGTCCTGTTTTTATAACAACACAATTAATTTTTTTGTCCTGAACTATCTTAAAAAGTAAATCACTCATTTCAGTATTATCAATGTCAATTAAAGCGATATTTTCTTTTAAAACACCAGCAAATTCAGGTTCATCTTTAACTTGGTTAAAGGTTTTAAAATCGTTTCTGCCTTTGATTTTTTCTATGGACTTTTTATTCTTTGTTATAATAAATCCTTGGAATAGTTCTTCATATATGTTCACTTCACCACCGCCTTTCCATAGCTGATTCATTGTTATAAGGCTACTTTTTGTTCAAAGTATCGCTTTGAGATTTTTCCGGCAACAGTAATAAAACCTTGTGCTTTAAGTTCATCATTTAATCTCTTGATAATTCGATAAGCTGTTGATAAAGATACACCAAGAAGTTCTGCAACATCTTCTGCTGTCAAGAAGTTTGCAGCTTTCTTATAAGTTACTTTCATACTGTTACACCACCTTTCTAATCTTCAATAAGTTCTTCAGGCTTAACCCCTAATGCCTTTGCAAGTTTACCAAGGGTTGCAGGTTTTGGATTGCTTTTCCCTGTTGTAAATTTAGTTAAAGCTGGTCTTGAAACGCCAGATTTTTCTGCTAACTCACCTATGGTTATACAAGCATTTGCCATTGCCAGCAGTAACTTATTTTGATTCAGTTTCATGTTTTCACCTCCCTTCAAAAGTTTGCATTATCGAATACTTTTTAAGTGTAATTTTATTATAATATTCATTAATGAATATTTCAAGATATTTTTAAAAAAATATTTGCATAATTGAATATTTTTTGTTATATTATATTCAGGAGGTGCAAAGATGGGAATAAATGATTTTATTAAAATAGGTACTAAAATAAAAGAAGTTAGAAAGAAAAAGGGTATTAAACAAAAAGAAATGGCAAAGAAATTAGATATTCCAGTTTCAACATATGCAAATTATGAAAACAACCATAGAGAACCTTCAACTGAAATGCTTGATGCAATTGCTGATGTTCTTGGTGTATCAGTTTCTGAACTTCTTGGGTTTGATTCATTCAATAGTTTTATAAATTATTTGAAATCTATCGGCTATACTGTTGAAATTGAACCTGAAGTCCTTGAATGGCATTATGAAGATGTTGTTGAAAATGGCAAAGTTATTGGTAGAACACAAATTGCAGATAAAGAAACTTATACTGTAACAATAACAAAAGATAAAGTTTCAACAACTTTTACTAAAGCAGAATTTGAAGAATTTCAAACCACTATAAAGAATTCAGTTGATTATCAGGTTTGGTTAAAAAACAACAAATAAAAAAATCGCCTAGTGACTGCAACACCAAACGATTTTTCGTTGATACTCTATAAACCCAAAGGTTTGATATAGTACCTAATATAGTCAATTGTATTATATCATAGACCTTTGGAGATATAAAGGGTTTATTTTTTATACCCTTTTTCAAAGAAAGGAATGATATAATGCCTGTTTACAAAGATGAAAAACGTGGTACTTGGTATGCATCCTTTTATTACACTGACTGGATGGTTAACAAGAAGAAAAAGAAGAAGGAAGGATTTAAAACTCAAAAGAAAGCTAAAGCTTTTGAAAGGGAATTTCTTAATAAAGCACATGCTTCCTGTGATATGACTTTTGGAAGCCTGGTTGAACTGTATATGGAAGATTGCCAAAGCAGATTGAAGCCAACCACATTAGAAAATAAGAAATATGTAATTGATTTGAAAATATTGCCATATTTCAAGGATATGCCAATTAATACTATAACCCCAACAACGGTTAGGAAATGGCAAAATGAATTGATTTCCAGTGAAAAGAATTACAGTCAAACGTATTTGAAAACAGTAAATAATCAGCTTTCAGCTATCTTCAATTTTGCAATGAAATATTATAAGCTTCCTTCCAATCCTGCAAGGATATGTGGAAGCATGGGAAAGAAAAATGCTGATTCAATGCAGTTTTGGACTGTTGAAGAATTTAAGAAATTCATTGCTGCTGTGGAAGATAAATCAACTTCAAAAGTTGCATTTGAATTGCTTTTTTGGACTGGAATGAGGTCGGGGGAACTACTTGCATTAACATTAAATGATTTTGATTTTGAAGCCCAAACAGTCAGCATCAATAAGAACTATGCCAGGATGAAGGATGAAGATTTAATTCTTGAACCAAAGACACCTATTCTCATTTATACCCTAATAAGCATAGTGAAGTTGCTGAAAGATTAGAAAAACTTAATGAAAAAAATCTTAATTCAGAACCATAAAATAACACATAAAAAATAAAATAGTACGTTTTTAGTACGTTTTTTAAAGCATGAACCCTATAAACCTTTTAATATCAAGGCTTATAGGGTTTTTGTTTACTATTCCCACTCAATTGTAGCTGGTGGCTTATCCGTTATGTCATATACTACCCTGTTTACCTGAGGAACTTCGCTTGTTATCCTTTTAGATACCTTTTCCAATACATCATAAGGTATTTTAGCCCATTGGGCTGTCATAGCATCAGTAGTATTTATTGCCCTAAGTACTATTGTATATTTGTATGTTCTCCTGCCATCAGTTATTCCTACAGATTTGAAACCTGGAATAATAGCAAAGTACTGCCATATATCTTTGTTTAAATTAGCCTTTTCTATTTCTTCCCTGAATATATAATCTGCTTCCCTTAATATGTCCAGCTTTTCCTCTGTAATTTCACCTATTACCCTAACTCCCAGTCCTGGCCCTGGGAATGGCTGCCTGTCAACTATTTTTGAAGGAAGTCCCAAGGCTCTTCCTACTTCCCTAACCTGTTCCTTATAAAGGTTTTTTAAGGGTTCTATTAATTCAAAATTGAATTCTTCTGGAAGCCCTCCAACATTGTGGTGGGACTTAACTGCCACTGAACCATCCCTTTTCTCGCTTTCAACTATATCGGGATAGATGGTACCCTGCACTAGAAATTCAATCCCCTCTAATTTCTTTTGCTCCTCTTCAAAAACCCTGATAAATTCTTCACCTATTATTTTTCTCTTCTTTTCAGGGTCAGCTACTCCTTTTAACTTATCCAGAAATCTCTTTCTAGCATCTACTACAATGAGATTCATATTAAATTCATCTCTAAATACCTTTTCCACTTCTTCTTTTTCATTCTTCCTGAGCAGCCCATGGTCTACAAATATACAAGTAAGATTATCACCTATGGCTTTATGAACCAATACTGCTGCAACAGATGAATCCACTCCACCGGATAGGGCACAAAGAGCTTTTTTATTTCCAACTCTGTTTCTTATTTCTTCAATACTTTTATTAATAAAATCCTGCATAATTTCCCTCCTAAATAGCCAATAAGGCTTTTCTTTCATCTAAGGATTACTTTCTACTATAGTTAGGCGCTTCTTTGGTTATTTGAATATCATGTGGATGGCTTTCAATTAATGAGGCATTGGTTATTCTTATAAATCTTGCCTTTTCCTGCAGTTCTTCTATTGTTCTGGCTCCTACATAGCCCATGCCTGCCCTAAGTCCTCCAATAAGCTGGAATACCACATCTCCTAATGGTCCTCTATATGGTACTCTTCCTTCCACTCCTTCTGGTACCAGCTTTTTGGTATCCTCCTGGAAGTATCTGTCGCTGCTTCCTGCTTTCATTGCTGCCATTGAGCCCATTCCTCTATATACCTTAAACCTTCTGCCCTCGTACAGCTCTTCTTCTCCTGGGCTTTCGCTGGTTCCTGCAAACAAGGAGCCTATCATTACAGTATTAGCTCCTGCAGCTAAGGCTTTAGTAATATCTCCTGAATATTTAATTCCGCCATCAGCAATTATTGGAACATTGTATTCCCTTGCTGCCTTGGCACAGTTTATAATGGCTGTTATCTGAGGTACTCCAACTCCTGTAACTACTCTGGTAGTGCATATTGAGCCTGGACCAATACCAACCTTTACAGCGTCTGCACCTGCTTTAATCAGTTCAACTGTGCCTTCATAGGTAGCAACATTCCCTGCTATCAGTTGTACATCCGGAAATTCCAGCTTTATTCTCTTTACAGTATCTATTACTCCTTTTGAATGCCCATGGGCAGTATCTACTACTATTACATCTACCTTTGCCTTCACTAATGCAGCAACTCTATCCAGTACATCCTCTGTAACCCCTACAGCTGCACCTACCAATAATCTTCCTGATTCATCCCTTGAGGAATTTGGATACTCAATAAGCTTTTCAATATCCTTAATTGTAATTAAACCTACCAGCTTATAATCATCATCAACTAGAGGCAGCTTTTCAATTTTATGTTTTTTCATTATTTCCAGGGCTTCATCCATGCTAATGCCTCTTTTAGCAGTAACAAGATTTTCCTTTGTCATTACCTCATCTATTTTCTTTGAAGTATCAACCTCAAATCTGATATCCCTGTTGGTAATAATTCCTACCAGCCTTCCGTCCTCTTCAATTATTGGAACTCCAGAAATATGATACCTTTCCATCAATTCCAATGCATCGGAAACATCGTGGTCCCTTGTAAGGGAAAATGGATCTGTTATTATGCCATGTTCTGACCTTTTTACCCTATCCACTTCCATAGCCTGCTTTTCAATGGACATATTCTTATGGATTATCCCAATTCCACCTTCTCTGGCTATAGCTATAGCCATTTTTGATTCAGTAACCGTATCCATTCCAGCACTGATAAGGGGAATATTCAATTTAATCTTTCTTGTTAAATAGGTATTAAGCTTTGTTTCCCTTGGTAATACCTCAGATTTGCCCGGTACCAATAACACATCATCAAAAGTTAGACCTTCTCCAACAAATTCCAATGTAAACCCTCCCATGCAATTTGATTATAATTTGCTAATTCTAGTATAACCAAATATAAATTCGAATTATATTTCCTATTAAAATAGCAGATATTTACAAGGATGTCAATAAAACTTATTATAAATTAAATATTCTGTATTTAGTGCAAGGGGGACGGGGGTTTTTGCATTAAATTAATGCAAAAACCCCCGTCCCCCTTGCACCTTTTGCATGCACTAGAGATATTTGTGAAACCAGATTATGACTTCTTCCATCATATTGGTGGTTACAAAATGATTCAGGTTTGGATATTCAATAAACTTTATTCTGTCCTTATCTTCATATATTGGCCTTGCTTTTTCATAGAAGAGCCTTTGGCTCCTTACAGGTACAGAAGTATCACTTTCTCCATGTAATATAAGTATCGGTCTGCCTTTTAAAAGCTCTAAATTGCTTACCGGATCCAAAACGCGTACCCTATTCTTTATTTCTCTCATCTCTTCATCCATTTCCACATATTTCTCAAAGTCCTCATTAAAATTTTCCCATGCTAATGAGCCATTTAAAACCACAAGAGCTTTTAGTTCAGGATTATGTGTGAATATGCCTGCTGCAGTAATTCCCCCCATAGAATGGCCTGTTACTCCAATTCTCCTGGGGTCTCCATCATATTTTGAGATTGCCTCCTCAATTATCCTTGGATATTCCTCCATATTATTCAATACGACTTTCCAGAAAAGCCTTATTGCCTTTTTGTTGCCATAATCGCTAAGAGGCATTCTCTCCCCATGGTATATGGCATCTGGAATTATGACCTGATACCCTACACTGGAAAGGATAAATCCTCTCATCCTCTGAAATTCCTTTTTAGAACTCCAGCCGTGGTAGAATATGATTGTAGGCATAGGCCCTTTCTTACTCATTGGTCTAAACAATATGGCTGGTATTTCTCCTATGTTTATTCTTTCTTCCACTACACAATCAGACTTCAAATAGTTATCCATATCAAAACCCCTTTACTCCTAACTTTATAATATACTATACCTTATTTTTCCTCATAAGTGTATATTATCTTATCATATTCTCTGTTAAGCTTAATTCTTTCAATTTTAAGCTCTAAATTTTCCCCTGTGCCTATAAATTCAATAGTCCTGGTGTACTTAATCCTGGCATGTCGAATAACATTATTTGAAGAGTCCATTTCTACCTCTTCCATCTTTTCATATTCACCTGGTATCGTTCTTTCAGGCTCTACCTCCACTCCATCCATTATAAGCTTTATATTGCTTAAAACCAAATCCTCATAGGTGGTAATTTCCAAATAGGTATTCCCTTCAGATTCATATACGTCATTTATAATTATTTCTCTATCCAGAATTCTTATATTATCATTTTCCTTACCCTTATCAAGCTTAAAAGTCTCATTTAGGCTTTCAAATACTGAAAGGGAAACAAGCTTTATATCTATTCTCCTGGTATCTCTAGGAATCGCATCATATCTCATTTCAAATCTTACGCCTTTTAAACTGCTTCCAATGCTTGATTCTAAAGTCCCAACTTCCTTTCCGTCTGCTATTAAAGCCAGGTTTATACTGTCTAGCTTAAAACTTTCCCCTTTAATATAATCCATTCCCAGCTCAATTATGCTCTGTATCTGCCCTTTTATAACTGTAGATATAGGTGTTGCCAAAAGTTCCTCAATTTCTATTTTCCTCTGGCCTATTTCCAATTTAGCATTAATTGGAATCCTTAGTGTATGACCCATAGCCTTGCTTCTATCTATTTTAAACTCTATTGTTCCTATTTCCATTCCACCGCCTGTAAGCTCCAAATTAAACTTCAGCTTTCTTTCATAAAGCTTTGGCTTATCAAATTCAACAATCCATTTCATCTCCTTGCCATCTTCGCTTATCTCTCCCTGTCCGCTGTAATTATACTTATTGCCAAAAAATCCTTCCATGCTAATCCTCAAATTGGAATACACTTCTTCCACATTTCCTTGTGGAGCATAAATGGTATAATAGACAATTAAATTGTTGTCATCCATCATAATGCCATCCAGCGTAACCTTTACTCCGTTTTCAAACTCATAGGACTTGTCAATAATCTGCCCCATTCCCAGTTCATCCAGCTCCTTCAGCGTTCCCCTCATTACATTATCATATCCAATGAACTTTCTTCCATAATAGGCAAGAGCGTCAAAATTGTATCCTATGAGGAGCATTGCTGCCACAATAACTGCAGCCTTCCTTAAGCCTCCAGTTCTTCTTCTTGCAGGTACTTTATTTAAGGATTCCCTCATCCTTGCTTCCATGTCCTCCGGTATTTCCATATTATCCAGTTCCTCTTTATATGCGCTCAACAATTTTTCTATATCAGCCATCCTTACATTCACCTCCTGCAATTTCCTTTAATATCTTCATTCCATTGCTTATTCTGGATTTAACAGTTCCTATTGGAATTTCCAAAATCTTGCTAATAGTTTCGTAATCTAAATCCAGCAGATACTTAAGCCTTATTACCTCTGCATGTATAGGATTTAATCTGGATAAATACATATCCAGCATTATTCTTGTGTCTTTATCCTCATAGCCCTCATTGAATTCATGTATATCAGCATTTTCAAAGGATAGAGTATTGTTGTTTTCCTTAAGCATCCTTTTACAGCAGTTTACCAGTATGGTCTTGCTCCAGCTATAAAAGGATTCTTCTTTCCTCAGCTTATGTATATTTTCATAGAGGATTACTATCATGTCCTGAAGAGCATCCAATGAATCCTCCCTATTCTTCAGGTATACATAGGCCAGTTTATAGTATTCATCCTTTTTATTCATAACAAGCTCTATTAACGCTTCTTTATCCCCTTTTTTCGCCCTTTTGATAAGCAGCTTTGTCTCCAATATCTCACCTCTTTCTAAATGGGAGGTTGTTTCATATATAAGAGTATTATACTCTATAAAAAGTTCATTAAAAATAAAAAATAAGGAACATATCACTTTGATATGCTCCCCTTACTCATATTTATTTCAATAAAGCTTCTGCAATAAGCTTATCAAATTTTCTAATATCCACTCCCTTTTGCAGGTTTATCTTAATATGGCCTGCTCTGGTCCAAAGCTCAACTTCTGCATTAAAATCCAGAAACTTTCCTGCATTCTCTGTAGACCACATGTTTATTGAGGAATAGGGCAATGAATATATCTCAACCTTTTTACCAGTCAAACCTTGAGCATCTCGTACAATTAACCTCTTGTTTGTAAAAATAGCACTATCCCGGAAGGTTTTGTAAGCTGCTATTGCTACTTCACCATCAACCAGAAGATCATCTACATCCTTTGGTATTGGGCATTCTGATATTAAGGTCCATTCAAGTATCTTTGAAGCTTCCATAGCCAACCTCCTTTTATTAATTTAGTATTATATCATATATTATTCCACACGAGAGGTAATAAAGCTAATTTAGATAAAAAATATTAAGAATGCGAGACAAAACTTTTCAAATTACAAATTCCATTAAATTCTAAAATTCATTGCTATAATTTATTCTATATTATTAATTTTTTACTATACATCAATTGGGGTATTATATTAATAACAAATATTATAAAGGTGGTAATAAGATGTCAAATTTCCATAAAAGCCCTAACACATACCCAACCCATATTGCTTTGAAAATAACAGACTTAGATAAATCCCTTAAATTCTATCAAAAAATAATGGGATTTAATATACTTGAGAAGAATAAAAAAAGTGCCATACTTACAGCTGATGGCATAAACCCTTTGATTACACTTGAAGAACCTGAAAACATAAAGCGAAAGGAATTAAGAAGAACCGGCCTTTACCACTATGCTGTTCTGCTCCCCAGCAGAAAGGATTTAGGCAAGTTTATAAAGCATATTATGAACACTGGATATCCCATAATAGGTGCATCGCACCATGGAATCAGCGAGGCAATATATCTGCAGGACATTGATGATAATGGCATTGAAGTATATGCTGATACCCCGGTTTCCACCTGGAGGTGGAAGAATAACACTCTGGAAATGCCCACAAAAGTTCTGGACATAAGGAGTACAGTAGCGGAAGCAGTAAACGAAACATGGGAAAGAATGCCAGAGGAAGCCATAATAGGGCACATACACTTACATGTATCAGATTTAGATGAAGCTGAAAAGTTCTATGTAAATGGATTAGGGTTTGATATAGTCACTAAAATTCCAAATCAGGCCACATTCATATCCACAGGAGGCTACCACCACCACATAGCATTTAATATATGGAATGGGAAAAACGCTCCACCTCCTTCTGAAAACAGCGTTGGTATGAAATACTTCACAGTGAAGCTGGCAGGTCAGAAATCAAGGCATGATGCAATTGACAGATTAAATAGACTCGGTTATGAAGTAAGGTTTGAAAATGGTGACTTTGTAACTAAGGATCCGTCAAAGAATGAAATTCATCTGGTTATTTGATGTGTAAAATAAAGACTCAAAATAAAAGCAGCAGGGACTTTCCCTACTGCTTTTTTTATTACATCATTGGCATATTGTTTCCTGCTGGCTGTTCTTTTTCTACTTCTACTACTGCTGCTTCTGTTGTCAATACCATTGCAGCAACGCTTGCTGCATTTTGCAGAGCTGAACGAGTAACCTTAGTTGGGTCTGCAATACCAGCATCTATCATGTTTACATATCTTTCATTCAATGCATCAAATCCAACTCCTGCTGGTTCTGCTTTTACCTTTTCAATAACAATTGATCCTTCTAATCCGGCATTTGTAGCAATTTGTCTTACTGGCTCTTCTAGTGCCCTTAGAACTATGCTTACTCCTGTTCTTTCATCTCCGCTGGTTTCTTCTAACAGTTTTGATACAGCTGGGATACAGTCTGCTAATACAGTTCCACCACCAGGTACTATACCTTCTTCAACTGCAGCTCTTGTAGCAGCTAATGCATCTTCTATTCTCAGTTTTCTTTCCTTTAATTCAGTTTCAGTAGCAGCACCTACTTGTATTACTGCAACTCCACCGGAAAGCTTAGCAAGTCTTTCTTGCAATTTCTCTCTGTCGAATTCTGATTCAGTTATTTCTAACTGGTTCTTAATCTGATTAATTCTATCCTGGATTTCCTTCTTTGAACCTTCTCCATCAACTATAACGGTGTTTTCCTTATCTACTTGAACTCTTCTTGCTTTTCCAAGCATATCTATAGTAGTTTCTTTCAGATCTAATCCTAATTCTTCTGTGATTACCTGACCGCCGGTTAATATAGCTATGTCACGAAGCATTTCCTTTCTTCTGTCACCAAATCCTGGAGCTTTTACTGCAACGCAGCTGAATGTTCCTCTTAGTTTGTTCAATACCAATGTAGCCAATGCTTCTCCTTCTACATCTTCAGCAATTATAAGCAATGGTTTGCTATGTTGAACAATTTGCTCCAATACTGGCAATATGTCCTGTATGTTTGAAATCTTCTTGTCAGTTATAAGTATATATGGCTCTTCCAATTCAGCCATCATCTTGTCTGTATCAGTTACCATGTAGTGAGATATATATCCTCTGTCAAATTGCATACCTTCAACTACCTCTAAAGTAGTTCCCATGGTCTTGGATTCCTCTACAGTGATAACTCCATCGTTTCCTACCTTTTCCATAGCTTCAGCAATCAGCTTGCCTATTTCTTCATCCCCTGCTGAAATTGCAGCTACCTGAGCTATTTCTTCCTTGGTTTCAACATCCTTTGAGAATCTCTTTATTTCCTCTACTGCCTTATTAACAGCTTTTCTGATACCATTTTGCAATATCATTGGGTTTGCACCAGCAGCTATGTTCTTAAGTCCTTCTCTAATTATAGCCTGTGCAAGCAGTGTTGCAGTTGTAGTTCCGTCTCCTGCAACGTCCTGAGTCTTTGTTGCAACTTCCTTAACAAGCTGAGCTCCCATATTTTCATATCGATCTTCTAACTCTATTTCACGGGCAATTGTAACGCCGTCGTTAGTAATTAAGGGTGTTCCAAATTTCTTATCAAGTACAACATTTCTTCCCTTTGGTCCTAATGTAACCTTTACAGTGTCTGCAAGCTTGTTTATTCCTTTTTCCATAGCTCTACGAGCTTCTTCATTGAACTTAATTTCCTTTGCCATTATCTTCACACTCCTTTATTTATTCCGTTGTAATATTTTTTAGGACATTTTTGATGCTTGAAATCGAAACCTAAGGGGCCTACCTGCATATTTTCTGCCAACTACAGTTAACCCCTGAAATAAGTACTTATTTGAACTGTTGACTATTCTACTACAGCCAGTATGTCATTTAACTTTAATATTGTATATTCTTCTCCATCAATCTTAACTTCTGTTCCAGCATACTTGGAGAATATAACCTTGTCTTTTACCTTTATTTGATCTTTTTTCTTCTCATCATTCAGAATATCTGCTCCAATGGCTACAACTTCTGCCATTTGAGGCTGTTCTTTAGCTGTACTTGGAAGGACTATACCAGATTTGGTCTTTTCTTCTGCCTCAATTAACTTAATTACTACTCTATCTCCTAATGGTCTAAGGTTCATACAACTACCTCCCTGTTTTTTATTAATTTTTCTCATTTTATTAGCACTCATCGTCGGTGAGTGCTAACATGTACAGTATTATGTTACTTAATAAAAAAACTAGAATCAAGTTCAAAAAATAGCCATCATTTAAAATTAGCATGATTTTCCTTATAATATTTCATGTTTTCTCATTATTTCATTAAATATCTTTCTATATGCCAATTTTGCTCTATTTCATAGCACTTTATACATCAGAATCCCAAAAAGCCCTTTAAGGTAAAAAAGATAAGAGGAATAAATATGGCAGGAAGCATATTACCTACATTTATCTTCTTAATCCCAAGTATGTTTATTCCTACAGCGGCTATCAATAGCCCTCCCACTGACGACATCTCATTTATGGCTTCAGGTGTTAGCAGGTACTTTATTGATGAAGCCAACAGTGTAATAGTTCCCTGGTATAAAAGCACTGCAAAAGAAGAAAATCCAACTCCTATGCCTAATGTGGATGCAAATATAACGGATGTAATGCCGTCAATTATGGATTTTGCAAATAGAGTGCTATGATTTCCCTGAAGGCCACTCTCTAATGAACCTACGATAGCCATAGCCCCTACACAAAAAACTAAAGAGGCAGTTACAAAGCCCTTTGAAAAATTTGAATCCCCTTTTCCAAATCTATTTTCCAATGAAGCACCCAGGTTGTCCAGCTTTTTTTCAATTTCCAAGGCTTCTCCAATGATGCTCCCCAACGCTATGCTTATTATCATCAAAATAAGATTTTCATTATTCAATGCACCCATTATTCCAATCAGTATAACTGTTAATGCTATTCCATCCATTATGGTATTCCTGTATTCTTCCTTAATACCCTTATTCAATAATACTCCCAAAATACTTCCTATGGCTATTGCAGCTGAGTTTACTATGGTTCCTAACATAAACACTATCCTTTCTATTTGTTATTCTTTCCAATGCCTAATTCCCTGGCATAATAAAAAAGGTACTGCTGTGCAAAACCTGCTAATGAGCCAAATTTCTCCTTAGCAAAAGCGGAGATATCCTTTAGCTTTGTTTCCTTTTTAAAATAAAAATGCTCCATTACTCTTTTAACCCATACGTCTACTGGAAATGCATCCATTTTCTTTAGGGAAAACAACAGTATACAGCTTGAAACCTTTGGCCCTACTCCCGGTAATGTCATGAGTATCTCCTGGGCCTTATCTGTGGGCAAATCATATAATGAGTTTAAGTCTGTTTTACCTTCTTCAATGGCTTTAGAGGATTCAACTATATATTTTGCTCTGAATCCCACTTTATAATTTCTTTCCAGTTCCTCCACATCTGCATTTGACAATATACCTGGTTTTGGAAAAGAATAGTATTCTCTTCCGTTAAACATGCCTATATACTCTCCAAATCCTTTGGATATAAGCTCTATGGATTTTTTTATTCTCGGTATCTGGTTGTTTGCAGATATAATAAATGAAATAGTGGTTTCATAAGGCTCCTGGTTCAATATCCTGATTCCCTTGCCAAATCTTATTGCTTCTTTCAGTATAGGGTCTTTGGATAGCTCCTGTTTTATTTTGCTATAATCCCTTCCCAAATCAAAATAGTCAAACCAGATATTTTCAAAATCCTCTCTACTGGTGTTTGTAAATACTATGTCTTCTCCATCCCTTTTTACATTTACCACCTTACCCCTATGGATGGCAGTATAGCTTTTATCCTCCTCAACATACCACCTGAAGGCCTGGCCACATTCAAATATATCCCTGGGCTCAAAGTCATCCATATTCTTCAGTATAATTTTATTGTCCCTTTCTATGATATTATAGTCCATTTTAATGCTCCTTTCCTTCATTTTCAACTTAATGCAAAATCCCCCGTCCCCGTTGCACTAAATCCTTTTATAAAACGCCCCTACATGAAATGCCCCCTCATCATAGTCCATAGCATATTTGCAGTCTTCCATGGACTGATGAGGGCGGAGAATATTGTGCCTTAATTCATAAGTCATCTCCGGAGCAATCAATTTAACCTCAAACATATTTACCTCCCAATTTACATTTGCAGCCTATGTTATTGAATACATCTTTATTGAATATTATATATTAAGTATAGGCTTGTTACAATTTAGAACATTTCAAGCTATCAAACAAGACAAAGGGCCAATAAAAAAACTGGCCAAAATTGGCCAGTTTTCTATAAAGGATTAATACCATCCTCTTAATTTCATTACTTCAGCAACCTTCTTAACTGAAATCATATAAGCTGCTTGTCTGATTGTAACATTCTTCTCTTCTTTTAGTGCCCATACATCTTCAAAGGCCTTAACCATCTTAATTTCTTGTTTTTCTTCTACTTCCTTTTCTGACCAGTAATATCCCTGCAGGTTTTGTACCCATTCAAAGTATGAAACCAATACTCCGCCAGCATTTGTTAAAATGTCTGGAGTAACTGGAATTCCCCTAGCGTTAAGTACTTCGTCTCCTTCTGGAGTTGTTGGACCATTAGCAGCTTCGCATACCAGCTTAGCTTTAATCTTTTCAGCTACTTCCTTAGTAATGGCATTCTCCAAAGCTGCTGGAATCAATATGTCAACATCTAATTCCCAGAATTCGTCAAGGCTTATCATCTTAGCCTTTGGATAATCAACAAGGTTCTTATGTTCGTTCATATAAGCCATTAATTCTTCGAAATCCAATCCATCTTCATTGTATATCGCATAAGTACCAACTGATGGTGCCCATTCTGCAACAGCTACTACTTTAGCACCTTGTTTTTGAACATTTTTAACAGTGTAACGTCCTACATTGCCAAATCCTTGAACTGCTACCTTAGATTTAGTCATATCTATACCAAGCTTCTTAGCAGCTTCTCTTGCAATTATTGCAACGCCAAATCCTGTTGCTTCGTTTCTGCCTTCAGAACCACCCCATGCAACTGGCTTACCAGTAATAACGCCAAGTGCATTAGTTCCTGTAAGCTTGTTGTATTCATCAACCATCCATGCCATAATCTGTCCATTAGTGTTTACATCTGGTGCTGGTATATCGCATTTTTCTCCTAAGTACTTGTAAAGTCCAGCAATATATCCTCTAGAAAGTCTTTCCAGTTCTCCCTGAGATAACTTTGATGGGTCAACTATAACTCCGCCTTTTCCTCCACCATATGGAAGTCCCATTACTCCGCCTTTAAAAGTCATCCAGATGGAAAGAGCTTTTACTTCGTCTAAACTTACATTTGGATGGAATCTTACTCCACCTTTTGTTGGTCCTATTGCATCATTGTGTTGTGCCCTATATCCTTTAAATGTCTTTACTGTTCCATCATCCATTTTAACAGGGATATTAACTTCAATTACTCTTTGTGGCTCCTTTAATATTTCATAAACCGCTGGGTCCAGTCCAAGAGCGTCACATGCAATTTTTACTTGTCTTTGCGCATTTTCCAATGGATTTAAATTCTCTTTTGCCATCACTATACCTCCTAATATTATTGTGAGCATTTTGTAGGATATTGTTATTTTTTGACTACAAATTAACAATATCCCTGGTCACATTTATTCTACCATTGTATTAATTTTTATTCAAGCATTTGGTAATATTATTTATTCAGTATATACTCTGAATTTTTCTTCTCCTCTTAAAACCCTCAATATACCATAAGCCAGAGACTCCATTTCATTTTCCCCAGGCATTATTTCAACAGGTGCTATAAACTCCACTCTCTTCTTAATCCAGTTTGTGAGCATTTCTGAATAGGCTATTCCACCTGTAAGTATTATATAATCCACATTTCCTTCAACTACAGTAGCCAGCTCTCCAATGCCTTTTGCAACCTGGTATGCCATTGCCTCATATATAAGCCTTGCTTTTTCGTCCCCTTTTTCAATGAGCCTTTCAACCTCTCTAGCATCTATTATGCCCAAATATGCCTTAATACCTCCATTGCCTCTTAGCTTTTTAAGCATTGTCCTTTTATCATATTTTCCTGAGTAGCATAGCTCTATTAGCTTTCTGCAAGGCACTCTGCCTGCTGATTCCGGTGAAAAGGGACCTTCATCATCAGAAATTATATCCACTATCTGCCCTTTTTGATGTACATTTAAGGAAATTCCTCCGCCTAAATGGGCTACAATGAAATTCATATCCTCATATTTTTTCCCCATTTTCTTTGCCAGCTTTATAGCCATGGCTCTTGTATTCAAAACATGGCTTGTACTGGTACGTGGAATATCAGGCATGCCTGATATACGAGCTATTTCATTTAATTCATCTACCCTTACTGAATCATATATGTAGGCCTTAACTCCTGCTACCTTTGCTATTTCGTATGCAATAGGAGCTCCCAGATTTGAAGCATGTTCCATGTATGGCTTTTCCCTCAATGTTTTTAACATCAATTCATTTACCTCATAGGCACCTGATTTAACAGGTGGCAGCATTCCGCCTCTTCCTACTACTGCTGATAATTCTTTTACGTCAAATCCTTTTTCCCCCAGAAAGGACAATACTACATTCTTTCTCATCTCATACTGATCCTGTATATGGTCATATTTCTCAATTTCCTCAACAGGGTGGTCCAGTGTAGCAGTAAACAGCTCCCTTTCGTCTTCATATACAGCTATTTTTGTGGAAGTTGAGCCAGGATTTATAGCAAGTATCTTGTAGCTCACAAGCATCCCTCCTTCAAGTGCATAGTATAATCATTGCTTAAGAACTTCCTTTAAGGCGCTGATAAACTTCTCTGTCTGTTCAACAGTACCTGTACTGACTCTTAGCCAGCTGTTCCAGCCCCAAATGGTACCAGTCTTTACTACTATTCCCCTTTTTAAAAGCTCCTTTGATACAGATTCCGAATCCTTCCTTATATTTACAAATATAAAGTTGGAATTGGACTTTACGTATTCAAGTCCCAATTCATCAAAGGATTTCTCCATTATTAATAAAGACCTGTAATTCAGTTCAACAGTTTTACTAATATGCTCCTCATCTTCCAATGCTCCCAAAGCTGCAGCCTGGGCAAGCCTGTTTACATTAAATGTCCCTTTGACCTTGCTCATTTCAATAGCTATATCCTTCGATGTCAAAGCATACCCTATGCGGAGGCCTGCAATGCCGGCTATCTTTGAGAAGGTCCTAAGTATTATGGTATTTGGCCTCCTCTTCAATATATCAATGGTTTCAGGATATTCAGGATTAACCCTGGCAAAATCATAATAGGCTTCATCAAATATTAATACTACATTGTCAGGAACATTTTCCACCAGGTAGTTCACTTCATCCTTTGTCATTATGTTTCCCAAAGGGTTATTTGGATTGCAGACATAAATCAATTTGGTATTTTCATTTATATTCTCTATATATCCCTTAAAATCCTGCTTATACCCATTTAAAGGTACAGTTACATTTTTTCCTCCAAGATATTCTACCCATATGCCTAATATGGTAAATGTGGTATCGGACGTTATTACTTCATCACCTGCATTTATGAAAGTTTGGGCAATTATCTGCAACAGCTGTTCTCCACCGTTTCCTACAACTATATTTTCCATTTCAAGTCCATGCTTTTCTGCAAGCTTATTTCTAAGTTCCATACATCCCGGATCAGGATATATATTTATGTTCTCAAGCTCCCTTCTTATTGCTTCCACTGCCTTAGGGGATGGGCCTAGCTGATTTTCATTTGAAGCCAGTTTTATAACCTCAGAGATCCCATATTCCTTTTGAACTTCTTCAATTGGTTTGCCAGGAATATAGGGTCTTAGGCCTGCTAACTCCTTTCTAAACAATCCTATGGATGTGCTCACCTCATCTTCCTCCTTATTTTAAATTCACTGCTGCAGACAAAGCCAATGACAAATACTTTTCCTCAGAAGAGGCTCCTCTAGAGGTCAGTACAATAGGCACCTTGGCACCTACGATTATGCCAGCCATCTTGGCATTGCCTGAATATATGAGGGATTTTGCCAGTATATTTCCTGCTGCTATATTAGGGACAACCAGTATATCCACATCCTCTACCACAGGGCTTTCGTATCCCTTTATCCTTGCAGATTCCATGTTCATGGCCAGGTCATAGGATATTGGCCCTTCAACTATACAGTTTCCAATCTCGCCTCTTTCTGCCATTTTCTTCAACTCAGCTGCATCCACTGACTCAGGCATTTTAGGATTTACCTTTTCTACTGCTGCCAAAACCCCTACTCTTGGATATTCATATCCAAGGGAAAGAAGAATGCTTACGGCATTTTCTATTATTGCCTTTTTCTCCTCCAAAGTTGGATACATTACCATGCCGCCATCTGTTACTACCAACAGCTTATGATATGTTGGAACTTCAAGCATTGCAAAATGGGACATAAGCTTTCCTGTTCTTATTCCTTTTTCCTTATCCACTACTGCCTTTAAAAGGTCTGCTGTTTGAATTTTACCTTTCATAATGAAATCCGCACTGTTTTCATTTATCATCTCAACAGCTTTATATGCCGCTTCCTTATCATTTTTTATATCGATTATTGACTCCTCATCTATACTAAATTCATTTTCCTCAAGTATTTTATGAATTTCCCTCTTATCCCCTATTAAAACTGGGTCTACAAGTCTATCATCTTTTGCTCTAAATACAGCCTGCAAGGTATGTTCATCGTGGGCTGCAACTACTGCCACCTTTTTTCTGTCCTTAAAACTGGACACCTTTTCTATAAGCTCATCAAAATTCCTTATTACCATGGATTCTCTCCTCCTTCTTATGCTTCAGCTAATTCCACTGCATCCATTCCTGCATGAAAGGCTTTTATGTTAATGTCGACGAACTTATCCTTAACATTGTTTCTTATGGCTTCTTCCCAGTCTATATCTGTTAAACCCATTGCCTTAACCAGAGCTCCCAGCAATACAATGTTCATGGCTTTAATATTTCCCAACTCCATTGCAATTTTAGCAGCATCCAGCACATGCGTTTTAGCCTTCTTCTTTATTGTCCCAATTACATCCTCAGGGTAATCCGCCTTTGCCATCAATATTGGTGCTGAAGGTATCTTGTAATCGTTTACAACAACCCTTCCCTCTGGCTTCAGGTATTCAAGATATCTTAAGGCTTCCATTGCCTCAAAGGAAACCAGTATGTCTGCCTGTCCCTTTCCTATTACAGGGGAATAAACCTTATCTCCATACCTTACCTGCGTGGAAACACTTCCTCCTCTTTGGCTCATTCCGTGGATTTCAGACATCTTTACATCATATCCTGCTTCAACCAGCCCATCTGATAATATCTTGCTTGCCAATATGGTTCCCTGTCCTCCTACGCCTACCAGCAATATGCTCTTTGTTTCTCTCATATTACTCACCTACCTTACTTATTGCATTTACTGGACATACCTGAACACAAAGGTTGCAGCCTACACATTGAACCTTATCAATCCTTGATTTTCTTTCAGATTTTATAAACTGAATTGCAGGGCAGCCAGTATTTACACATCTCTTACAGCCAATACACTTATTGCTGTCTATTTCACATTTTCCTTTCAGAGGTTCAAATTCCTTCTTGTCAAATTCTGATAATTTCTTCAATGCACATGGGTATCTTGTAATTATTACCGAAGGCTCATTTAGCTCAAAGGCCCAGTCAAATGCTTCCTTAAGCTCATTTATCTTCAATGGGTTTACAGTTCTTACATGTTTAATTCCCAAAGCCCTTACTATACTGGGTATGTCAACCATTTCAGTCATTTCCCCCTGCAGGGTATATCCTGTTCCCGGGTTATCCTGATGTCCTGTCATTCCAGTAACCCTATTATCCAGAATACATGTAATAATGTTTGACTTGTTGTAAACTACATCCATAAGGCTGTTGATACCTGTATGGAAGAATGTAGAATCTCCTATGACGCTTACTACTCTCATATTCTTGTTGTATCTGTCCAATACCTTTTTAGCCCCATGGCCTACGCTTATGCTGGCTCCCATGCATATAGTAGTATCCATGGCATTTAATGGGTCTGCTCCTCCTAATGTATAACAGCCTATATCTCCTGTTATCATTACATTCTTTCTCCTGCCTAATTCGTAGAAGAAACCTCTATGAGGGCATCCTGCACACAGAGTTGGAGGTCTATTTACAACAACTGACTTGTCGTAATCTATGGTAGGTGTTTTTTCTCCAAATAAAGATGTAGCAATAATTTCAGGATTTAGCTCCCAGATGTTTGGTATCCTTTCCTTGCCTATGCATTCAATTCCCAATGCTTTAACATGTTCCTCTATATATGGTTCCAGCTCCTCTACTACATACAGAACTTCCACTTCCCTGGCAAAATTCCTTATCATGTCAGATGGGAGAGGATAAGTAAATCCCAGCTTTAGGTATGAAGCGTTTCTCCCGAACACTTCTCTTGCATATTCATAGGCAACTCCAGAGGATATAACTCCAATTTTCCTGTCATTCCATTCAATATAGTTCAGCTCCGTTTCATTGGAGAATTCCTCCAGCTTTTTTAGCCTTTCCTCCAGCTTAACGTGCAGCTGCTTTGCTACAGCAGGAGCTACGTAGTATTTCTGCAGGTTCTTTACATAAGGCCTTAATTCCACCTCCTGTCTTTCCCCTACTTCAACAAGGGATTTGCTGTGGCATACCCTGGTAGTCATTCTCATCATAACCAGAGTATCGTATTTTTCGCTTATTTCCAAAGCCTTTTTCACCATGTCCTTGGCTTCCTGACTGTTGCTTGGCTCTAACATGGCAACCTTTGCGTGCTTTGCATAATACCTGCTGTCCTGTTCATTTTGAGATGAATGAAGCCCAGGGTCATCGGCAACAACTAATACCATTCCGCCATTTACTCCAGTATATCCTGCTGTGAAAAATGGATCTGCTGCAACATTAAGCCCTACATGCTTCATGGCAGCAAGGCTTCTTGCACCAGCAATTGATGCACCAAATGCAGCTTCAAATGCAACCTTTTCATTTGGTGACCACTCTGCAATTATTTCTTTATAAGGAGCGATGTTTTCCAGTATCTCAGTACTTGGAGTACCTGGATAGGCAGCTGCAAAATGAACTCCGGCTTCATAAGCTCCAAGAGCCACTGCCTCATTTCCTGTTAACAGTTTTTTCATCTATAAACCTCCTTTTATTTTATGTTAAACCATGAATTACCAGATTTGTGTCTAAAAAATATTAATGCAATCTTTATGCCAGACAATTTTTGATAATGGCTGGAATAGGGAATATTATTGCAATCTTATAAACACAATAAATACTGTTTTTTAGACATTATAATTATATACTGCACGTTAACACCAAAATAAAGGGTGTAATGGGTTTTTTATTTAACCCATTACACCCTTTTGCCTTTTTCTATACTATTAAGCATCCGCCTTCCTTCTTCTGTTATTACAGTACCTCCTCTTCCTCTGGAAATGCTCACTAGATTTAGTTTTTCCAATGTAAGAAATATATTTCGTACCTCCTGTTCGCTGATGAACAAGCCTTTCATATTTGCTAAACTGCAGATGGACCTTCTTCCGGTTCTCTCCCTCTTTATATAGGCATTTTCCAATTCCTTTAATACAAATATATATTTATCCATATTTCCTTCGGCTATATCCAGGAATTTTGACATGGTTTCATCTTCACCTGTATATTCATCCAAGGCATCTTCATCACTGTAGAAGGGCAAATCCTCAGCATCTATTACCTCTTTCCCCAGGTTTACAAAGTACTCTACATAGTTTCTCAATTCCCTCACATTGCCATTCCAGCTGTGGTTTAACAGCATTTTTCTTGCCCTGTCCGTCAATGTAAAGCTGCTTCCAAACTCCTTCCTTACGCTGTCAATAAGATAGAGTATATCCTGTTTTCTTTCCCTTAAAGGAGGTATGTGAAGAGGTAATACGTTCAGCCTGTAATACAGGTCTTGCCTAAACAGACCTTTTTTAACAAGCTCCTTTATGTTTTTATTGGTAGCTGAAATTATCCTGATATTTACATTTATAATTCTATCTCCGCCAATTCTTACTACTTCCCTTTCCTGCAGAACTCTTAAAAGCTTTACTTGTAAATTCATTGGCATTTCTGCTATCTCATCCAGAAACAGCGTGCCATTATGGGCCAGTTCAAATAATCCTGGCTTTCCTCCTTTTCTGGCTCCTGTAAATGCTCCTTCCTCATATCCAAACAATTCACTTTCCAGAAGGGATTCAGGAAAGGCACCGCAGTTTACAGCGACAAACTGATAGTCCTTCCTGGGAGAATAGTTGTGTATTGCCTGGGCAAAAAGCTCCTTTCCAGTACCAGTTTCACCTGTAATGAGTATTGAGGAATTTGATTTGGCCATTCTCATGGCTATTTCCTTACACCTTTTAATAGCCGGGCTTTCCCCTAATATGTTCCTAAAATGGTATTTTGCAATGTGTCCCTTCCCAATGATCTTCTTTCTCAACATATGCTGCTTCATTTCAGTATCGCTGTACTTTCTCAGTATTGCAATGGCACCATACTGCTTTTTTGAGTGCAAAAGAGGATTTAGGGATACTACTATATCATATCCGTTTATTTTTATTATGCTCTCCTCAATGGGTACAAGGCTCTCCAATACCCTTCTGAAGGATAATTGGGGAAAAAGCTTTATTCCGTTATTTCCTATTACCTTTTCCCTGTCAAGTCTCATTATCTCCTTTGCATTATCATTGTATATAAATACCTTTCCTGTAGAGTCTATAGCAATAACGCCTGCATCGATTACCTGAAGCAGTATATCCAACTGGCTTTCCCTGCTGTTGGTAACGCTAAAAAGCTCTTTAAGTCCAAAATTTGCAGTTTCAACTTCCTTATAGCTTCTCCCTATATCCTGCCTGTTTAACAAAGACATAAGGTTAAATTTCATTCCTATATCGATAATTGTGTTTATATCCAAAAGGCTGTTTCCTATATTTATTATTTTCTTTGCTTTCTTTGGTATATAATCAGACTGTCCCAGTATTATCACAGTTTTTTCCTCAACATCCCTTTTATCCATTTCCCAATAGGATTTTAGGTTAAGCCTCATGCCCATAAGCTGGTATATAACAGATATCATATTCGATGTCATTTCCGGGCTTTCGTCTATTAAAACCACTTCCTCATCTTCTGGAATTGATTCCATCATTTTAAGCCCATTTTTTGATATAGTCCTGTTGGCAAATATCAATTCCGTATTCTTGTTTATATACTTTTTTATCTTCTCAAACATATCATAGGAAGGCACCAATACTACGTCTGAATCTATGCAATCAAGTCCAACGGGATTATCCATGCTGATTTTTTTTATAATTATCTCATCTGAAAAAAGGCTTTTAATTTGATTATAATATGTGTCTACAGATTCAGGACTATAGCTTACAATGGTTAGAGTTTTCTTCATAAAAGTTCACCTTCACAATAAAATAAAGACACCACTAGGTGTCTTTATTTTATCATTTAATCTTTATATATGCAATTTCTCTTTACTATTCTTCTGCTGAAGCAACTTCCAGTAATTCATCCCCACTGTCCAGTGCCTTGATGATTTCTGGAATTATTTCATAAAGGTCTCCAACTATTCCGTAGTCGGCAACTTGGAATATTGGTGCATCCTTGTCCTTGTTAATAGCTACTATGCACTTGGATTCCTTCATACCTGCCAGGTGCTGAATAGCTCCTGAAATACCGCAGGCAATATACAGGTCTGGCCTAACTGTTTTCCCTGTTTGGCCAACCTGGTGAGCATGGTCTATCCATCCTGCATCTACAGTTGCACGGCTTGCTCCAACAACTGCGCCCAGTTTTTTAGCTAATTCTTCTATAAGCTTAAATCCTTCCTTATTTCCTAATCCTCTTCCGCCGGAAACTATAATCTTTGCTTCTTCCAGCTTAACTTCTGCTTTTCCGCCTTTTACAGTTTCTACTACCTTAGCCTTTATATCTGATTCAGTTAACTCTGGAACAAACTTATCAACTATTCCCTTTCTGGATTCGTCATATTCAGCCTTTTCCATAACTCCAGGTCTAACTGTTGCCATCTGTGGCCTGTGGTTTGGAGTAATAATAGTTGCCATCAGGTTTCCGCCAAAAGCAGGACGGGTTTGCATTAGCCTTCTGTTTTCCAAATCTACATCAAGCTTTGTACAGTCTGCTGTAAGTCCTGTATGAATTCTTGCTGAAATTCTTGGTCCTAAATCTCTGCCTATATTTGTAGCACCAATTAACAGTATCTCTGGCTTTCTTTCATTTATAAGCTCACAGATTACCTTTGCATATGCATCTGTTGTATATACTCCCAACAGCTCATGTTCTGCATAGATAACCTTGTCAGCTCCGTATTTTATAAGCTTGTCAGCTAAATTATCCACCTTGTTTCCCAATAAAACTGCTGAAAGCTCAACGCCTAGAGCATCTGCAATCTTTCTTCCTTCTCCCAATAACTCCAGGGCTATATTCAATAGATTGCCTTCACGTTGCTCTGCAAATACCCATACTCCTTTATAATCATCTATGTTTACTCCCTTTTTCTTCTCTTCTTCCTTATAAATAGCCTCTACAGGGCATACCTTAATACATGCACCACATATTCTACAAGCTTCTCCTATTACAGCCTTTCCATTTATCATTTCAATTGCATCAAATGGGCATCTGTCTACACACGCGCCGCAACCGATACATTTTTCTTCATTTACAATAACTGCCATAGCATTTTCCCCCTCTCAATAGTCGTACTTATATGATATTTTCCTGTTTAAGTCTTGCAATCAGCTTCGTTGCTTTTTCCTTTGGTGTGCCTTCTATCATCTCTAAATTCTTAACCTTTACTGGAGGTGTAAAGGACCTAAGGACATTAGTTGGGGAACCATCCAATCCAATATTGTCCATGTCTGCATTTACATCCTTTGCAGATACTACCTTAATCTTATCTCCTTTAAATCCTTCATATATTCCCTTTATTGAAGGATATCTTGGCTCATTTAATTCCTTTATTGCAGTAAGTAAAACTGGCATTTCTGATTCAATAACAAAATATCCGTCTTCAAGAGATCTTCTAGCTATTACCTTATTTCCTTCTATCTTTAAGTTTTCAACATATGTTATCTGTGGTATTCCTAAATGCTCTGCTATCTGTGGCCCAACCTGTGCTGTATCTCCATCTATAGCCTGTCTTCCGCAGAATATAATATCAAAATCTCCTATATATTTTATTGTTGCTGTTAAGGCAGTGGATGTAGCCAATGTATCAGAACCTGCAACGGCTCTATCTGACAATAGGTATGCTTCATCTGCTCCCATTGCAATGGCCTCAACTAAAGCAACCTGTGCTTGTGGAGGTCCCATGCTTACTACAGTAACCTTAACATCTTCAAATTGATCTTTTATTCTTAGCGCTTCTTCCAATGCATTTCTATCATCAGGATTTATGATACTTGGTACTCCTTCGCGTATTAAAGTTCCCTTAACTGGGTCTATTTTAACTTCATTTGTATCAGGAACCTGTTTTATACATACAATTATATTCATTGTCCTTCCTCCTTTACTATTTTAGTATGTTTGCTGCAATAACCATCTGTTGTACCTGGGAAGTACCTTCATATATTTCAGTTATCTTAGCATCTCTCATCATTCTTTCAACAGGATAATCCTTTGTATATCCGTATCCACCGTGTAATTGAACGCATTTTGTAGTTACGCTCATAGCAGTATTTGCAGCAAATAGTTTTGCCATAGCAGCTTCCTTGCTATATGGCAGTCCGCTTGCCTTATTCATGGCTGCTCTATATACTAACATCTTTGCAGCTTCTATTTCAGTAGCCATATCTGCTATCATCCATTGTAATCCCTGGAACTTAGCTAGAGGTCTTCCAAACTGCTGCCTTTCCTTTACATACTTCACAGTTTCTTCAAAAGCTCCTTCAGCAATTCCCAATGCTTGAGCTGCAATACCAATTCTTCCGCCATCTAATGTTGACATGGCAATTTTGAATCCTTTGCCTTCTTCTCCCAGAAGGTTTTCCTTTGGTACAACACAGTCTCTGAATATTAGTTCAGCTGTTGCTGACCCTCTTATTCCCATCTTGTCCTCAATTTTTCCTATTGAAAATCCTGGGAAGTCCTTCTCTACTATGAAGGCTGAAATACCTTTATTTCCCTTTGATTTGTCAGTCATAGCAAATACAATGTATACATCTGCCTGACCACCATTTGTTATGAATATCTTTGTACCATTCAATATATAGTTGTCTCCGTCAAACACTGCAGTTGTCTGCTGCCCTGCAGCATCTGTACCTGCATTTGGCTCAGTCAAACCAAAAGCTCCTAATTTCTCACCTTTGGCCAATGGAACCAAATACTTTTGTTTTTGCTCTTCAGTTCCGTATTTATATATAGGCCAGCAGGCTAATGATGTATGGGCTGACACTATAACTCCTGTTGTAGCACACACCTTTGACAACTCTTCCACAGCTATAACATAAGCTAGATCATCTCCACCTGCTCCACCGTATTCTACAGGGAATGGAATTCCTAACATATTATATCTTGCCAGCTTCTTCACATTTTCCACAGGGAATCTTCCTGTTTCATCAATCTCTGCAGCTATTGGCTTTACCTCATTTTCTGCAAATTGTCTCATGACTGTTCTAACCATTTCTTGTTCTTTTGTTAAATTAAAATTCATATTTACCCCTCCTTATGATAAAATTCCTACAAATATATTTTATAATAAAATCGACAACATTTCCAATAGTTTTGTCAATATTTTATCTAAAAAAGTCAATAAAAAAACGGCAACCCCTGTTTATAAGCCTTTCAGGAATGCCGTAATAATTTTATTGTAAAAAACATCCCTTTAATTTTTTAATCCCTTCTTATGTAATCATTTTTATTATTCATAAAGTATGATAAAGCAAATAAAGATTCGTTTAAATGCACATTTTCCACTATTACATCATCAGGCACCTTAATATCTGCAGGTGCAAAATTCCATATACCCTTTATACCGCTCCTTACATATATATCTGCAATCTCCTGGGCGCTGGACTTGGGAACAGTTATTATACCAATATCTACCCCATTTTCCTTTATAAAGGATTCCATTTCCTCTATGTCCCTTATCTCTATATCCCTTATCTTAATGCCTATAAGCTTTGGATTTTTATCAAAAAGTGATAATACTTCAAATCCTGCATCCTGAAATCCTCTATAGTTTGCAATTGCCTGACCAAGATTACCTGCACCTGCAATTACTGCCTTGTAAATCTTATCTAATCCCAGAATCTTACCCAGCTGGTTTTTTAACTCCTCTACATTATAGCCATATCCCTGCTGACCGAACCCGCCAAAGTTGTTTAAATCCTGTCTTATCTGTGAAGCAGTAAATCCAGTCATATTGCTCAATTCCTGTGAAGAGATCCTGTTTATTCCTTTGTTAAGCAAATCTGACAGATATCTATAGTATTTAGGCAACCTTCTGATTACTGTGATAGAAACTTTATTGTCCCTTTCCATTTTCACACCCCTAACCTTTTCTATTTATTATTTGAATGATAACATTATAACATTACTGAATTTTCAGGTCAAATTATTGTCTTCTACAATATATGCATATTTTTATTATTATTACCCATAATACTATTATCTTAACCATATAGGAGGAATTTTATGGCCAGTAAAGAACAGCTGAGAAAGATAGCAATTTACTGTGATTCTTACAATCCTCACGAGGGAAACGATTTGAAAAATATTTCACAAAATTTTGACAAAAAATATGAAAGCTGTGAGAACTGTACACATTTCACCAGAGAAGGAAAATGCGAACTAAATTTAATAGATAAGGTACTTAGCAGTTTAGCAATGGAGGAGGATTTGAAATCTTAAATTGCCCTTACTTTAAAAGGGCTTGTTTTTTTGATAAAATATTGTAAAGATACAATATTATATAAGTATTATATCTTTGGTATATATTTAATAAGAAATACAGTCGATTACTGTTTCGCCTATGGAAACTTATGTTTACCATAGGCTGCAAATGTAATCATAGTCAATATCGTAGAAAGTAGGAGATTGATATGATAGTACTTTCGTGTACAAATATTTCCAAAACCTATGTTGTGGATACTATATTGAAGGATATAAGCTTTGCAGTGGAAGATGGAGATAAAATAGGATTAATTGGCCTCAATGGCTCTGGTAAGACCACATTATTTAATATATTGGTCGGAGAAACAGAAAAGGATAGCGGAGATATTTATATACAGAAAAACCTTAAAATAGGATATTTAAAACAACATGTAGATGTCAACAGCAATGAAACCGTATTTAATGAATGCTTAAAGGTATTTGAGCCTTTAATTGAGATGGAAAAAAAGCTGAGGAGCCTTGAAGAGGAAATAAGCAAAATAAGTGAAAAGGGAGAAACCAGAGAGCTTGAACTTTTGATGAAGGAATACTCCCAACTTCTGGAGGAGTTTAACGAAAAAAACGGATATGGTTTCAAAAGCGAAATAAAGGGAGTGCTAAAGGGGCTTGGATTTGATGATGAGGATATGGACAAAAAAATAAGCATATTAAGCGGAGGCCAGAAGGCAAGGCTGTCTTTGGCAAAGCTTCTCCTTGAAAAGCCTGACCTGCTATTATTGGACGAACCTACCAACCACTTGGACATAGAAGCCATAGGATGGCTGGAGGAGTTTTTAAAGGAATATAAAGGGGCTGCAATAATAATATCCCACGACAGGTATTTTCTGGATAATGTAGTAAACAGAATATTCCATCTGGAAAACCACCATCTTAAAACTTATACCACCAATTACACAGGATATATGAAACAGAGAAAATTGGAACTGGAAATTATGAGAAGGGAATATGAGAATCAGCAAAAAGAAATAAAAAGGCAGGAGGAAATAATAAGGCGCTTTTCCAATTATGGCGGGCAAAGATATATTAAACAGGCTCAAAGCAGGCAAAAGCTATTGGATAAGATGAAGGCAGTACCGGAACCTCCAAAGGAAGGCAAGAAATTCAAATTGACCTTTGAACCCAAGGTAATAAGTGGCAGGCAGGTGTTAAAGGTTGAAAACTTAGGAAAGAGCTTTGATGACTATAAGCTGTTGGAGGATATTAACTTCAGCATATACAGAGGAGAAAAGGTAGGTTTAATTGGCCCAAACGGAATTGGAAAAACCACACTTTTTAAGATGATACTAAGGGACATTCCCTGTGATGAAGGTAACATCATACTGGGCCATGGAGTAAATATAGGATATTTTGACCAGGAGCAGAGCAATTTGAATCTAAACAAGACTGTAATAGATGAAATATGGGACGAAAATCCAACCTTCGACCACTTTACCATAAGAAGCCTTTTGGGAAGGTTTCTATTCATAGGAGATGACATATTCAAGGAAATAGAGGAATTAAGCGGTGGAGAAAGAAGCAGGCTATCCCTTTTGAAGATGATGCTGTCAAATGCTAATTTTCTACTTATGGACGAGCCTACTAATCATTTGGACATAGATTCCAAGGAGGTACTGGAGGAAGCACTTATAGACTATAAAGGAACGCTCCTTGTAATATCCCACGACAGATATTTTCTGAACAGGGTAACAAACAAGATATTGGAGCTTACAAAGGAGGGCATTAAGGAATATCTGGGGAACTACGACTACTATTTGGAGAAGAAAAGGGAAGTAATTGTTGAGGAAGATGAAGAATACAAGACAAAAACCCAGATTAAACAGGAGAAAAAAAAGGAAAAAGAAATGCTTATGCTAGAGAAAAAAAGGAAAAAAGAAATTCAGGATTTGGAAAAATCCATCGAAGAATATGAGAATAAAATCAGCAATCTCGACGAAGAACTATGCAATCCAAAATTATACGAAAATCCGGAAAGGATATTGGAATTAACAAAAGAAAGAGAACAGATAAAGTTGAATTTAGACTATCTGTATGAAAAATGGATAGAATTGACAGAAAATTAGTTTTCCCTATTTTTAAATATTTATACACATAATTCACAAAATTATCCCCAATGGTTTGTACTATTATAGCGGTATTCAACAGGTTTCCCACATTATCCACAGGATATATTTCGCAGCATCAATGTCGAACTGTGGAAATAATGTGGGGATTTTGTTAATAACTATTATGCAAGATCAAGATTTGGCACAACATTCAGATAAAGGTCTGAAACCTTTCCATTTATATAGTTGAAATAGGCAGCAGAGCCTATCATGGCTGCATTGTCTGTGCATAAAATCCTTGAAGGATACAGTATTTTTATATTTTCCTCATTGCCTCTTTTCTCCATAAGGCTTCTCAATCCTTCATTGGCTGCAACTCCTCCAGCTATGACTATCCTGTCAGAATGCCTTTCCTTAGCAAGGTGTATGGACTTTTCCACAAGGACTTCAATAACAGCTTGCTGAAAGCTGGCAGCTACATCCTTTACTATTATTTCCTCACCCTTTTGCCTTGCCTGATTGAGATAATTAAGCACTGCAGTCTTCAATCCGCTGAAGCTAAAATCATAGCTGTTATGCTCCAAATAAACCCTGGGAAATTCTACAGCATCCTTGTTGCCTTCCTTGGCAAGCTTGTCTATTACAGGCCCTCCCGGATAAGGTAATCCCAGGGCTCTTGCAACCTTGTCAAAAGCTTCCCCTGCTGCATCATCCCTGGTTCTTCCAACCAGCTCATAATCTGTATAGTCCCTTACATATATCAAATAAGTATGTCCTCCTGATACTACCAGACATGTAAAAGGAGGCTGAAGATCCTTATGCTCAATGTAATTGGCACAAATATGGCCTTCTATATGATTTACTCCTACTATTGGCTTGTTTAAGGCATAGGCTATAGCCTTTGCGCTGGATATGCCCACTAAAAGAGCTCCAACAAGTCCCGGCCCCCGGGTTACACCAATAAGGTCTATATCATCAAATGTAATATTGGCTTCATCTAGAGCCTGTTGTATAATTATGTTTATATTTTCTATATGCTTTCTTGATGCTACTTCCGGTACTACCCCTCCAAACTTTCTATGAATGTCAATTTGAGAGGATATGACATTGGAAAGGACCTCTCTGCCATTCTTTAGAACTGCAACAGAAGTTTCATCGCAGGAGGTCTCTATGGCTAATGTAATAATATCCTTTTCCATATTTCCACCTCATCCTGTTAAATATCCTTCCACATTATAATGGCGTCTTCATTGTTATCCTGGTAATAATTCTTTCTTATTCCATATTCCTTAAACCCGAATTTTCTATATAACGCCTTTGCAGCTTCATTGGATTTTCTTACTTCCAAAGTCATAGCTATAATATTTCTGTCAATGCAAAGCTGAATAAGTCCTTCTATTATCTTGCTTCCTATACCCATATTCCTGTAATTTTCATCTACAGCAATATTGGTTATGTGCCCTTCGTCAATTATTAGCCATATTCCTCCGTATCCTACGACTTTTCCGTCGACTTCCGCCACTATATATTTTGCAAGTAGGTTCTTGGTCAATTCTAATAAAAAGGCCTCCCTTGACCAAGGAGGGGTAAAAGTTTTATTTTCTATCTCCATCACCCTGTCTAAATCCGATTCTTTCATTTCACGAATGATTATGTTCATATAATATCACTTTCCTTCTTTCTTAACTCACCTTGAGCTTGTGATTCCTTAATATATTCAGGTACTAAATTATAGTAGTTTGCGTTTCCAGTATTATCCACTTTCTTTAGAGCCAGTTCAGCAACACTTAAGGCTCTACAGTGATTATGTATGTTTTGTGCAAAATGTACTCTATCCCCTAGCTTATCTTTTATATGATCTTTGTGGATATATACGGCATTGCCATTTACCATAATATTCTCTTCCTTTGGAAGTGTTTCAATTAAGTTGTTTATATCCATTACAGTTGGTTCCATTACATTTATTAGCCTATCCCTTTTCCATCTATATATTCCAGTATAAACCCTATTTCTTCTGGCATCAATCATAGGAACAATGAGTCCGTTGAAGGAAAGGTTAAAAGCTAAGGCTTCTAAAGTTGAAATGCCTACAATGGGCTTATTATATACATGGGCAAAGGCCTTTACAGTTGCAATTCCAATCCTAAGGCCTGTAAATGAGCCTGGCCCAACTGCTACTCCATACAGGTCTATATCCCTTACATGTAATTTTAGACTGTCCAGCACTTCCTTTATCATTGGAACCAGATTTTCCGAATGGCTCATATTCTGATTGAGAGAATACTCTCCTAACAAGTTTTCATCCTCCATAACTGCACAGGTAGCAATTACAGTCGATGTATCTACAGCTAATACTTTCAATTGTTATTCAACTCCTTAACTATCTGGTCATATCTTTCCCCTTGTCCATCAATTGTAACAATCCGCTCTTCCAGGCCCTCCCCCTTATCAATGTGAATATTGATTGTATAATCAGGCAACAGGTCCTTAATCTTGTCTCCCCATTCGACTATTGTAACGCCATCAGAATAAAAATAGTCCTCATATCCCAAATCATATAGATTTTCCATATCTTCTAATCTGTATATATCAAAATGATACAGAGCTACTCTTCCCTTGTACTCATTTATTAATGTAAAAGTAGGGCTTGTAATATAATCCTTAATATCCAGCCCTTTGCCTATGGATTTGGTCAAGGTTGTCTTACCTGCCCCCAGATCTCCAGTAAGAGAAATTATATCTCCTTCTTTTAATAATTTACCCAGTTTTATCCCAAACCTCTCTGTATCCTCTTTGCTCTTTAGTATTATTTTAACCATATCTCCAACCTTCCTATACCTAAACTAAGTATTATTATAACTTATTACACAGACAATTGACAATGATAAAACCCAGTTATTATTATTCCTGTTTAATTGAATTATTATCTATATGCTTAAATATCATAAAATATAAAAAGAGGAATGAATAGCATATATTAAACTATCCATCCCTTAATCCATTTTCTACTTCTTTTAATGAACTAATATAACCGGTATTTATTTATGAAGAATTGGTGATACCCTCTTGTAAAGAATTGTAGTCACCAATGTTACCAGTATGCCTTTAACTAAATTAAAAGGCACTACTGCAAACAGTATCAGGGTCTTAAAGTCTACTATAAACTTATTTACTGCTGTTCCTAAGGCTACAATCTTATCTATTGGCCATCCGAACAGCTTTGCATATAGCGGAATCAGAATATAGTAGTTTATAATTGACATGCTCGCTGTCATGGCAAGGATACCTAAGACCATTCCAATTACAGCATTTTTAAATGTTTTCTTCTTATGGTAAAATAATCCCGATGTAAAAGCAAATATGCTTCCTACTACAAAGTTTGCAAGTTCCCCTACTGCAGCAGTATCTGTGCCTTGTATTGCCAAGTTCAATAAGTTCTTTACCAGTTGAACCATAACACCTGCAAAAGGCCCCAATGCAAAGGAACCAATCAGTGAAGGTACATCTGAAAAATCAAATTCAAGAAATGATGGTGCAAACCATAGCGGAAACTCAAAGAGCATAAGTAAAAATGCTATAGCTCCCAATACTGATACCTTTACAAGAACCTTTGTGTTAAGATATTCTTTTCTTATCATTTCCATAGCAAACCCTCCATGTTTTATATTTCTTTAGGGCATGGAAGATAAAAGCCCCGAAGAAAACTTCGGGGCGAAATATTAAGCATAATAAATACGCTCAAAATCTTCTTCCATCCAGACTATCACTGTCGGCCTTGGAATTTCACCAAGTCAACCTGTAAAAGGCTCGCGGGCTTTACCGCCGGTGAGGAATTGCACCTCGCCCTGAAGATTTTTATTAAACTAGTTTTATTATAATATTGTATATATACATTGTCAACTATATGCTCAAATTCATTTATATCCTGTGTCAATATTCTACCTTACTGATTTTAACTTTGCTATATCATGCCAGTTCTTTGATGTAACTATTTCCAGTGTATTTAATTCTTCTATTATCCTGTCTACCTTTGCGTTGATTTCTTCCCTGAATTCAGTCAAGGTAGCTGTTTGTTCAATTACCGATTCTAAACTCTTTCTTATTTCTTTCTGTCCCTTATTTAAACTATCAGTTTTCTGTTCCAGGTTATCTGCTTTCTGGTCAAGATTTATTACTTTCTGTTCCAGGTTACCTATCTTCTGATCAAGATTTACTACTTTCTGCTCTAGGTTACCTACTCTTTGATCAATATGACCCACTTTCTGCTCTATTCTCCCTACCTTCGTATTTAAATCTCTAAGCTCCTCTATGACTATTCTTTGAAATTCCTCATTGGTCATTCTAATACCTCCAATCCCAACTCCTCTTTTGTAATATTATATCATATTTCCAAACCCTAGTTTCACTTAGCACACTTTTCTCTAACAGCAATTGCAATATACTACTTCTCCATTTATTATAGTAACATATGTCTTGCATTCTAAATCCTTAATTGGATTTCCGTCGAATATTACAATATCAGCATCCTTGCCAACTTCTATGCTTCCTACTCTATCAGCTATACCAACTATTTCAGCAGGATAAATTGTAATAGCCTTTAAAGCCTCCATTTCATCCATTCCTGATTTTACAGCTAACCCTGCGCATATTGGAAGGTACTGTATTGGTATTACTGGTGCATCTGTAATTATGCCTATCTTTATGCCTTTTTTATTTAAAATTCCTGGAGTTTCAAAGGATAGATTCCTAAGCTCTACTTTAGACCTGTTTGATAACGTAGGTCCAACAAATGCAGCCTTTCCCTCTTCAGCCAGATAATCAGCAATTAAATGGCCTTCTGTACAGTGGTCCAATGTAATATCCAGCTCAAATTCCTTTGCAATTCTCAATGCAGTAAATATGTCATCTGCCCTATGGGCATGGGCTTTTAAAGGGATTTCCTTCTTGAGTACCATAGCCAGCGCTTCCATCTTCAGGTTGAATTCTGGCATCTTTGATATATCTCCCTTAGCTGACTCCTTTTTTTCCAGATAGGCTTTTGCCTTAAACAGATTCTCCCTTAGAATTGCAGCTGTTGCCATTCTAGTCATTGGAGATTTATTCTGAGAATTATATACCCTTTTTGGATTCTCTCCAAAAGCAATCTTCATTGCCACAGGGTCTTTTATAATCATATCGTCTATTCTTTTTCCGTAGGTTTTAATTGCAGTTGCAAATCCACCAATTACGTTGGCAGAGCCAGGTCCGGTAACAACGGATGTAATCCCTGCCTTATATGCATCTTCAAATCCTTCATCCATTGGATTAATAGCATCAATGGCTCTCAGGTGTGGTGTTACAGGGTCCACCATTTCATTTCCATCGCTTCCTTCAAATCCTATTCCCTCTTCCCACATTCCCAAGTGGGTATGTCCATCAATAAATCCTGGTAAAACCATCCTTCTGCTTGCGTCAATAACCTCTGCATCAAGTGGTGCAACAAGGTCTTTCCCAACTTCTACAATTTTCCCATTATCTATAAGTATTGAGCCATTTTCAATTACCTCTCCTGCCATTGTATATATATTACCATTTTTTATTAATAGCATATTATTCCCCCTTAAATTATTTCGCTTCTCTAATCAGTATTATATACCTCCTGTTTTTTTTCAGCAACTGATTCATCAAATTTTATAGCAGGAAAATAAATGGTAAACTTAGTGCCTTCTCCTACTTTGCTATCAATATATATTTTCCCTCCATGTTCTTCAAATATCTTCTTGGCAATGCTTAAGCCCAATCCGGTTCCTCTGGCACCTTTAGTTGTAAAATAGGGTTTAAACACATGATTCATTAACCTTTCATCAATGCCACAGCCTGTATCAGATATTTCCAGCACTATATTGTCCCCTTCATCATAGGTCCTTACAGTCAGTATTCCCCTATCTTCCATAGCTTCAATTCCATTTTGAATTATATTGTTAATGGAATGCCTCAGGTCATATTCATTTGCATATATGTAATTTTTTGAATCCAGGCTTACACTTAGCTCCAGATTCTTTGTTTTGCTTAGGGCCAGTGATTTAAACTTATGTTTAACCATATCCAGGCAGTTTTCAACTATGTAATTGAATTTATATATATCCTTTTGAGTTTCAAAGGAACGCTTGAAATTGCTCTTAACCTTTTTAGTAATACAGCTTCCATCCAAAGCTAACCTTGAAATTACTTCTAAGCCTTTCCTAATTTCATTCATATCATCAATTTGCAAAGAATATTGTGCATATCCCAATATAGATACCAGCAGGTTATTTATATCATGGATTATTCCAGCCATTGATTGTTCCATGTTTTCAAGATATTCATTTCTCATCATGACTTTATAGCATTTATAATTAATAGAATGTTTTTCAGATAATAAAGTCAATGCCTTATGTACAAGCTCTTCTGGTGTATATGCTTCGAAATTGTCCACTCCATCTACAATCAGATAATCGTGATATTGTAGTATTGGAATTATATGAGGGTTATCTATATCTTCAACTATATACCTTATGATAAAATTAGCCTTCCCAGCATTATATAATTCCCTTAGTTTTATGTAAACTTCTCTAACCTTACGAAGGTTTAAGGAATTCCAGAATGAGTCAACACATATATATACACAGGTTTTCTTATCCGCTATTATTTCACTAAGCCTGGCAATTTCCATAGCTATCCTATTTATTAATTTATCCATATTTATTTTCCTATTTACTATATATTCATCTCTGGATATCAGCACTAATCTATTAATATTTATCAGCTTCTTTAAATCCTTATCCAATTCATTCAGAAACTGCAAACATTGTTCCTTTATGGAAGAAGAACATACATATACTAAGCCCCCATCATTTACAAAATTATTCTTTATATACTCCTTAAATAGATTTAACTCGTTTTCTGAAATATAAGAACTGATAACTCCAATAAAGCCACTTCTCCCATTTATCAATTCATTTATATTCCACATCAAACACGCCCCCATATCAAACATCTTTAATGCTAAGCGATATACGTCTTTTGTTAACATCCACCTTAAGCACCTTTACACTTATGATATCTCCTACTTTAACTACTTCCTTTGGATGTTTTATATAGCTATTGGACAGTTGAGATATGTGGTTTAGTCCATCCTGTTTCACACCAATGTCTACAAAAACACCAAAATCAACTACATTTCTGACAACTCCCATTAGAACCATATTTTCCCTTAAATCCTCAAATTTCAACACATCCTGTCTAAAAACCGGCTTTGACATTTGGTCTCTGGGATCCCTTCCGGGCTTTTTTAGCTCCTCTATGATATCCTTTAGTGTCAGAATACCTACATTTAACTGTTGTGATAGTTCTTCCATGTCTAAACTATCCAGATTTTTCCCTATCAGCTTCCTTGCTATATCATATGATTCTGGATGAACAGCAGTATTGTCCAATGGGTCTGACCCTCCCGGAATCCTTAGAAACCCTGCACATTGTGTAAAGGTCTTATCTCCCAGTCCTTTAACCTTTAATAGCTCCCTTCTGCTTGTAAATCTGCCAACCTCCTCCCTGTATTCTATAATATTCGAAGCTACTTTAACTGAAATCCCGGCCACATATTTAAGCAAAGACAAGCTGGCAGTATTTAAATCCACACCCACTGTGTTGACACAGTCCTCTACTACCCCTTTTAAAGCCTCATCTAAGTTCTTTTGATTAAGGTCATGCTGATACTGGCCTACTCCTATATGCTTAGGGTCAATTTTCACCAGCTCAGCCAAGGGGTCTTGCAGTCTTCTGGCTATAGACACAGCCCCTCTTATGGAAACATCTAAATCCGGGAATTCTTTCTGCCCAATTTCCGATGCTGAATAGACTGAAGCTCCTGCCTCATTTACTATGGTGTAGGATACCTTATAATTCAATTCCTTAATCAAATCAGCAACTACCATTTCTGTTTCCCTGGATGCAGTTCCATTTCCTATGGCAATTACTGATACTTTATAATCATAGATTAATTTACTTAATGTTTCTTTTGCTTCTTGTACTTTGTTATGAGGTTCTGTAGGATATATTGTTGTATATTCCAATAGCTTTCCTGTTTCATCAATCACTGCAACCTTACAGCCTGTTCTATAGCCTGGATCAATTCCCATAATCACTTTTTCTCTGGTTGGAGGCTGCATTAACAATGACCTAAGGTTAAGAGCAAATACCCCTATTGCTTCCTTTTCAGCCCTTTCCTGAAGCATACCTCTGATTTCCCTCTCAATGGAAGGAAAAATGAGCCTTTTATAGCTGTCTTTTATACAGTTTTCTAAAATTTTAGATGTTTCCAGGGATGGATTTAATATTACCTTTTCCTTTATCCTTGATAAAACCTCTTCATCAGGCAATACAAGGCTTACCTTAAGAAACTTCTCCTTTTCTCCCCTGTTGATGGCAAGAATTCTATGATTAGGTATTGTCCTTACGGATTCTTGGAAATCATAATACATCTCATAGGGCGATTCAATTTCTTTATTTACAGCTTCAGATTTTAGAATCCCCTTCCTATTGGCAATACTCCTTACTATATCCCTAATTTCAGAATTATCTGACATTATTTCAGTTATAATATCCATAGCACCCGTCAATGCTTCTTCTTCATTGTTAACCCCCCTATCTACATTTATATACCCACTAATTGTTTCTTCTAATTTTCCTTTTTTTACATTTTGTGTTAAAATTGCCTCGGCCAGACCATCTAATCCTTTTTCCCTGGCAATGGTAGCCCTTGTCCTTCTTTTTGGTCTAAAAGGCCTATATAAGTCCTCCAGTCTCTGCATAGTAAAAGTGTTTAATATTTCATTCTTCAATTCCTCCGTAAGCTTGCCCTGATTTTCTATAAGCCTTATTATCTCATACTGTCTGTTTTCAAGATTTTTCAAGTAATTTAGCCTGTCATGGAATTCCCTTAGAACTGTATCCTGAAGATTACCAGTCTGTTCCTTTCGATACCTGGCAATAAAAGGAATAGTGTTTCCTTCCTCTATTAGCTTTATGGTATTTTTCACCTGATATGGCTCAAGCTTAAACTCTTTCGCTAATATTGCTGCTATATCCATTTTATATCATCCCTTCCATTAAGTAAATATTTTTACAATATTATTTACCAAAATTAATAAAATATTTCCTGCCCAAGTGAAAAAAAATGGCTCTTTTAAAAGGCCATTTTTTTCAGGTATTCATGGATAAATATATCTATATCCCCATCCATCACTCTATTTACATCTCCAACTTCCGTATCTGTTCTATGGTCCTTTACCAAGCTATAAGGGTGAAATATATAGGACCTTATTTGTGAACCCCATGCAATTTGAGTATATTTTCCCTGTAAATCCTCAATTTTTTCTTTTTTCTCCTCTTCTTTCAGCTGTATTAGCTTTGCCTTCAGCATCTTCATAGCAGTTTCCCTATTGCTGTGCTGAGAACGCTCATTTTGGCATTGGACTACAATACCTGTGGGTATATGGGTAATCCTTACAGCAGAATCAGTGGTGTTAACATGCTGTCCACCTGCACCGCTAGCCCTGTAGGTGTCGATTTTCAGATCTGATTCATTAATTTCTATATCTATATCATCATCTATTTCGGGAAAAACATCAATGCTGGCAAAGGAAGTATGCCTCCTGTTGGATGCATCAAAAGGAGAAATGCGAACCAGCCTGTGTACACCCTTTTCAGATTTTAAATATCCATAAGAGTTGTATCCTTTTACAAGCATGGTTACAGACTTAATGCCGCCCTCAGGATCAGGTAATATGTCTAATACCTCAACGCTATATCCCTTGTTCTCAGCCCATCGCTTATACATTCTAAACAGCATTTCTGCCCAATCCTGGGCTTCCAGACCACCTGCTCCTGAATGTATGGATAGAATTGCATTGTTCTTATCGTATTCCCCTTTTAACAGTGTAGAAAGCTTATAGTCCTCTGCTTCCTTTGAAAAAGCCTTAAATTTTTTCTTTATCTCCTCATAGGTTTCATAATCCTCTTCTTCTATGGCCAGGTCTATTAATATTTCCAGCTCTTCTGCAGAGTTTATCAAGTCCTCGTATAACTTTATCTGGTCCTTTATGGAGCTTATCTTCTGCATGGTCTTTTGAGCCTTATCTATATCGTTCCAAAAGCCTTCTTTATAAGTTTCCTTCTCCAGTTCTTCCAGTTCCTTTCTTATCCCCTCTATGTCAAAGGGAAACACCCAATTCTTCTATCATATGTTTTAGTTCTTCTGTTTTCTCCTTATATACATGAATATCCTGCATAATTATCTCCCTTTCAGAATGTTTGAATTAATAGTTATGTGGAATATTAATTACTTCAATTGGCATATCAGTTAAAGAACGGCTCTCCAATTCCGAATTTGTAAAATATCACAGCTCGTAAAACCGATTTACGAATTCGCTTACGCGATGAATTGCAAATCTTTTTGGTTTTACTTCGCTGGATATTTCAATCAAATTCTCCATAGTCGAGCCTTTTCTTTAACTATATGCCTTTTTGTTAACCTTCATCCCTAATTGGTATTAGCTCCACAGCATTTTTTGTACTTCTTGCCACTTCCGCATGGACAAGGGTCGTTTCTGCCTATTTTCTTCTTGTTAACTACAGTTTGACTGCCGCTTTTGCTGCCTGTATCCACAGGATCAGCAATCCTTTTTCTCTGAACATTGTTGGGCTTTTGTATATGGAACAGATATCTAACCGTATCTTCCTGAATGCTTTGAATCATCTCTTCAAACATTTCAAATCCTTCATTCTGATATGCCATAACGGGGTCTTCGTGACCATATGCCCTAAGACCTATGCCTTGCCTTAACTGGTCCATTAAATCAATATGGTCCATCCACTTCCTGTCCACTACCTGCAAAAGTATTATTCTCTCTATCTCTCTTAGGGTATTTTCTCCTATTTCGGCTTCTTTTTCTTCATATCTCTTTTCTGCTATGGAATAAAGCCTGTTCTTTAAATCTTCCTCTGATAGTGATTTTATCTCCTCATCATTTAAGGTTCCCTTTGGAAGGAATATATTTTCCAGATAGCTTCTTAAGCCTGCAACATCCCTTTCAGAAGATTCCTTGCTGTGAGATATATATAGATTTATTGCCTTCTCTATAATGTTTTTTATCATCGCAAGTATATCTTCCTTAAGATTCTTTTCCTCCAGCACCTTTCTTCTTTCAGCATATATAACTTCTCTTTGCTTGTTCATTACATCGTCATACTGCAATACGTGCTTTCTTATGGCAAAGTTATTGCTTTCCACCTTCTTCTGAGCACTTTCTATGGACTTTGTAAGGAGCTTATGCTCAAGAGGCTCATCTTCAGGCATGTTAAGAGTATCCACTATTGACTTTACCCTTTCTCCGCCAAATAACCTCATCAGGTCATCTTCCAATGAAATATAGAATCTTGACGAGCCTGGGTCTCCCTGTCTGCCGGAACGGCCCCTAAGCTGGTTGTCAATTCTTCTGGATTCATGCCTTTCAGTACCTATAATATGCAGTCCTCCAACTTCAATTACCTTTTTAGCCTCCTTGCTTGTTTCAGCCTTGTGCTTTTCATAAAGCTTTCTATATTCTTCTCTTCCCTTTAGAATTTCCTCATCGTCCGTTTCTATATAACTATCTATAAGGGCTATCATTTCATCGGAATATCCTTGTTTTTTCAAATCCATCTTCGCCAGATATTCAGGATTTCCTCCCAGGACAATATCCGTACCTCTACCTGCCATATTTGTTGCAATGGTTACAGCTCCAAATCTTCCTGCCTGTGCTACTATTTCCGCTTCTCTTTCATGATGTTTGGCATTTAAAACCTCATGGGGTATGCCTTCCTTTTTGAGCATTTTGCTCAGCATTTCTGATTTTTCAATGGAAATTGTTCCTACCAACACCGGCTGACCTATACTATGCTTTTCCTTTATCTCATTTACTATTGCTCTGAACTTTGCTTCTTCAGTACTGTATATAACGTCAGGATAGTCAATCCTTATAACCGGCTTGTTTGTAGGTATTTCCACTACATTCATTCCGTATATTTCCCTGAACTCTGATTCTTCAGTTTTGGCTGTACCTGTCATACCTGCCAGTTTTTCATACATTCTGAAATAGTTCTGGAACGTAATGGTAGCCAAGGTCTTGGATTCGCTTCTCACCCTCAATCCTTCCTTGGCTTCTATAGCCTGATGAAGTCCTTCACTGTACCTTCTTCCATACATAAGCCTTCCTGTAAAGGCATCAACAATAATTATTTCTCCATCCTTAACTACATAGTCTATATCCCTTTTCATTATATAATTTGCTTTCAATGCCTGGTTAATGTGATGTGCAATTTCCATATTTGCAGGATCTGCCAGGTTTTCAATCCCAAAATAACTTTCAGCCTTATGGGTTCCCTTTTCAGTCAATACACAGCTTCTTGCCTTTTCATCAATCAGGAAGTCAACTGTTTCTTCTCTGAATTCCCTGTTGAATGGGTCCTTCTTGTCCTCATTTGGATCCAGAGTTCTTCCCTTCAAAGTCTTTACAAACATATTTGCCCTTTCATAAAGGCTTGTAGACTTTTCTCCTCTTCCGGAAATAATCAATGGTGTTCTGGCTTCATCTATTAATATACTGTCCACTTCGTCTATTATTGCATAGTGGAGCTTCCTTTGTACCATTTCGTCCTTGTATATTACCATATTATCCCTTAAATAATCAAATCCAAACTCATTGTTGGTTCCATAGGTAATATCACAATTATAAGCTCTTTTCCTTTCAGAATTTGTAAGTCCATGTACTATGCATCCTACAGATAATCCCAAAAACTCATATATCTTACCCATCCAGTCCCTATCTCTTTTAGCAAGATAGTCATTTACAGTAACAATATGAACTCCCTCGCCTGATAGGGCATTCAAATAGGCTGGTAATGTAGCTACCAAGGTCTTGCCTTCTCCAGTCTTCATTTCAGCTATGTTTCCCTGATGGAGAACAATACCTCCTAATAGCTGCACTCTAAAATGCTTCATGTCCAATACTCTTGAAGATGCCTCTCTCACTACTGCAAAGGCTTCAGGCAGAATATCATCAAGAGTCTGGCCTTTTGCCAGTCTTTCCCTGAATTCCAGGGTTTTCCCTTTAAGTTCCTCATCAGATAGCCTTTCCATATCCTTTTCATAGGACTCAATTTTATCTACTATTGGTTCTATACGCTTAAGCTCCCTATTACCACCAGAGCTAAACAACTTACCCAAAAAGCCTTTCATACTTAGACCGCCTTTCAATTCAAATGTAACAATGTTTATCATTAGATTTTATCACTTATTACAATATAACACAAGGGTCATAGCTTATATACCCTGCTGTGAGAACTTCCTCCTATCATCACTTCCTGTATTAATGCAAATATGCCAAAGCTGATTATTATATCCCCAAGGGTCAACAGCTTAGGAAACGGATACGGTTCAAAAGCTTTTATAGTATATCCTAAAACGGGAAATTTTACATCCTGTGAAGTATTTTCAATTAGATTGGGAATAGTCCAACCGTTAAACGCCAGGGAAATGAAATTTAATCCATATCCTACAAGCAGGGCCCATAGGGACCTGAGTCTTATATTGAATATGATTCCTATGAGTATCAGTATATAGGAGAATACCTGTATTTGTGTATAATACCTCAGTGCAAATTCTACGCTTCCATTGCCCTCTATAGCATCCAGAAATATAAGAAGATATTGAATCACTATTCCCAACAGCATTGCCCAGAAACTGCTATTGTTAATAATCCTTATTCTTTTTATACTTCCTCCTCGAATGAGGCCGATGATTATTGAAAGTATAATTGCCTCCGCAAACATATCATCATCTCCTTATACTTATACATAAAAAGCAGGATAATTTCTTATCCTGCATTAGTACATTCTTTATATCAATTATACTATTAAAATTCAGGTTCTATCAAGCCATAATTGCCATCTTTTCTTTTATATACAACGCTTACTTCCTCTGAGTCTGCATTCATAAATACAAAGAAATTATGCCTTAATAATTCCATCTGTAAAACTGCTTCCTCTACACTCATGGGTTTCATCCCAAATCTTTTTGTTTTCACAATTCTAGGCTTTTCATCTTCGTTTTCCTTTAGGGGTATTACATTTTCAAACCTAATTGTCTCTCCTGTCTGATTTCTTTTCTGAAGCCTTGTCTTATACTTTCTAATCTGGCGTTCCAATACATCTACGGCTTTATCAATGGATGTGTACATATCATCACTTGATTCCTCAACTCTCAAAATTGTTCCAGGCAGGTTTATGGTTATCTCAATAATCTTCCAATTCCTTTCTACACTATATACAACATTTCCTACCACATCTTTTTGAAAATATTTATCCAGCCTTTTTAATTTCTTATTTGTTACATCTTTTAAAGCATCAGTTACCTCTACATTCTTTCCTGTAAAGTTAAGTATCATAAACCCCAACTCCTTTCACATAAGCCAGAAGCTTATATCTTTGTTATTTATAATATACCCATTATTTGAAATCTTGTAAACAATTATTTGTCATTAATTTTATACACCCGTTTTGTATAATTATTAAAGGTATTTTTTAACATATTCCTGTGATTATTGTGTGGATAAAATATGGTGTTAAATGTGGATAATGTGAATCATTTTGTGAATAACTATTATTACAATTATTTGCCTGTGGATAAAATTCTTAATAAAATCTTTATAACTTTTTTCTTCTACTATTTTCTACTTTTTCCCTTATTTTATTAATAAAAATTGTTTAATACTTATAAATTTTTTTGTGTCAATTCTTTTTGCATACACAATATATCGTTGGGAACGCGTGAATCAGTGTTTATAAAAAAAGAGTTAAGAATTGTATCTTAACTCATTTTTTCTTATCTATAAGTATACCCTGAGATTCTTTATAGTTGTACACTTTCATGGCCTTTCTGCCAAGCCTGACTCTTTTCAAATCCTCCCTGGCTTCCTTTAGCTTTGACCTTACAGATTCAGTATTCTTTTCATCCAAAAGGGAAATAGCCAGAAGGTTTGACATAATGCTCTTCACTTCCTCCTTAAGTTCCTTTAATTTCGGATATTCTTCGATGCTAAGCTCATTTATATCCTCAATTGAATTCTCTTGTTTAAACTTATAAAAATTCTCTAAAAATAATTTATCTATTTCATCAATTTTCTTTATTATTTTATCCTTTTCAGTTAAGCTTCTGTCCAAATCTAAGTACCTTTCCCCCTCTATTTCCTCCATCTGCCTTTTTGTAATGCTTATAAAATCGTTTAACAGCTTATTCTTTTCCCTGGCAAGAGAAATCAATTGAAGTATCCTTTCTTCATTCATAATTACACTCCCCTGTTGCTGTAGATCTGCTTTTTCACCTGCTTCATAGCCTCTTTCCAGGTATCTCTTAATTCAGTTACAATTTCCAAAGCTTCATCTATTGATTTTGTATCCTTCCTTACATTGGCATTTACAAGCCTATCTATTATAAAATCATAAAGCTTCATGAGATTTGATGAAATCTCATAGGAAGTATCCAGAGTCGTTTTAAGCTCCATTATTATATCCTGCGCCCTTATTAACGCATGGTGAGCTTTTGCTATATCTTTATTTTCAATGCTGTATTTTGCTATATTCATGAACTTTATGCAGCCATCGTACAGCATCAATGTCAATTCTTCAGGTGTTGCAGTATATACCGTATTCTGCTTATATTGATTTAAGGCGCTATATGTCATCTTCCCCATCCTCTCCCATTAATAATTATTATAGTTAAATTGCTGCGCCAGCCACATGCTTTGAGCATTCATCCGGCTAATGGCCGTTTCCAATGCAGCAAATTTCTTGTAATAGTAGTTTTCTTTATCTCTCAAAGCATCATTTAAATCGGCAATTCTTTTATCATAGTCAGCAATGCTTTTATCCAATAGGCTGATGCTTCCATACTCTGTAACAAAATCCAACAATATTGTGGATTTTACATTCCTGTACAAGCTGGCATTATCCCCTGTGCCTGATTTCTTAATAATTTCCTCCATGCCTGAAATGAGATTGTCGTATATTCTTGTTACTATACCCCCAGCTGATTCCTCTGAGCTTTCCTTAAATAATAATTCCATAACCCCTTCTGGATTTTCAGATATAGCTTGTCTTAATTTCTGTTCATCCTTTATTTCAAGCCTTCCTCCTGCTGTTCCACTTGCATATTTTTCAGTTGTTATACCTATTTCTGTAATGAGCTTAAAGACCCCTTCAAACTCCTCATATATGGAGGACCTGATATTCTGCATTGTTCTTGCTATTATGTCGTCATTTTTCAATAACCCTGATTTAGCCTTTTCCTCCCACAATTCTATTTCCTTATCCTTCATCTCTTCCTTTTGAGCATCAGTAAGAGGCTTATAGTCATAATATCTCTTCTGCTTCAGAAGCTCGTCCACTTTGTCCACTAGCTTATTGTATTCTTCTATAAAACTTGAAATCTTCTGGTATATTCCATCTACATCTGTATTTACCGTTACTGTAAACTCTCCTGTACCCATAAGGCTCATATTTATGCCATTGATGGTTATATTGTTGGATGAACTAGTTATATTCTCCGCTCCGTTAAAATGAATCAAGGCATCCTGCCCAATATACTTAGTTCCTAATGCAAGGTCATGGCCAGTTCCATCAGCCTCCACTACATTTCCATTGGAGTCCTCATATCCGTTGTAACTTACCTTTAGGTTTAATGCTTCTATAAAGTCCTTTCCACTGGTGCCTTCGTCTGCATCAATTTTTATATAGACATTTCTTCCCGTTTCTTTCGTCTGGATGAAAAACCTTCCAATATTTGCATCATAGGAAGCCTTTATTCCAAGGGATACCTCTTTGTTGTTCTCATCCAGTACTGTGGCAGAATTAAGCTCTTTAACTATATCTTCCACAGTAAGCTTTTTTTCAGATTCATTTCTAAATACAAACTCCTTTTCTCCCTTATGGGTGGCTATGGTAAATCTGATTTCATCATCTTCTCCTAATGAAGCTAAAATATCTTTTAAATCACCGCCAATATTGCTGCCGCTTACCATGCTTACCCCTTGAGCTATCTTTTCAACATTTACTCTGTAGATTCCGTCAAATGGAATTCCGCTGGCAGATACACTAGCTATGGAAGTGTCAGATGAGGTAACCCTTTTAACCCAGCTTAAATTCTTATATGAATTTGATAGGAAAATACCAGTGGATGTAGTGTAAGTCAATCCAAAGTTCTTTCTCGTATTTATTATGAAATTTGCAAATTCCTTATTTAAATTGTTATACATTTCCTGGCGCCATAAAACAAGCTGCCTGTCCTGCTTCAGAGTATCAACCTTTACTCTTTCTGCCTTCATAAGGCTTTCTATCATGGATTCAGTATCTAAACCCGACATAAGGCCTGTTATTCTCAAATTCGTACTCATAAAATCACCCTCTATACATGTTCATCTATAATAAGCCCTGATATCTCCCATATAGCAGCAACTAAATCAAGTATCTTCTCGGGAGGTATCTCCCATATAACTTCATCTGTAGTTACGTCTATAATTTTAGCCATTATCTGCTTTGTCTTTTCATGGATTGAAAACTCGAATCGCCTATCAAATACAACAAGCTCCTTATTGGCTGATTCTATGGATTTTATCAGTTCTTTTTCCGTTATCTTATGGTCCCTAGTGTTCATATGATTAATATTACTTTCTTCTATTATGCTGCTTTTTAGGCTGTTGTTTTTGTGAACGCTATTGTAACTTACAGGATTATAGTGATTTAATACGCTTTTAACCTCCATTGGAGATTCCCCCTCAATATATTCTTGATTTTATATCGGCTTAAAAGCATTTATTCTTTAGTGCTATATTTGCTTTTCTTCTCCCAAAATATTATCGTCAAAAAATATATTCCTTTAAGCACTGTAGCAATTAATGTATCCAAAGGATTATCACCTATACTGATGGCCTTATTAATAAGATACACATTAATGGATTGCCCTACTGCAACACTTATGAAAGTGGACAGCAGAAAATCCCTAAATGAAACAAAGCTTATTCCAAATATGTAATTTAATATGCTAAAGGGTATAATAGGCATGCTCCTTATGAATAAAACATATCCAAATCCATAATTGCTTAGCTTTGAATATATTTCCTTAAGGCTCATTCGCCTATGCTTTTTATAGTATTGCCTTTCAATAAACAAGGAAATGTCTTCTTTAAATACCCTTGCTATTGAAAAGGATATTATGCCGCTTATTAATCCTGCTATTGTTACTAGCACTGCTCCCCTTAGCCCAAAAAAAATAGCACCAGCCAATGTAATCCAGGATAAAGGGATAAGGAATACCATCAAAATAGCTGAAACTATTACAAAGAAAGCATCGAAATATAATCCATGCCCTCTTCGAGAAAATAATTCCACCACGTTATTCTTGTCAAATATATTCATTTTCAACATTAAGTATGAGAAGGCAGCCAATAAAAGTACTATAATGCCAATTTTAATGTATTTGGCTTCTCTATTCATCCGATACACCCCTAATTATAATTGACATAATATATTTTGCCTTTACTTAATAAATATTTCCCTGTAATCAAAATATAACCTCATATAATACTTGCCTTATTTTACCTATATATTTATAATATCCATATAACTATAAAAAAGGTGGTTTTATGAAATTACAAAAAATAGGCATGAGAACTATTAAAACTGCTTTTGCAGTATCCCTTACAATATATATTTCCTATCTTTTAAATCTGGATAGTCCTATTTTTGCAGGTATTGCTGCAATTCTGGCTATGAAAGCTTCAGTTTCAGAATCCTTATCAATAGGAAAAAACAGAATGCTGGGCACAATACTGGGAGGTGTTGTAGCTCTTTCTTTTTCATATATTGCACCAACCAATGTTCTCACCATAGGAATAGGAATAATAATAATCATATATATATGCAATCTATTGGGCTGGAAAAAAACCATTGAGCTGGCTTCAATAGTATTTCTATCTATAATTATTAACTATGAAGAAAGAAATAGGCTGAACTATGCTATTTCAAGAACCCTATCCACATTAATCGGCCTTGTAATTGGAACAGTTATCAACTATTTCATAGTACCTCCTAAATCAAACTATCAAAGACATATTGAAGATGCCATTCATAAAATAAATTTGGATTTTAAATATGCCATAGAAAGATTAATATACTATAAAGAACGCCCATTATTGGACAAATTGAGGGCAGCACTAAATGAACTGGAAAAGGAGTACGAGATTCTTAAAAAGGATACAAAATTAGCTATTAGGAAAATGGAGGAATATACCAAATTTGAATCCGTATTTGATTCCTTCGAAAATATGTATAATCATCTTAATATTATCTCTTCCATTGGAGAAATTCCTCCCATGGACGAAGAAAACAGGAAAATTGCTGAAGATCTTTTTAACAAGGAAATACCTCATGAATACAATGAAGATAACAGTATAAGCATTATATACAATTATCATATGAGTAAAATACTAAATGAAATGAATTCCAAATAATAAAGGTGGGATTGAAGTAAATCCCACCACATTTTAAAAAAACCATGCTAATTACTGGCTTATATTGTTATGGAAGAATCAGTTCCTGCCCAACATAAATCAAATCAGGATTCTTAATCTTATCCCTGTTAAGATTATATATTTCAATATAACGCCTGCCATCTCCAAGGAATTTCTCAGCTATTTTCCATAAGCAGTCTCCTTTAACACCAATGTAGGTCCTGACTGTCTTAGGCTCCTCTGAATATGATATTTCAGTTGAAAGCTTATCCTTTAAGGCATTGATCTTTTCAATGTCCACTCCACCCTTAACCAGATAGTCTTCTGCAGCCTTTGAAAGGTCTACATTATCTAAATCCTCAGTTCCAGCAATGGCCTTTAGCATCTCAATTACATCATTGCTGATAGTATTATACTGTACTGAATCCTTACTAATTCCGAAATAGTTTATATAGCTTTGCATATAATCTTCTACTATTTCATCCTTAGATGCGCCCATCAATGCCTCAATCAGTGCTGCAAAGAACCCTGCACGGTCCTTGCCTTCTGTACAGTGGAATAGATAAGGCCCATCATTATTTATTAAAAAGCGCAGTCCTTGAACCAGCTTTTGGCCAAAATCCTCTCCTGATATGTCTACTCCCATGTTCAGGGTTATTACTTTTCCAGCATCATAAAGTGACTTGTAATAATCAGAATTAAATCCTTCTGCCTCAAAATATGCCTTAATATCTTCTTCTGAATCAGATAAATTAATCATCGTATTTATTCCTACAGCTTCAGCTAATCCATTGGCGTAAGCTGCACGGCCAATTTCATTGTTTACAGGGCTGCTGCTTCTATACAATAGCCCTGGCTTAATTCCTGTAGTTGCAATACTGCGGAAATTGGCAAATATGGAATCTGAAGCATAATCATTGCGCTCATTTGTACGCTTCAGCTGGTGTAGCAGGTACTCTGAAAGGTAGCCTTCCTTTTCCAGCATTGAGAATATAACCTTATCGCCAATGCTTACATTATATGTAGAAGCAAAATTTCCCATGTTAATTGCAATGATGAGTAAATCATTTCCTCTGTCGTCACGTACTATAAGGCTTCATGTATCAACATCGCTGTAGGATGTTCCAAAGGGTATCTCTAACACATTGTCTCCAATAATAACCTTTAACATGTCACCTACTTCATATCCTGCATCGTATAGAGCTTTAGGCTTAATGTCCAGCACAAGATTTCCATACTTTTGAATCTCCACTACAGTTCCAACTACTTCAGCATAGCCTTCTTCTGCCAAGGCTGTAACGGATAATGAAAACACCATAGCAGCAACCAGAAGCAAAGCAAAAATCCTTAATGCTTTTCGCATATCCACTCCCCTTTATGGCTTTGAATTTAATCTTATTATACCATATTGTCCTACTATTTCCATAATATTCTTATACTAGCAAATATCTTAACATACAAAAAATACCTCCAAAGACAATCTAATTTAATCAATTAGATTGTATACTTTGGAAGTATCAAAAAATTTAAATTGCATTATTAAAATTTGCTGTCATCAACAGAATCAAGCCATTCCTTTATTGGCTTCATTGTTTCCTTTATGGTTCCATCTGCAAATGGGTTCTTAAGGTTTGCAACCTCTACTAATTCAAGGAAGGATTTACTTCCTCCTGCCTTACATAGCCTTAAATAATCCTCCCATCCCTTTTCCCTGTTTTCCTGCATCTTAATCCAGAACTGGAATGCACATACCTGAGCCAATGTATAATCAATATAATAGAATGGGTTTCCAAATATATGGCCTTGTCTAAACCAGTATCCGCCCCTGTTGTATAAGTCCAGATCATCATAATCCCTGAATGGAAGATACTTCTTCTCTATTTCTCTCCATTTTGCCTTTCTTTCCTCTGGAGTTGCATCAGGATTTGAATAAATATAATGCTGAAACTCGTCTACAGTCACTCCATAGGGGATGAAGTTCACAGCTCCGCTTAGATGGCTGAATTTATACTTTTCTGCCTCATCCTCAAAAAAAAGCTCCATCCAGGGCCAGGTTATAAACTCCATGCTCATGGAGTGAATTTCACAAGCCTCTAGAGTTGGGAAAGTATATTCTGGAAGCTTGTAGTCCCTGCTCATATATACCTGGAAGGCATGGCCTGCCTCATGAGTTAAAACATCCACATCCCCGCTGGTTCCATTGAAATTGGAGAATATAAAAGGAGATTTATAATCTGGAATGTACGTACAATATCCTCCGCTCATCTTGCCCTTCTTGCTTACTAAGTCCATAAGTTCCCTTTCAGTCATAAATGTGAAGAACTCATCAGTTTCCTTAGATAGCTCCTTATACATCCTCTTGCCATTGTTTAGTATCCATTCAGGGTCTCCCTTTGGCTTGGCATTCCCTGATAGAAACTCCAATGATTCATCATAGAACTTAAAATCATCAAGTCCAAGTCTCCTTCTCTGTCTTTCCTTAAGCTCTACTACTATTGGAACTAAATCCTCATATACCTGCTTTCTGTAGTTGGCAACCATTTTGGCATCATAATCAGACCTGGACATTCTTGCATATCCCATTTCAACAAAGTTTTTATAGCCCAGCTTCTTAGCCATTCTGGTCCTTACCTTCACCATCTCATCATATATTCTATCGAATTCGGATTCATTTTCCTCGAAGAAGCTTACATATTTCTGGGTAGCCCTTCTTCTCATATCCCTGTCTTTTGACTCCATGAAGGGTGCCATTTGGCTTAGGTTTCTTATCTCTCCTTCAAACTCAAGCTTCGCTGATGCAATTAGCTTTTCGTATTCTGTTACCAGCTTGTTTTCCTTAACCAGATCCTCCATAATCTCTTCTGAGAAGGTTTTAATCTGTAATTCCGCAAGCCTGAATATTTGACTTCCCCATGTCTTTTCAAGGTCAGCCCTGAATTTTGAATCAATTAAGGCCTTGTAATACTTAATGACCATATTCTGATATATAGGCATATTTTCATCTATAAAATCCTTTTCCTTTGCATAAAACTCATCTTCAGTATTGATTGAATGCCTTATGGAAACTAAAGTAGCCATAGTTTCTATATATGACCTTATCCTATTGATTTCCTCAATAGCTTCATTTTGCTCCTCAAAGGACTTTGCATTAGAAAACTTATGTAACAGCTCATCAAATTCCTTGCCCAAGCTGACCAGGTCAGGCCTTTCATATTTATATTCGCTGAATTTCATTTGTTCCACCTCCATTGTTTATATATATAATATTATCAGAAAAGTGAGTAAATGTATTTATGTTTTTTACTATTTGATTAAAGTTTGCACCCCAAAATATCCAAAACAGCATTTATATCCCCTATAGGTATCTGTCCAGGCGCAGAAGGCTTTTTCCCCACAGCATATGTCATATCTGAGCCAAATAATCCTCCCACCATTCTTGTTACCATTCCAATATCTCCCATTGACACTGATATTAGGGGAATATTAATAACATCCCTTGATCTGTATGTTACATTCAACAACTTCAACACATCTCCATAATTTTTAGGCATTACTGCAATTTTAACTATATCAGCACCCAAATCCTCGCCTTTCTTAATCATATCCAACATAAACTCCTCATCTGGCGTTTCATTGAAATTATGATAGGATAATATCAGCTTGGTGTTATTTTCAATAATAAGGCTTTTAACCTTATTTATAAAATCAACACCATTTAGCATTTCAACATCCAGAATATCCACATGTCCTGTATTTATGGATTCATTTATTATTTCCAATCTTTTACACTGTGTTAATATAACCTGTCCTCCTTCATTGTGGTGCCTTAACGTAAATATTAATGGCATATCCCCAATTATGCCGGATAAATCCATTAAACCCTCCACAATGCTTTTTACATTGGAGACATTTTTAAAATAGTCAACTCTCCATTCAATTATATCCGGCTTTAATTCACAAATTTCCCTTGCTTGGGAAAGCAAAACTTCCTCATCCCTTGCCACCAGTGGAATACAGGTTAATACCCTATCTCCTCCAAATACCTTGTTTTTCACCATAACTTTCTTCCTGCTTTGCAGCCTCAAATTTCTGCCTCCTCTTCATTCCTCAAATACAGCTTTCTTAATAAGATCTACAGGCATATCCTTTTGAGTCCAAATATTAAATGCCAAAGCTCCCTGCCATATAACCATCATTAATCCATTCATATATCTACAGCCTGCTCTTTCAGCAAACTCCAGCAGTTTTGTCTTCCTGGGTTCATATACTATATCTGCAACAAATAAATCCTTATGCAATACTTCCGGTGAAGGGATAATGGATTTGTCTATATTAGGCTTCATGCCTACAGATGTACAGTTTACCAGTATGGCTGCATCCCTTATTTCTTCTTTCAATAAAGATTCATCCATTTCCAGCCCTCTACATCTGCATGTGGGAATACTGGCGTTTATATTCTCTGCTATTTCCTCCGCCTTGCCTAAGGTTCTGTTAAACAAAACGACTTCCGCTGCGCCGTCATAAGCCAGCTGTGTTGCTATGGCTCTTGCAGCCCCACCTGCTCCCAGTATTACCACTTTTTCTTCCACATAATTTACTCCCTTTTCTTCCAGGGATTTTATAAAGCCTATGCCATCGGTGTTATATCCAATTAGCCTTCCATTTTCATTCTTTACAGTATTTACTGATCCAATTATTCTTGCTTCTTCCGATATGTCATCTAGATACTCTAACACTTTTGTTTTATATGGCATCGTAACATTAAAACCTATAGCATTTAATGTTTTCATAGCTTCTACAGCCTTTTTCAAATTACCCTCCTGTACTTCAAATGCTAGGTATACATAATCTAACCCCAATGCTTCAAATGCTGTATTATGCATTTGCGGTGATTTGCTATGTTTTACTGGATATCCTATTAGCCCTGACAATGATGTTGTTCCTTTAATATGATTCACTGCTTCAAACCTCCTAAAGGCAATATAAGTATTAAACCAAAGTACTATTATTCCCCGGAAATATTCTTGGATAGAATATATTTTTCATATAAATTATCAATATATCCAGATATCTTTTCATCATAATCTGGATATATAAATCCTAGCTTTCCTGCCACTTCTTTAGATACTTCCCTGAATAACTGCTGGCATTTAAATAGTGAATCCCAAACATGCTCATATGTATCCATAATATAGGTATTCAATAACCTATTCCACAAATCCTTTGAGATATACTTCTCAATATACTTGTAGTTTTTCCCTACACTTAAAGAAAAGCCTGTTTCAATTCCAACTTTCCAGGAAATCATTAATAGCAAATTGGGGCGAACAATATTGTTTAGATGGTCTATAGCAAAGAGTATTTCATTTCGGCACAATCCCTTGACTACATAGGTAGATACCCACCAGAATTCATTACAGCAGTCATCAAAGAATTCAGCAGTTGGTTTCTTTACATGATAATCAATGTCAGTAGGAACAGGATAATTTTTGACTCTATTATCCTTGTCCAACAGAATTTTAATGAGCTTGTCGCTTGATAAATACTTATCAAGTTCATCTATTGGTACCAATGTAAGATCAATTCGAGTACCGTCTTCAAAAAGCATCAAATATGAAAACCAGTTTCCAAGCTCTGGAGGAAACAGTGACATTGCCTCTGGTTTTTGCATAAATATCCGCCTTCCAAAGTACTCAAGCCATCCATCGTCCTTCTTAAATGCTTCCATATTTGTAACCACATAGGTAATATCATAATCCTGAAATTCATCCCTGGGTACATTCACATTTGTGCGGGACCCCTCCATTCCTACAACCCTTATACGCTCATCCTTTTCTGCAAAGGATAATATTAAATCCATCATTTCACGTTCAGTTCTCATATGTACCTCCAATATATTCCAGTACTTCAACAGCATTGGTCTTTGGATTTGCCTTTGGAAATACCTTTTCTATATTACCGTCTGGGCTTATTACATAAGTAGTTCTTACAACTCCAAAACCTATTTTCCCGTAAAGCTTTTTCTCCTGCCATACATCATAGGCTTTAATAGCCTTAAGCTCCGGATCCGATAGCAATATGAAAGGTAAATTGTTTTTTTCTGCAAAACGTTGATGTGATTTCTCACTGTCCTTACTAATACCAATTACTACTACATCTCTCTTTTGAAAACTATCATAGTTTTCCGCAAAAGAATTTGCCTGAACAGTTCATCCAGATGTGTTGTCCTTTGAATAGAAATAAAGAACTACCCTTTTCCCCTTGAAGTCAGATAATCTCACCAAATTGCCATCCTTGTCATTCAGTTCAAAATCTGGAGCTTTAACTCCTTCTGTAAGCATTCTTCATATCTCCTTTCATACATTAGTTTTCTTTATTTTATCACCAATATGGTTTTGCAACAATTTTCAAAAATCATATACTTCTAATCAGTTAATGGCCTTTCATCCAAAACTTCTTCAGGAAGGGTTAGAAGAGCTTTTTTTAGCACATCTTCTGCGTAGGTTCCTTCTTCCCATGGAGGAGTCAAAAGCTGCCTCCAGACCTTGCTTCCTTTTTTATTATAAAATAATCCCAATGTATTTTTTAGAGCATGATACCCCATCTTTTGATCCTTTCCAAACAATTCTACATACTCTATTAGCTTTTCAATAATCTCTCGCCTTGAAATATTGTTGATTTTACCACCTTCAACAAATTGGTCCACTTCTGTTAATATAAATGGATTTTCATAAGCAACTCTCCCTAGCATTACACCATCTACATAGTTCAAATGCTCCCTAATGGATTCAATAGTCCTTATTCCTCCATTTATCTCAACAAATAGCTCTGGAAATCTTTCCTTTACTCTATATACTTCCTCATATCTAATAGGTGGTATTTCTCTATTTTCCTTTGGGCTCAATCCTTCCAATATTGCAATACGTGCATGAATAATGAAGTGACTTACTCCTGCTTCAGATAGAACTTTTACAAAATGCTCTAAATCCTCATATTTATCAAATACCACTCTTGGAAGGGAATCAGGGAGTATATTTGTTCCATCAATTCCTATTCTATGCTTTACAGTAACAGGTTTTCTGGTTTCCCTTTTCATGGCCTGAACTATCTCAGCAACCAGTTCAGGATATGCCATAAGTACTGCTCCCATCTGATTCCCTGAAACCCTGTCTGAAGGGCAGCCCACATTTAGATTTATCTCGTCATAATCCCAATCCTCAGCAATTTTTACTGCTTCAGCAATTTCCTCCTTATCGCATCCTGCTATCTGCAATGCCAGGGGTTTCTCAAATGGATGAAAATCAAGTAATTTATTTCTATCTCCATGTATGATGGCACTGCTTGTTATCATTTCAGTGTATAAAATAGATTTCTTAGTGAGAATCCTGCAAAAATACCTAAAATGTCTATCGGTTATATCTACCATAGGTGCAATGCTTATCCTGGACATTACATTCTCCTTTCCATATAGTAATCAGCTATTCAACAATATATTTACATATTCAATTTATCCATCTATTATCATTTCCTGATATTCCGAATATTTTCCTTGTTTCTCAAATAATTTAACTTATTCATCCTGGTATCCATCTATTTATTCTATTGAAACTGCTCTGTTATACTCACTTGCTCCGTATTCCAAAGCAGTGAGATACCCTTATTCTTGGAGTAGCCATATATTTTGAAATATTTACTACTATTATATCAGATAAGTCACCATTGGGATTATTAAATCTATATTCACATTTATTTGTTCTTTATTAAGCCCATGAAATTAAAAAAGTCTGCATTATAGCAGACTTTTTTCTATCTTTGTGCCTCGTATTTTCTTAGAAGCTTAACGAAAAGCTCTGGCACCTTTAACATATTTTCTGGTGACTCAACAAATGATATTCTAAATTGAGTTCTTCCTGGATTTTCTTCGTCATTATCCACATTATAGAAGCCCTTCATTGGTGCTACCAAAAGGGTTGTCTCTACTCCATCCAATTCAACAGAACCTTCTGAAGCACAGTAAAGAACAAAGTCAATTGAATCAAATCCTGGTTTTACAACATTTCTTACGTCAATTACTGAATAAATGGATGCATCTGGGCTTGATACAATAAGGCCTGGTTCCAATTCTTTAAGTCTATTATAGACCTTTACTATTAAATCCCTGTAATAATCCCTTTGTTGCTTACACCATCCCAGTATGCTTTCTTTGCTTTCATGAGCCAATGCTCCAAAAATATACTGCCCAATTGCATTAGCACATAGATTAGCTGTATATTCTGCAACAGAGCGAGTGTGGAATTCCTTGTTATCAGTAATTACTGCACCTATTCTTAAACCACAGGCATTCCATACCTTTGAAGCTGTTTCAATGCTTATTCTTCTTCCTTCAATTCCTGGTACATCTTCATCTGATAATCCCCAGATGCTTACAAGTTTTTCATCATCCTTATAATATAGTTCACGATAAGCTTCATCACTTACCATCCACATATTGTACTTAACACAAAGTCTAGCAAGGTTCTTTAAAAGATCATAAGTATATAATTGCCCTGTAGGATTATCATAAGGTATTATCAAAAGTGCTCCTGGCTTATGTTTCTTTATAGCTTCTTCAACTTCATTCATATCTGGCAAGTTGAACTTCCCATCATCACCCATATGGCGTTTTATAGTTACAGTCTTACGGCCTATTCTCTCTGCAAATGAAATATAGTTTGTATATGCAGGGTCAATCATCATAAGAGGTCTTTCATCAGTTCCAGCTGGTCCGCATACACCAATGAGCAGCAATTCCATTCCAGCTGAACCGCCATCTGTTATTTGTACATACAGATTTTCTGTATTAAACCCTTCACTCTTTAATATATTCTTAAAAGCATTCTGTGCTTCAACAGTTCCAGCAGTCCCTGTATATCTTATAACTCCATTTGCAAATGGGCTTTCAGGTGCATTAAGTGCAAACATTCTCTTCTGCATAGCTGGATTTGTTGGTAATGACACATTTCCTATTCCAACATTTATTACAGCTTCCGGTTTAACTTTTCGCTCTTCATATTTCATTTGAGCTAAGCGAACATCTGATGGCTTTCTTGATTGAAAATGTGCTGATAGTATTGGTTTACTCATTGCAACTCTCTCCTTTACTTATCTTAAATGATACTTGTTAAAATTTTATTTATATGCCTAGTTCTATTATACACTAATTTAAATTTCTTTCATCAAGTTTTGTGTTTTTGTTTTTACTATTCTCATATAACATACATAATTTGACATTATGCTATGCTGAACTTCTGTTTCCTGTCCAATCTATATCTTCTTATGGCATTTTCCACTATTCCAAATATCAGGCCTTTATACCCTAAACTGCAGGCATCTGCCATTTTAGTCAGATCACTGTATCCTTTCATAAGTCCAGGCAAAGAATTTATCTCCAGTACATAAGGTATTCCATCCTTTAGCCTAATGTCAATGCGTGCATAATCTTTCATATCCAGGGCGTTATATGCTTTAATTGCAGTATCCTCTATTTTCTTCTGTATATCCTTATCCAGTTTTGCTGGTACATGATATAGCGTTTTATCTGAATAATAGAACTTCACCTCAAAGCTATAGAATTTATGTAGGTTTTTTGGAAGGTTGGAAAAATCCACTTCCAGTATTGGAAGTACAATTAAATTCTCATGGTTGCCCAAAATTCCAACTGTAAATTCCCTGCCTTCTATATATTCAGCAATCATTATTGGAGGGTCATAAAAGCTTAATTCTTCCTTAACCTTTTCAACTAAATCCATTTTATTAAAAACCAGGCTGTTTTGATGTATCCCCCTGCTGGACCCTTCGTCCTTAGGCTTTACTATAACCGGAAAATCAATATCTATATTCCTTGCATCTTCTGCACTATTTACATAGATGAATTCAGGTGTACATATATTGCTTTCTCTAAACAGCTTGCATGAGTATACTTTATTGTAGGCTAATGCATGGCCTAAAGGAGAAGAGCCTGTATAAGGTATGCCTGCATACTCCAAAATAGCAGGAAGCTGACTTAATCTTGAATTTCCTCTAATGCCATTGCATAGATTAAATACCAGGTCAACCTTTTCTTTTCTCAGCTTATTGATTATATTGTCATCGAATATTAAATCAATACATGTGTATTTTTCTGAAAGAACCTCCTTTACATCCACAACAGTCTTCCTCTTTTGCTTATCTTCCATTAATCCTTCTTCTTTTGGCAAAAACTTTGTTCTTGACTGATCGGTTACAATGGCAATTTTCATAAAACGCATCTCCTTTATGAATAATTGTAATAATTATCATAAAAAAGATACTTTTTTTATTAATATATACCACTTTTTTTCAGACGTTAAAATAAGCTAAAAGCTTTTTTGAAAATTAAACGAAAAGCACTCTGAAATAAAACCCATTTATTTTCGTATTTTTTTTCTGAATCAGTGCACAATATACATTTGAAAGGAGGAATAATCAATGAGGAAAATGGGATTGTTGCCCAAGTTAATTATAGCCATTATTCTTGGAATAATTATCGGGAATTTTGCACCCGCTTGGGTAATCAGGGTATTAGCAACTTTCAATGGCATATTTGGGAATTTCCTTGGATTTGCTATTCCTTTAATTATAATAGGATTTGTAGCTCCTGGAATTGGAGATTTAGGAGAAGGAGCTGGTAAGCTTTTAGCCATAACTGCCGGTATTGCCTATGTTTCCACTATTATTTCCGGCCTTTTGGCATATTTAACATCTTCATTATTATTACCCATGTTTTTAACTGCCGGAGCTTTAAATCTGGATTCAACTAATCCGGAGGAAGCTTTATTACCAGCTTATTTCAACATTGAAATGCCTCCTATTTTTGGAGTAATGACAGCATTGCTAATTGCTTTTATACTAGGTCTTGGTATTGCTGC